>OEQW01000201.1_pt1 | contig 8968 bp, 10 predicted proteins | sample 1539861 | NCBI WGS metagenome assembly OEQW01 (sample SAMEA3891885, study PRJEB23780) | metagenome | biome: terrestrial biome; feature: animal house; material: Caecal content | place: Italy | collected 2015-05-05 | reverse complement strand
GACCTGGACCATGCGATGGTCCGGGTCTTATTTTTTGCATATTCGGGGCTGGGCGGGGGCGGCGTTTTTGGGCAGAGAGGACAAAGATGTGTCGGCTTTTCTTGTTGTATGGAACAAAAAGTGGGATACAAGACGAAAAATGTTGTATTTTTGTACAAAAACAGTTCACAAAGTTGGGTAAGTATGGCAATGGCGCTTTGCTATGCAAATACGGTATGATAAGGTCATACATTCGCCCTGGCGGGAGTGCGCCCGTCAAACGGTAACCAAGGAGGAGAGAATGCTTATGAAGAAGATCACCCGCCGCTCATTTATGGCGGCGATGGCAGCCCTGGCGGCAGGCGGTCTGGCCGGCTGCGCGGGTTCTGCCAGCAATGGGCTGGAGATCATCCGGATCGGCCACAACCAGTCCACCAACCACCCCACCCACACCGGCCTGCTGGCATTTCAGGAGTTTATCAGCGGACAGCTGGGGGACAAATACGATGTCCAGATCTTTCCCAGCGAGCTGCTGGGCTCCCAGAACGAGATGGTCCAGCTGACCCAGACCGGCGCCATCACCTTCTGCGTGGCCTCCAACTCGCTGCTGGAGACCTTCTCGCAGAACTACACCCTGTTCAACCTGCCCTACCTGTTCTCCAGCGCCGAGGCCTACCACGCCTCGATGGACGACCCCGACATCGTGGGGCCCATCTTCGAGTCCACCAAGCAGGCCGGCTTTGAGGCGGTCACCTGGCTGGACGCCGGCACCCGCAACTTTTACACCATCGACACCCCCATCAACACCCCCGCAGACCTGCGCGGGCTGAAGATCCGGGTCCAGCAGTCCCCCACCAACGTGCGGATGATGGAGCTGTTGGGCGGCTCGGCCACCCCCATGGGCTTTGGCGACGTGTACACCGCCCTGCAGGCCCAGATGCTGGACGGCGCCGAGAACAACGAGCTTGCCCTGACCGACAACGGCCACGGCGACGTGTGCAAGTACTATTCCTACACCATGCACCAGATGATCCCCGACATCCTGATCGGCAACCTGGGCTTTATGGACGGGCTGAGCCAGGAGGAGCGCGCCATTTTTGACGAGGGCTTCCAGATCCTCAACCAGACCCAGCGGGAGGCCTGGACCGACGCCGTCGAGGCCGCCAAGGACAAGGCCCAGAACGAGCAGGGGGTCAACTTCATCTACCCCGACATCGCCCCCTTCCAGGAGGCGGTGGCCCCCATGCACGAGGAGATGCTGGCCGAATACCCCGACCTGGCCCCCATCTATGAGCTGATCCAGGAGCACAACGCCGAGTTCGAGGCCCAGGCGTGAGAGAAAGGAAGTGCGCTACGTTATGCAGTCGATCCGTAAGGTACTCAACCATATCATGAACGTCCTGGCAGGGGGCAGTCTGATCGCCATGACAGCCCTGACCTGCTGGCAGGTGTTTACCCGCTACGTCCTGAACAACCCCTCCACCTGGTCGGAGGAGCTGGTGGGCTATCTGTTCGCCTGGGCCAGCCTGTTCGGCGCGTCTCTGATCACCGGCGAGCGGGGCCACATGAACATCCCCGTGGTGGTGGAGCTGATGCCCGCCGCCGCCCAGAAGTTTTTCGCCGTCTTTGGCGAGGTGATCGCCATGCTGTTCTCGGGCATCATCCTGGTGTACGGCGGCTACGCCATCACGCAGCTGGCCATGGGCCAGATGACCTCCTCCCTGGGGGTGGCCGTGGGCGTGTTCTACGTCACCATGCCCATCTGCGGCGTCATCAACATCCTGTATACGATCCTGAATATCTATGACATCTGCAAAGGAAAGAAGGAGGCAGCGTAAGTTATGGCCATGCAATCTCTCGGGATGATCATCCTCATCCTTGCGGTCCTGCTGGTGGTGGGGGTGCCGATCTCCTACTCCATCGGCATCGCGTCTCTGTTCACCATTCTGCAGACCGTCCCCCTGGACATTTCGGTGGTCACCGGCGCCCAGCGCATCTTCGTGGGCATGAGCAAATTCAGCCTGACGGCCATCCCCTTCTTTATCCTGGCGGGCAACCTGATGAACCAGGGCGGCATCGCCAAGCGCCTGGTCAATTTCGTCATGGCCATCCTGGGCAAGCTGCCCGGCGCGCTGCTGGTGACCAACGTGGGCGCCAACGCACTGTTCGGCGCCATTTCGGGCTCGGCTTCCGCCGCGGCCGCCGCCGTCGGCTCGATGGTGCTGGAAGGCGAGCAGGAGCAGGGCTATGACGAGGCCCTGTGCGCCGCCACCAACGGCGCTTCGGCCCCCTCCGGCCTGCTGATCCCCCCGTCCAACGCACTGATCACCTACTCCCTGGCCGCCGGCGGCACCTCGGTGGCCGCGCTGTTCATGGCCGGCTACCTGCCCGGCATCATCTGGGCGATCTGCTGCATGGTGGTGGCTATCATCATCGCCCGCAAAAAGGGCTATAAGGGCACCCCGGGCAAGTTCAGCTGGGCTGAGCTGGGCAAGGCGACCCTTCAGGCCATCCCCTCCCTGTCCCTGATCATCGTGGTCATCGGCGGCATCATCGCCGGCGTGTTCAGCGCCACCGAAGGCTCGGCCATCGCCGTGGTGTACGCCCTGATCCTGGGCATCTGCTACCGCAACATCACCTGGAAGAGCTTCTGGAACATCGTGGTGGACAGCGCCAAGATGAGCGGCATGGTGGTCTTTCTGATCGGCGTGTCCAACATCCTGGGCTGGGTCATGGCGTTCCTGCAGATCCCCCAGGCGGTGTCCGCCGCCCTGCTGGGCATCACCGACAACCCCATCATCATCCTGCTCATCATGAACGTGATCCTGCTGGTGGCCGGCACCTTCATGGACGTCACCCCGGCCATCCTGATCTTCACCCCGCTGTTCCTGCCCATCGTCCAGACCTTTGGGATGGACCCCATCCACTTCGGCCTGGTGCTGGTGTACAACCTGTGCATCGGCAACATCACCCCGCCGGTGGGCAACACCCTGTTCGTGGCCATCAAGGTGGGCCGCACCACCCTGGCCAAGACCATGCCGTACATGCTGGCCTATTATGTGGCCATCCTGGTGGGCCTGATGCTGGTGACCTACGTCCCGGCGATCAGTATGTTCCTGCCGCAGATGGCGGGCCTGGCATAAGACGCCTGGAGACAGCCGCCTTTGGTGCAAAAACGGCTGATGTGAGCAAAAAGGCGGCGCAGTGTTCCGGCTGCGCCGCCTTTCTGTGTAGATGTTCGGCATGATTCTACCGACTGTTTAGGTCTCCAGCACCAGGTCGCAGCGCTCGGGCAGGCGCTGGCTGGCAAAGTAGGCCTCTTCTAAGGGGATCCATCGGGTGCGGAAAGCCTCCAGGTCCACGCCGGGGCGGCGGGCCAGCCGGGTCAGGCGCACCTCCAGGGGCGCGGTGACAAAGACGTGCAGGTCGTAGCAGGGCCACAGGTCGGGGTGGCAGGTGTACGAGCCTTCCGCCAGCACCACCGGCCGGCAGGGGGCGGCCACCGGCTCTTTCAGGCGGCCGGCGTGGCAGTCGTAGGGGCGGTAGAGGGCGTCCCGCCCTTCCCGCAGGGGGGCCAGGACTTCGGCCTCGAAGCGTTCCCGGTCAAAGTTGCCCCCCGGCTGAGCAAGCCGCTGGGGGGTGCGCTGCTCGGGCCGGAGAAAAAAGTCGTCGGCGTGGACCAGGGTGCAGTCCCAGCGGGCGGCCAGCAGGGCGGCCAGGGTGCTTTTGCCGCTGCCGCACCGCCCGTCGATGGCGGCCAGGACCCGGCCCTGGCGGGCAAGCAGCTCTTCCACCCGGCGGACCAGCGCCTTGAACCCGTCGGGCAGGATGATTTCCTGTGCGTTGTATTCCATGAAAAAATTCCTTTCTGTGGCAGGATGCGGGGGACATTCCCGCTTTCTATTATAAGAAAACCGCGCAAAAACGCAACCCGGAGGATACCGTCCATTTTGCGAACGATTTGGGATTGCATTTTGCCGGAAAGTCCGCTATCTTAAAAGATAACGGCCGGCGTCCGATCCGGACGGCATCTATCATTCAGGAGGGACGACACCATGAGCAAGATCCTTTTCATCGACGTGGACGGAACCCTGGTGGACTACGAGAACCACCTGCCGGAGTCAGCGGTGCGGGCCATACGGGCCGCCCGGGCCGCAGGGCACCGGGTGTACATCTGCACCGGTCGCAGCAAGGCCGAGGTCTATCCGCCTTTGTGGGAGATCGGCCTGGACGGGATGATCGGGGGCAACGGCAGCTATGTGGAGGACCACGGCAAGGTGGTCATGCACCAGCTGATCACCCCCGGGCAGGCCCGGCGGATCGTGGACTGGCTGCACAGCCGCAAACTGGAGTTCTATCTGGAGAGCAACAACGGCCTGTTTGCCAGCGAGCACTTCGAGACCGCCGCCCAGGACGCCATCCAGGAGTACAGCCGCCGCAAGGGCCGCCCCGGCGCCGAGCAGATGACGGTGCGGCAGGTCTTCCCGGACATGATTTTTGGGCACGAGGGCGCGCAGCTCTACCGGGACGACCTGAACAAGGTCAGCTACCTGCTGGGCAGCTACCAGGATTTTCTGGACACCAAGGCCCAGTTCCCCGATATGCAGAACGGCACCTGGGGCGGGGCAGGGGAGACCGCCCTGTTCGGTGACATCGGGGTCAAGAACATCACCAAGGGCAACGCCATTGCCCACCTGCTGGAGTACCTGGGCGCGGACGTGAAGGACACCATCGCCTTTGGGGACGCCAAGGTGGACATCCCCATGCTGGAATACTGCGCCTATGGCGTGGCCATGGGCAGCGGCGGCGACGAGATCAAAGCCATGGCCGACCTGGTCACCGACGGGGTGGACGAGGACGGCCTGTACAACGCCTTTGTCAAACTGGGTCTGATCCAGGCGGGCGTATAACTGTCTGTATACAAAACGGCGCGGCTCTCGCAAGGGGGCCGCGCCGTTTTTTTGCTTTGCCGCCTGCGTTATGGTTCCGGCAGTCCGTGCATCCGCCGGTACAGTTCGCGATTGACGGCGTCCAGGCTGGCGTCAAAGTCCGCCCCCTGGCCGAGGGCCTCGCAGGAATAGTTGTCGTAAAAAACCACGCTGTAGCATTGGCTTGCCTCGCCGCCTTCGCCCTGCCAGGTAAAGGTGTAGGAATACAGGTCGTCCCAGCTTCCCCATTCATCTCGGGGCGTTAGGGTGAAAACGGTCCCGGTGAGCTGTTCTTCCGCTACGCCGAAGTCCCGCTCAAGGCAGAGCTCGGCGTACTGCCGGGTAACAGTCTCCTCGGGCGGGGTGCGCAGGGTTTCGGCGGCGTAGCTCACGGAGCGCACCGTATAGAACACGCATTCAACCGTGAGCAAAAGAGCAAAGGCGATATTGATGAGGGAGCGCGTCTTGGGCGAGAGGTTCGCGCCCAACTCGCTTCCCAGTTTCCCGGAGGTGCTGAAAAAATCGCCCCAGAAGATGAGGTCCTCCCCGCCCAGCCACGCGCGCACCCGGCGGAGCAGCAGCATCAGCCAGCAGGCAAGCATAACAGGGAAAAAATAGGCCATGAACAGGGCGGCATAGCGGGAGGTGGAAGGGCTGCTGCTCAGCAGGCTGCCGCCGGCCAGCAACAGAAAGATGCAGGCGATGCCGGCGGCAATGGCTCCATAGCGGCGTTTTTGGATGCTGGCCTCGCTGACATAGCGATGGACCCCGATCACCATGACCCCGATAGCTCCAAAGAAGAACAGGATCTCGGCCACCGCCCCGGTGCCAAAGAGGAAGAAGGTCATCCCAGCGCAGAGCAGGCAGGCCAGCCCGGCCGTGATGTCAAAGAAAAGACTAGCCGCCGCTGCTGGGCGAAGGTCAGGGTGTCGGTGATGGCTTCGCTGGCTTCCTCGTTGGAGACGGCGCCTTCGGGCAGGCGCTCGGCGCGCATCAGCTCGAGGACGGTGACGCCGAGGGCGGCGGCCAGCGGCTCCATGGTGTTGATGTCGGGGAAACCCAGCCCCCGTTCCCACCGGCTGACGGCCTTGTCGGTGACGTGGAGCTGCGCGGCCAGGGCGGCCTGGGTGAGGCCGCGGGCTTTGCGCATCTCGGCAATGAATGCGCCGAATTTCTGTGCGTCCATACGATCGCCTCCTTTTAGAAAAAGTATAACACCCCGGCGGACCGGCTGCAACCGATGGAATGCAGGAAAAGACATTTTGTGCGTGCAAACGTGCTCTACGATTTGTTTACCAAGACAAAATATCGATATTGTGCTATATTGTGACACAAAATCAAGAGGAACGTGATAGACAAAATATCTAAAGTATGTTATTCTTTTTATAAGAAGGAGTAGAAAACCTGTGCGCTTCGAGCGGCGCGGGTTTTCTGTCTTTACGTCCGGACGCGAAATGCGCCGGGCAGGGTATGTGCACACACATGTGAAGAGAGAAAGGAAGAAGAAGCGGATGAACAAGATCACCCGCAAAGGATTCCTCAAGATCGCGGCAGCGGCGGCCATGAGCGGCGTCACCGCCGGCGCGCTGGCGGCCTGCGAGTCGGCCGGGTCTACGCCCAGATCCACGACGACAACTGGTACGAGGACGTCCAGCGCTTCCACACCATCGGCTGCTCGGCCCAGACCCGCAACGGCGGCCCCGACTATGTGCTGCCCAAGATGGAGGAGGCCGAGGCCGCAGGCTGCTTCTTCCGGGCCGACACCCTGGACGAGCTGGCCGACAAGCTGGGCTTTACCGGCGAGGCCAAGGACACCTTCCTGGCCACCGTCGAGCGCTACAACGAGCTGTACGACGCCCAGGAGGACGCCGACTTCGGCAAGCCCGCCTACCGCCTGAGCGCCATCCGCAAAGCTCCCTTCTATGGCTGCTGGCTGGGCGCTTCCCTGCTGACCACCGAGCAGGGCATCGCCATCAACGAAAAGGGCCAGGCTCTGGACACCAACAACCAGCCCATGCCCGGCCTGTACGTCACCGGCGATATGTCCGGCAGCTTCTTTGCCAACAACTACCCCTGCCTGATGGCAGGCGTGGCCATGGGCCGCACCATGACCTTTGCCATCAAGGCCATCAAGCAGATGGCCGGCCTGGAAGAGGCCTGAGCCTTCTCCCACTGAAACGCGATATAAGAGCCGTGGAGTTTGCCGCTCCACGGCTCTTTTCTGTGTGGGGGAGAGGGGCCTTGACAAAAAGCCGCACATGAGGGATAATGATGCTGTAGTTAGTCACAGCTTATTAAAAGGAGGCGGGCTTTTTGAAACGAAAGATGATGTTTGTGCTCTCCTTGTGGATCATCCTGGCCTGCCTGCTGTGCGGGTGCCGAGCCGAAAAAGAAGCCGGGGATGCACAGGCGGGGCAGGCAGCCTCGCTGCCTGCCAGCATTGCGGAGAAGTTGGAACAGGCGGAGGATATCGCATCTGCTTCCGGGTACCTCTACGCGGAGAACTGAACAAAAACAGAAGCCGTGGAGTTTGCCGCTCCACGGCTCTTTTGCTGCCGGCAAAACCGGCCGGTTATACCTTATTATAATAGGCTTATGCGCGGATCTGGCCGTCGCCCCGGATGATGTACTTGTAGGTGCACAGCTCGGCCAGGCCCATGGGGCCGCGGGCGTGCAGCTTCTGGGTGGAGATGCCCATCTCGCACCCCAGGCCGAACTCGCCCCCGTCGGTGAAGCGGGTGGAGCAGTTGACGTAGACCGCCGCGCTGTCCACCGCCGCGGTGAACCGCTCGATGTGGCTTGCCGTTTGGCTGAGGATGGCGTCGCTGTGGCCGGTGGAGTGGGCGGCGATGTGCTCCACCGCGTCCTCCACGCTGTCCACCACCCCCACCGCCAGGATGTAGTCCAAAAACTCGGTGTCGAAGTCCTGGGGGCCGGCGGGGGTGCCGGAGATGAGGGCGGCGGCCCGCTCGTCCAGCCGCAGCTCCACCGGGTGGAGGCCGCGGGCTGCGCGGTCGGGGCCGAGGCGCTGGGCCAGCCTGGGCAGGAATGCCGCCGCGATGTCTTTATGGACCAGGCAGACTTCCTCGGCGTTGCAGACGCTGGGGCGGCTGGCCTTGGCGTTCTCGATGATGTCCAGGGCCTTGTCCTGGTCGGCGGTGTCGTCCACGTAGATGTGGCAGATGCCGGTGCCGGTCTGGATGCAGGGCACCTTGGCGTTCTCGACACAGGCGCGGATCAGCCCCGCGCCGCCCCGGGGGATCAGCAGGTCCACGTAGCCCACCGCCTCCATCAGGGCGTAGGAGGAGGCGCGGGTGGTGTCCTCGATCAGGCCGACGGCGTCGGCGGGCAGGCCGGCGGCCGTCACCCCCTGGCGCAGGGCGTCCACAATGGCCTTGCTGCTCCGCCAGGCCTCCTTGCCGCAGCGCAGCACGCAGGCGCTGCCGCTCTTGAGGGCCAGGGCCGCCGCGTCGCTGGTGACGTTGGGGCGGCTCTCGTAGATGATGGCGATGACCCCCATGGGCACGGCGGTCTTTTCGATCACCAGGCCGTTGGGCCGCTCGATGCGGCGCAGCACCGCCCCCACCGGGTCGGGCAGGGCGGCCACCTCCCGGATGCCCTGGGCCATGCCGTCCAGGCGCTTGTCGTTCAGGGCCAGGCGGTCCAGCATCACTTCCGAGATGTGCCCCCGGGCGGCGTCCAGGTCGGCGGCGTTGGCTTCCAGAATGGCCGCGCGGCTGGCGGCATCCTCCAGGGCGGCGGCCATGCCCAGTTTTTCGTTGGGCAGCATGGCAAAGCCCTGGGCCGGGAAGCCGGTGTGGAAATAGCACAGCAGGGCGCGGTTGCGCTGTTCGGTGCCGGAAACGCCGACGGCCCGCCTGGCGTCGCGGGCGGCGGTCAGGATCTGTTGGGTGGTCATAAGGCGGCCTCCTTTCCATGATGCCGGGGCCGGGCCGCAAACCGTGTGCCTGCGGGCTCGCCCTCGGCGATCTTATACAGCAGTTCGGGGTGGGCGCCGTTGGCGATGACCATATCCACCCCGTCGGCGGTGACCATCTGGG
>OEQW01000199.1_pt1 | contig 9044 bp, 8 predicted proteins | sample 1539861 | NCBI WGS metagenome assembly OEQW01 (sample SAMEA3891885, study PRJEB23780) | metagenome | biome: terrestrial biome; feature: animal house; material: Caecal content | place: Italy | collected 2015-05-05 | reverse complement strand
TCTTTTTATCGCATATCTCACATGAATTAAGAAATGTATTAACATTAATGAATAGTTCACTGCAATTTTTAGAAACATCGCATCCTGAAATTATGATGTATAAATATTGGAGAGAAGTAAAAAAAGACTGTAGTTATATGCTTTCGTTTGTAAATCAAATGAATGATTATAATAATAGTATAAGATTAGATTGTCAAAAGGTGGATTTATACAAGCTATTAAGGGATACTTACCAGGCATGTCTTCCATTAACAGAAAATACAGAAAAAATATTAACATTTCGTTGTCAGAGTGATATTCCTGCAATTTATGCAGATAAGACAAAGTTGTATGAAGCGTTTTTAAATTTAATAAAAAATGCACTTGAGGCGATCGATGAGAAAGGAATTGTAAATGTAACATTGACGACGGATGAGAAGACCATTCGAATTTCAGTAGAAGATGACGGGTGTGGAATAGAAACAGAAAAACTGGTACATATTTTTGAGCCATTTGTTACATACAAGCCAGGAGGAACAGGGTTAGGACTTCCAGTAGTGAGACGAATTATTGATGCACATGGGGGACATATTACCGTATATTCCGCAGTTGGAAAGGGGACAACAATGACAATCACATTACCGAAAACACTGCCAGTAGAAAACTGAGAGATATAATAGAGTGGAAGTTTCTTACAAAATGTTTTCTGTAAAAAACTTCCACTTTCTCTAATTACATTTATGTCGGTAAAAGATGATACCACAAAATATACCAATGAACAAACCTGCAAGATGAGCACTATTGTTCACCCCCATACTTAATAAACCATGGGCAAATGTAAATATGCAAAGCCAGATTAATTGTCGGCTGCTCACTCCATGAACATGTCCTTTGTTGCGGAGAACAATGTATAATAAAGCGCCTACTACACCAAATATGGCGCCAGATGCTCCTGCGGAAACAATATAATATTCTCCGTTATGCCAATACCATAACATAGAGATAATATTAGCTCCAATGCCGCTAATAAGATAAATGGCAAGGTAGCGAATACTTCCAATCAATCGTTCCAGAGAAGTACCAAGTGCCCAAAGTACAATCATGTTACTAAGCAGATGTTGAATTCCAAAATGTAAAAAAATACTGCTAATAGTTCGAAAATATTCATGGGATAGAAAAAGATCCGAACTGCTTATCGCACCACAAAGATGCATAAAAGAAGGACTTTGCGTATTTCCAATTATCTCAGTTACGAGAAAAGCGAGTATATTTAATAAAATAATGGTAAAGTTTACTACTGAATTTGCTTTCCAAAAAATAGAAAGCTTTTGCTTAATAGAAGAAAAAATAGAAATTTTTGCGCTAGTTGTTATAGTAGAGGTTGCTTGTGGATTACAAAGCTGTTCTATTATAGAATGGAAATTGAGAAACTCAGAAGGTTGATTTTCAAAAATAATCAATTTACTGGATGAAACATCAATCAGCCATTTTGCATGATTTCCTTCTATCATTGTCTTTGTACGTGACGGATGGTTGGTTAAGACAATACAAAGCGTTTGGTATGGATATGGAGTGTTAGAAAATAAAGGTTCAGTTTGTTCTAATAAATGCTCTAACAATAGTGGATGAGTTAAAAAGCCAGCACAATCGTCTAAAATACTGATTCCGTAAGTTTGCTGATTTATTTGAATGGAATAGAGTGTAAACTCTTTGATATTTGTATTGATTTTTTTCCATCCATGATTCGTTAGATAATAGTCCAATTGTTTGTGTATCATTCTATCACCTTTTTAGTAAATGTTTCTGCCTTTGTTATGGGCAATGATATAAAAGTCAATGTCCAGTCAGCCCAGGGAATAGTAATCCGAACCATCTGGCCATTGACGATGCTTTTAAAGTAAGTAAATTCCAGCTTCTTCACAGCGTTTTTCGATATCTGCTGGCCAAAGAGAGGCCTGAACTTCTCCGATATGTGCTTTACGAAGGAAAAACATACAAATTCGAGATTGACCGATACCTCCTCCAATTGTATAAGGAAGTTCATGATTTAAAAGAGCCTTTTGGAAAGGAAGTTCTGCACGTTCACTGCATCCACGTATTTCTAATTGCCTTGTTAAAGATTCTTCATCGACACGAATTCCCATAGAAGACAATTCCAAAGCAATATCCAATACAGGATAGTAAACGAGAATATCGCCATTTAAACTCCAATCGTCATAATCAGGTGCACGCCCGTCATGAATTTCTCCAGATGCTAATTTATCTCCAATTTGCATTAGGAACACAGCACCTTTTAATTTACAGATTTCATATTCACGATCTTTGGGAGAAAGATTTGGATACATATCTTCGAGTTCTTGTGTCGTCATGAAATAAATATCTTTTGGAAGAAGTAAATGGATATATCCATATTTTTCAGAGATAAATTGCTCTGTGTAACGAAGGGCATCATATACACGTTGAACAATGGATTTTAAAGTTTCTACATTACGCTCTTCTTTATCAATAATTCGTTCCCAATCCCATTGATCTACAAAAATAGAATGGATATTATCGGTGTCTTCATCACGGCGAATGGCATTCATATCTGTGTATAATCCTTCACCGTGTTGGAATCCATAGCGTTTTAATGCATAACGTTTCCATTTAGCAAGTGAATGTACAATTTCAGCAGGACGATCATTCTGTTCTTTTACACCAAAGGAAACAGGACGTTCTACTCCATTTAGTGTGTCATTTAGACCACTTTCTGGAACTACAAAAAGTGGAGCAGATACACGGGTAAGGTTTAATTGATTTGCGAGCTCTCGTTCAAAATAATCTTTTACGTATTTAATAGCGATTTCAGTCTCACGAATCGTTAAAGGAGACTGGTAATTTTCAGGTATTTTTAATTGAGCCATATTGATACCAAGCTTTTCAATAAAGTAGATCTGTGAGATCTCTACATTATAGAAAAGCGCAAATCGAAGACTGAAAGAATGATTTGCATGAATTTTCCTTTCTTTTTTATTTCTAACAGCCTTACAGCTTACCTAAACATACAAAAATACAGATTAGGTATGCCATATATAATACATAGTAAAATTTTCTATAATTGATGATTAATCTGTGGCTAATTGCTTAATGAGATCTAAGACAATGTCAACTCCGTTGGATTGATTAGAATGGGACATTGCATCAACATATTCAGAACGATGTTCATAAGTTTGATGAATTGCTTCCATTAAACTATTTTCATTCATTTTTTCCTCCTGCAATACATAAGAAAATCCTTGTTTGCGGAATGATTCTGCATTTAAAATCTGGTCGCCACGGCTGACTGCTGCCGAAAGAGGAACGAGAATATTGGGCTTTTTTAATGCCAGAAGTTCACAAATTGCATTTGCTCCTGCCCTGGATAGTACGATATCGGCAGCGGCAAATAAGTCTTTTAACTCTTTAGAGATATACTCATATTGGCAATAACCTTCTTGAATTAATGTGGAATCTAAGTTTCCCTTACCGCAGAGATGAATCACTTGAAATTCTTTTAGAAGCTTTGGAAGAATTTTACGCAGCGTCTCGTTAATAACTTTGGAACCAGTACTTCCTCCCATCATCATTAAAATAGGTTTTTTATCATTGAGTCCTGTAAATTCTAATGCAGCTTGTTTATTTCCTGTTAAAAGCTCTTTACGAATCGGTGAACCAGATAAAACAGCCTTTTGTGCAGGTAGGAGCTGCATCGTTTCTGGAAAGTTACAGCATACTCGTGCAGCAGCAGGAATACAGATTCGGTTTGCAAGTCCAGGTGTCATATCCGATTCATGAATAATAATAGGAACATGGCACTTTTTAGCTGCTAAAACGACAGGAACGGATACAAACCCACCTTTGGAAAATAAAACATTAGGTTTATAATCCTTAATAAATTTTAATGCCTCAGAATATCCTTTTAATACACGAAACGGATCAGTCAAATTTTTTAGACTTAAGTAACGGCGAAACTTGCCTGTGGCAATGCCTGTATATGGAATATTTTCGTGCTCAATCAATTTGCGTTCCATACCTTCATAAGAGCCAATATAATGAATATCAAAACCAGCTTCATGAAGTCCTGGAAGAAGGGCAATATTTGGAGTTACATGTCCAGCGGTACCACCGCCAGTTAATAATACTTTTTTCATTTCTACCTCCTAATCGTTCTTAGGCGTCTTGAACCGTTTTTAATGCTCTGGCAAGCTGATCTGGACAGGAGGTACTGCGCTGTCCACAGCGGATTCCTTCTAAGCGAGCAATTGCATCTTCTACTTTCATTCCTTTTACTAAAGCAGCTACTCCTTGTGTATTTCCACTGCATCCTCCAACAAAACGAACTTCTCTGATGATTCCATCTTTTACATCGAATTCGATTTGTCTGGAGCATACGCCAGATGTTTTAAATGTCTTCATAATTTTCACCAAGCCTTTCCGAATATAAGTTTACCTGTTTGTTTGTAAAAAGACATAAACTTTTATGCCGTTATTATATGCCATAGATGGATAATGATGGGTTGTAGTTTGAGCATACGAAAATCATTGGTCCAGCTAATTACAGCATGTGATATAGTAAGTTTGTTTCTTAAGAAGTATAGCATAAACCAATTTTTATGTCTAGTTTATAATATATGCGCTGATTTAAAAACATCAAGAAAGAAAATACGGATAAGGAATAAATTTTATACGTCAAAAAAAAAGAAAGATATAATTATTTCAACAAGAACTAACGTTTATACAACAGGAAGTGTCAGAAAAATGAAGTTGAGAAATTATATGAATGGAGATAAATTGTCAGAAAAATCCGATGTTTTCTCATTGTCAGAATAATAGTTTCATATATAATCAGTGTTAGCTGAACCGGTAAAAGCGAAGAAGGAGGATGAAAGTATGTTATCATTTTTAGAAAAGGGATTTGTACTTTACATAATGACTGCGATATGTGTAGTGGGAGTAATTGGAAAATTAGGTGTGAATCATATTTATAGAAGGTTAATTAGACAGTCGGACAACCTTACAACTGCTCAAGATAGACAACTTAGACAGTTGAAAACAAAATATGAGACAGCTTATCGAATGAACGTAGGTGTACATAATGTATTAGCTTTTGTAGAAAAAAATGTAAGTGGATATAAAAAAGGAGCCTTTTGTATTAGAAAGTTAGAAAATATCACATTAAATTGTAGTCTTTTTGTATTTGTAATAGGGCTTTGTGCTTCGCTTTTGAGTTTTTTATATGAGGCAGAAGTAAAAACAGTAGTGATGCAAGCTTCAATTGGAACGATTTTAGCGATTAGCATGGTCTTAGTTGATAGTATAGTGGATACGAAAACAAAGAGAGAATCGCTAATTTCTTCTCTCTGTAATTATCTTACGAATGTATTGGTCGTGCGTACTCCCCAGGAATTAGCAGAGGAGAGAAGTGAAGGAAAGATTATGACCAAGGGGGCAATTAAAGATGATATTTTTATGAAAAAAAACAGAGAAAAGAAAGTATTGCGTGGTAATATAAAGGAGAAATCAGAAATTGATCAGACAGAAGCTTTGAAAAAGAGCCTGGCACAGATTGCAGTAGCAAAAGAGGGGGAAAATGGAAGAGAAAAGAAACTAACGCCAAAAGAAGAACGATTAATTGAGGACATAATTAAGGAATATTTGACTTGATATAATCGTGTAAATTCGTTATAATAGAAATATCAAACAAAATCCATATTTTAACAGATAATAAACATGCTAAATGTTTCAGTTTAAGACGAATTTCAGGGGAATTTTAGAAAGAACGGATAAAAAAACTGAGAAAAACTGTTAGAAAATGGTACGGTCCATTCAAAGAGCCGTGGTCCTTTATTCAAAAGCGCAAGCCGAAGTCATTGGATTGGGGACTATAATAAATACTATATAAAAAGGAGAAAACAGAAATGGACAAATTAACATTCGACTACTCTAAAGTAAGTGGATTTGTTTCCGCAGAAGAAGTGGAAAACATGAAAAAGTTAGTAATGGATGCAAAGGAATTATTGCTTTCCAGAGAAGGGGCAGGAAATGATTTCCTTGGATGGATTGATCTTCCAGTTGATTATGACAAAGAAGAATTTGCACGAATCAAAGAAGCAGCAGCAAAAATTCAATCCGATTCGGATGTATTGTTAGTAATCGGTATTGGAGGATCTTATTTAGGAGCAAGAGCAGCAAATGAATTTTTACATCATAGCTTCTATAATAACCTGTCGAAAGAAGCGAGAAAAGCTCCTGAAATTTATTATGTAGGTAATAGTATTAGTTCTACTTATTTGAAAGATTTATGTGATTTGTTGGAAGGCAAAGACTTCTCAGTCAATATTATTTCTAAATCTGGTACAACAACAGAACCAGCAATTGCATTCCGTATTTTTAAAGAAATGTTGGAAAAGAGCTGCCAAGAGAATCTATGCTACAACAGATCGAGCAAAGGGTGCTTTGAAGAAACTGGCAACAGAAGAAGGATATGAGACTTTTGTAGTGCCAGATGATGTAGGAGGACGTTTTTCTGTATTAACAGCAGTTGGTTTATTGCCAATCGCAGCTTCTGGAGCGGATATCGATGCTTTAATGGCTGGAGCAGCATTTGCAAGAGAAAATGCTTTGAATGCTCCATTTGAAGAAAATAATTCCTTACAGTATGCAGCTTTGCGTAATATCTTCCTTAGAAAAGGAAAGAGCGTGGAAGTAACTGCTAACTATGAGCCAAGTCTTCACTATGTATCAGAATGGTGGAAACAACTTTATGGTGAATCAGAAGGTAAGGATCAAAGAGGTTTATTCCCTGCAAGTGTAGATTTGACAACAGATTTGCATTCAATGGGACAGTTTATCCAAGATGGTGCTCGTATTATGTTTGAAACAGTTATTTCTATGGAAGAGTCTAGAGAAACAGTTACTATTAATGAAGAGCCAGTTGATTTGGATGGATTGAATTATTTAGCTGGTAAGACGGTTGATTTTGTTAATAAATGTGCAATGAAGGGTACCGTTGTTGCCCATACAGATGGACAAGTTCCTAACTTAATGGTACATGTTCCAAAACAAGATGCATTCTGTTTGGGTCAGTTATTCTATTTCTATGAATTTGCATGTGGTATTTCTGGATACTTATTAGGAGTAAATCCATTTAATCAACCAGGCGTAGAAAGTTATAAGAAAAATATGTTTGCGTTGCTTGGAAAACCAGGATATGAAGCAGAAAGAGATGCAATTATGAAGCGTCTGTAGTCTGGAGGAAAGGCAATCGGCGAAATTCACTTAAAGATGTTTTGAGTGAATGTCATTTATCACTTATATAAATAAAAGACCTCTGAATAGCTATGATATTTTGTATAATTCATGATACAAGAAACCATAAAATTCAGAGGTCTTATTGTTTCAATTGATAGGAAAAATAAATATAGTTTATTCTTGTCCATTCCAGCAGTAGGTACAAAGTTTACATGGAGAAATACCGATGGACGCAATCAAGTCGTCCAGTCTATGATAACGAAGAGTTGTGAAATTTAATTGTTTGCGGATTTCTTCGATCATTTCTTTGTAGTTGTCGCTGTCTGGATTTGCGTAATCTTGTAACATTTCTTCAGCGTGATCGCCTTCACGTTGTTGGATGATACGGCGAGTAATTAGATCCATTTCAGAGTTGGAACGGGAGAAGTTTAAATATTTACATCCAAATAATAAAGGTGGACATGCTGGACGAATATGAACTTCCTTTGCACCACTTTGATATAAAAATTCTGTGGTTTCACGAAGCTGCGTTCCACGAACAATCGAGTCGTCAATTAATAAGAGACTTTTGTTACGGATTAAAGCATCTACAGGAATTAGTTTCATCTTGGCAATTAAATTACGATCACTTTGCTTTGGAGGCATAAAAGATCTTGGCCAAGTTGGTGTATATTTAATAAAAGGACGTGCGAATGGAATACCAGAGCGATTTGCATAACCAATTGCATGGGCAATACCAGAATCAGGGACACCTGCGACGATATCTGGATTTGCATCATCACGTCTGGCGAGTAAATCACCACAATTATAACGCATTTGCTCCACATTAACCCCTTCGTAGGTGGAAGTTGGATAACCATAGTATACCCAAAGGAAAGAACAAATTCGCATTGGTTCTAATGCTGGAAGTAATGTTTCAACGCTTTCTGGAGTAATATATACAATTTCAGCAGGACCAAGTTCCTTAAAATCTGAGTAACCAAGATTTAAGTAGGCAAAACTTTCAAAAGAAACGCAAAAGCCGTCTTCTTTTTTTCCAATGAACAATGGAGTTCGTCCAAGACGGTCACGACCTGCATAAATTCCCTTGGAAGTCATAAGTAAGAGAGTCATAGATCCGTCAACCATCTCCTGGACATAACGAATGCCTTCTTCGATGGAGTCTTTTTGATTAATTAAGGAAGCTACTAATTCAGTTGGGTTGATATTACCTCCGCTCATTTCTTGGAAATGGGAGCAGCCGTTCTCATAAGAATGTTCCACTAATTCGTCCAAGTTGTTGATTTTACCGACGGTTGTAAGTGCATAACTGCCTAAGTGGGACTGAACAAGTAGTGGTTGTGGTTCATAATCAGAAATACATCCAATTCCTAAGTGTCCCTCAAATTCTTCTACATCCCTTTCAAACTTAGTACGAAATGGAGAATTTTGAATATTATGAATAGCACGATCAAAACCAGTAGGACCATAAACGGCCATACCTCCACGACGAGTGCCTAAGTGCGAATGATAGTCTGTACCAAAGAATACATCCATGACACAATTTTTCTTTGATGCCACGCCAAAGATTCCGCCCATACGAAATTCCTCCTTGAATTCATTAAATTTTCTCACTCTTATATTATAACGGAAAATAGAAAAAAATAAAATAGAAAATTAATTGTAAGTAAAATGAGAAGATATAAAGATATAATAAAATAGAGAAATATTTGAAATGAAATTCCTATAATATCTAGTATATTATACAAAATAGAATGAGGGATGGTAACTAATTAGAGAAAAATATTCCGTTATAT
>OEQW01000197.1_pt1 | contig 9060 bp, 8 predicted proteins | sample 1539861 | NCBI WGS metagenome assembly OEQW01 (sample SAMEA3891885, study PRJEB23780) | metagenome | biome: terrestrial biome; feature: animal house; material: Caecal content | place: Italy | collected 2015-05-05 | reverse complement strand
CACCATGCCCTTTTGCCTTTGGAGAACAAGGATAGCCTCCAGGTAATCTTCGCCCGATGCTCGGAGTTTCAAGGTTTTCCCCCAATCTTAAAGAAGCATAAACTTATCCATTATCTGGATGCTTCTGTGCGCTGTTTCAAAATCGTAGTTGCAACGGATAATTTCTAAAAACCCAGCCAAATATGCTTTGGACAAGAAGAATGGCAGATGCGCTTGTCGAGATAGTTCCCCTCTACACTGTAATAATCGTTGATACAATGTTTCGGATAGCATTTTGTGAAATTCAGCATAGAAGGGGGCATCCTTACATCGAACAATCGTCCTGAACACATCCCAGTAGGTATAGGTAAAGGTCAAGCATGGTTCAGGAATAATAGCATTGACATTTTCCTGGGGACATATCAGTTTTTCTAATAGTTCATTGGATGCTGGTTCAACAACAGCACGAAACAGTGCATCCTTGCTTGGAAAGCGATGATATAAAGCGCCGGTTGTCACTCCAGCCTGTCCGCAAATGTTCGCAAGGGAAGTGCCCTGATAGCCGTTTTGTAAAAAACCGTTTTTCGCATACCCCAAAATTCTTATAGTGGTATCTTTATCTACCATTTTTTCAATGGTCCTTTCTCTTATCCAGTAACGAGGATTTTCACCCCGATTGCGATAAGAATAAGTCCACCTATAATCCCTGCCTTCTTTTCCATGCGGTCGCCAAATATACTTCCGATTTTTACTCCCGCACCGGAAAAAAGAAATGCAGTGCAGCCAATCAGCAAAACAGCCATCGCTACATTTACTTTCAATGCCGCAAATGTGACACCTACCGCAAATGCGTCAATGCTTGTTGCTATGGCAGCGGGGATCATTACCTTTGCGGCAATCGATGCAGAGTTCGATGTGGACGTTTCCTTTATTGTTTCTCTCAGCATATTCAAACCTATCAGAGTCAATAGAATGAAAGACAGAATACGAGAGATAGGCGCGATGTACTGAATTACGGTTTCCCCACATAAAAAGCCGAGAAGGGGCATAATTGACTGAAAGCCGCCAAAATACAGGCCGGTTACAATACACGCTTTTTTACATTGTCCTTGAATAGTTAATCCTTTGCCCACAGAAACGGCAAAAGCATCCATCGCAAGACCAACTGCAATTAAAAGCATTTCTACTCCGTTCAACTATGCCCCTCCTTCAGCTCCGATTTACACAGCCCAGCCAAGGCTCTCCTGCTGAATATGGAACAGTTTATGATACAGCCCATTCTTCTTCATCAGCTCATCGTGGGTTCCATGCTCTACCAGCCGGCCATTGTCAAGAACGAGGATCTGGTCCGCATCCACAACTGTACGGAGGCGGTGGGCGATCATAATAACCGTCTTACCTTCCACCAGTCTGGCAATCGCCTTTTGAACCAGAACTTCATTCTCCGGGTCGAGGGATGCTGTGGCCTCGTCAAGCAGAATGATGGGCGCATTTTTCAGCAATGCGCGGGCGATGGAAATACGCTGGCGCTCACCGCCGGAAAGGGTGCTGCCGTTTTCACCGAGGACCGTCTGATACCCGTCCGGCATTTCCCGGATAAATTCATCACAATAGGCTGCTTTGGCAGCAGCAATTACCTGATCGTCTGTTGCGTTTGGATTGCCCAGCCGGATATTGTTCATAACCGTATCATTGAACAGGGTCACATCCTGGAACACGAAGGACATATAAGACATGAGGCTTTCCGGCTCCATACTCTTGATGTCTTTGCCGCCCACGGTGATCTTGCCCTTCTGAACATCCCAAAAGCGGGCAATCAGTTTGGAAATCGTGCTTTTACCGGAACCGGACGGGCCAACGAGGGCAGTCACGCTCCCTTGGGGGATTTTGCAGGAAACATCTTTGATGACATCTTCCTGATTGTAGGCAAAAGTCACATGGGAAAGTTCAATATCGCAGTTCGGGACCGTTTTCCCGTCACCGTCCATTGCAGGAGTGGTGAGCAGGGTACGCATACGACTTGTAACTACATTCAAATTCAGCAGCGAGGACAAATTCGCCAGGATTGCCAAAATAGGGCCATAAATCCGCGTGACCATCAGCAGGAACATGAGCAAAGGCAGCAGTTCAATTTGTCCACTGGTCAGGAGGATAGCACCGACAAAGATTGTAATGCCAATACCTGCCTGCAAAATCATGCTGGCGCTGGACATAAACACGCCAACAGCCATTTCTACCTTGATGGCGATCTTTTTCATGGCAAGCAGAGCTTTATCCAACGCACTGAAATGAGAGCCGGACAGCCCGCAGGACTTGATGATCTTCATGCCTTCCAAGTATTCCTGTACCTGGTCAGAGGCAGCCAGTTTTGCGTCAACCTGCTTTTCAAAGAGTTTCTTTTGATGGTTCCGGCTGAGCCAGATAATGAGGAAGGCAATCGGAACCGTGATGAATACGCACAGAGCAAGCCGCCAGTCAAAGAAGGCCAGCAGGATGCAGGTCAGGGTCACCGTGATGCCGTTTGCAATCAGCGGAGGGATCGTGCTGCTGAGCAGGGACTCCATGCTGCTGCAATCTGCCATCATATTCGTGGTCAGTTCGGAAAGGTCCTTGGTGTTAAAGAAATTCATAGGGAGTTTCCGAAGATGCTCCGCAATCCGCAGCCGGGTCGTATTCGACTCCTTATACGAGGCAATATAGGTTTTGCGGTAATCGTTTTTGGCGGCCAGAAATACCAGGATGGCCGAAACAATACCTGCGCCCCACAGCATCCAGATATGGTTCCACTGAATGGAGCCGCCACTGACAAAGGGTGTCAGAATTTCACTGAAGATCATAACAGTTACACAGAACGGCAGAAGCATAGCCAGGTTCGTCAATGTGCAGGCGAAGATTGCTTTTTTCAGATCTGCGTAACCCTTGTCTGACAAAAAGAGAGCTTTTTGTAATCTGCTCATAGTTACACCGCCTTTCCGCTGATTTTCCAGCCAATCGCTTCTGTATAGTGGTTCCACATTTGTGCATAACGTCCACCTGCGGCCACCAGCTCGTCATGTTTTCCTTCTTCGACCAGGTGACCTTTCTCCATGACGATGATCTTATCTGCATTGCGGATCGTGGAGAGGCGGTGTGCGATGATGATAACTGTCTTACCCTGCATCAGCTTTTCAAAGGCTTTCTGGATCAGGTATTCATTCTCCGGGTCGCTGAACGCCGTTGCCTCATCCAGTACGATGATAGGCGAGTCTTTGATAATGGCCCGCGCAATGGCAATTCGCTGGCGCTCGCCGCCAGAGAGATGGATGCCTTTGGAGCCGACCACCGTGTGATACCCGTTGGGCAGTTTGGAGATGAACTCGTGGCATTGAGCCGCTTTCGCCGCCGCAATCACTTGTTCCTCACTGGCCGAAGGGTTGCCCATACGGATATTATCCAAAATGCTCTGCTTGAACAGGAAAATATCCTGGAACACAAAGCTGACATGGTGCATCAGGTCATCCTCCGCCATATCACGCACATCTACGCCGCCGATGGTAATGCTGCCGGAAGATACATCCCAAAACCGGGAAATCAGATTGGCAATCGTACTCTTGCCACCGCCGGACGGCCCAACAATGGCCGTGATTTGACCCTGCTTTGCAACAAAAGAAACATCCTCCAGCGCCTTTTCGTGTGTATCTCCCGTGTAGGAAAAGCTGACATCCTTGAAAGCAACATCATCATTGGCGGGCTTCTTGGGATGGTTCGTTTCCGGCATTTCGGGGATGTTCAGAATTTCATCCATCCGAGCCACATTCCCATCAATCTGCATGAACGACTCGGAGATATACATGATCTTATTCAGTACGCCGGAAATTGCAGGTACAAAGAGCAGATAGAAAATGAAGGTCATGGCAAACCCAGCAAAATCATCCGACCTGGAGCCGATTAAAATTCCGACAGGTACAAGAATCAGATAAACATTATTGATGATTGTGGTAAAGGCGGGCATACAGTTCTGCCAGCCCAGGGAAAATTTCAGGACCCACTCTGTATATCCGGTAATCGCTTCTTTGAGCTTTTTGAAAGAGGATGCCGTCTGGTTAAATGCCTTCACAACCGACATTCCACGAACATACTCCACAGAAGCGTTGTTCATTTCCTCCAGGGCTTTTTGATACTTGCCCATGTTCTCTTTCATCTCGCCGCTGCCAAAGCCAATAAACTCCGCAACAAACGCCAGAACGATACCGACCAAAGAGGCAAGCCCGAACCGCCAATCAACAGCCAGTAAAATAATAACCATGACAATAGGGGCAGTAACAGATGCTACAAAATCTGGAAACTGATGGGCAATGAACCCTTCCACGCTCTCGATATTCTCATCCATGATTTTACGCAGACGCCCGCTACCGATGGTCAAATGATAACCCAACGGAATTTTGGTGATATGGTCAGCGAACAAGACCTTCAGCTCGTACAGTGTGCCGAACGCCGCCATGTGGGAACTGAAAATAGCCAGAAAATATAACAGGATATTCGCCACGATCCCGGCGAGCGCCAGCCAGCCATAATTCATGACCATCCCCATATCCAACTGGTCAAGGTTCGGGAAAACACCGATAATTGAGCGGATCATAAAATAGACCGCTATGTACGGGATGAACGAAGCAATGGCCGCCAGTGACGAAAGAACCGCAGCTAAGAATACAAGGCCCTTTCTGTCAGAAGCCAATTCCATGCATCGTGCCAAACCCGTCTTTGGTTTTGCCTGTTTCGACTTTGCGTTTGACATAGCATGAACCCTCCTTAAAAGTGAAAATGGCGAGGTTAGCAACTTCTAACCTCGCCATTCATTTTATCAACCTTTGAAATTGCTTGCTACTCCATACCTCTGTTCCGATGGCTAAAATAGCCCAAAGATACCAGAGAGTTAGCCGTAACTATATCGTGCTTAGACAATACCCGCCTTCTGGAAGTGCTTTTTGAACACGCCTTTTGCAATCAAAGCGCCGACAATGCCTGCAACGAAGGTCACAACAGCAATGATGACTACCATTGTTCCATTCATAAAGCTATGTAGCTCCGTCAGATACTCGGCACTCACGCCGTTAGAGGTGGACATATCATCCACATAGCCGGTCATGATGACCATAGGGAGATAGGTGCCAAGTGCAAAGAACATCATATAGACGGAATAGCCAATGGTATTCAGCCAGAAGCTCTTGTAGTGGCCGGCGCGGGCCAGCAGCTCCGCAATTACGGCACCGGCAATAAAGCCAACGGCAACCGCCCATCCTGCGCCAATCAGGAACTCAATCAGGCCGATCACCACACCGCTCAAGAGAACGCTCCCGGCCTTTGGCACTTTAGCGCGCATCAGCATATAGATAATGCCTCCGGGAATTGCAGCAATGGCGCTCCCAAAGGCGAAAGTCACCACGGTAGCTGCGGAGGCAAAGATGCACACCATTACCACAGCAAAGAATAACACCGTAAAAATGCCCAGCGTGATAAAGTCCTTTGCTTTCATTTTGTCGGATGCCCCGACAGGTTTTGCTTGTTCACTCATACAGATAGCCCCTTTCTATTATTTGTATATAACTAAGATGAAGTCCTTTCATCCACGCGAATGACACGGGAACAAATCTTCATCAGTAGTTCATTGTCATGGGAAATCACCAGGATGGCTTTCCCTCTTTTGGACAGCGCACTTAAAATTCCTGCAACGCTCTCCATGTTTTTGTAATCCAAGCCGCTTGTAGGCTCATCAAAAATAAGTACCTCTGCATCCCGGAGTGCCGCAACGCCAATAGCGGTGCGCTGCTTCTGACCACCTGAGAGGGACATTGGATGCCGCTCTTTATAAATTGTCAAATTCAACTCGTCCAGAATATCATCTATTCGTTTTTCATCTTTATCCTTTTGGTCAGACAATGCCAGCAGTAGTTCTTGGTAAACGCTATCAGTAAACAGTTGATAGTCCGGGTCCTGCATGACAAGATACGCTTTCTTGATCCGCCGTTTACTTGGAACCGTACTGTTTTTGTATAGAACTTCTCCATGCAGTTCCTTTTGCAAACCACATAGGGTTCTGGCCAAAGTTGATTTGCCACAACCATTTTTCCCTACCACGCCGACAATTTCTCCAGGGTAGACACAAAAGTTCAGGTGCTGCGCCACGGGTTCTCCCTTTTCATATCCAATCGCCAGATCTCTGACTTCGACAGCCGGGGAATCGTTTCGAGAGGGTGTTGTTTCGGGAAGCTCTAACCTTGTAGGCGTATAGCTTCTAAGTCCCAGCGCCTTGATTTGCTCGGTACTGAGTAAAGCAAAATCACTGGCGGACCAAGATTGTTTCAGCTTACCATGCTCCATAAGGACAATGCGGTCGGCAATCCCATTCAAGAAGTAAAGGCGGTGTTCGGATACAATAATCGTTTTTCCCTGCGCCTTAATCAGCAAAAGTAGCCGTCGTAGTTCTTGAATGGCCTCCGGGTCCAGGTTTGAGGAAGGCTCGTCCAGAACAAAAATATCAGGGTTTAATGCGTAAACACTGGCAAATGCTATGGTCTGCTTTTGTCCGCCGGACAAGTCAAACAGGTTGCGATCCTTTAACTTCTCAATATGCAATTCCTGGATAGTCTGTTGGTAACGGTCCAGCATCACTTGATAGGGCATTCCCTTATTTTCCATACCAAACACAATCTCGCTGTCCGTATCCAGACTAAAAAACTGACTGCGTGGATTTTGGAAAACAGAGCCTATCTTGTCCGACAAATCGTGCGGTTGGATCGTGCGGGTATCAACTCCGTCAATGAGAACCGTCCCGGACATTTCCCCTTCGTAAAAGTGGGGAATAAGTGTATTTATCAACCTGGTCACACAAGTCTTTCCACATCCAGATTCGCCAGTAAGGACAACACACTCCCCTTTTTCAATCTGCAAATTAAAATTTTGCAGATTCTCCCGTTCAGCACCGGAATATTGAAAAGATACATGGTCAATATCAATCATCATCATATCCTCCCATATATCTGATATTTGCAGAAAAACAGCACCACAAAGGCAACGAGAAAGAAGAACAGTACCATCCAATCTTTAGCATGAACTTTTAGCTGAATGAACGAAGTCCGTTGCGCCGGATTATCAATGCCTCTCGTCACCGCAGAAGCAGATAATTCTTCTGCAATCGAAGCAGAGCGCATCACGATGGGGATAGCGATTGCCTCCAGAATGAGCATGGGGCGCGTGAATACATTTTTCCACGAAAGGGCGATGCCTCTTAACTTCATCGCGTCATAAATATTGTGGATCTCCTCACTGAAAGTAGGAAAAAAGCGCAATACCATAGCGAATGTAATGGTAATGCTCCGAGGAATTTTTAGCGAGTACATGGCCGCAATCAATTCGCTGACTTTCGTTGTAGCGATAAAAGTTGAAGCAAAGAGTACCACGGGTATCATCACCCGGATAAACAATGTGAAGATCGACAAAATAGTTTCGATGGCCTGGGGAAGGAAGGCGCAAAGCTGCTGTATGGCCGCAATCACCACATAAAAGATGATGTATTTCAATACAATCTTTTTCTGCCCCATCAGGCACGAAAGAATACAGATAAAGGAAAAACACACGCTGCCAAGGACAAAATCTTTCAAGCCAAATACCATGAAGTTGATAAGTAAAAATAAAAGCAACTTGATTCGAGTATCTATGGTCAGCAGGGATACCACCTCCTAAATAAAAGCCGATGCGTTAGCATAAACTAACCGCACCGGCTCATTATATCTTTTTGCGTAAATTTTTTCTGCTCCATTCCTCTGGAAAGACCTGAAAAACAGCCCGTTCTTCCTATCTATTTTTTCCGGTAGTCTTTTGGGAGCATCCCATACACAGATTGAAACGCTTTAGCAAATTTGCTGGCATTGCTATATCCAAGTTCTAAAGCTATATCCCCGATTTTCATTTTATTTTCCGAAAGCCACTGGGCTGCTAAATTCATTTTGTATTTTTTGAGATAGGCATACGGCGTGTCTCCATAGATATGGGAAAACACCAGATGAAAAACGGAGAGGTTCAAGTGTGCCTCTTTTGCCAACTGCTCCAGGGAAACTTTCTCATCCAAGTGAGAAATAAGGTATTCTCGAATAGCTTTTGTAGTCTGTATCTGCTTCTTATCAAAATATTTTAGATCGCACCCGTTGACTTGTGTCAGCTGATCCATGTGATACAGAAGCTCGATGGCCTTAATTTTGAAATAGCCGATGGGCTCCATTTCTGCCGCAGTATACAATTCTGAAAAAAGATGCTTTAATTGTGGCGGGGTCTCACTGACATACCATCTTGTTTCTATTCCCAGTGTAGTTCCGATCTTATCAAGATCAATGGGAATTGTCTGCATCATCCGACGCGTTCCGACCGAAAGTGCCTGCCGGTCTATGACAAGACTGACTCCATAATATTTTCCCAGCGGAAAAGAAAAAGAAACCGGCAAATGCTCTGTTGCTGCAACACTAAAATAGCCCTCTGGCAAATACGAGACAGTATGATTGGCAAATTCGCATTCATAGCGTCCGGTTTGACAATGCGTGATCTGAATAATATCTGGATTAAACTTCTGAGCCTTCATTGCTCCATCCGTTTCAAAGTCGAGAAAGCAAAGCTGTATACCCTCAAACAAGTTATAGTTTTTCACAATACCACGGCCATTGCAACCATAATCAACGACCACACAATCGTCACTCTGCGACAACACTTTGGCCTGCATACCGTACCAGTCTTGATTAAAGTTGGGTTTGTCCACGCACATCCCTCCAATCGGTTAGTTTTGGCTTACTCATCATTATGATAACACAAGCATGAGCATAATTCAAGAAATTAGCCCATTCCTTAATAGCACTCCAATTCAGTATAGTCAGCCAAAATCTTCGTTTCAAATTGTAGTATTAGTAGAGGGGAAAACAAGGGAAGGGTTACGATAGCAAGCACAGCCAGCGAGTACCCACTGGCGGATTTTCGGTTTAGGGGGACCCCTGCCCCTAAACACGAAAATTGCTTGCTGGGATAGTCCCAGACCCTTATAAGAAACGGAGGCGAAGCGGA
>OEQW01000195.1_pt1 | contig 9155 bp, 8 predicted proteins | sample 1539861 | NCBI WGS metagenome assembly OEQW01 (sample SAMEA3891885, study PRJEB23780) | metagenome | biome: terrestrial biome; feature: animal house; material: Caecal content | place: Italy | collected 2015-05-05 | reverse complement strand
CGAAAGCACCCTGGCCACCCACATCCGCCACCTGCGGGAAAAGATCGAGGCCAACCCCTCCCGGCCGGTGTCCATCGTGACGGTCAAGGGGCTGGGCTACCGGCTGGACCTGCCCAGCCCGAAGGGGGCGCCGCGATGAATCCGGTCCGGCGATTTTTCCGGCGGTATGTGCTTTCCACCGTGGGGCTCCTGGCGCTGCTGCTGGCGGCCAACATCCTGCTGATCGTGGGGCTGCTGCTGATCAGCGAGGTCACGCCCCCGCGGGAGAGCTTTTCCATCACGGCGTTCTGCGGCCATCTGAGCCAGGGCCCCGACGGCTGGCAGGCCGACGCCCAGGCCACGGCCATGCTGGACCCCGACGCCTGGGCCATGGTGCTGGACCCGGAGGGCAACGTGGTCTGGGAGTACCGGATGCCCGAAGAGCTGGCCCGCCACTACAGCGCCGGGGCGGTCGCCATGTTCAGCCGCTGGTATCTGGAGGACTGGCCCATGACCGTCTGGGCCCAGGACGACGGCAGCCTGGTGGCGGTGGCCCAGCCCAAGGGCACCATGGTCAAGTACTATCTGTCCATGGACAAAAGCTATTTCAGCTTTCTGAGCATGCTGTTCAGCGTGGTGTTCTACGCAAACCTGCTGCTGATCGTGGTGCTGTTCCTGCACAGCGCCCGCCGGGTGGAAAAGGCGATGGACCCCATCCTCAACGGCATCAACAGCATGGTCAGCGGCAAGCCGGTCCACCTGCGGGAGGACGGGGAGCTGGCCGAGATCAGCGCCGGGCTCAACCGGGCCGCGGCCTACATCGTCCAGAAAGACAACACCCGGGGCGACTGGATCCGGGGTATATCCCATGATATCCGCACGCCCCTGTCGGTGATCCTGGGCTATGCCAGCGAGCTGGAAGAAAACCCCGCCCTGCCCGGGGCGGCCCGGGATCAGGCGGCGGTCATCCGCCGCCAGAGCGAAAAACTGACCGGCCTTGTGGCCGACCTGAACCTGACCACCAAGCTGGAATATGCCCTGCGCCCCCTGGAGGTCAAGCAGCTGGACCCGGTGGAGCTGGCCCGGCAGGCCGTCAGCGAGGTGCTGAACAGCGGCCTGGCCGACGTTTACACCCTGACCTTTACCGAGGCGGCGCCGGGCGCCCGCATGACGGTGGAGGGGGACCCGGCCCTGCTCAGCCGGATGCTGGCCAACCTTTTGCACAACAGTGTGGACCATAACCCCGGCGGCTGCGGCATCAAGGTGATGGTGGGCCCCGCCGCCACCGGGGGCTGCGTCTTTACGGTGGCGGACAGCGGGGTGGGGGTGAGCGCGGACAAGCTGCGCATCCTCAACCGGGGCGCGCCGGTGGCCAGCACCCAGGCCGCCGACCCGGAAAGCGGGGCCGAGCACGGGCTGGGCCTGCGGATCGTGCGGCAGATCGTCCGCGCCCACCACGGCCGCCTGACCTTTGCCGCCGCGGCGCCCCACGGCCTGATCGTGCGGGTGTGGATCGGAGGGAAGGGGTAAGCCCCGCGCCCTGAGATCGCTGCCGGGACGCAGATGAAAAAACTCCTTGCGTTTTAGCATCATTATGATAAAATAGAAGCGGGAGGTGTTTTTATGAAGATGATACGTCCGGTTTCTGATCTGCGAAACCATTTTGCGGATATTTCCAAAACGGTGCACGAAACTTCACAGCCCGTCTTTCTGACCAAAAACGGGTATGGCGATATGGTCGTCCTCAGTATGGAAGCCTATGAAAACCTGCAGCTGGAAAGCGAGATCTACACCAAACTGCAGGCGGCGGAACGGGAAGAGGAAATGACCGCCGCCCGCTGCACATCGGAGGAGATCCTTGCAGGTGCGGAAGCGATCCTGAAAGAGAACCATGCCGTATAAACTGTATTATTTGCCCTGTGCGCAGCAGGACATCCTGGATGTGGTCCGCTATGTCGGCGTCACGCTGCAAAACCCCGATGCAGCCAGGCGTATGGTCAGACGGTTCACGGCGGCGGCCGAAAGTGTCTGTTCCATGCCGTATGCCCGCCCGGTCTATATACCGGTGCGCCCGCTGAAGTATGAGTACCGCAAGCTCATTGTCGGCAGCTACCTGATCTTTTACCGGGTCGATGAACGGGCTGGCGCCGTCATTGTCAGCCGGGTCATCTATGGAAGGCGCAGCGTGGAGCGCCTACTGGACTGACCTGCCCTGCGCGGCGCGAAATAGCGCTGGCACTCCCTTTGAAATTGTGCTATAATAGGTAAAAATCCGATTGTGCCCACAAGTGGGGCGCAGCCCGGGCGCCTTGGGGGGATGTGTCGTGTTTTCCAATGAAGAGATCCAGAGCCTGAACGCCCTGGAAATGTCGGTGTACAATTACGTGGCCAAAAACCGCTCGAAAGTCGCCTATATGAAGATACGGGAGCTGGCGGCGCAGGCCCATGTTTCCACCACCACCGTGCTGCATATGTGCAAAAAGTTCGGCTGCGACGGCTACACCGAGTTCAAGCTGCGGCTCAAGCAGGAGATGCTGCGGGACAAGCGGGACGTGGCAGACCTGGACATCTCGGCGTTGCAGGATTTTCTGGCCCGGCTGTCGGCCCCGGCCACCCAGGCCCAGATCGACGGCGTGGTGGAGCTGCTGCGGCAGATGGGGCACATCCTGTTCATCGGGGTGGGCAACAGCAGCATCCTGGCCCGGTATGGGGCCCGGTACCTGTGCAACGTGGGCTGTTTTGCCACCACCATCGACGACCCCTTCACCCCCATCGGCAGCGTGGTCAACACCCAGGCCAGGTTTGACCGTGTGGCGGTGGTGGCCCTGTCGGTGTCGGGGGAGACGGGGGAGCTGCTGGGCATGGTCAAGGCCCTCAAGGAGCGGGGATGCACCATCGTCTCCATCACCAACAGCGCCAGCTGCACCCTGGCCCGGATGAGCGATCACAACCTGAACTATTATATGACCGACGTGCGGCTGAACGGGTACTTCCAGCTGACCTGCCAGGCCCCGGTGATCTGCCTGCTGGAGATGATCGGCCGGCGGCTGTACCAGCCCGGCCCCCACGATACCTTTACCGAAGTCAAATGAAAACCGGCCCTCCTCCCTGCCTGCAGCGGCAAGGAGGGGGGCCGGTTTTTGGCGTCGTGCCGCGGGGGGGTCACGACAGCTCGAACATCCCGTTGTACAGCTGGTAGTATTCGCCCTTCTGGGCCAGCAGGGCGTCGTGGTCGCCCCGCTCCACCACCTGGCCGTGCTCCAGCACGATGATGGCGTTGGCGTTGCGGACGGTGGACAGCCGGTGGGCGATGACGAAGGTGGTGCGGCCGTACATCAGGCCGTCCATGCCGGACTGGACCAGCGCCTCGGTGCGGGTGTCGATGGAGCTGGTGGCCTCGTCCAGGATCAGCACCGGCGGGTCGGCCACCGCCGCCCGGGCAATGGCCAGCAGCTGGCGCTGGCCCTGGGACAGGTTGGCGCCGTTGCCGGTCAGCATGGTGTTGTAGCCGTCGGGCAGCCGGCGGATGAAGTCGTCCGCGCCGGCCAGCCGGGCCGCGGCGATGCACTCCTCGTCGTGGGCCTCCAGGTTGCCGTAGCGGATGTTCTCCATCACGGTGCCGGTGAACAGGTTGGTGTCCTGCAGCACGATGCCCAGCGAGTGGCGCAGGTCGGCCTTTTTGATCTTGCGGATGTTGATGCCGTCGTAGCGGATCTTGCCGTCCTGGATGTCGTAGAAGCGGTTGATGAGGTTGGTGATGGTGGTCTTGCCCGCGCCGGTGGAGCCTACGAAGGCCACCTTCTGGCCGGGCTTGGCGTACAGCGAAATATCGTGCAGCACCGTCTTTTCGGGGGTGTAGCCGAAGTCCACGTCGTAGAAGCGGACGTCGCCCCGCAGGCGGGTGTAGGTGATGGTGCCGTCGTGATGGGGGTGCTTCCAGGCCCAGACGTTGGTCCGCTCGGGGTATTCCTCGAGGGTGCCGTCGGCGTTCTCCCGGGCGTTGACCAGGGTGACGTAGCCGTCGTCGGTCTCGGGCTCTTCGTCCAGCAGGGCGAAGATGCGGTGGGCGCCCGCCAGGCCCATGACCACCATGTTGACCTGGTTGGACACCTGGCCGATGGCGCCGGCAAACTGCTTGGTCATGTTCAGGAAGGGCACCACGATGCTGATGTTCAGGGCCATGCCCGACAGGCTCAGGTTGGGCGCGCCGTTCAGCAGCAGAGCGCCGCCCACCAGGGCCACCACCACATAGGTCACGTTGCCCATGTTGCCCAGCAGGGGCATCAGGATGTTGGCGTAGCGGTTGGCTTTTTCGCTGTTTTCAAACAGCTCGTCGTTGACCTTGTCAAAGTCGGCCTTGGCGCCCTCCTCGTGGCAGAACACCTTGATGACCTTCTGGCCGCTCATCATCTCTTCCATAAAGCCTTCGGTCTTGGCGATGGTGATCTGCTGCTGGAGGAAGTATTTGGACGAGTGGCCGCTGACGTAACGGGCGGTGAAGAACATCACCACCACGCCGCACAGCACCACCAGGGCCAGCCAGATGCTGTAGTAGATCATGATGCAGAACACGCTCAGCAGGGTGATGGCCGAGATCATCAGCTGGGGCAGGCTCTGGCTGATGAGCTGGCGCAGGGTGTCGATATCGTTGGTGTAAAAGCTCATGATATCGCCGTGGCTGTGGGTGTCGAAGTAGCGGATGGGCAGGTCCTGCATGTGGTCGAACATCTTCTCGCGCAGCTTGGCCAGGGTGCCCTGGGTGATGATGGCCATCAGCTGGTTGAAGGCCGCGCCGGCCGCCAGGCTGATGACGTACAGGGTGATCAGGATGGTCACCAGCCGGAAGATGGTGCCGGATGCGGCGGCCCAGTCGCCGGTCTTATAGGTGGATTCCACCACGGCGATGGCGTTCTGCATGAAAACAGAGGGCATCGAGCTGACGATGGCGTTGACCAGGATGCAGCCGATGGTCACCGGCAGCAGGACCGGGTAAAAGGAAAATACGGTGCGGATCAGACGGGGCATGACCCCCTTGGGGGCCCGCTTGCCCCGCTCGGTGGTTGCATTATTCGGCATCCTTGTCACCTCCTGCCTGAGGATTATTGGACTTGCGGTTCTGGGTGAGGTACAGCTCGCGGTAGACGTCGTTGGACTGCATCAGCTGGTCGTGGGTGCCGATGGCGGCGATGCGGCCGCCCTCCATCATGACGATGCGGTCGGCGTCCTGGACGCTGGCCACCCGCTGGGCGATGATGATCTTGGTGGTCTCGGGGATGAATTCCCGGAAGCCCTGGCGGATCAGGGCGTCGGTGCGGGTGTCCACCGCGCTGGTGGAGTCGTCCAGGATCAGGATCCTGGGCTTCTTCAGCAGGGCGCGGGCGATGCACAGGCGCTGTTTCTGGCCGCCCGAAACGTTGGAGCCGCCCTGCTCGATCCAGGTGTCGTATTTCTGGGGGAACTGCTGGATGAACTCGTCGGCCTGGGCCAGGCGGCAGGCCTCCTCCATCTCGGCGTCGGTGGCGTTGGGGTTGCCCCAGCGCAGGTTGTCCTTGATGGTGCCCGAGAACAGCACGTTCTTCTGCAGCACCACGGCCACCTGGTTGCGCAGGGTCTCCAGGTCGTACTTGCGCACGTCCACGCCGCCCACCTTCACGCTGCCTTCGGTGACGTCGTACAGGCGGGGGATCAGCTGGATCAGGCTGGACTTGGACGAGCCGGTGCCGCCCAGGATGCCGATGACCTCGCCCGACTTGATGTGCAGGTCGATGTCGGACAGGGCGTTGCGCTCCGCCTTTTTGGAGTATTTGAAGCTGACGTGGTCGAAATCCACGCTGCCGTCCCGGACCTCGGTCAGGGCGCCGGCGGGGCTGGTGAGGGTGCTCTCCTCGCTCAGCACTTCCACGATACGCTCGGCCGACTCCTGCGACATGGTGATTATGGTAAAGACCATGGACAGCATCATCAGGCTCATCAGGATCTGGAAGCTGTAGGTCAGCATGGAGGACATCTGGCCCACGTTCAGGTCCAGGCCCATGGTGGTGATGACGGTGTAGGAGCCATAGGACATGACAAAGACCATGCCCGCATAGACGCAGAACTGCATCATGGGGCCGTTCAGGGCCATGATCCGCTCCGCCTTGGTGAAGTCGCGCTGGACGTTCTCGGCCGCGGCGGCAAACTTCTTTTTCTCGTAGTCCTCACGGACGTAGCTCTTGACCACGCGCATGGCCTGGACGTTCTCCTGCACCGAGTCGTTCAGGGCGTCGTATTTGCGGAACACCCGGCGGAACAGCGGGGTGGCCGCGCGGATGACCAGCAGCAGCCCGATCAGCAGCAGGGGAATGGTGAACAGGAAGATCATGGCCAGCCGCCCGCCCATGATAAAGCCCATGGCAAAGGAAAAGACCAGCATCAGGGGGCAGCGCACCGCCACCCGGATGATCATCATGTAGGCCAGCTGGACGTTGCTGATGTCGGTGGTCAGGCGGGTGACCAGGCTGGACACCGAGAACTTGTCGATGTTCTCAAAGGAATAGTCCTGGATCTTGTAGAACATATCCTTGCGCAGGTTGCGGGCAAAGCCGGCGGAAGCGTTGGCGCAGGTGGCGCCGGCCGCGCCGCCGAAGATCAGGGAAATGACGGCCATCACCAGCAGCACCGCGCCGTAGCGGACGATGACGTCCATCGAGCAGCCCGCCTGCATCTGGTTGACCAGGTTGGCGATCACAAAGGGGATCGCGCACTCCAGGACGACCTCCACTGTCACCAGCAGGGGCGTCAGGATCGAGGTCTTCTTGTACTCGCGGATGCTGCGGGACAAGGTCTTAACGATCGAATTCATGCCTCGTGTACTCCTCCTTACATACTTGCATTTGTTCTTGCGCGAACATTTCGGCTGCGAACTAATCAGGGCCGGGGCTCTGGGCGCCGGCCGCGTCCAGGTTCCGGATCATGGCGGCCAGCGTCTCTTTGAACAGCTGGACCTGCCCCTCCGACAGCCCCCGGGTCAGCAGCACCTCGGTCTGGCGCAGGCAGGCCCGCACCTCGGCGTCCAGCTCGGCGGCCCGCGGGGTGGGCACCAGGTTTTTCAGCCGGGCGTCGCTGGGCACGCTCTCCCGCCGCAGCAGGTCTTTTTCTTCCAGCTGCTGCAGGATGCCGGTGGCCGTCGAGCGGCTGAGGCTGAACACCTGCTCCACATCCCGCTGGAACACCGGCCCCTCGAGGCAGTGGTCCATGATGTAGAACATCACCCTGCTTTGGATGGCTGTGATGCCCAGCCCCTGCAATGTGACGTTCAGCCGCCGTTTGAGCATACGGGACAGCAGGTTGATCTGTGCGCCGCAGTCCTTTTCCAATGTATCCCACCCCCTTGCGTCCAGGGAACCCCCCTGTTTATAGTTCGGGTACGAACAATAGATTACAGATTTTTCATGGTATTGTCAAGGATGCGCCTTTCATTTTTCACATTTTTTTCACTTGCAGTCTTGCACAAAAATTATTGTTAAACTTTGTACAAAGTGTGGGGCGGCGCTGCGCCTCCCCGGCGCGGTTTCACTCTCGACAAACCGGCCGCCGGACGGTATAATAAGGAACGGACAGCGTTTTAGAGCAAAGGAGAGATTTTGTATGCCGCGTCACATCCAGCCCCAGATCCGTCCGGCTTTTGTGGAGCAGGCGGTCCGCAGCAACTGGGCGCTGATAAAGGTCATCTCGGTGTTTGCAGTCGGGGTAGAACTGTTCAATATCATACGGGTCATCTTTTATTCGCCGTCCGGGCTCACGACCCCCAACAACTGGACCTATTTTGCCTTTTACGCCAGCCTGTTTTTGGCGGCGGCCGTCTTTTTGTGCGCCGATGCCCTGGGCAGCCGGAACCTGAGCCTCAAGGTCCGCTATGGCATCCTGCAGTTTGCCGGCAGTTTCTTTGTGCTGTGGCAGGCCCTGTTTGCGGCGTTCGACCTCAGCACCTCCCTCTCGGTGGGCAAGATCAGCGGCGTGGCGACCATGGTGGCCTTTGCCGCCCTCTTTCTGATGGAGCCCGTCTATGCGGTGGTGAACATCACGGCGGGGTACCTGATCATGCTGGCCTACCTGGCCACCCTGAACGACCCGGGCGCGGTGCTCAACTACGTCATCGTGGGCATGATGACCCTGGTGATCTACTTTGCCCGCTACCACGGCATCTGCATCGAGCTGACCCAGGCCGGCCGGATCGAGGACATCAACCGCGCCCTGGAGGAGACGGAGGAGCAGTTCCGCCTGAGCAGCGAGCAGTACGACCTGCTGCTCCGGCAGGGCAACCTGATCGCCTTCCGGTGGGACATCAAAGAGGATGTGATCCGCTTCAGCCCCGCGTGGAAAGACGTGTTCGACCTGCCCCAGCAGATCGACCACATCCGGGACAAGGTCGAGACCGGCCAGCGGCTGAACGACCAGCAGAAAAAGACCCTGCTGCACTGCCTGACCGAGGCTTACACCACCGCCGCTTACCAGAAGCAGGAGGTGCTGCTGCCGGTCAAAGAGGGCAGGGAGCGCTGGTTCGAGGTGCATATAGCCTTCCAGCACGGCAGGGACGGCCAGCCGGTGGTGGGCGTGGGCCTGCTGTTTGACATCATGGACCAGAAGGACCGCATCCTGGAGCTGGAAAAGGAACTGTCCATGGATGCCTTTACCAGGACCCTGAACAAGACCGCCCTGGAAAGCTACGGCACCCGCCGCCTGGCCCAGCTGGGGCCGCGGCAGCAGCTGACCCTGCTGATCCTGGACATGGACGACTTCAAGACCATCAACGATACCTACGGCCACCAGGCGGGGGACCACGTGCTGGTCCAGCTGGCCAGCCTGATGAACGCCCTGGCGCCCGCCCGCTGCCGGGTGGGACGTCTGGGCGGCGACGAATTCGCCGCCATTTTCGACCCGCCCTGCACCCGTTACACCGCCGAAAACTACGCCGCCCGGCTGATTGAAGCCGTGCGCAGGATCGAGTGGGAGGGCAAGCCCCTGCCCGCCGCCTGCAGCATCGGCATTGCGGCCTGCCCCGGCGGCGGCGCCTACGACGCCCTGTATGCCGCTGCCGACAAAGCCCTGTACGAGGCCAAGCGGCAGGGCAAGGGCCGGTATTGCTTCGCCGCCGGCCAGCCGTGACCTTCTTGCTCAAAAACAATCAAAAACAATAA
>OEQW01000191.1_pt1 | contig 9213 bp, 7 predicted proteins | sample 1539861 | NCBI WGS metagenome assembly OEQW01 (sample SAMEA3891885, study PRJEB23780) | metagenome | biome: terrestrial biome; feature: animal house; material: Caecal content | place: Italy | collected 2015-05-05 | reverse complement strand
AAAAACAGTATATAAAGTAAAATATAAGGGGAGATAACAAAAGAAAGAGTAAATAAAATTAACAAAGTAGGGGGGATGAGAGAAGTTTGGGTTGACAGCAGATATTAAATTTGATATTATAAATGCGTAACAAATTTGTAACAAAGAAATAAGAATGTAACAATACTGTATACACAAATAATAAATAATACAGTATTCTATGGAGGTATATATATTATGAGAAAGAAGTATATCATTGGAAGCATGGTCTTAGTTGCAACGGCAGCAGCAGTTGTAACAATTTCCGCCAATGGAATCTCAGGAAATACGGCCAGTGATATTACCGGTTCCTCAGAAATTGCATATGAAACAACAATCGAAGAAAGTGAAGCAAAGTTAGCTATTTCTGAAAAGAATACAGTAGGTGCTGGAAAGTCTTCAGAAGAATCAGAAGAAGATGCATTAAAAGAGTATTTTGAAGATAAAGCAATTATTGATACAAATATGGTAAAGAAATATGTTAAAGTTTACGAATCTGACGTTGATGATAAAGAAGATGAAGTAGTAATTGGAAAGATTAATGCTGATACAGTAGTAACAGTAAGTCAAGTTGGTGAGAAGTGGACAAGAGTGAGATCTGGTTCTGTAAAGGGCTGGGTCAGAACACAAAATCTTATCTTTGGCGATGAGGCAGCAAAAAAAGTTGGAAAAGATGCAGAGTTTAAAGTAGTGATTCAGGAAAATAAAACAAAAGCATATAAGGAAGCAGACATTAATTCTGAAGTTGTCACTACATTAAAAGAAGAAACTTCTCATAAAGTAAAGGAAAAAAATGAAAATTGGATTAAAGTAAGCACAGATGATGGAAATGCTTATTTAAGATTAAATAATGTTACATTAAAGTGGACTTCTGAGAAGGCGGAAGCAGAAAAAGAAAGTAGAGAAGCCGAGGAGAAGGCATCAAAAGAAGCAGAAGCTAAGAAAGCAAAAGAAGAAGAGTCCAAAAAGGCAGCAGAAAGTAAAGCAGCCGAAGAAAGCTGGTTAGCAGAATCTAAAGCACAGAAGGAAGCAGCTGAGGAAGCGTCTCGTCAAGCAGCTGAAGCGGCAGCAGCACAGGCAGCAGCTGAAGAAGCAGCTCGTCAGGCAGCAGCACAAGCGGCAGCTGAAGAAGCAGCTCGTCAGGCAGCGGCACAGGCGGCAGCACAACAAGCAGCACAACAGCAGCAGCATCTCGGTAAATTCCGTATTACACATTATTGTTCTTGCCCCATCTGTTGTGGACAATGGTCTACTGGATCATCAACTGTAATTGGTGCATCTGGAATGGTTTTAACACCAGGACAGTCCATTGCGGTTAATCCAGCTCAGATTCCTTATGGTTCTAAGGTTATGATTAATGGACAGATTTATATTGCAGCCGATACTGGTGTTGGAAGTAACTGTATTGATATTTATACAGGAACCAATCATGCAGTAGCATCCGCTGGTGGTATGTATTACGCAGATGTATATTTAGTAAAATAATTAATCAATAGAAATACATAGCAAAAAGTTGTTGGGAAATCCCAGCAACTTTTTTTATCGTGATATGCAAAAAGAAGCTTCCGTAGAGGGGCTTTTTATTCGTTGTTGTGATATATAAAGTTATCATATTACTTGTAAGCCAGGAGGTTGAATGTTATAATAATATAAAAATCACTGAATGGGAGGTAAAAATGATTGATTTAAAGAAAGCACAAGGAGTGTTTCAAAATTATTTACAGCAATATGATAAAACAGATGATAAGATACGCCTAAAAATAGCACATACTTATGGGGTAGTATCTGCTTGTAAATATATTGCTCGTGTAATGAGATTAGGAGAAGAAGATGCGAAACTGGCAGAGTTAATTGGTTTACTTCATGATATTGGACGTTTTGAACAGCTGCGCATTTATCATAGTTTTGATGATAGCTTAATGCCGCATGCACAGTGCAGTATTGATATTTTATTTAAAGAAAATATGATTGAACAGTTTTTGGAAGAACGTCAATGGGATGAAATTATTTATTTGGCAATAAAATATCATGGCGTGTATCAAATGCCAAACGATATGCCAAAGCGTGGAGATATGCATACAAAAATTATCCGTGATGCAGATAAACTAGATAATTTTCGTGTAAAACAGGTATCCAGCATGGTTACAATGGTGGATGTGGATGAGAAAGAGCTTGGAACGGAGGCAATTACAGAGGCAATTTATGAAAAGTTCCTGAATCATATTCCAATTTTAAATTCGGAACGAAAGACGCATATGGATATGTGGATATCTTATTTAGGTTATATCTTTGATTTGAATTATCCAGCAAGTTTCCAGTATATAAAAGAAAAGGACTATATAAACAAAATTATTGATCGAGTTCCTTATACAAACCCAGATACACAGAAGAAAATGGAAGAAATACGAAGAGCTGCAAATCAATATGTAGAAGAACATTGTAAATAATCGGGGATCTTGTTTGGTATTTAGAAAAATGGTTGTAAGACTGCATTAACATGGAATACAACTTATAAAAATATATACAAAAACAAGTAAAAAATCGGAAGAAAAACAGGAATTTTGTTGAAAAATTTATATGTTTATACTATAATAGAAATCTTGTTTACATCTTGCAGCTGATAAAGCTACAAATACAATTGTTGGAGGTTACTTTGATAAACAGGAAACATTAAATGGTTATTATCATGTTTTTTATCAGATGGGGGATTGATCTCCCATCTGATAAACGCTCTGTAAGGATGTGCAAGGATTCGGAGAATATTATATCCCTTGATTCTGCGCTAAGATTCGCAAGCGAATTGGAATATAAAAACGTGATAAATAAGAAAAGTTGGAGGATAAAAATTCATGAGTAAACAAACAAAATCAAAAGCACAAGGTTCTGTGTTTGAATTGACTGGAACCCCTCCAATGGGACAGGCTGTTCCATTGGCTTTGCAGCATGTAGTAGCCATGATTGTAGGGTGTGTAACCCCTGCCATTATTGCAGGAAATGCAGGAAATCTATCTCCAGAAGATAAGGTATTATTAATTCAATCTTCGTTGTTAATTGCTGGGATTGCAACGATTATACAGTTGTATCCAATCGGAAAAAAATGGTTTCGAATTAGTTCTGGGCTGCCAGTTATATTAGGCGCTAGTTTTTCTTATTTGGCATTACTGCAAACAATTGCACAAGAGTTTAGCATCGCAACGATTATGGGAGCGCAGATATGTGGTGGTATTGCTGTAATTATTGTAGGTATTTTCATAAAGAAGCTGCGTAGATTCTTTCCACCATTAGTAGCAGGAACCGTTGTTTTTACAATTGGGTTATCCTTATATCCTACAGCAATTAATTATATGGCTGGAGGAACAGGTTCTGAAACATATGGACATTGGCAAAATTGGTTGGTAGCCATTATTACACTTGTGGTTGTTACCACATTGAATCATTTTGGAAAAGGAATTTTTAAATTAGCTTCTATTTTATTTGGAATTATTGTTGGATATATTGTGGCTCTTTGCTTTGGTATGGTAGATTTTGCAAAAGTAGCATCTGCTGGTTGGTTTCAAGTTCCAGAGCCATTGCATTTTGGAATTGCATTTGATCCATCTCCAATCGTATCTATGGTAATTTTATTTATTGTAAATGCGGTACAGGCGGTAGGAGATTTTTCTGCCACGACAATGGGCGGTTTGGATCGTGAACCTACCGATGATGAATTGTCAGGAGGAATTATTGGAAGTGGTCTAAGCAGTTTAGTTAGTTCCGTTATGGGAGGACTTCCATGTGCTACATATAGTCAAAATGTAGGTATTGTTGCTACTACTAAAGTAGTGAATCGAGTTGTATTTTCAATTGCTGCAATACTAATTTTAGTTGCGGGATTGATTCCAAAGTTTTCAGGAATATTAACTACAATTCCTCAGTGTGTACTTGGAGGTGCTACGATTTCTGTATTTGCCTCAATTACAATGACCGGAATTAAGTTAATAACAACGGAAGAAATGAATTATCGAAATACATCCATTGTAGGATTAGCAGTGGCAGTAGGTATGGGAGTTACATCGGCTCCAGAATCATTGGCAATGTTCCCAGATTGGGTTACTTTAGTATTTGGTAAATCAGCAGTTGTACTTGCAACAATCATTGCAATTACATTAAATTTAATTATTCCACAGCCAAAAAAAACGAGCAAACGGTAAAAAATAGAGTGAATCGTTAGAGATTTTTCTTCTAGGATTCACTCTATTTTTATATATAACAGGGAAGGTGATTCACTATTATTTTTCTGTTAATTGAATGATTGTTCCAGTTTTTCCTGCAATGCCGTCTTTTGCCTTTTCTAATAATGTGATCAATGCCGTCCGCCCTGGTTTCGAAGAAGCAAAGTTGACAGCCGCCTGCACTTTTGGAAGCATGGAGCCAGGGGCGAACTGACCTTCTTCCATATATTTTTGCGCTTGCTCCACCGTTAATTTCGATAACCACTGTTCATCGGGTTTTCCAAAGTTAATTGCTACCTTTTCTACCGCAGTTAATATAATTAAATAATCTGCGTCCAGTTCCGTGGCTAAAAGACAGCTGGCAAAGTCTTTATCGATAACGGCGCTGGCACCTTTTAAATGGTTGCCGTTGAGTGTAACAGGAATTCCACCACCGCCACAAGCAATAACGACTTGTCCTGCTTCGACTAAAGCTCGAATTGCTCCAATTTCTACGATCTGAATAGGCTTTGGAGAAGCTACTACACGACGGTATCCTCGTCCTGCGTCTTCTTTCATAATATAATCATATTTTTGATTTAAATCCATCGCCTGTTCCTTGGAATAAAAACGACCAATTGGCTTTGATGGAACAGAAAAGGAAGGATCTTCTGCATCAACTCGAATCTGTGTAATCATAGTAGCCACTGGGATATCAGAGATGTTTCGGTTTAATAACTCTTCTCTTAATGCATTTTGTAAATCATATCCAATATAGGCTTGACTCATTGCGACACAGACGGAGAGAGGAGTGTTTGGCTGGAGTGGATCTTCTCGGCTTAACGCAGCCATGGCATTATTAATCATACCTACCTGCGGTCCATTTCCATGTGCAATAATTACTTCATGTCCCTGTTCAATTAAGTCCACAATTGCCTTAGATGTAATTTTTACTGCAATCATTTGCTCTGGTAATGTATTTCCTAAGGCATTGCCTCCGAGTGCAATTACAATACGTTTTCTTTCCATAATTGATACCAAAGCCTTTCCACTTTTTCATTACTGCATTTTTCTTTCTGCGGCACGCTCTTCCAATTTCTTTAAAATAGCAGCAGGATTCTCAAACTTGCTTAATAAGATCATAGCTGCAATGACATATGGTTTAAAACTAGCTTCTTTGTAAAGTGGAGTGCGATAGCGGTCAAATACGGATGCGTCCACTTCACCTGTTTCACAGCTCACACCTGTAATATCGGCTGGAAGGCAATGCAAATAGAGTGCTTTTCCGTCTTTTGTTGTTTTCATTAATTCTTCGGTACAAGCCCAGTCTTTATGTTGTGCATTTTGGGCCAGTAATTCTTTTTCCAAAGCCTTAATACCTTCAAAATCTCCCTCACCATATAAATTCGTTCTCTTTTCCATTGCAGCAAATGGAGCCCAGCTCTTTGGATATACGATATCTGCATCTTTGAAAGCATCTGCCATATCATTTGTTTTGCGGAAGGAACCGCCTGATTTTTCTGCATTTTTTCTAGCTACTTCTTCTACCTCTGGCATAACTTCATAACCTTCTGGATGGGCAAGTACAACTTCCATACCCATACGTGTCATTAATCCGATTACACCCTGAGGCACGGATAATGGCTTGCCATAAGAAGGAGAATAGGCCCAAGTCATGGCTAACTTCTTACCTTTTAAGTTTTCCACACCGCCGAACTCATGGATAATATGGAGCATATCTGCCATACATTGGGTTGGATGGTCGATATCACATTGGAGATTTACGAGAGTAGGACGCTGCTCTAAAATTCCTTCTTTATGTCCTTCTTCTACTGCGTTTGCAACCTCATGCATATATGCATTTCCTTTTCCAATGTACATATCATCACGGATACCAATGACATCTGCCATAAAAGAGATCATATTGGCTGTTTCACGAACGGTTTCTCCATGTGCAACTTGGGATTTTCCTTCATCTAAATCTTGTACTTCTAATCCCAATAAATTGCAGGCAGATGCAAAGGAAAAACGAGTACGGGTAGAGTTGTCACGGAATAAAGAAATACCAAGTCCGCTTTCAAATACTTTTGTGGAAATATTATTCTGTCTCATAAAACGAAGCGCATCGGCAATTGTCCAAACAGCTTCTAATTCATCATCTGTTTTTTCCCATGTAAGGAAAAAATCGTTATTGTACATTTCTTTGAAATTTAAAGAATTTAATTTATCAATATAGTCTTGTAATGTTTTCATCGTCAAACTCCTTTTAAAATAGAATGAATAATGAATAATAAAAATGGGATTATTCGCAGTAAATGGTTGGAAGCGCTGCATAGACAGCAGCACATTTTACCAAATCTTCTTTCCAGGTTTTTTCATTTGGAGCATGTGCTTGAGCTTCTGCGCCTGGTCCAAAACCAATACAAGGGATCTGATTCCGTCCCATGATGGACACACCATTCGTAGAAAATGTCCATTTATCGGTCAGAGGACGTGATTTCCTCATTTCATCGGTTTCTGCACTTCCGCTTCTTGTTTCTCCATAGAGATTATGATAGGCTGCCTCCAATGCTTTTGTTACTTTGTGGTCTTCTGGAATTACCCATGTTGGGAAGTAGCATTCGATTGGATAGACAAGTCCTTTGTAAGAAGGACGTGCGTATTCATACATGGATACCGTAACGTCGTCGCCATATTTTTTCACACTTGGAAGCATACGAATTTCTTCTAAGCAGCTTTCCCATGTCTCTCCAGCAGTCATACGGCGATCCAGGGAAACGGAGCAGGAATCTGCAACGGCACAGCGGCTTGGAGAAGTAAAGAAAATTTCGGAAGTCGTAATCGTACCACGACCAAGAAAACGAGCTTCTTTCCATTGTGGGTTATAGGTTTCGTCCAACATTTTAACAAGCCCTTTAATTTCACCCGTTGTATCATTTTCATTTAATGCACGAATGTCTTGAAGAATATCTGCCATTTTATAAATGGCATTGTCGCCTCGTTCTGGTGCAGAGCCATGGCAGGAAACGCCCTTTACGTCAACTCGAATTTCCATGCGTCCACGCTGTCCACGGTAAATACCACCATCGGTTGGTTCAGTAGAAACAACAAAGGCTGGACGTACGCCGTCTTCATGAATGATGTATTGCCAGCAAAGTCCATCGCAGTCTTCTTCTTGCACAGTTCCTGTTACAAGGACGGTATATTTGTCGCTTAATAATCCCAAGTCCTTCATAATCTTGGCTCCGTAAACGGAAGATACGATTCCACCCATCTGATCGGAAGTTCCACGTCCACCGATTTCTGTATCGGATTCAAATCCTTCATATGGATCAAAGGTCCAGTTTGCAATATTGCCAATTCCAACCGTGTCGATATGGGCATCAAATCCAATTAATGTTTCTCCAGTTCCCATATAACCGAGAACATTTCCCATTGGATCAATCTCAACCTTATCAAATCCAACCGCTTTCATTTCCTCTGCAATTCGATTGATATGGCCTTCTTCTCCTGCACTTTCTCCAGGAATTTTTACTAAGTCACGTAAAAATTTGGTCATAGCAGCCTCATAACCTTGAGCAGCTTCTTTAATCTTGTTAAAATCTAAGTTCATGACAATCTCCTTTCTATTTATCTAGTCCATACCAGACAATATTTTTGTAACGTTCTGGATCGGTATCTCCTTCGGTAGAGAAACAAAGAACTTGAGAATCTTCGTTCAACTCTAAATAATCACGAAGTTCTTTATACTCGTCCATCATCATAATACTCATTAAAAGTCCAAGTCCGACTGCACCTGATTCTCCAGAAATTACTTGCGGATCGCCCTTCAATGGAGCAGCACAAACACGCATTCCCTTTCTTGTTACCCAATCAGGAGCAGAGACAAACACATCGGCATGATTTTTTAAAATATCCCAGGAAAGCGTATTTGGTTCTCCGCAGGCTAAACCAGCCATAATCGTAGGCATGTCTCCGTCTACAATTCGAATTTTGCCATCCCCAGCAACGGCACCTTTATATAAGCAAGCAGCTTCGGAAGCTTCTACAACAATAACTCTTGGAGGTGCATCTGGATAACGATTTGCAAAATAACCTTGAACAGCTCCAGCTAATGAACCAACACCGGCCTGAATAAAAATATGAGTTGGACGTTTGCAGCCGTACTCTTCTAATTGTTCGTTGGCTTCCAATGCCATTGTTCCATATCCTTGCATAATCCAAGATGGAATGTCTTCATAGCCGTCCCATGCAGTATCCTGAACGATGATCCCGTTTGGAGTGTTGGCGGCAGCCGACGCAGCCATCCGAACGCATTCATCGTAATTGACTTCTTCGATTGTAGCGATGGCATTTTCTTTTAAAATGTTTTCGAGTCGAGTTTGGGTTGATCCCTTTGGCATATAGACGACCGCTTTTTGCCGCAGTTTATTGGCAGCCCATGCGACACCTCGTCCATGGTTTCCGTCCGTAGCAGTGAAGAATGTTGCCTGTCCAAATTCTTCTTTTAATTGATCGGAAACTAGTACGTCATATGGCAATTCAGAAACATCTTTTCCTAACTGTTGAGCGATGTAACGAGCCATGGCAAAGGAACCGCCTAATACTTTAAATGCGTTAAGACCAAATCGATAGGATTCATCTTTTATGTATAATCCCTTCAAATGAAGGAAAGAGGCCAAATTGTCAAGTTTGGCAAGTGGTGTTTGCGTATATTGAGGAAAGCTGCGGTGAAAGGTACGTGCTTTTGTTACGTTGTCAAGTGCCATAATGGATAATTGATTATCCTCTGTTTTTGGCAGATGATTGACTGCCCATTTGATTGTTTCCATAAATTAAAAATACCTCCCAAATTTTATTTATGTTACGTTTTTATTGACGTCGATATAGCTGTAAAGCGTATACTTAGAGATTCCAAAAAATTTTGAGACTTTGTCACTGGAGCGAGTAATTAAAAAAGCTCCCGCATCGTTTAGAAATTGAATGGCCAGTATTTTATCTTCTT
>OEQW01000184.1_pt1 | contig 9323 bp, 9 predicted proteins | sample 1539861 | NCBI WGS metagenome assembly OEQW01 (sample SAMEA3891885, study PRJEB23780) | metagenome | biome: terrestrial biome; feature: animal house; material: Caecal content | place: Italy | collected 2015-05-05 | reverse complement strand
ACTTCTCTGCTTTCTCAAGTCCAGTTCCCTTTGCGTGGATGACGGTTCCTCCGCCTGCTCCCATTTCTCTTGCCGCATCCATAATCTCTTCACTATGTCCATGGTTTGCTATTACAACAATCAGTTCATATACTGTGTTTTTCATGACGCTCTCCTCCTCCTCAAATTTCTGTCCATTTATCAGAAACTGTAATACTTTTTTTCCTCCTATGCTTGAAAGAGGCATAAGGAAGGCGATACCTGTACCAGGAACATCAATCTGAATTTCTTTTTCCAGATCTTTTTTCACTGTTTTCCACATATCATCTGTTACAACTGACATCATTACTAGTTTTTCCGTTACTTCCATTCCCAGAAAATCTAACATTTCACTATTGGCAGTTCCTTTTGCTAACATACCAAAGGTCGCAGACAGACCGTTTCGTTCATAAATGGCATCTAATCTTCGCCCTATCGAGCGCTTTGTAATGGTCATCATCATATAAATACTCATATTATTCTACCTCTTAAAGTTCTATAATTTCATCATCTGAAATCTGCGAAAGAATATCTGCTCCAGCTTCTCGTTCTGCTTTCTCTGAATGTCTCGATCTTATCTGATATACCAGTCCCAAAATCTGAATCGTAATTAACGGAGTCATAGCAACCATAGCAACAATTCCAAACGCATCGGTAACAATATTCCCTCCTACGCTCATACATGCCCCAATGGCAAACGAAAGTAGAAAGGTAGCCGTCATTGGTCCTGACGCTACACCACCTGAATCAAATGCAATTGCCGTAAATATTTTTGGTACAAAAAATGATAAAATAAGCGCCACTGCATATCCTGGAATTAAAAACCAGAAAATAGAAATTCCAGTTAATACACGTATCATGGCAAGCCCAAGTGATACACCGACACCGATGGATAGGCTTAAGCTCATTGCACCTGCTGTAATCGTGCCAGAAGTAATTTCTTCTACTTGATGTGTCAATACCATAACCGCTGGCTCTGCCAATACAATAAAATATCCAATCAGCATACTAATTGGCACAATGAACCATTTAAACGGGTTTCCTGCAATTACCTGACCAAGATAACTGCCTGCCGGCATAAATCCCACATTTACTCCAGTTAAAAATAGTACTAATCCAATATAAGTATAGATCATTCCTATCACTATCTTAATCAACATTCTTTTTTTCATTTTGCGGAACATTAATTGGAAAATAAGAAAGAATACAATAATTGGCAATAGTGAAATCGCCATCTCTTCCATATATTTCGGCAATCCATGAATAAAAACACTCCATAACTCTACAGAATTTCCAATTTCTGGGACGGCCTCTGCCGCATATTCTGTACTTTCTGGATGATAAATCAGTCCCAACACAAGAACGGATAAAATTGGACCAATCGACGAAAGCGCTATAAGACCAAAACTGTCATCCTCTGCCCGATTATCGCTTCGGATAGAAGAAATACCAATTCCCAATGCCATAATAAATGGAACTGTCATTGGTCCTGTCGTTACGCCACCTGAATCAAATGCCACGGCAATGAAATCACCAGGTACAAAATATGCTAGTAGAAACACAATACTATAAAGTGCAACAAGCATATGTGCCAGTGTAATGCCAAATAACATTCTCAATAATGCAGTCACGAGAAATATACCTACACCAAACGCAACTGACAGTACAAGTATCATATTCGGCACAGAAGGTACTTGTTCTGCCAATACTTGCAAATCTGGCTCAGATATCGTAACGATAAAACCAAGAATAAAACTTAAAACTATCATTAGCCACAGTTTTTTGGTTTGCGTCATACAAGTTCCTACATTTTCTCCGATAGGAATCATGGATAAGTCTACCCCAAGTGTAAAAAATACCATTCCCACAACCAGGAATACTGCCCCCAATAAAAATGCTAATAGTATTCCTGGTTCAATCGGAGCAATGGTAAAGCACAGCACCATCACAATCATAATGACTGGAAGCACTGCTTTTAATGTTTCCTTTAATTTTTCTTGCAGTTTTTCCTGCATTTTTTTTCTTCTTAAATTCACATTTCCCCTACCTTCCCATTTTTGAAAAAGTTTTTAATTTGTTACTATCAGTTCTACATGCAGGCATCCATACCAATACACAATATTTCTAGTTTTTCAACGCTTAGATATGTTTCAATTTTTTAATATTATTACAAATAATCTGAACATATTGTTCGAACTTAGAAATATCTTCCTCACTCATACCATCCAACACAGTAGAATAAAACTTTTCCGATATTTCCCGTTCCTGTTCCATAATTGCCTGTACCTTCTTCGTACAAACTAGTTGTACTTTTCTGCGATCTCCAGGAACTGAATGTCTTTCCAAATATCCCTCTTCCACTAGTCTCTCTACATTGAATGATACCTTATTCGGCTCAATTCCTCTGTATTTGCTAATATCCTTTGCTGTATCATATTCAGGATGATCTGTTAAAAACACTAAAATATCAAACGCCGTCTGCGATAATTTTATGCTGCGGCATATTGGTTTACAAGCTGCTTCATACGAATCTACCAAATCACGAAGTAACAAGATACTTTTTATATTTTTCAAAACCTCTCTTCCTTTCCAATTTGGAATATTCAAATTTGAACTATTTATAGTATAGCTTGATAAAACGAATCTGTCAATACCCACCAAACATCATATATAAAGTAATAATGTAGAATAAAATTTTACTTTATTGACACTTTTATTCTAATTATTGTATGATTAAACTGCCTTTATAGTAATTATATCTACAAACAGGAGCATGAAATGGATAAAACAGAACGAGTCGAATTAACCACATTATGTTTAATTTATCAAGGAAACAAATTATTATTACAGGACCGAAAAAAAGAAGATTGGAAAGGTTATACATTTCCTGGCGGTCATGTAAATCGAAATGAATCTATTGTTGATGCAGTGATTCGGGAAATAAAAGAAGAAACTGGGCTTACGATCTCCCACCCTCAGCTTTGTGGAATCAAACAATTTCCAATTGAAAATGGGCGATACCTAGTCTTTTTATTCAAAACAAGTGAATTTGAAGGAACACTTCATTCCTCCAATGAGGGAAAAATGGAATGGGTTGATAGAAATCAGCTTGCAAATTATAAAACAGCAGAAGATTTTGAAGAATTACTGCATGTAATCGAAGATAATCAGTTAACAGAATTTCAATATATAATACAGAATGATGATTGGAATATTAAAATAAAATAACGTTCCAATTAGATTCAAAAAACATTTTAGTCTTTCTAATTTATTTTAAGAGAGCAACTGTATCGATCAGACTGCTCTCTTAAAATAAATTCATTTAATCTTTATCATTCACATTCTACAACTGCTATCACAGCTTCTTAGAATAATCTCAAGAACCTACGTTCTATACTCATATGACAATCTCATCCTTAGCATCTACCACATCATTATAAGAATTGGATTCCCCAATAAAATCGGATTATATAATTTCTTTTCCAGTTTTTTTGAAGCAATTCTGTTACTTCCTCATAGATTCCATTTTTTTGATTGATCTATCACTATAATCCAATATAATGATTTTTCCATACTTCTGAACACAGAATGGTTATAAGATTAAAATTCTTATCTCTCCATATATCCATCTCCAGCCATTAACTTTGTCATTTCCTCTATTCGTTCTAATGGGAATGGAGGCAAACATAGAGGTTTCATAGCAATAGACATTAACTTCATAGGGTTATCATCCCCAGCAACTCGATTTGAACTGAGTTTTCCACAACGGCGACAACGATGAATCATCGCCCATTCTCCATTCTTTCTTACCCATACTGCAACTGGTTCCATTATACCACCACAGTCGGACTCACGATCACCTGGTTCAATATCTACATGAAGACTGGATAGACAATTTGGACAATGATTGCGATGATCACTGCCAGCTCCAGCAGATACAACTAATCGTCCACAAACTTTGCATATAAAACTGTCTGTACATGGATGTGTTTTATAATATCCCTTTTCATATCGCTTTTTTTTATTTTCACGGTTCATTTCCATTATCTCCTCACACAATTAATCTAAATTTATAAAAATACATCATGTATCAGGACAATAAAAAAGATAACCCCCGAATGATGAGTTATCCAATCAATACGAAACACAGATTCTATTGCTTCCACTATCAACAAGCATTACAACTACCATTCAGTACAGAGCCTGAACGATCATTAAACAAACGATTCTTAATTAAAATGATAATGAAACACTACACGATCTCCTAAGTAAGAGGCAGCCTGAGCAACTATCCGCAAAATAAGTACAACAAAGAAACCCATCATTTTCAGATGAAAATAAAATTTTATTGTCCTGTTACTTGCGAATGGCCGACATCAAGCCACCTCCCTTCTATCAATCTTTTTATACTATATCATATGAGATAAAGTATGTAAAGAACCTTATTTAAAATTCCAATTTATCTATCAAATCCTCAAGAACCATTGATTTTTCAAGGCTTCACGCCTGTTTTTCATTCAAACCTTATCTGTTTGCCCTTGTTTTTGCCCTTACGAGCCGAAACAAGGGCAACTTTTTATTCCCCGCCGACCACCTTATCCAGCAGCCTTGCGGAAGTGCGCTTCGCTTCCCTTGTAGAGTGAGCGTAGATGTTCATTGTGGTACTGACATCGGAGTGTCCGAGAAGTTCCTGCACATCTTTCGGCTTTGCGCCGCCGGAAAGCAGATTGCTTGTGTAGGTGTGACGGAGCGTGTGGAAATGGAAATCTTCAAGCCCTTTCACTTTCTTCTTTGCCGCCCTGCACATAATCCCTACCGTACTCGGCGCTTCATACGCCCCGTCTGCTCTCAGGCAGACAAAGGAGATTTCCTTGTAATCCTCCGGGACTTCCTCTGTCCTTTGCAGGCTGTAAACCTCATAATAGGTGCGCCCTTTTTCCTTTACTTCTTTGTAGTAGTTCAGGTGATAAAACTCCCCGTAGCGGAAACGGTTTTTGCGCTGTTCTGTTCTCGCCGCCCGCAGGATTGCCGCCAGCGTGTCGCAGAAATCAACGGTGCGGACTTTGCTCCGTTTTGTCGTTCCCACTTCGGTTGTGTGCCTTGTTCCGTTATAGCGCATGCTTCGGCGTACCGTGAGATATTGTTCCTCAAGGTTAATATCCTGCCAAGTCAAGCCGCATACTTCCCCGATACGAAGCCCCGTGTAGTACGCTATCTGCACAGGCAGCAAGGCGGGATTATCTTTTGCCTTGAGAAATTCCTCCAGCTTTTGGAACTGTTCATGGGTGATAGTAGGAATACTGGAAGTATCTTCCTCACTGTCCGAGAAAATATCCGTTTCCTGCTTCCTGCCCCTCAGCTTCACATACTGCATAGGGTTAAAGGTAATCAGTTTTTTCGGGAAAACCGCAAAGCGGAAGGAATTTTGCAACACCGCCGAGAACAGGAGCATATATCCTTTGCTCATGGGCTTTGAAGTTGTCCCGTCCGGGTTTGTCCCACCGTAGCTCAGAAAATCAATGAACGCCTGCAAATGGTCGGCGGTCACGGTTTTCAGCTTGCGTTTGCCAATGGGATATTGCTTGATACGGTTGACCGTTCCCTGATAGGACATGACCGTCCCGTTGCTTAAGTTGCCGGGTTTCAGTTCTTCCTCTACCCACATATCCAGCATATCGCCTACCGTGATGTTTTCCGCTTTCCCGACAAACTGCTTTTCCTCATAGTCCGCTATCGCTTTGCGGAGCATGGCTTCTGTTTCCGCCTTGCTCTCTGTGCCTGCAAACTCTTTCTGCACTTTTCTGCCGCTTTCATCTTCAATATAAAAGCGTCCGTACCACTTTTTGCCTTTCTTTCTTACAGAACCTTTTGCCATAGATAAAAAACTCCTTTCTATCCGTGGCAATCGGGACTGTGACATATGGTGTGCGTAAAGTAATTGTGTCACTTCCGCCAGTGAAAGTCAACTGGCGTCTTTACTTGTCAAGGTGCCACGGAATTTTCTTTTTCGGAAAGCCTTTCTTCGGCTTCCTCCACTATCCCGAAAAGTGCGCCCATCGACATTCTTGTGCGCCCCTCATCGTGGATATGTAAAATCCCGTCTAAAAACCGTTTCATATCCTCAATCGGTACTTCCATCTTCTTGCGGTATACCTGTTCCATGATTGCCCCGGACTCTATGGCGTACCGTCCAAGAGACTCTTTCAGCCCTTTGTCCTCCGCCACACGGTCAACTTCCTCCATAGCATCAGCAAAGTAGCAGGTCATAACCGTATACAGGTCAACCATCTTGCCGAGAAATGTCGTGAGAAGCTGCTGGTGCGGCTCGCCCTTTACTGTATAGGAAACTGTGTCCAGATATTTCCTGATGTGTTCCTCAATATCCCGCTGGCAAAGAGTATAGGTGTCATATTCCTTATCATCGGAAAGACCTGTCAGCCATTCGGGAGTTGTGAGCAACGCTTCCGCAAGACCGTTGATAACCATTGTGCGCTTCGGATCAACTCCGTCCGCTTCATACCGCTGAATGGTGGATTTGTTCACGCCTACACGCCTGCCAAGTTCCGGCATGGTAATGTTTAACTCTGTGCGGCGTTCCTTAATCCTCCTACCGACCTGTTTTGCGGTGAATGTGGTTTCTTTTTTCAAGGTGTTCACCTCCTGACTGGTATCAGTATAACACGCCGATACTTATTTTGCAACCTTTATCTCAATGAAAGTTGTAAATAAACTATGAATGGTTGCAAAATAGGTTGACAAGAGATGGCAGAATAAGTATAATGATAAAACAGTAGTTGCAAAATGAGTATTCTAAAAGGAGGTTGATAGAATGAGCGCAGTCAAAATGGGACTTACCATAGAGGAAGCCGCAGAATGTACGGGTATCGGCAGGAACACCATGCGGAAGCTGGTGGAATGGGGAAAGCTGCCCGTCCTCAAAGTGGGGCGCAAGACCATTATCCGCAGGGACACGCTGGAACGGTTTCTGACGGTCAATCAGGGAAGAAATCTTCTGAAGCCCGATGATGTCCGCAGAGTGGAATGACCATCCATTCTCTTTTCGGAAAGTAACCCTAAGCCCTCGGCGTTTGAGAGCGAAATACACCCCTCGCACAAATCTTCGATTTGTACTCCGGGTATTTCGCCCTTGCAGGGGGCTTCCGTATCAACCGCCTGCGGCGTATGATACGGGGCTGTCACCGCTGCCGCAGCGACAGCCACAACCGTAAACGGTTGCAAAAAAAGGACGCACCTTGACAACAGAAAACGGAGATGATGTATGCCGAGACACAGTTTTATCCAGATGTCAAAACTGCCCAATGTCAAAGGGCGAATATCGTATATTACAAGCCATGCAAGGCAGGAAAATCTCTATGCCACCTACCGCACCGCCGACAGCACCTTTTGGAGCAACCTTGCAAGGGAAAGCCAGCAGGAGTTTCAGCGCAGCGGCACAGAGGGCAAATGTATCGAAGCAAGGGAACTGATTATCGCCTTGCCCGAAATCTATACGCAATACGAGCCGCAGCAGGTACTCACGGACTTTACAGAGGAGTTCCGCAGGCGGTACGGTGTGGAGTGCGTGTCCGCCCTCCACCACAACAAGCGCAAGACAAATTATCATATCCATCTGATTTTCAGCGAGAGGAGGTTGCTCCCCGAACCTGATGTAAAGGTTGCTTCCCGCAGCGTGTTCTTTGACGAGACTGGAAAGCGTGTCCGCACCAAAAAGGAAATCACGGGGGAGGACGGGCAGATACGGAAAGGCTGTACCGTCATCAAAAAAGGCGAGGTATACGAAAGCCATCTGTTTACTACCAAAGATACACGCTTTAAGGGAGAGCCTTTTCTCCGAGAGATAAAGGAAGTGTATACAGAACTTATTAACTGCCATATCTCCGATCCTGAGCAGCACTTAAAGGTATTTGATAAAAACAGCGTCTATCTTCCGGCCAAGAAAATCGGCAAAAATAATCCCAAAGAGGACGAAATCAAAGCCGATAATGCCGCAAGGCAGGAATGGAACAGGACAGCGGATATGGCGTTATTATCAGGTATCTCCGAAGCAAAGATTTTAGAAGTCAAGCAGACAGAGATACACGAAAAGGCGAGCCAGTCTATCAAAAGCAAGGGCTGGCTGCCGGGTCTGTTCCGCAGTATCGTAAACAAGGCTAAGGACTTCCTGCAAAACTTAATCCGTGAACACGATATGCCGCCGAAGCCTGTCCTTGAAATAGATATGGCAGAGTTCCGTACCATGCAAAAGCTGATGATAAAGGCGCAGGATAAGGCGAAAGAAATCCGGCATTTGCAGGATACGGTACTTCCGAAGCTGAAACAACAGCTTGCCGATACAAAAGGGATTTTCAAGGGTAAGGAGCGCAAGGCGCTCACAGAGCAGATACAGCGGACAGAAAAGGAAATCGCTGAAAAGCTGGATAAACTGCCCGATGTTCTGAAAGAGGACGGTTATCCCGATGTGCAGGCGTACATGGCAACCTACCGTAAGGCGGAGGCTGTTGTGGAGCAGTTCAATCGTGACCTTGCCGCATGGGAGCAACAGGTCAGGGAAAAACAGAAACCCGCCAAAAAAGAGCAGGCAAAGCCGCCTGAACGAGAGAGCGTGCTGAAACGCCTGCGTCAGCTTCAGGCGGAGGGTAAGCAGAGAAACCAGCCGAGACAGAGAAAGAAATCCTTTGACAGAGACAGCCGATAGGCACGAAAACCGCCGCTATGGTATTACCCATGCGGCGGCTTACATAGTTTGATTAGTGTTCCCGCTTTTGAATAACGGTTATCTGTAAATCCTTTGCGTTGATAAGTGTTTCCTGCTTGCATTTAGGGCAGTAGAGGGGAAAATTCTTTAATTCGGTATCTTCTCGTAATTGAAGGCGTGTTTTACTTTTACAGATAGGGCATAATAGCCATTCTATTCTCATTTTGATTTTTTATCAAAGGCATTGGTAATTGCAACGATAGCAGGAAACATAACTCCCGCAACAACCCAAATTATCCAACTCTGCCCCCAATTATTTGATGATAGACTATATCCCACATATACTGCTGTTGCTATTACCCAATATGCAGTATATACAGCAACTGCAATAGACGGTTTTTCCTTATTTTCTTTAGAATATTCTCCCTCTTGCAGAAGCTTTTCATAGCTCGCCCATATAATACCCGTCTTAATGAAGCAAATCACACCTATACCTGCAATGATAAATGAAAAGGAAAGCATAATTATTAGAAATAGGTCGTTATCAGCGTCAATTATTGCTCCAACAAAAAGCGGAATTAAGGCAGTA
>OEQW01000182.1_pt1 | contig 9417 bp, 6 predicted proteins | sample 1539861 | NCBI WGS metagenome assembly OEQW01 (sample SAMEA3891885, study PRJEB23780) | metagenome | biome: terrestrial biome; feature: animal house; material: Caecal content | place: Italy | collected 2015-05-05 | reverse complement strand
CTGGCGGATTGGTCCGCTTTGAGGATGACGAACTGATTGGGCATGAGCGTCACAGGAAGCTTTTCACCGGCTTCGTCCACCTGATATACATCCTCCGGCGTAATATGCTTTTTTTTAAAGTCCTCGAATTTCTTTTCCGCTACAAATACCTCGCACCGGCCGGTATACTGCTCCTCGCTGACAGGCGCCTGCTCGGTGGTGAAATCCTCCGCCTGAATCCCCAGCATCTGTGCCTTGACGCGCACCACAATGTCCTTTGTCACCAGGATGACCGGCGTTTTCCTGTTTTGCAGGCCAAGGCAGACTTTTAAAATCCGGTTGTCGTTTTTATGATCCGGGAAGCCTTCCGGCAGCTTCACGTCCACGCAGTTGACCTCTAGGCGCAGCGTGCCGCCGCCGGGCAGGGGGACGCCTTCCAGCAGGTTTCCCGCCGTGCGCAGCGATTCCAGATACCGGATGACCTGCCGCGCATTGGCGCCCCTTTCCCCCTCTGCATTTTTCAATCCATCCAGTTCCTCCAGGACGGCAAGAGGTAAAACAAGATGGTTGTCCTCAAAGGATTGGAGGGCATAGGGTGCCTGAATCAGGACATTGGTATCCAGAACATATGTTTTTTGCATGGCATTTTCTCCTTTTCATTACAGAAATTTGATTCTCTTCATAACAAAACAGCCGGTTTTTCGGAAAAAGCGGCGCGCTTCCTCCGGCAAACCGGCTGATGCTATACAGGCAATATGCCAGAAAATCATATAGGGCAAAAAGCATAGGCAATCCACTCCATATTTTTATTATACATTTGATGTACTTGGTTTTCCATATAACTGGAGTTAATTATCTGTAAAATACCAGTAAAATAAATATATGATTATCTCCGGCTTTCTTGAAGAGTGCATGAGAACTTTTTGAATGATAGTTCCATCTTTGAATTTCAAATTTCTGATAAAGTGAAAGCGGAAATTTAAATGGGTAAGCCTGTCCTTTTTCAGCTAAGCCGGTACATATTCGCTCACCGCCTTGGTTTATCATGACAAGAAGTCTGTAAGGCATAAAAAATGTACACTTATATTTAATTTTCATGGTATAAAACCCTTGAACAGGAACGGCCTTTACCGTTCTTGTTCATAGTGTTTGGGTTGTGTGTATTTTCGTTTCTTCATGACAAGACCCCCTGATGTAGTCTATTTTCCTACATCAGGGGGCCTTTTGTCACTGTCTATTTTTACTGGACCTGTTCACTTTATATCCGCCAGCCCTCAGCCCGCTGTCGGATCTCGATAAAGTTCCGGTAAGTTCCCTCCTGGCTCATCAGCTCCTGATGGGTACCATGCTGAGCAATGCGCCCATCCTCCACCACTAAAATCCGGTCTGCGTTTTGGATCGTAGCCAGACGGTGGGCGATGGTGATGATGGTCTTCCCCCGCACCAGAGCAGAGAGTGCCTCCTGGATCTCATGCTCATTCTCCGGGTCCACGCTGGCGGTGGCCTCATCGAGAATGATGATGGGGGCATCCTTCAGCAGGCACCGGGCAATGGAAATCCGCTGCTTTTCTCCGCCGGAAAGGTTGGAACCGCCCTCTCCCACTATGGTGTCATACCCTTGGGGCAGCGCCATGATAAAGTCATGGCAACGGGCCGCTTTGGCTGCGGCGATCACTTCCTCCTCGGCGGCGTCCGGACGGCCGAAGCGGATGTTATTGCGGATGGTGTCGTGGAACAGATACACATTCTGAAATACCATGGCAATGTTGCGCAAAAGGCTGTCGCAGGTCATCTTCCGGATGTCATAGCCGCCCACGGTGATGCGTCCCTGATCCACATCATAAAACCGGGCCAGCAGTGCGCAGAGGGTGCTCTTCCCGCTGCCGGACGGCCCTACAATGGCGGTGGCGCTGTTTTGCGGCAGCTGGAAGGAAACATCGTGGATCACCTCCCGTGTCTCGTAACCGAAGGAGACATGGTCGAAGCAGATGTCGTAACGCTCCAGAGAGATGTCTTTCCCATCCTGATCCGGCAGTTCCGTTCCCTCCAGTTCTTCCAGACGGTCCAGCACCGAGTCCGTGACAGAAAGGATGTGGGCAGCGTCGTTGATGGACTCCACACTGCCGAAGATCGTGAAGGAGAACATGGCAGCCATCAGGAGCACCGGCAGCTCCAAGGTTCCGTTCATAGTCTGCCAGCCGGCGGTGAGCACCAGGCCAACAGCTGCGGCCTTCAGAGAAAACAGGTGCAGGCAGTTCCAGGGCACAAAGCCAAACTCGTTTTTGATACGGATGTCCTTATTGGCCCGGCACGCCTCAAAAAACCGCTGGGAGGACACCCCCTCCTGTCCGAAGGATTTGACCACGGGCAGGCCGTGGATGTACTCAATGGCTGCCCCGGACAATGCCTCTTGGGCCCGGTGTCCCACCGGAGCGGTGCGGGCACTCTGCCGCCCGATGCCGCGGAGGGCAAAGGCGGACAGCAGCACGCCCACCACTGCCACCAGCGCCGCCTCCGGGCAGAAGAACGCCATGCACAAAACGATGACCAGTACCTGCAGATAGCCGTTGATGACTGCATCCACCATTTTCATGCTTTGCAGCTCCAGGGTGCTCAGCTCCGTGGTCAGAGCAGCCAGAATGTCGCCCAGGTTATTCTTGGAGAAATACCCCAAGGAAACCCGTTTGAGCAGGTCGCCCAGTTCCAGCCGCTGCTGCGCCGCCCGCTCTGTTCCGATACTTTCCTGGAGCCGGTTTTTCCAGTAAGCACACACGAAGCGCAAAACGATCAGCAGGATGATCCCGCCCAGGCACAGCCAGGGGAGCCTGGCGTCCAGCGCCGTCCCCTCCTGGGCACTCTCGATGACCAGCCCAAGGGTCCAGGCCGCCAGCATCACCGGCCCGGCGGCGGCCCAGGTGGCAAGAAACGAACAGAGGCTTCCGAGATACAGCCGTCTGTGGTACCCCTTTGTCCAACGCAGAATCCGATTCATACTCCGAAACATCGTCAAGCCTCCTTTCCAACCGCCCAGTTCTGGGCACCCACATGGGCCTGCCATAGCTTTTGATATAGCGGGCATCGGCTGAGCAGCTCCGGCTGTGTGCCTTTGTCCACAATACGGCCCTTCTCCAGCACCACGATCTGGTCGGCGTTCTGAATCGTGCTCAGCCGGTGGGCAATAACCAGCAGCGTTTTCCCCCGGGAGAGCGCCATCAGGGAACGCTGGATCTTGTCCTCATTCTCTGGATCGGTAAAGGCGGTGGCCTCGTCCAGAATGACAATGGGGGCGTCCTTCAGAATCGCGCGGGCGATGGCGATCCGCTGCCGCTCCCCACCGGAGAGCTGCTTGCCCGCTTCACCCGCTGGGGTATCCCATCCATGCTCCAGCCGTCCTAAAAACTCCTCACACTGAGCGGCCCGGGCAGCCGCCCAAACTTCCTCCTCCGTGGCGTCCGGCTTCCCCAATCGAATGTTTTCTTTCAGAGAGCAGTCAAAGAGGAAATTGTCCTGTGTCACGAAACTGACCTGATCCGCCAGCTGCTTCAGTGTGAGATTCCGAATATCCACACCGCCTATGGCAATGCAGCCATCCGTCACATCCCAGAACCGAGCGATAAGCCGGGCTGCCGTAGATTTGCCGCCACCGGAGGGACCCACCAGAGCGGTGAAGGTGCCAGCGGGAAGTTCCAGATCAATGTGACGCAGCACAGTGTCCTCTTCTTTCCCGCTATACGAGAAGGACACATCCCGCAAAGTGATACCGCTGCCGGAGAGGCGGGCGGGCTCGGACGCCTCGGGCAGCTCCTCCAGATCCAGCAGATGCCGAGTGTCCCGGACGGCAAATTCCATGCTCTTCATGGAATTGAGAAAGGCTGCAGCCTGCACCAGCGGGGACACGATACCCAGCACCAGCATCAAGCACAGAGCCAGCCGGGCCGGGTCCAGGACGCCGGTCTGATACAGGGCGATCCCAACTGGCAGGGTGGCCAGCAGCGTGGTAGGCAGGATAGACAGGCACAGGTTCATGGACTTCCAGGTGCAGCGGAACCAATCCAGCGTGAAGTCACGAAAACTGGTCACTGCCCGGACGAATTTCTCATAGGAGGCACCGCTCTGGTTGAAAGCCTTTACCACCTCGATGCCCTCTACATACTCCACGATGATACTGTTGACCTGAGCATTGGCTGCCATATAGGCGGCATACTTTTCGTTGTAGGTCCGCAGGCCCGCCGCCATGGGGATCAGCGCGGCCGGGATCGTAGCAAGGGAGGCAAGGCCCATCCGCCAATCCATGGCAAAGAGGGCGATCACCACCACGATAGGCAGCAGCACATTGGAACTCAATTCCGGTATCATGTGGGCCAGCGGCGGCTCAATGTCCTCGATCCGATCCACGATGGTGCTTTTGAGGGAGCCGACGGGCTTTGACAGCACACTCCCCAAGGGAGCGTGCATCAGCTTTTGGGCCACTTGACGGCGCAGGCCCTCCAGAATGGTGTAGGCAGACACATGGGCCAGCATAGTAGAAAAGGCGTAAAAAGCCACCTTGACCGTATATCCCGCCAGACACACTCCAGCCCATCGGAGAAGCTCCGTTCCGGAGGCCGACTGATGGATAAACAGGCGAAGGATCTCATAGACCCCCAGATACGGCACAAAGCCCCCTGCTACGCTGATAACAGCACACAAGACAGACAAGACCAGCTTTCCCCGGCAGGGACCGGCAAAGGAGAGCAGGATGGCCAGCCAGCTGCGTTGTTTCACAAAACCACTCCTCTCAAAAAAATCGGCATGGTGAGATGTCTCTCACCATGCCCTATTGTATCGGTTCTTGCCCATGCTTGCCGCTCCGCCCGGCCGGCATCACTCCGTTTCGTCAGGAAAAGAGAGAACGGGATTCCCGCCGCCTCGCCGGTATTCCAGCGGAGTTTGTCCCTTCACCGCCCGAAAAGCCGCGGCAAATTTGCTGGAGCTGTCATAGCCCACCGCTCCGGCGATCTCTGTAACGCTGGCCTCCGGTTCTTTCCGAAGCAGCAGAGCCGCCCGATCCATCCGCAGTGCCCGCATATAGGTGTTCACCGGACTGCCATATACACTTTTGAAGCAGGCCTTCATGGTGGTCAAAGGGATCTGGTACTGTCTGGACAGAGCCTCCAATGTGATATGCTGCTCCAGATGCTCCACCAGATAGGAGCGGATGGCCTTTACCGTTTCCACCTGGGAACGGTAAAAATATGGTTTTTCCGTTCCGCTTCCCAATTCCAGGGCATCGAGATACAGCAACAGCTCCAGAATCTTTACCCGAAAGTAGGGCATTTTGATCCGCTCCGGTACGGTACACAACTCCTGAAAAATGTGATCCACCGAGGGTGCTCCGTGAATGACCCGCGGCCGGGCATCCGGGCAGAATTTCTGCTGGATGGCGGCCAGATCCAAAGGATAGTCTCCCGCCAGACGAGCCAGCTCCATGGGTATCATGGACAGGTCAAAGCACATGGAGATGCCATGATAGTGGGACAACGGGAGAGAAAAGTATCCTTTGTGCTTCAGGCGGCGATCCACTTTCAGGTCACCTGCCTCCACATAGGAGAACGCATCGTTACCCACAGCGTATTCCATCCGGCCCTCCCGGCAATAGTCGATGCAGAGAAGATCCTGCCGGGTCTCAAAAGATGAGTCGCAATAGGCCATGTGGAAATCGTTATACAGGATGGTAGCGCCGGGGAACACCTCGTAGACGGTCATGGTTCCCTCGCCGCTCTCATTTCGCAGCTGATAAACGCTGCACCCACCGCTCTTGGCCAAGAGGCACAGATCCGGCTGGCTGTCCTGTAACAATGCCACTGCGGCTCAGCTCCTTTCTCAAAGTTCCAGGACTCGATCACAGGCGCACTGGAGAAATTCGCGGTCATGAGTCACCACCAGAACCACCCGCCCCTCGTCCGCCAGTTCCCGTGCGCAGCGGGCCACTTCCTGCATTCTTGCATAGTCCAGACCACTGGTGGGCTCGTCGAATACCAGCAGCGGCTTTTGGGACAGCATGGCGGTAGCCACCGCCAAACGCTGTTTCTGGCCGCCGGAGAGGGCCATAGGGTGCTTTTCCCGGAACGCAAGCAAATTGAGCCGATCCAGCACCTCCTGAATGCGCTGGTCAGAGAGCCCTTCCATAGCCAGCCGGCACTCTCCCCATACGCTGTCGGAGAAGAGCTGATGGTTCACATCCTGCATGACGCAGTAGGCAATCCGCTGCCGCTGCTTCGGGCCAAGGATGCGGCCGTTGAGGCGGATCGTTCCGGCACTCTCCGGCATCAGGCCACACAAGCAGCGGGAAAGGGTGCTTTTTCCCACGCCATTGCCACCCGTGACGGCCAGCACCTCTCCCGGGCGGGCGGAGAAGGAAAGGTTTTGAAATATCGGCGGCTCCCGCTTGTACCGGCAGCACAGTCCCTCCACAGACAGTCCATCCTGTTCCCCCGCGGCGCGGGAGGGCGGCAGAGTCACCTGAGTAGGCGTGAGTGTGCGAAGGCCCAGAGCGATCCGTTCTGTCTCAGCCAGCCGCCGGAATTCTGCTCCGCTCCAGATCCGCTCCACGACCCCGTCCCGCAGATAGACGGCCCGATCTATGAGATCCGCCAGAAAGTACAACCGATGCTCCGCAATGAGAATGGTGTGTCCCTGACTTTTCAGGTAAGCGATTTGATCATGGAGTCTTTCGATGGTATCCCGATCCAAATTGGCCGTAGGCTCATCCAAAATGTAGAGTTCCGGCCCCATGGCATAGACCGAGGCAAAGGCCAGCAACTGCTTTTCTCCGCCCGACATGGCGAAGATGTTCCGACCCCTCAGCCGCTTCAGGTGCAGGCGGTCGGTGGTATCATCCAGCCGATGGAGGATCTCACCCCGGGTCATACCCTGATTTTCCAGGCCAAAGGCCAGCTCACTGTCGGAATCCATGTTGAAAAACTGACTTTTGGGGTTCTGGAAAACAGACCCCACCTGCCGGGCCAGCTGGTAAAGAGGCTGTTCCCGCACCGGTGCGCCGTGGAGCAGAACCTGTCCGGTCAGTATGCAGTCCTCCGTAAATGCCGGGATCAAGCCGTTGACCAGCTTGGTGATGGTGGTTTTTCCGCAGCCGGAAGCGCCGCAGAGCAAGACACACTCGCCCGGTCGGATGGTCAGATCCACATGGGTGAGGGTGCCCACTTCTTTTGTATAGGAAAAGGACACATCTTGCAGCTCTACCATGGAAACACCCCCAATTTGGCCGCCAGAAGGGCAGCAGTCAACCCCACGCCCACGACAAATGCGGCGCTGTCCACCGGCGAGGCCCGCAGCTCCACCAAACTGGTCTTAGGCGCCGGGTCCTCGATCCCTCGTGTCACTGCCGCTGCGGACAGCTCCTCCGCAGTGCCGGTAGCGGAGACCATCAGGGGAACCATGATTCCCTCCAGCTTTGCCAATCCCCGGATGCCCCGCAATCGCATCGCATCGCGGATATAGCCTGTCTCTTCCCGAATGGCTGGGAAGTACCGCAGCGTCACCGAGACGGCTACGATCAGCCGCTGAGGGAAATGGATCTTCCGCATTCCAGCCACCAGATAAGGCATAGGCGTCCGGCGAAGCATCAGAAAGCCGAGCATCAGGCAAGGCATCATTCGGCGGGCATAGTTGGCAAAAATAGAGAAGCTGGTAGCAACCCATCCCGGCGCAGCCGGCAGAATCCAGTATTGCAGGCACAGGATTCCTCCGAAGATCAAGAGGCTTTTCCCCACCATGGCAAAGCAGCGATGGAGCAGCATCAGGAGCAGGAGAAAACCGATCCATATCATTTCCATCCAAAAAGGTTGCTCACTAAAGGCTGCCAGATTGGCGAAAACCAGCAGAGCAAGACCCACCCTGGGGTCGAACACCAAACAGCGCCGTGCCTCCTCCATGTTACAGAATCCCCGCCTTCTCAAAGTGCTTGCGGAACATTCCTTTGGCCAGCAGGATACCCAGAATAGCTCCCACGATAGGCGCCCCCACCAGAACCACGATCATACCCGGGGAAGTCAATGCCGCCAAGGTGGAGACATAGGCTTCCGGCATTCCCTGCTGGCTGATCTGCGCCAGAAAACTGTCCCGCATGATCCAGACAGGCAGCGGGGAGCCGATCATCCCCAGCGAGAAAAACACGTAGGCCAGAGCATTACCACGGAAAGACCGGTAATGGCTACAGATCCGGCAAAGCTCCGCCAGGATGCAGCTCACCGCAAAAGCAATGAGAATCACCACCGTAAATTGGCCAGTAACAAAGTAGATCAAGGCCGTAATAAAGCCCATCAGGACCACTGCGCCGGTCTTTGGCACCTTAGTACACATCATCAGGAATGGGATACCCGCAAATACGGCGATCAGGCCAGGCATCAAGATCCAAAGCAGGGGATGCAGACCGCTGAGAAGCATAAAAGCAAAGTTGATGACAAAGTAGATGGCGGAGAAAATTCCCACCGTAATGATGTCCTTTCCCGTCATCCCTTTTTTCTGCGTGTTCATGATGTACCGCTCTCCTTCAACATAGTTAGATTATGCTAACCGTTATTTCTGAGAAAAGGCGCTCAGCGCACCCCTCCTTACTGAGTATAGCGGCACATCGCTGTTCTTTCCGCTCCGATTGGACGGCTTTATCCCGTTTAGTCATGGAATTTAGCGCTGTGACAGAGATGTACCATCTTCACCATACAGAATCGGTCTGAAACCGCCATGCTGATCTTGGTGGACAGCTTCAATCCGGTTCGGGGGATATGGCAGTAATAAGGCTCCTCTGCCAGCACCCTAACCCCGCTGCCGATTTTCCCGGCCAGTTCCGACGCGGAATCCACATAGAAGAACATCTGCGCATCCCCGTGGCCCACTTGCTTCATGTACTTTTTCCGCATCATGGCCATACCGCTTTTACTCACGGAGTCAAAGACGATTTCAATCTCTCCAAACCCCGTGAGCATCCGCAGGAGGCCCACAACCTTGCTTTCCTCAAAATAGTGGAACAGGCCGCCGGCGGTGACCAGAATAGGAGCATCCGGCACACCGGCGCGGATCTGTCTGATCCAGTCCTCGGCAAAGGCGTCTCCGGCGAGATAGGTCTCCCGCTCCGGCTCCGGCAGCAGCTCTCGCCGGTACTCCACCACATGGGGCAGATCCACGGCATACCAGCGCGACCTTCCATTGTCGCAGCGATAATAGGCCGTCTCCAGACCGCAGCCGAGTTGAACGATCACACCGTCCGGCCTGTGCTCCAGAAACGCCCGGATGTACCGATCCATATTGGCGGACCGGGCGGCGGAGGCCAGCAGGGTATACTGGCTCTGTCCGTCCTGCTCCGGCAGGCTGGAAGGCAGTTTCTTTTTCAGTTCCAGCGCCTTTGGATCGTACAGGATCTGCGGGCAGTACTCGCTGGCA
>OEQW01000179.1_pt1 | contig 9526 bp, 9 predicted proteins | sample 1539861 | NCBI WGS metagenome assembly OEQW01 (sample SAMEA3891885, study PRJEB23780) | metagenome | biome: terrestrial biome; feature: animal house; material: Caecal content | place: Italy | collected 2015-05-05 | reverse complement strand
CAGAGGCATGGCTTCGCCGGTATCCTCCGGGTTGCCGGCCAGGCCGGGCTCTTCCCAAACGGTGCGGCCGTTCTCGGTGATGCGGACGATGTGGGTGTGGGCGTCCTGAATGGTGACGGACGCCTCCCCTTCCCCGGTCTCCACCGTGGCCTGGATGAAGATGCGGCTGCTGATCCCGGCCACTTCCACTTGGACCATGCCGGCAGCGACCATCTCTTTGGCCTGGCGGGCCTGTTCCTGTGTGACGCCGTCCAGGCATTCCAGGCCCTTGTCCGGGTCCGCGCCCACCGCGCCCAGGGCGGCGGCGTGGGCGTTGCCCACCTCGCTGCTGCCCGGTATGCCGCAGGTGAAGGCATTTTTGAACATGCCGCTGTTCAGCCGCAGGACGATCCGGCGCACCGGCCCGTGGGTATGCCGCCGGGCCTCGGCCACGGCAAAGGCGATGGCTCCCGGCTCGGTGACGCCCAGGGCGGGCTTCATATCCTGGCGGATCAGCTCGGTCAATTCGTGCATGGGCAAGCTCCTTTCCCGCCCCCTCATCACAAGAGGACCCCGGCGCGGCGGGCGCCGGCCGGGGTCAACCAAGGGAAATAAGGAAGGCGTATAATGGGTTTATCCCAGGATGTCGTTCAGGTCCAGGGTCAGGGTCCCGTCCTCCCTCTCAAAGCAGGGGACGCCCAGCCGCCGGGTACCGCGGATCTCCGCGTAGAGGGGGCTGCTCTCCCGGATCTGCAGGTAGTCCTGCAGGGCCGCGTGGCAGGAGAGAATGTCTTTGAATTCCACCTCCGCGCCTGCGCCGGCCAGCCGGTTCAGGGCATAGAGGGTGTCGGGGCAGAGATGGCTGCCGATGACGGTCACTTTCATGTTTTACACCTCCGCAATGGCTTCGATCTCGCACAGGACGCCCTTGGGCAGAGCCTTGACGGCCACGCAGCTGCGGGCGGGCTTGCCGGTGAAGTAGCCTGCATAGACCTCGTTGAAGGCGGCAAAGTCACCCATGTCGGCCAGGAAGCAGGTGGTCTTGATGACCCGGGTCAGGTCGGAGCCGGCGGCCTCCAGGATGGCCTTGACGTTCTCGCAGCTCTGGCGGGCCTGGGCGGCGATCCCCTCGGGGACGCTGCCGTCGGCGGGGCTGGCGGGGATCTGGCCGCTGGTGTAGACGATGCCGTTCACAACGTAGCCCTGCACATAGGGGCCGATGGCGCCGGGGGCGTTTTTGGTGTCGATCAGTTTCATAACAATGCTCCTTTTCTATCTGCAAAAATGACGTGGAGGGGTTCAGCGGGCCTGCTTGCGGGCGCTGGCCTTGACCAGCCAGTCCTTGCCTTCCACCAGGCGGGTGACCATCATGGAGGCGATGGTGTCGCCGGAGGAGTTCAGGCAGGTGGCGGCGGGGTCAAAGATGAAGCCCAGGGTCGCAATGATGGGGAAAGCCTCGGCCGGGAAGTTGAACATGCTGACAATCAGCATCTCGCCCACCAGGCCGCCGCCCGGCGCGCCGGACAGGACAAAGGCCGAGAGGATGGCCACCACAATGGCCATGGCGTAAGTGCCTGCACCCGAGAAATCCATCCCGAAGATGCCGTACAGGAAGGCGATCTTGACGATGGAGGACAGGACCGAGCCATCCATGTGCATGGTGCAGCCCATGGGCAGCACCAGGTCGCTGACGTCCTTGGGGACGCCAATGGCGTCGCAGGCTTCCTTGTTGACGGGGATGGTGGCGGCGGAGGACTGGGTGGCGAATGCGGTGATGGCCGGCGGGAAGATGTGCTTGATCATGGTGGTCACGCCCAGCTTGCCGGCGGCCAGGAAGGCGTACAGGGGGAAGAAGATGACGGCGTAGAGCAGGCACAGGGGGTAGTAGACCAGCATGGACCGGCCGTAGTCGCCGATGATCTCGGGGCCGTAGGTGGCCACCAGGTTGGCAAAGTAGGCGCCCAGGCCCAGAGGGGCGATGGTCATGATCACGCCGACGAACTTCATGATGATGTCGTTCAGGTTGATGAGCAGCTTGCCCACAGGGGTCTCGTCGCCGCCGCAGGCCGACACACAGAAGCCGATGAGGATGGCGAAGATGATGAGGGGCAGCATGTTGGACTTATCCCACAGGTCCGAGAAGTCGGACACGGTCAGGGAGCTGACGATCAGCTCGGCGGCGGTCTTGGCCTCGCCCACCTCGGTGCTGGTCATCTCGATGGAGGTGCCGGCGGAGGGGCTGAACAGGTTGACCCAGATCAGGACACAGGCGGCTGCGATCAGGCCGGTGAAGATGAAGGTGCCGATGGTGCCGCCCAAAATGCGGCCCAGACGCTTCATGTTGGCCATGCTGCCCACGGCGGAGGCGATGGAAACAAACACCAGGGGCACCACGATGGTGAACAGCAGGTTCAGGAAAATATCGCCCACGGGTTTGATCGTGGTGCCCACGCCGGGGGCAAAGGCGCCGATCAGCGCGCCCACGATGATGCCGCCCAGGATCAGGATCAGGTTGCCGTACTGCTGCCAGAAGGTCTTTTGCTTGATGATGTTAGACGATGTCGACATGGTTCCGTTCCTCCCTTTCTGTCACAGGGCGTCCACGGCGGCTTTCAGCTGCGCCATGGCTTTTTCCAGCGTGGCGCGGGGGCAGGCCACGTTCAGGCGCATATAGCCGCTCAGGCTGCGGCCAAAGGTGTAGCCTTCGTTCAGGCCCAGCTTGGCTTTGTGGATGAAGAAATCCCGCAGTTCTTCGTTGGTCATGTGCAGGTCCCGGCAGTCCAGCCACATCAGGTAGGTGGCGTCGGGGCGGTTGGGCTTGATCTGGGGGATGTTCCGGGCGCAGTAGTCGCAGACGTAGTCAAAGTTGCCGGAGATATACGCCAGCAGCTGCTCCAGCCACTCCTCCCCTTCCCGGTAGGCGGCTTCCATGGCCACCGAGCTGAAGGCGTTGTTGCGGTGGATGTCCATGCCGCCCCAGAACTTGTCAAAGACGGCCTTCATCTCTGCGTTGGGGAAGATGGTGGTGCTGGCCTGCAGGCCGGCCAGGTTGAAGGTCTTGGTGGCCGAGACGCAGGTGATGATGTGGCTGGCGATCTCGGGCGAAAGGGAGGCGGTGACGGTGTGGTGCTTGCCGTGGAAGATCAGGTCGGAGTGGATCTCGTCCGACACCAGCAGGGTGCCGTTTTCGATGCACAGCTCGGCCATCCGCCGCAGGTCGGCGGGGTCCCAGACGATGCCCAGGGGGTTGTGGGGGTTGCACAGCAGGAAGATGCTGCACTCTTTCACCTTGGCGGCAAAATCGTCAAAGTCGATGTGCCAGCGGCCGTTCTCCTCCACCAGCTTGTTTTCCACCACGGTGCGGTCCCAGGCCTCGATCACGTCGTAAAACTCCGAATAGACCGGCGTCTGGATCAGGACCTTGTCCCCGTCCCGGCTGAACAGTTTGACGATGGCCGACATGGCGGGCACCACGCCCAGGCTCCAGCTCATCAGGGCCGTGTCAGGCTTCCAGCCGTTGCGCTTGACTTCCCATTCCTGCACGGCTTCAAAGTAGCTGGCCGGGCGGGAGGTGTAGCCCCAGATGCCCTCCTCGGCTTTGGCCTTGCAGGCGTCGATGATGGGCTGGGCGGTGCGGAAGTCCATATCCGCCACCCACAGGGGGATGACGTCGGCGGTGCCGAACTTTTTGACCCGCTCGTCGTATTTGGACGAACGATTGTGGCTGCGGTCGATGACCTCATCAAAATTGTACTTCATACGAGACTCCTTTGTTTGGGGTGGACGTTGGGACAGGCGCTGCCGGCTGCTGCCGGGGTGTCCTTTGCTGTGGTTCTACTATACCCAAATCCGGGCCGGTTGTCCAATGGGGCGAAATTTACCCGGAGGAAACATTTTGGCGCAGAAGTTTCCTCAAAGTGGAATCCGCCCTTGTTTTCCAAGCACAAATCCCGTATAATGAAAAAAAGCCCGAAAACCCATTTTTTGTGTATTTATTGGAAATTGCATAGTTTGCACAAATGAAAGGAATAGTTTTTGTGGATATATCACATGAAACCGGCGACCGCATCCGGTATTACCGCAAAAAGAAGCAGATGACCATCGACCAGCTGGCCGCAGCCATCTGCAAGAGCAAGTCCTGCGTCTCAAAATACGAAAACGGCCAGATCGCCGTGGACCTGCCCACCCTCTACGACATCGCCGCCGCCCTGGAGGTGCGGGTGACGCAGCTGCTGTATCTGCCCCCCGACCGCACAGCCGGCACCCCCAGCGGGACGGTGCCCGCCTTTTTGCCGGGCTGGACCGTTTTTACTGCTACTATTACGACGGGCGGTGCAACAGCATCCTGCGCAGCGTGTGCGACATCCTGGAGCAAGCCGAGCCCGGCTCCTTCCATGTGCACATGTACATGAACGTGGACGATTACAGCCACTATCACCTGTGCGAAAACGTCTACGACGGGCGGCTGACCCACTTTGACACCCTGAGCCTGCTGGTGATGCAGAACCAGCACATGGAGATGGACCACTACCAGGTGGGCATCCCCAGCCCGTTCATGAACGCCCCGGTCAAGTGGGGGCTGGCCTTTGGGATCTCCAGCCGCCCCCTGATGCCCACCTCCACCAAGGTGCTGTTTGCCAAAAGCCCCCAGAAGGAAACGCCGGAGTTTGAAAAAAGCCTGCGGCTGTCCAGGGAGGACATCCGGCTGATGAAGCTGTACAATATGCTGACCATCCTGTAAAGGCGGCACAGCACAAGGGAGGGACAACGCAAATGTATCTCAAAATCGCGCTGTGCGACGATTCCCAGGCCGACCGGGCGTATCTGTCGGGCCTGGCGGAACAGTGGGCGGCCCGGGCCGGGCACCAGGTCCGGGTGACCTGCTTTGAGTCGGCCGAGCAGTTCCTGTTTGAATACGCCGAAAAAAACGATTACGACATCCTTCTGCTGGATGTGGAGATGGGAGCCATGGACGGGGTCACCATGGCCAAAAAGCTGCGGGCGGAAAACGACCTGATCCAGATCATCTTCATCACCGGCTACAGCGACTACATTGCCGAAGGGTACGAGGTGGCCGCCCTCCATTACCTGATGAAGCCGGTGGGGGCGGAAAAGCTGTTCGCCGTGCTGGACCGCGCCGCCGAAAAGACCGCCAAAAACGAAAAAGCCCTCTATTTCGAGACCGGCGGCGAGATGGTGCGGGTGCCGGTGTACCAGATCCGCTATGCCGAAGTGGCGGGCAACTATGTGACCCTGCACGCCCTGGCCGACCTGACCGTCAAGATGACGCTGGGCGACCTGGAGAAGGAACTGGACGAACGGTTCTACCGGGTGGGGCGGTCGGTGGTGGTCAACCTGACCCAGATCGCCCGGGTGACCAAAAGCGAGATACGCCTTTTGGACGGCGCGTCCATCCATCTGCCCCGGGGCGCCTACGAGGGGGTCAACCGGGCCATCATCCAGATGAGGTAAGTGCAAATGAAGCTGTTTTCCAAATGGATCGACCGGCGGCTGGCCTCCTACCAGCGGGAGCTGATCGAGACCCACTACCGGGAAGTGGACAATATGTACCGGCAGATCCGGGGCTGGCGCCACGACTACCGCAACCACATCCAGACCATGAAGGCCTATGCCGCCGCCGGCGACTGGGAGGCCATCCGGACCTATCTTGACCTGCTGGACGAGGACCTGACCACCGTGGATACCGTCATCAAGACGGGCAACGCCATGACCGACGCCATCCTCAACTCCAAGATCTCTCTGGCCCGGGCCAGGGGCATCCAGGTGACGGCGGACGCCCATATCCCGGTCAAGCTGAAAACCAGCGAGATCGACCTGTGCTGCATCCTGGGCAACCTGTTTGACAACGCCATCGACGCCAGTATGCAGCTGCCCGAGGCCCAGCGGCTGATCCGGGTCTACATGGACATGAAGAACACCCAGCTCTACATCTCCTTCACCAACTTTACCGCCGGCAAAAAGCTGCGGAAGACGGGCGGCATCTTCCCCACCACCAAGGGGGAGGGGCACGGCTTCGGCCTGGTGCGGATCGACGCCATCGTGGAGCGGCTGGACGGCTACATCAGCCGCAACAGCGAGGACGGCGCGTTCACCACCGAGATCCTGCTGCCGCAGGTGTAGGGTGCAATTCGTCCCCCCAAAACGGCGTTTCGTCCCCAGAATGTTCCGGGGGCGCTTTTTTGTGCTACAATACCCCCGAAATGAGGTGAACCGCTTATGAATCCAAAACCAAAATACAGCGTCTGGCAGAACCTGCGGTTCATGCTGGCGCTGGCCTGGCACAAGGGCAAGGACGTTCTAGCCCTGTGCGTCCTGTTCGCGGCGCTGTCCCTGGGCATCAACCTGGCCCAGCTGTTCATCGCGCCGGCCGTCCTGGCCCAGGTAGAGGCCCACGCTCCCCTGCCCCGGCTACTGGGGAGCATCGCCGGCTTTGCCCTGGCGCTGGTCCTCCTGAACGGCCTGCTGGGCTATGTGGACCAGAACACCATGTTCGGCCGGGTGCGGCTGCGCATCTCCCTCATCGGGGATCTGAACGAAAAAGCCTGCACCACCTCCTACCCCAACACCCGGGACCCGGAAGCCCTGAAACTGTTCGAGAAGGCTCAGGATGCCACCCGGTCCAATGCACGGCCGGCAGAGCACGTCTGGACCACGCTGACCAACATCCTGCTCAATCTGGCGGGCTTCGCGGTCTATCTGACCCTGCTGTCCGGGCTGAGCCTGGGCCTGATCGGCGTGGTGGCCGTCACAACGGCGGCGGGCTTTTTCATCAGCCGGCAGATCAACGAGTGGGGCTACCGCCACCGGGAAGAGGAAGCCGCTTACCAGAAAAAGATCGACTACATCGCCCAAAAGACCGAGTCCATCCAGCTGGCCAAGGACATCCGCATCTTTGGGCTGCGCCCCTGGCTTTCGGATGTTTATGAGAGCACCATGCGGCTGTACGAGGCCTTCATCAACCGGCGGGAACGGATCTACACCGGCGCCTGCGCGGTGGACGCCTTCCTCAGCCTGGCCCGCAACGGCATCGCCTATGCCTACCTGATCCGGCTGACCCTGGCCGAAGGGCTGCCGGCCAGCCAGTTTCTGCTCTATTTCTCGGCTTTCACCGGTTTTTCCACCTGGGTCACCGGCATCCTGCAGGAGTGCTCGACCCTCCACAAGGAAAGCCTGGACCTTTCCACCATCCAGGAATACCTCCATCTGCCCGAGCCCTTCCTTTTGGAAGGCGGCGCGCCCATCCCCCCGGCCGACCGGTACGAGCTGCGGCTGGACCACGTCACCTTCCGCTACCCCGGCACGGAAAAGCCCGTCCTGCAAAACCTGAGCCTGACCCTCCGCCCCGGCGAAAAGATCGCCGTCGTGGGCCTGAACGGCGCGGGCAAGACCACCCTGGTCAAGCTGCTGTGCGGTTTCTACGACCCCGACGAGGGCCGGGTGCTGCTGAACGGGCAGGACATCCGGCAATTCGACCGCCGGGCTTATTACAAGCTCTTCTCCACCGTTGCGCAGGAAATTTCCGAGCTGGACATCACCGTGGCCCAGACGGTGGCCCAGGCGGTGGACGGCATCGACATGGACAAAGTGAAAGCCTGCGTCGAAAAGGCGGGCCTCGCCGAAACGATCGCTTCCCTGCCCCAGGGCTACGATACCCACCTGGGCAAACAGGTCTACCTGGACGGCGTGGAGCTGTCGGGCGGGCAGACCCAGCGGCTGATGCTGGCCCGCGCCCTCTACAAAGACGGGGCGTTCCTGGTGCTGGACGAGCCCACCGCCGCCCTCGACCCCATCGCCGAGAGCGACATCTACCAGAAATACAATGAGATGACCGCGGGCAAATCCTCGGTATTCATCAGCCACCGGCTGGCCTCCACCCGCTTTTGCGACCGCATCCTCTTTATCAAGGACGGGGGCATCGCCGAGGAAGGCACCCACGAGGAACTTTTGCACAAGGGCGGCGCCTACGCCAAACTGTTTGAGGTGCAGGCCCGCTACTACCAGGAAGGGAGGGACCTGGATGACATCCAAATCGGATAAGATCACCATGCGCGAGACATTTCAAATCCATTGGCGCGCCTTCAAGGACGTGCGCCGCTACTGCCCCGGGGCCTTCGGGGTCAGCATCCTGTACGGGGCGGCCGCCGCCCTCAGCCCTTACGTAACGGTCTATCTGTCGGCCCGGATCATCAACGAGCTGGCCGGCGCACGCCGCCCCGGGGTGCTGTGGCCCCTGGCCGTGCTGGCTGTGGCCAGCGCCGCGGCCCTGACTTTTGTGACCGGCGCGCTGCTGCGCTGGAAAACAGCCAAGGAAGCCCAGTTCCTGGAGCGTAAAAACCGGGTGTTTGCCGACAAGATGATGTCGATGGACTTTGCCGACATCGACAAGACCGAGACCCACGACCTGCGCTCTCAAATTGCCCAGAGCGAGAACTGGGCCGGGTTCGGCTTCTACCGCTTCTGGGACCAGTTTGAAAAGGTGGCCCAAGGGCTGGCAGGCATTTTGGGCGCGGCGGTGCTCACCGTCAGCCTCTTTACCCTGCCGGTACCCGCTTCTGCCGGGGCGTTCACCGTTTTGAACCGTCCCGCCTTCCTCGCTTTGCTGGTGCTGGCCCTGGCCTTCACCGCCGCGCTGGGCCCCCTGTGCGACAACCGCGCCATGGACCATCTGGCCCGCTGTGCCGAGAACTCCCGCTTCGGCAACCGGGTGTTTCATTGTTTTGGCTTCCTGGCCGATGACAAAGGCCGGGGCATGGACATCCGTATGTACGACCAGCAGAAGATCGCCCGCCATTACATGGAAACGGAAAGCGTCTTTAACGACCGCGCTTCTTCCCTGCCCCGCGCCTGCCGCGGCCCCATCGGTGTCTGGGCGGCGCTGGGCTCCTGCGCCAGCGCCATCCTCACCGGGCTGATCTATCTGTTTGTCTGCGTCAAGGCGTGGGCCGGGGCTTTCGGGGTCGGCAGCATCACCCAGTATGTGGGCGCGGTCAGCGCTCTGGCCAAAAACATGGGCGTTCTGATCGAGGCGCTGGGCGTGCTCCGGAGCAACGTCCCCTTCATGCGGGACATCTACCAGTTCCTGGACATTCCCAACCAGATGTACCAGGGCAGTCTGACCACCGAAAAGCGCGCCGACCGCAATTACCAGGTGGAGTTCCGGGACGTGTCCTTCAAGTACGTGACCTCCGGCACCGGGGACGACGTGCTCTCCCACATCAGCTTCACCGTACAGCCGGGTCAGTTCGTAGCCCTGGTGGGGGGGACCGGCACGGGCAAATCCACCCTGGTCAATCTGATCCCCCGGTTCTACGACGTCACCGGCGGGGCCGTCCTGGTGGACGGGATGGACGTGCGGGACTACCCCCTGGAGGCGCTTCGGGGCCGGATCGGCATGGTGCTGCAGAATAACGTCCTCTTCTCGGGCACCATCCGGGACAACCTGAAATGGGGCAACCCCGACGCCACCGACGACGAGATGCTGGAAGCCTGCAAGCTGGCCCAGGCCGACGAGTTCATCCAGCAGTTC
>OEQW01000177.1_pt1 | contig 9541 bp, 6 predicted proteins | sample 1539861 | NCBI WGS metagenome assembly OEQW01 (sample SAMEA3891885, study PRJEB23780) | metagenome | biome: terrestrial biome; feature: animal house; material: Caecal content | place: Italy | collected 2015-05-05 | reverse complement strand
ACCCGGGACAAAGGGGGGATACTTCCCAGTAGCTCCAGTGGATTCTATGGAAGATATCCGTGCAGAAATGGTTAAAGTGCTTAATCAAGTAGGTTTGGAAACTTTTGTAGTGCATCATGAAGAAGCACAAGGGCAAGGTGAAATTGGTGTGAAATTTGGCGATATGCTCGAAGCAGCCGATAATGTCCAAAAGCTTAAATATTAATTTGTGAAATTACAATATGGTCAAATTGTTTGAAATAGTGTATTATAAGGACATGAGGCAAGAGTTACTGTGATATCAGTAAAACTAACATTAAGGTTAACAGGGAGGAAAGTATATATGGCAAGTTTGTCACTGAAAAACATTTGTAAAGCATATCCAAACGGCTTTGTAGCAGTTAAGGATTTCAATCTTGAAATTGCAGATAAAGAATTTATCATTTTCGTAGGTCCATCTGGTTGTGGTAAGTCTACAACACTTCGTATGATTGCAGGTCTAGAAGAAATTTCTTCTGGTGAGTTATGGATTGGTGATAAGTTATGTAACGATGTAGAACCAAAGGATAGAGATATTGCGATGGTATTCCAGAACTATGCTCTATATCCACATATGACAGTATATGATAATATGGCATTTGGTTTGAAACTAAGAAAAGTTTCCAAACCAGAAATTGATAAATTAGTACATGAAGCAGCTAAGATTTTGGACATTGAACATTTATTAGATCGTAAGCCAAAGGCTCTTTCTGGTGGTCAGAGACAGCGTGTTGCTATGGGTCGTGCTATTGTTCGTCAGCCAAAGGTATTCTTAATGGACGAGCCTTTATCTAACTTGGATGCTAAGTTGCGTGTACAGATGCGTATTGAAATTTCTAAACTTCATCAGAGATTGGGTACAACAATCATCTACGTAACACATGACCAGACAGAAGCTATGACACTTGGTACAAGAATCGTTGTATTAAAAGATGGTATTATTCAACAGGTTGATACACCTCAGAACTTATATGATAAGCCAACGAATAAGTTCGTTGCTGGATTCATTGGATCTCCTCAGATGAACTTAGTAGATGCAACTGTTTCTCAGGAAGGCTCCAGCGTTGTTGTTAAGTTTGCTGATAACAAGATTACTCTTCCAGCAGATAAGGCAAAAGCAATTGTTAGCAAAGGTTATGTAGGAAAAGAAGTAACATTTGGTATTCGTCCAGAAGATATTCATGATGATCCAGAATGGTTAGCAAAATCTCCAGATAGCATTATCCATGCTACAATCAGAGTATATGAAATGTTAGGTGCTGAAGTATTCTTATACTTCGATCAGGGTGATACAAGCTTTACAGCAAGAGTTAACCCACGTACTGCTGCAAGACCAGGTGACAAAGTAGATTTTGCTCTTGATTTAACTAAGATTCATATCTTTGACAAGGAAACAGAACAAGTAGTTGTTAACTAATGATGTTTTAGTAATATGTAATTTGTAGAATTAAGAGGAAATGTGTAAAAAAATATGCATTTCCTCTTTTATTTTTTCAAGTTTTGGTTTAATATATATATAGTAAAATAGAATGGGAGTGTGAACAAATGATTTCAAATCAGATTTTGCAAAGCACAATTGAAGGCTTAAAAAGTATAACTAGAATTGATTTATGTGTATGCGATACCGACGGAAAGATGTTAGCTACAACACTTTCTGAGGTTGAGGTGGAAGAAGATGCAATTCTTGCATTTGTTATATCCCCCGCAGATAGTCAAGTAATTTCTGGCTACCAGTTCTTTAAAGTATTTGATGAACATCAGCTGGAATATGTTTTGTTAGCAGAAGGAGCAAGTGACGATGTCTATATGGTAGGAAAAATCGCTGCGTTCCAGATTCAAAATTTATTGATTGCATATAAGGAACGATTTGATAAAGACAACTTTATTAAAAACTTGTTGTTGGACAACCTGCTGTTGGTAGATATTTATAATCGAGCAAAGAAGCTGCATATTGAAACAAATGTACGTCGTGTTGTTTACATTATTGAGACAAAGAATGAAAAAGACACGAATGCATTGGAGACAGTGAGAAGCCTGTTTTCGACAAAAGCAAAAGACTTTATCACCGCAGTGGATGAAAAGAATATTATTCTTGTCAAAGAACTGAAAGGAACAGAAGAACAAGAGGACTTAGAAAAAACAGCAAATGTTATTGTAGACATGCTGAACACAGAGGCGATGAGCCAAGTACATGTAGCATACGGTACGATTGTAAATGAAATTAAAGAAGTATCTCGTTCTTACAAAGAAGCAAAAATGGCATTGGATGTAGGAAAAATCTTCTATAGTGGAAAAAATGTAGTAGCATATTCTAATTTAGGAATTGGACGTTTGATCTATCAGCTTCCATTGCCATTATGTCGCATGTTTATCAAGGAAATCTTTGATGGACGTTCTCCAGATGATTTTGATGATGAAACGTTAACGACAATTAATAAGTTCTTTGAAAATAGTTTGAATGTTTCTGAGACATCAAGACAGTTATATATTCATCGTAATACATTAGTTTATCGGTTAGATAAGCTTCAAAAAAGTACAGGATTGGATTTAAGAGTATTTGAAGATGCGATTACATTTAAGATTGCTCTTATGGTTGTAAAATATATGAAGTATATGGAAAGTCAAGAATATTAATTGATGCTCCCACTTTGAAGCTAAGTTTTAAAGTGGGAGAACTTTTGATGGAATGGAATGTGTGAAAATGATTCATTTAGAAAATGTAAGCAAGTCTTATGAGGAAGGAATCCATGCGATTCGTAATATGTCCATTCATATTGAAAAAGGAGAATTTGTATTTTTAGTAGGACATAGTGGCTCTGGAAAGTCTACATTATTTAAGTTATTGTTAAAAGAAATTGAACCTACAAGTGGAGAAATTTATGTAGATGGTCAAAACATCAGAAAGATATCTAGAAGAAAAATTCCTCAGTATCGTAGAAAAATTGGTGCTATTTTTCAAGACTTTCGATTACTGGATGATTATAATGTTTATGATAATGTAGCATTGGCGCAAAGGGTAATAGGAATTCGTACAAAGGAGATACGCAATCATGTGCCAGTAGTGCTGGCAAGATTAGGGTTGTCAGAACGACAAAGAAGTTATCCAAGTCAATTGTCTGGAGGAGAACAGCAGCGTGTGGCGATTGCAAGAGCCATGGTAAATAAACCAGAGATTTTACTGGCAGATGAACCAACTGGAAATATTGATAAGGAAAATGCAAAAGGAATTATGCGATTATTAGAGCGTATTAATCAGGAGATAGGTACAACTATTGTTGTAGTTACTCATGATCGTGATTTGGTGGAAACAATGGGAAAAAGGGTGATCATTATGAAAGATGGAGAGGTGATTAGTGATCGCAAGAAGGAGGAACCGATCAGTGAAACTTAACACAATTGGATATTGTTTAAAACAAGGAATTGGAAATATAAAGAGAAATAAAATGTTTTCTGTTGCCTCGGTTATTACGATTGTTGTATGCATTTTTCTGTTTGGATTATTCTATGCAATATTGGCAAATTTTCAATATATGTTAAGCGAAGCGGAAAATACGGTTGGTGTTACTGTATTTTTTGAAGATAATATGAAGGAAAAGGATATATTATCGTTAAAAGAAGAGCTGGAAGAAAGAGACGACGTAAAAACTGTCGATTATGTGACAGAGGAAGATGCCTGGAATGAATTCAAAGAAATTTATTTTGCAGAAATGCCAGAACTGGCGGAGGGATTTGAAGGAGAGAACCCGCTTGTTGGTTCTGCTTCATTTGAAATTTATTTAAAAGATCTTTCGAAACAAAAACAACTGGTAGCAGAATTAGAAGAGATGGAAGGAATTCGGAAGGTTACTTATTCAGAATTGGCTGCTGGTGGATTGGAAGACATGCAAAGTCTAGTCGGATGGGTATCTTTGTTTGTAACAGGGGTATTGTTCATTATTAGTGTATTTTTAATTAGTAATTCGATTACTCTTTCTTATACAGTAAGAGAAAAAGAAATGCATACAATGAAATGGCTCGGTGCAACGAATCTGTTTGTAAAAGCGCCGTTTATTATTGAAGGATTGCTTTTAGGATTGATCGGAACGGTGATTCCGCTTCTTATATTATATTTCTTTTATAAAGAGATAATTGTTATTATTAATGAAAGATTTAGTATTTTATCAAATGTGTTAAAGTTTCTTTCAGTGAAACAAGTATTTCAGATACTCTTGCCGGTGTCCTTATTGCTAGGAGAGGGTATTGGATTTATTGGAAGTTTCTTTACAATTAGGAGACATTTGAAAGTATAAAAGTGAATAACTAAATGATTAAAGTAGTTTAGTAAAAGATAAAAACCAAAAGGAGAACTTAGGAGAGGAAATAGTAGTAATGAGAAACAAAATGATGTGGAACAAGAAACGGATGGCATTGATTACCGCAGTGGCAGTAGCTTTTAGTGCGGTAATTACACAGGCAGCAGGAGTAAGTGAAAAAAAAGAACAATTGAGATCAGCACAGGAGAATGTCCAACAATTAATGAATCAAAAGGAACAGGCACAAGAATTGTTGGATCAGATGAAAAAACAACAAGTTGATTTGAGTACATACATAGAAGAAGTGGATGCAAGAATGACAGAAATTGCGAAACGTATCTATGAATTGGAACAAGAAATTGCTACAATTGAGGAAAAAATTAGTGATAATGAGAAGGAATTAGAACAAGCAGAAGAAAAATGCGAAGAACAGCAAGAAGCAATGAAGAAGAGAATTCGTTATATGTATGAAAATGGAGAGTCGGATTATATCGAATTGTTATTAAGTGGAAAGTCAATTGCAGAAATTTTAAACCGTGCAGAGTATATTTCCAAAATATCCGTATATGATAGAGATATGCTGGATAGTTATGAAAAAACAGTTAAGGATTGTAAGGAATTAGAGGAAAAACTTACAAAACAGAAAAAATCTTTAGAAAAGAGTAAAAAAGAGCAGGAAGATAAGTTAGAAGCGCAGCAGATTCTTTTAGAGGCAAAACAAAAAGAACTGGCAGATGTAAATAATTCTGTTAAGAGTTCCTCGGATGATTTAGAAGATTATAATGATCAAATCACTCAGGGACAAAACTTAGCAGAACAGTTACAAAAAGAGCTGCAGGAAGAAGTTGAGAAAGTAAATCAAATTGCAGCAGAATTGGCAAGTAAGGCAGCTGTGGAAGCGCAGCAAAAGTCCCAAGATACTTCGATTAAGGAATCTGCAAAAATGGATTCAGTAGGGGAGAGCGAACGGAAAGAGGAAGTTAAAACAGAACAAAAGAGTCAGCAGGAAGCAAAGGAAACGTTACCATCCAATGATGAAGTGAAACTGGAAAATAAAGAGGATACCTCCAATGCAGAATGGCAGGCAGCACAAGAACATGCACAAGAAGTCAGCCAATGGGCAGAGGAGAACGGTGAAGTAGCAGAATCCAAAGAACAGGGTTCGAAGGCGGAATCTCAGGTTGAGACTTCGACACAAGAATCCGCTACAGTACCGACGACAGAAGCTACAACAGAAGTACAGACGACGGCGCCAACGACAGAAGCCACAACAGAAGTACAGACGACGGCACCAACGACAGAAGCCACAACAGAAGTGCAGACGACGGCGCCAACGACAGAAGCCACAACAGAAGTGCAGACGACGGCACCAACGACAGCGGTACAAACACCAAGTACAGGGTTAAGTTTTTCATTGTGTTGGCCACTTCCAAGTGGAAGAACAATTACAAGTAATTTTGGTCCTAGACCAGTACAGCCTGTTGCTGGAACCGCATTGTTCCATCATGGAGTAGATATCTATGCACCAATGGGCTCTGAAATTGTAGCAGCAGCGGCTGGAACCGTTGTATATGTTGGCAATGGTGCAGATATTGGTAACTCAGGATGTGGAAATCAAGTTTGGATTTCCCATGATGGAGGTCGTTATATGACAATGTACAATCATTGCTCTGCAACACTTGTGAATGTAGGACAGACCGTAAATGCTGGAACTGTAATTGCATTAGTTGGTTCTACTGGTTTATCGACAGGTCCTCATTTGGATTTTCGTCTCTATTTAGCAGGCAGCAATGCGATTTATAATAAAACAAGCGGAGATTATTTGGATCCAATAACAGGAGACTATTTAAATCCAAATGATATGTCAGGAACACGCTATCCAGGTGCATCTATCCAGTATTATGGAAGATAATGTTGTTTGCAAACGAATTATATAGTAAGGAGTCATTATTTTATGGAAGAGAAATCCAAAAAAAGGTTTTGGAAGGGGGTATTGACAGGGGCATTGGGGATGTTGTTAGCCATTGCAATAGTTATTGGTGTATTAGTTATGAGCAATTCTTTCGTTATTGGTATTGTTCCAAATACTAGCGCTAACACATCCCAATCAGGAACGGTACCGATTAGTACAGCAGTACGATCCAAGTTGGATGTATTAGAAACGTATGTAAAGAGTAGTTTTTTGTTTGATACCGATGAAGAAAATTTGGCAAATGGAGTATATAAAGGATACATTGCTGCATTGAATGATCCATATTCCGAGTATTATACAAAGGAAGAATATGAAGAAATGAATGAGTCCATAGACGGAAGTTATTATGGAATTGGCGTTATGGTCACAAGTGACACGCAGGGAAGAGTCTCTGTTGTCCGTGTATTTGAAAATTGTCCAGGAGCAGAAGCGGGAATTCTTCCAAACGATTATATCGTGAAAGTGGGAGATGTGGAAGTTACGGGAATGGATTTAGATGAAGTTGTAGGATATATTAAGGGTGCAGAAGGTACAACTGTGAAAATCACGGTGTATCGAGAAAGCGATGGGGAATATCATGAGATGGAAGTAGAGCGCCGAAATGTGGAAAATCCAACTGTCGAACATGAAATGTTGGAAAATCAAATTGGATATATCCAGATTACAGAATTTGATAAAGTGACAGTATCTCAGTTCCAAAATGCTCTGCAAGATTTAGAAAATCAGGGAATGAATGGAGTAATTATAGATATTCGCAGCAATCCAGGAGGATTATTAAAAACAGTGGTACAAATTCTGGAAGGCATCTTGCCAAAGGGAACGATTGTTTATACACAGGATAAAAATGGAGAGGGTGAAACTTATACATCGGAAGGAAAAACTCCGTTTACAAAGCCAATGGCAGTATTGATTAATGGAAATAGTGCAAGTGCAGCAGAGATTTTTGCTGGAGCGATCAAAGATTATAAGCTAGGAACATTAATTGGTACAACTACGTTTGGAAAAGGAATCGTACAGACGGTTTTGCCGCTCAGTGATGGCAGTGCTCTTAAAATGACGGTTTCCCGTTACTATACTCCATCAGGAGTATGTATCCATGAAACTGGTATTGCACCAGATATTGAAGTTACATTGGATGAATCTCTTCAACAGCAAATAACAATAGAGAAGTCACAAGATACTCAGCTTCAAAAGGCGATTGAGGTGATAAACAGTCAGATCACACAATAAGCTTAAATGGATTGGGCTATCAAAGAGAAAAAGGGTTGTTAGGAAAATAAATTCAAATATAAAAATGTGCTGCGGCAGAAACAAATATTTGAATCATTTTCTATAGCAGCCCTTTTTGTGATATATGAAAAGATATAGTGGAGATTTCGGTTGGTACGAAGGAAAAAGAAAGTTTTGGGTTAATGGAAAACTAGAACAAATGTTCAAAAATTACTGTACTTTTCTCTGGGCTTGTGGTATACTACTAATAATTGAAAATTGGAGGTGCATTATGGATCATTTTAAGTTAGTATCAGAATATGCCCCAACGGGTGACCAGCCTCAGGCAATTGAGCAGCTGGTACAGGGGTTTAAAGAAGGCAATCAGTTTCAGACATTATTAGGTGTGACTGGATCTGGAAAGACGTTTACGATGGCAAATGTGATTCAAGCATTAAATAAGCCTACGCTTATTATTGCCCATAATAAAACATTGGCAGGACAGCTTTATAGTGAATTTAAAGAATTTTTTCCTGAAAATGCAGTGGAGTATTTTGTCTCCTACTATGATTACTATCAGCCTGAAGCATATGTACCTTCTACCGATACTTATATTGAAAAAGATGCAGCAATCAATGATGAAATTGATAAACTGCGGCTTTCTGCGACTTCTGCATTAGCAGAGCGAAGAGATGTGATTGTAATTGCATCCGTATCTTGTATTTATGGATTGGGCAGCCCGATTGATTATAAAAATATGGTGTTATCTTTGCGTCCAGGTATGGAAAAAGACCGAGACGATGTAATCCGTAAATTAATTGATATTCAGTATATGCGAAACGAAATGGACTTCCATCGAGGAACATTTCGAGTAAGAGGAGATGTAGTAGAGATTTTTCCAGCGAACTGGAGCGATACTGCGGTTCGAGTTGAATTTTTTGGGGATGAAGTGGATAGAATTACAGAGATTGATGTATTAACAGGTGAAATCAAGTGCCGATTGGAGCATATTGCAATTTTCCCAGCATCTCATTATGTAGTAGATCCTCAAAAATTATTAAAGGCAACGAAAGAAATTGAAAAGGAACTAGAAGAACAGGTTGCCTATTTTAAAAGAGAAGATAAACTATTAGAAGCACAGAGAATTGCGGAAAGAACGAACTATGATATCGAGATGATGAAGGAAACAGGGTTCTGTTCTGGAATTGAAAATTATTCGAGACATTTATCAGGGTTACAGCCGGGCGAAGCTCCTCATACATTAATAGATTATTTTCCAGATGATTTTCTTATTATTGTAGATGAAAGCCATATTACAATTCCGCAAGTCAGAGGAATGTATGCGGGAGACCGTTCACGTAAAATGACGCTTGTGAATTATGGATTCCGTTTGCCGTCTGCGTTAGATAATCGACCTCTGAATTTTTCTGAGTTTGAAAGTAAAATTAATCAGATGTTATTTGTATCTGCGACCCCAAATGTTTATGAACAGGAGCACGAACTGCTTCGGGCAGAACAGGTCATTCGTCCGACTGGGTTACTCGATCCAGAGATTGATGTGCGTCCGGTGAATGGACAAATTGACGATTTAATTGTGGAAATTAATAAAACGGTCCAGCAAAAAAATAAGGTGCTTGTTACAACGTTAACAAAACGGATGGCAGAAGATTTAACACAGTATATGCGTGAGAATGGAATCCGAGTGAAGTATTTGCATTCGGATATTGATACATTGGAGCGGGCAGAGATTATTCGAGATATGCGATTGGATGTATTTGACGTGTTAGTCGGGATTAATTTATTGCGAGAAGGATTGGACATTCCAGAGATTGCATTGGTTGCAATTTTGGATGCCGATAAAGAAGGATTTCTGCGTTCAGAGACATCTTTGATTCAGACGGTTGGACGAGCTGCACGTAATGCAGAGGGACATGTTATTATGTATGCGGATCAGATTACGGATTCTATGGCAAGAGCTATTGGAGAGACAAATCGGCGCCGAATGATTCAAAAAAAATACAATGAAATACATGGAATTACACCGCAGACA
>OEQW01000176.1_pt1 | contig 9545 bp, 10 predicted proteins | sample 1539861 | NCBI WGS metagenome assembly OEQW01 (sample SAMEA3891885, study PRJEB23780) | metagenome | biome: terrestrial biome; feature: animal house; material: Caecal content | place: Italy | collected 2015-05-05 | reverse complement strand
ATCTTCAGCAGGGTGGCCATCTGGTCGATGAAGGCGCCGGTGCCGCCGGCGCAGCTGCCGTTCATCCGCACCTCGGTGCCGCCGGTGAGGAAGAGGATCTTGGCGTCCTCGCCTCCCAGCTCAATGATAACGTCGGTTTCCGGCGCAAGGCGCTTTGCCGCCACCCGGGTGGCAAACACCTCCTGCACAAAGGGCACGCCGCAGCTTTCGGCCAGGCCCATGCCCGCCGAGCCGGAAATGCTCAGCAGCGCCTGGGCGCCGTGGAGATACTCGCTGTCGATCCGGCGCAGCAGCTCCTGCGCCTTTTCCAAAATATGGCTGTAATGACGCTCATAGGTCGAATACAGCAGGTTTTCCTGTTCATCCAGCACGGCGCATTTGATGGTCGTGCTGCCAATATCAAGACCAACTCTCAAGTTTTGATCCTCCTGCAAGGAAATGGTCCGGCAGGGCCTCAGGATGCAGCAGAAAGCGCCCCAGCGCTGTCCCATTCTGCCCAAAAAGCGCTCCTGCACGTCGCGCCTGCATCTTCCGGGGAACGGTCCAGCCTGTTTGCTGTTCCCGATACGCCCTGACACGCCCTGCCGGCTGTCGCAAAATTGTTGGATGGCAAACAGTATCATTTGTTCACATACGGTTTCATTATATCGTATTTTTTCACGATATGCAATCCACCGCCTCTATTTTACACGAAAAAAACAGTTTATCTGGCAACAAAAAGCAAACATTCTGTGAATGACGCCCGTTCCGGCGGGATTTTTGGGGCAAAATGCTTGCGTTTTCGGCCCGGATGCAGTATCCTAGAAGCAGTTCTCCTTCCGCCGGCCCCGATGCCGACACATTTCACCACATTTTAAGCGTTGCATCAAGAGGGGCATCTCATTAAAATAAAAGTAAAGTTCTTTAAATTTTCATTTCGTCACGCCTGATCGTGCGGCAGATCGAAACAATGGTTATTTGCGGGAGGAGAATGTGAACCATGATAGCACACGCGTCATTGACCAGGGAATTTTCTGCCATCGAGCCGTTGCAGCGGCCTTACCTGCTGACATATGAGTTGGACGAGGCGGACGGTGGCTGCCGGCTGACCTTGTCCCGCACAGGCGAAACGGCCTGCCGCGACAGCCTGGTCCTGGATGCGCCGCCCCTGTTCTGCTACTCGGTCCTGCGTTATCTGTACGAAAATGCGGTCCAGCCGGAAATTTGGCGGGACGTGGTGGCCGAATGTTATCCTGCGGCTGCGCGGCCGGCCGGAAAGGGCGTGCTGCCGGGTGAATGATGCATCGTACAGCGGCCGGCCGTGGGTGGCCATTGCCAGTTACGACCCGCGCTTTTTCCGCATCTGCGAACATTACCTTGCCTGCCTGGACGGCGGCGGCATCCGGTGCGAGACGTTTCAGTCCGGGCAGGAGCTGCTGGCCCGGCTGGAACAGGGGGCTGCCTGCCAGGCGCTTTTGCTGGACAACGCCCTGGCCGATATGGACACCCTGACCTTCTGCCACCGCCTGCAGCAGCTGGACCCCGGCTGCCGCCCCGCTCTGCTGCTGGCGCTGACCTGCGACGTGCGGGAGCTGGACAGCCTTTTCCGGCCGGAAAACGGCGTGCGCCCCTGCGCGCCCCGGCTGTCCAGCCTGAGCAGCCTGCTGCTGGACCTGAAATCCCTGCTGGCCAGCAGCCCACGGCCCAACGCCGGCTCGGTCAACCGCCTGCTTGCCAGCTGGGGCGCGCCCTCCCAGATGGTCGGCGTGGTCTATCTGCGGGAGTCGGTCTGCCTGGCGCTGCAGTACGACAGCCACTTTGCCATCCGCAAGGACATCCTGCAGGAGGTGGGCGACTGGCACACCATCACCGACGAGGCGGTGGACAGCGGCATCCGCCGCCTGATCGACGCCCTCGACCGGAAAAAGGCGCCTGCGTGGCTGAGCTTCCGGCAGAGGCACCACCTGCCCCAGGGCAGCAAACTGACCACCGGTACATTCATCTACGAGGTCCGGGACGAGCTGCTGTCGCCGCCCCCGGCCCCCAACGCACCATCGGAAGGAGAACCACAGCCCGATGAACGAGAGCCCCAGCCTGCCGCATGCGTATGACGGACAGGCCCATGCAGATCCCGATGCGCTCCAAAAGGATCTTCTGGAGCGGTTTCCTGCATACGCATTCGAGAGCGAATGCCAGCGCTCGCTGGACATGATCGCCCTGTGCCAGCGGTATCTGTCGCACCTTGCGCAGGACCGGGACGGCCCCGAAGCGGACGAGATGCGCCAGACTCTCAGCGACCTGGCGGTGGCCGCCAACCGGCTGGACCGGAACCTGAGCAGCCTGACTTCCCTGCTGCGCTGCGCCCAGCAGACCGAAGCGCCCCAGTGGGAGCCCGTGGAGCTGTGCGCCTTTGCCCAGACCCTTTGCGCCGAGCAGGAGCTGCTGCAAAAGGCCCTGGGGGTGCGGCTGGCGCTGGACTGCGGCGGGCTGGATGAGCTGACGGTCCAGGCCGACCGCCGCTATCTGACCCGCATCTGCCTCCACCTGATCTCCAACGCGGTGCGGGCCTGCACCCCGGGAGGCGGCCGGATCGACCTGACCCTCCGCGCCGACGGCCGGGGCGGGGCGGTGTTCTCGGTCACCGACACCGGCTGCGGCCTGCCGGACGGGACTCCGCGCAGCCAGCAGGAGAACCGCTCCCACTTTTTGGGCACCACCAAGAGCGGCCTGCTGCTCTGCCGCGAATACTGCCGGCTGGCCGGCTGGACCCTGGAACTGCGCCCCCGTGCCGCGGGGCACGGCGCCGAAGCCCTGCTGGCCCTGCCGGCCCGGCCCTCTTTCGACCGCTCCCCTCTCCTGCGGTCCTACGACGAGAGCGACGCCCGCCGGGACGCCCGGCGCCTCTGGTTCGACCTGGCCTTTGAGCTGCAATGCCTGCCCGGGCTGGAGACCGTCCATTTCGAGCCGCCCCCTGCCCTGCGCCAGATCTGACGCCGTCCAAAATCACCGACCCGCAAGCGCCCTTCTCGATAGGGCGCTTTTTGTATTGCTTGCATCGGGCAGGCGTTTCCGGTATAATGGAGGCAAACCAAATACGCGTGAAGATAAAAACACAGCCCCGGCCGGTAGTCCGGGCACAGGTCTCCTGTCAGTAACCCTCCTCCTCGGTCGTCCATTCTTCGCCGGAAAACGAGGAGTGTTTGCTATGCAAGAAAACGCGTGTTCCCTGACCGTGCTGTTTGACGCGCCCTTCTGGGTCGGCATCTACGAGCGCGTGTCCGGCGGGCAGCTGGAAGCCTGCCGCATCGTTTTTGGCGCCGAGCCAAAGGACTACGAAGTGTACGACTTTCTGCTGAAAAACTGGCACCGGCTGCATTTCAGCCCGCCGGTGTCCGCCCCGCCGCCCGAAAGCCGCCGGCCGAACCCCAAGCGGATGCAGCGGGCGATCCGCAGCCAGCTGCAGACAGGCGCCGCCGGCACCAAAGCCCAGCAGGCCCTGCAGCTGCAGCGGGAGCAGAACAAGACCGAGCGGCAGCGCCGCACCCGCGCCCAGCGCGAAGCCGAGGCCCGGCGCCGGTTTGCCCTCCGGCAGGAAAAGAAAAAAGCCCGGCATCGCGGCCGGTGACCCCGCCACCCCCATGACAAAAGCCCGCCCCACCGGTTTCCCGGCAGGGCGGGTCTTGTTATGCTGTGAGCCGGCCTCTGCCGCCGGATTCACATCCGGTCCGGGTCGGCCGCGCCGCAGGCTTCCCGCAGGCGCTGCTTCAGCAGCAGGTACCGCTGGTATTTTTCCTCTTTGGCAAAGTGAGCCTGCCGGGACTGCTCCGGGTTGCCCTGGTAGCAGAGGATCTCCCCGCCGAACTGTTCGCTGGTCAGGTCAAAGATATGGCCGTCCACCACATTGTAGCAGTGGTAGTTCCCGCCGGGGCGCAGGATGCCGTACACCTGCCCGCCGAACAGGTCCTGCACCAGAAAAGCCGTGATGGAGCACTGGCCCAAAGTCCTGTTCTCCGGGGTCCAGCGGGCCCGGAGCCGGGGCGCGCAGGTCTCGGCGCACCAGATCTGCGACAACTTGCCGTACAGGTCCAGCGGGGTGTCAATGCCCGGCCAGCTCCGGTCCACCGCAGGCACGCCGGCCTCCTGCCAGCCGTAAAAACGATACGTTTGCATGGTTTCTGCCTCCTTATCAGCCTCGCAAAAGCGTCTGCCGGCTGCCAGTATAACACACCAGGGCGCCGCAGGCAATGGCCCCGCCGGGCAAAGCGAGAAAGGCCTGCCGCCTGTTTTGCCAGACGGCAGGCCCTGCCTGCACGGCGGGAACGCTCCCTGCCGGGGGCGCCCGGTTCAGTTCTTTTCGACCGGGATCCAGACCTCGCAGTAATAGTCCTTGTCCTGGGTGCCTTCTTCAAAGCGGCTGGCGTCGCTGTACAGTTCCACGTTGATGCCCGCTGCGATGCGGTAGTCGGTGTTGTTGGGCAGCCACTGGGAAAAGATCTGCTCGTTCAGCCCCTTCAGCGCCTGGGGCATCCGCCCGGTGCAGGGAAAGACCGCCCAGGTGTGGGCGGGGATGGTGCGGGTGGTGAACCCTGCCGGGATCTCTTTGGCGGGGTCGTAGTTGTCGGCAATGAGATATTCAAACTCGCTGCCGCTCATGCTCTCGTCCAGATTGATCCCGTACATCCCGCACACGGTGCTGCCGCCCCCTGCGCGGAAATGTTCCGCCCAGAACCGGGGCACCTCCACCGCGCCTTCCTCGTACTTGAACGTCCTGGCACGGCACAGTACGGTGAACGCCTCTTTCTTTTGGATCCTGCATTCCATGTTTTGACCACCTTCCAGTGTGATTTTGATCTTCAGCGGAGCAAAGGAGCGCGCCGCGCCTCCGCTTTTTCGCAGTGCGGCAGGTGTAGACCCGTGGAAGCGGGCAAAGGCTTTGGTAAAGCTGTCCGGCGAATCGTAGCCGAACTCCATGGCAATGTCGATGATCTTCCGGTCCGTCATGAGGACTTCCAGCCCGGCGGCGGAAAGCCGGCGCTGGCGAATGTATTCGCCCACGGTCATGCCGCACAGCATGGCAAACCCTTTCTGGAAATAAAAGGGAGACAGGGCCGCCTGCCGCGCGATGTCCCGTATGGTCAGTTCCTCCCGGAGATTGGCTTCGATGTACTGGATGGCCCGCCGGATGCTCTCAACCCAATCCATGGACTGCACCTTCCTTCTGGAAGCAGTATAACCCAGGCGCGCCGGCTGCGCCCGATTTTCCGTGTCCTGTTTTGTCCGGGGCGGGGCCTTGGGGGGTCAGCTCTCGATCCCATAGGTCCAGGTGCGGATGCCCCCAAACTCATAGATGCCGGTGTAGCCCAGCTCCGCCAGAGCTTTGGCCGCCTTTTTGCTGCGGCTGCCGCTGCGGCAGTAGACCAGGACCGTCGTGTCCTTTTCCGGGATGACCCGGGCGGCGCTCTCCTCGCTGATGGAGCCCAGCGGCAGCAGGACCGCGCCGGGGATGTGGCCGCCGTCGTATTCGTCCTGTTCCCGCACGTCCAGGATCAGGACCTCCTGGGTGTCCATCATCTCTTTGGCCTTTTCCTGGCTGATCTCCTGGTAGGCCGCGCCCGGCGCCGCGCCGCCGCAGGCGGTCAGCATCAGCAGGGCGGAAAACAGCAGGGGCAGAATGCGCTTTTTCATGGGTGTTCCTCCTTTGCGGGCGGGCAGGCCTGCAGGGGCCTGCGCCGTTTGGCCCCCCGGGAGGCCGGCTGTGGCCGCGCCGCCGGGGGGCGTTCTATCATCCTATGTCCTTATCATACCACAACGGCCTGTCCCCTGCCACCTTTCCCGCCCCGGACCGTGACCGGCTCACCCTGTAGCCGGCCCCTCAGCGGGCGCGGCGGTTGAACCTGGGGTCCTGGTAAAAGAGGCGCTTGGCCTCGTACATGCGGCGCTCGGCGTCCTCCAGCAGCGGCCCCAGGTCCCCTGCGGGGGCGGGCGTCCAGGCCATGCCGGCGGATATATAGTAGCCCTTCTGCTTCAGCGCCTCCGTCGCGGCCTGGCAGCAGCGCTGGAGGTCCTGCCGGTCCTGGTCCACCGCAAAGACCACGAACTCGTCGCCGCCCACCCGGTAGGACCACCGGTCCCCAAAGCTCTGGCGGATCTGCCGGGCCACCTCCTGCAGCATTTGGTCCCCCGCCCGGTGCCCCTGGGTGTTGTTCAGCTCATGGAGGCCGTTGACGTCCACAAAGATGCAGCACAGCTCCTGCCGGCCTTCCGCTGCCAGGCGGGACAGGTCCTGCTGGTAGCGGTTGCGGTTGTACAGGCCGGTCAGCGCGTCCTCGGTCCCCTGCCGCTGCATCTCCTGGTAGGTCCGGGCGTTGTCCCACAGCTTGGCGTAGCTGAAGCCCACGCGGCGCAGCAGGGCCACGCAGTCTTTCCGCCCGGGCAGGCCGCTGGCCGCCAGGACCCCCCGCAGCGCGCCGCTGCCGTCCTCCACCGGGATGGCGGTCAGGTCTTTCATCTCCTCCGGGGCGCAGGGCAGGATCTCCCGCACCTCCTGCGGGCTGTGGGCCGTGATCTCGGCCCCGCCCCCGGCAAAGCGGTCCATCAGGGCCGGCGCGCTCTCCAGCAGGGCGGCGCCCAGCCCGGTCCGGCCATCCTGCTCCCAGAGGTAGTCCCCGGCCTCATCCCCCGCCATGGCGAACGCCACCCGCCGGGCGGCCAGCATCCGGCCGGTCACCTCCAGGGAGCGGACGATGTTCTCCCGGTGCTGGTGGGCGTCGAACAGCAGTTTTTCCACTTCGTAGATGTAGTTCAAGGCGTCCAGCTGGCGCTGTTTTTCGCCGGTCTGGCGCCGGACGTAGCCGATCGTCCAGACGATGTAGGCCAAAAAGGCCAGCCCCTCGGCCGCCAGCATCTTGTTCAGCAGGCTGCGGATGTCCTGCGCCCGTGAGAACACCAGCTCTTCCGGCACCGACAGGGCTACCCGCCACCGGTTGACGCTCAGGGGCGTATAGTAGAAATAGAGGTATTCCCGGGTGGTGTTGGAGCGAAAGACCACAAAGTTGCTCTCCCCGTTCACCAGCCCCTGGCGCAGCTGCGCGTCGTTGTAGCCCTCCGCCATGGGGCGGCTGCCCAGGGCCCAGATGTTCCCGGGCTCTTCGCCGGTGTGCCAGGTGTCGATCAAAAAGTCGCCGGTGGCCCCGTCGATCAGGTACACCGCCGCCTGGCCGCCGTAGGGCTTATAGGGCAGCTCCTGCACCAGGCTGCCCAGCTCGATGACCCCGCAGAGCATCGCCACCGTCTCGCCCTGCCGGACCACCGGCACATAGTGCCGCACCACCTGGCCTTCTCCGTCCAGGTCCAGCTCCCGGTCCGAGATATGGGCCCCCAGGGCCGCCTCCTGCCGGAACGAAAGTTTGCCGGCGGCGCTGGTCCAAAGGCCGCCGGCGGTGACCACCTGGTCGCCGGGCAGCAGCACTTCCAGCCGGGAGAAAAAAGTCCCGGTGCCCTGGTACAGGGCAAGGAAATCTTCCCGTTCCCCCACCCCCATGGCCAGAAGCCGGGCCAGGAGGGTCAGTTTTTCCCGGTCGCTGTCCACCATCGCCTCGATGCTGCGGGCCATCTTGTCCGCCTCCTCGGCCAGGCGGTCGAAGCTGGCCTGCTCCTCCTGCCTGTTGACCCGCTCGGTGACCAGAAAGCCGGCCAGGCTCACCAGCAGCACCAGAACTACCGCCGCCGCCAGCGGTCCTCCCCAGTATCCTCTGTTTTTCCGCATAACGTTCTCCCCCGCACGTTGTTTTCTCCCATCATTGTACACATCCGGCATACGCCCTGTCAAGCGGGGCCGCCTGCCATCCGGAACGCGGAACGATCGGCTCTGGAAGTCGGGCCGTTCCTGTTGTATACTGGTAGAAAAACACGAGAGGAGCATCCCTTTATGAAGATCATCGACGCCCATGTCCATCTGGTGCAGTGCATTGCCGGCACCGGCGCGGGAGGCGAGCTGCGCAGCTGCGGGCAGGGCCGCGGAATGTACGCCGACGGCTCCACCTGCCAGCTGCTTCCGGCCGAATGGAACACCGACCAGGCCACCCCCGAACGCATCCTGCAGGTCATGAACGAGAACGGCGCGGAGCGGGCCGTCCTGCTGCAGGGCGGATACCTCGGCTTTCAAAACCTGTACAGCTGGCAGGCCCAGCAAAAGTGGCCCGAGCGCTTTCTGGCCGCCGGGGCCTATGACCCCTGCAGCCGCAACCGCGACGGCATCGTCCGGCATCTGTTCGAGGAGCTGGGCCTGCGGGTGGTGAAATTCGAGGTCAGCACCGGCTCGGGGCTGATGGCCACCCACCCGGTCTTTGCCCTGGACGGAGACATGATGGAGCGGGAAGCCGCCTTTGCCGACGAGCACGGCCTGGTGTTCGTCCTGGATATTGGCAAGCTGGGCAGTCCCAGCAGCCAGGTCCAGGCGCTGCGCCGCCTCATCCAGCGCCACGCCGGGATGAAGTTCGTGGTCTGCCACCTGCTCGCCCCCAAGCAGACTCAGCTGCGCGAGATGGCCGACGGCCTGGCCGCCCTGGCCCTGCCCAACGTCTGGTTCGACCTGGCCTCCCTGCAGCACAACGTCCGCCCCGACCAGCCGCCCTACCCGGTGACCCGGCGCTTCCTCGCCCGGGCGGCCGAGACGGTGGGGACCGACCGCCTTCTCTTCGGCACCGACACGCCCCAAAACCTCTGCCAGTTCCGTTATGCCGACCTCGTCGCCACCATCGCAGAGGACCCCGCTCTCGCCCGGGAGCAGAAGGAGGCCATCCTCTACCACAATGCCATGCGGGTATTCTGGGGAGAGTGACGGGGCTGCAAAGCGACCATGGCGCCGCATCGCCGCCGGGCCAGGACGTCCCCCTGCAAAAATGCCTCCCTGTTCTCATAAGATGAAAACGAATGCGTTCATCCATGAGAGCAAGGAGGCCTTTGTATGCTGTTGGCTCTGCTTCAGTTTTTCTCGGCACAGTTCCTGTATCTGGCGCTTCATCTGGAATCGGGCAGCTTTCCGCGGCCGCTGACCCCCAAAGAGGAGGCCGCCGCTTTCGCGGCTCTGCGCGCCGGCGACCCGGCCGCACGGGAAACGATCATCCAGCACAACCTGCGCCTTGTGGCCCACATCGCCAAAAAATACTACGCCCTGCCCGGCGACCAGGACGACCTCATCAGCATTGGCACCATCGGGCTCATCAAGGCGGTGAACAGCTTTGACAACACAAAGCAGGCCCGCTTTTCCACCTATGCCTCCCGCTGTAGCGGGGCGGATTTTCAAGCTCCCGCCGGGGTGGAGCTTCTTTGGACAAATTGCGCCCCGTATCTTCCTTTTGAGCCGCGGTGGGACCTTATTTGCACCTCTTTGCCTCCACTCGTTCCGCCTGTCTCCGGCCTGCCGGTTATCGGAAGCACGAAAACTCCATCACCTTGGCGGCAGCTATGCACAAGCAGTCACCGTACCTGAACGGCTACGATGGCTCCGCCACAGCCAAGGCCTGCTGCAGAAGGAAGCCGCCGCCCAGGCGGGCATCCCCCTTCCC
>OEQW01000168.1_pt1 | contig 9787 bp, 15 predicted proteins | sample 1539861 | NCBI WGS metagenome assembly OEQW01 (sample SAMEA3891885, study PRJEB23780) | metagenome | biome: terrestrial biome; feature: animal house; material: Caecal content | place: Italy | collected 2015-05-05 | reverse complement strand
CAGGACTGGTGCCGCGCTTCCCGACGCTGATCGTCTCCGTTACGTTCGGACTGTGCGCGCTGCTTTCCTTCGTCGCGGGCATGATTCTCGACGTGGTGGTAAAAAAACACCGGCAGCTGTTTGAGCTGATGCTGACGATGTTTGAGGAGGAGGCACGCCATGAAGCCGGTGAAATGGATCGCTGACCGCCGGGACGCGCTGACGCAGGCGGTGTGCCTGCTGTTCTCTCTCGGCTGCGTTTTTCTGTTCTTCCGCTTTTTTGCGGTGACCTGGAATCCGCTGCTTTACGCGCTCGCTTCCGGTGCTTCGTTCCTGTCTCTGCGCGCTTCCCTGCGCTGCCGGGATAAGCGAAGCTGGGCGGCGCTCTCCGTGTTTGGCGCGCTGTTCTCCGCCGCTGTGGTTGTCGGGCGGCGTGTGGACGAGGTGGCGGTGGAATTCCTCGGGCTGTCCGCGTCCGATCTGGTGTACTGGGTGTGCTTTGCGCTGTTTTTCAGCGCGCTCGGCGTGGCCGTTTCCCAGTGGCTGGGGGCGCATCCTCTGCGGCCGCTGCACGAGGTGCCGGAGGAGCCGGTAGTTTCCCGGATCATGAGCTGGGCGTCGTGGTCAGGTCTGATCGCGCTGTGCTTCCTGTTTTATTACTTTGTCTTTTTCCCCGGCCTGATGACGGGGGATTCCTTCGCCTGCTATGTGCGCGCCGCCGGGATCGCGCCGATCTCCAACCAGCAGCCGGTGGTGTACCAGCTTGTGATGGCGGCTTTTCTCGCGCTGGGCAACCTCTTTGACGATCCCAACGCCGGGATCGCGTTCTTCGTCCTCTTTCAGCTGCTCTGCATGGCGTCCATCTTCGGCTATACACTGTACTGGATGCGCCGCCGGGGCTGCCCGCGCTGGGTTTTGTGGCTGCTGGTGGTGTGGTTCGGCGTGAACCCGCTGCACGGCATGTATGCCGTCACCGTGTGGAAGGACGTCCTTTTCGGCGGCGTGCTGCTCCTGCTGACTCTCTTTCTGGCGGATACGGTGCGCATGGGCGGGCGGAATCTCCTGCGCTGGCAGGGGATGGTTCATCTCTCTCTGCTCTGTCTGGCCACCGCCTTTCTGCGCAACAACGGCCTGTATCTGCTCGTCTGCGTTTTTCTGGTGGCGGGCGTGCAGCTGCGGAAGCATTGGAAACGGTGTGTGCCGCTGTTCCTCGCTCTGCTGGTGGGGATCTGGGCGGTGCAGGGGCCGGGATACCGTGCGCTGGGCTATGCACAGAGCCCCTTTGCGGAGTCGCTCGGCATTCCCTTGCAGCAGATGGCCCGCGTGGTGAACCGGGACGGGGGGATTTCCGACGAGCAGGCGGAATATCTGGATCAGCTTCTGCCGCTGGAAAAAACGAAGGAAGCATACTGGGCCTTCACGGCGGACCGCATCAAGTTCCATACGGAATTTGACAATGCGTTTCTGGAGGCGAATAAAGGCGCGTTCTTCTCCACCTGGTTTGGGATGCTGTTCCCGAATTTCAAGGAATACTGTATTGCCTTCCTGATGGAGACGGCGGGCTATTGGCGGCTGGGGACGACCAACTGGATCGTCGCGGACGGGATCGTCGGCTATGGGGATCCCTATGGAATTGAGCCTGCCAATCTCTCCGAGCGCTTCCTGGGAAAGGATTGGCAGCCGGTGATTCAGGAAAAGGTGGAGGATCTGCAAAAGGGAGACTTTACCGGTCCTTTCTATAATATAGCGTCCATGGTGTGGCTGACGCTCTTTGCCTGCGCGCTCCTGTTTGCGCGCAAAGAGGGGAAATCCGTGCTGTTTTTGATCCCTCTGCTTGCGCTGTGGGCAACGACCATGATTGCCGCTCCCACCTACTGTGAACTGCGCTACCTGTATGCCTTTTTCACCGCGATTCCCGCTGTGGTGTGGCTGTCGCTGCCGCGCCGGAAGGAGACGTAAAAGAAGAGTCCCATTTTTTGTATTGTATTACCACTTGTATTTCCGATTTCGACAGAATAGTATAAAGATAGGGAATACTGCCGTGCCCAGAGGGGGCACGCTTCCCGGAAGAGGGAGTACAGGAGTATGAAAGGCGGGAAAAAGGGAAAAGGCATGCGGTTTGCGGCGGCTGTCCTGACGGCGGCGGTCTTGCTTTTTTCGCCCTCCTGCGAGGCGATGCCGCAGGCGGCGGTATCGCAGGCAGCCTCCCCGTCTTCGCCCTCTGCGGCTCCTTCTGCGCCGGAAGCCACCCTCCAGACGGCCGGTGGGGACGCCCCTCCGGCGGGTACAGAACAGGAAGGCACGCAAAACCCGGCGGTCAGCTACCGTATGGAGGAATATCATCTTGCCGGGGAAACGCTGGAAATCACCGTGTCTTATCCGCAGCTTGAGGGGGATGGCCGCGAGGAGCTGAACACCCTTCTGCGGGAACGGGCTCTGCAAACGGCGGAGCTGCTGGAGCAGGAACAAAAGCAGGCGGAGCAAGCGTCGGAACCGGCGGAGTCTTCCCCGGACGCTTCTTCCGCGGAATCTTCCTCCGCTCCACAGGAGCAGCGGATGGTTCTGCTGATAGGCGGGAGCCAGTGTTATCTGCCCACCGACGATTTTTTCAGCGTGGCCTTTACGATGGATATCAATGATTCCGCACAGCAAATGCCCTCGAAAGAGTGGTACGCGTTCAACTGCGATCTGCACACCGGCGAGGAAATTACCTGCGCCGACCTGTTTGCGGATCTGGACGGTCTTGCGGCTGCCCTGCGCGCGCAGGTGGAGCAGGACGGTGTGGAGAATTCCCTTTTGACGTATCTGACTAAGGATCGCCTGCGGGCCGGGCTTCCGGGTGTGCCGGTGGCCTTCGGCAGCGGCTTTGTGGAGTTCGGCTCCCCCGTGCCGCGTTCCGCTGGTGGTACGCTGACGATTACGCTTCCTTTGCATGTGGCCGCGGCATACCGCAGCGACAGCACGCTGTGGGAAGCGATTGGGATTTCCTGAACCGGGCGGCTGGAACCGGGCGGCTGGCCGCCCGGTTTTTTCATGCACGGAGCGTATTATGAGGGCCAAAAGATCCCCTCTATCACTCTGTGTCAAAATAGACAAAATAATTTTCAAATATTCTGCCAAAAAAGAGAAAATTTCTCTTGCGTTTTTCTGGGACCTATGGTATCATAATCGAGTCGAGACTGCGACAGATATGCGTTGAAGCGGGAGGTTGCGGCTGAAAACAGCCGGTTTTTCCGTGGAGTATGTCCGATTTTAAACCGGGCGACAGATATTGTGGATTTCAGGGACGGCCGCTGGAAGGGTTGCCGCGCCGTGCCGGGTCCAGACGTTTTTATGCCACCTGCCGGGTTTAGCTTGCAAAAGTCAAATCCGGTTTTTTAATGCCCGGGCGCGAAACACCCGGAGCTGTGTGAAGGAAATAAAAACGCCGCCCGCCAACTACAACAAGGAGGCGATTCTAAGTGGCAGTCAAGGAGAAAATCAGAATCAGAATCAAGGGGTATGACCATCAGCTCGTGGATCAGTCCGCGGAGAAGATCGTGCAGACGGCGAAGCGCACCGGCGCCCGCGTGAGCGGCCCTGTTCCGCTGCCGACCGAGAAGCAGATCATCACCATTCTGCGTGCTGTGCACAAGTATAAGGACAGCCGTGAGCAGTTTGAGATGCGCACCCACAAGAGACTGATTGACATCCTCCGGCCCTCGAACAAGACCGTGGATGCTCTGATGGGTCTGGAGCTCCCCGCAGGCGTTGACGTCGAGATCAAAGCGTAACGTCAACCTACCGGCGGCTGGGGTCATGTTGGCAAAAGCCAACCAATAACCTGCATAGGAGGTAAAACAATGCAAAAAGGTATCATCGGTAAGAAGATCGGCATGACGCAGATCTTCGATGAGGCGGGCAAGGTCGTTCCGGTGACCGTCATCGAGGCCGGCCCCTGCGTGGTCGTCCAGAAGAAGACGGCCGACAAGGAGGGCTACAACTCCGTACAGCTCGGCTTTGACGAGTGCTCCGAGAAGAAGCTCACCAAGCCCGAGCGCGGCCATATCGAGAAGGCCGGCGTCGCCCCGCAGCGCCATCTGCACGAGTTCCGCCTCGAGGACTGCAGCGCCCTGAACGTGGGGGACGTGCTCAAGGCCGACGTGTTCAAAGAGGGCGAGCGCGTCGACGTCACCGGCATCAGCAAGGGCAAGGGCTTCGCCGGCGTGATAAAGCGCCACGGCGCCCACCGCCTCAAAGAGAGCCACGGCACCGGCCCTGTGGCGCGCCATGCCGGTTCCAACGGCCCGGTTTCCGATCCTTCCCGCGTGTTCAAGGGAAAGAGACTTCCCGGACACCTGGGCGCAGAGAAGGTTACCGTCCAGAATCTGACTGTTGTCAAAGTGGATGCCGAAAACAATCTGATTGCGATTAAGGGCGCCGTCCCCGGCCCCAACGGCGGATATGTTGTCATCCATGACAGCGTCAAAGCGTAAGGGAAGGAGGAATTTGAATGCCTAAGGTAGCAGTACTTGATATGGCCGGCAAAGAGGTCGGAAGCATCGACCTGTCCGAGGCCGTATTCGGAATTGAGCCCAACAAGAGCGTCATGCTCCATATGGTAAAGAATTACCTGGCCAACCAGCGCCAGGGCACCCAGTCCGCTCTGACCCGCGCGGAGGTTTCCGGCGGCGGCAAGAAGCCGTGGCGTCAGAAGGGCACGGGCCATGCGCGTCAGGGTTCCACCCGCGCTCCGCAGTGGACGCACGGCGGCATTGTGTTTGCGCCGAAGCCGCGCGACTACAGCTACACCGTGAACAAGAAGGTCAGACGCCTGGCCATGAAGTCCGCGTTCTCCGCCAAGGTGGCCGGAAACGAGATGGTCGTTATCGACGCCATCACGATGGACGAGTACAAGACCAAGACGATCGCCGCGATGCTCAAGGCTGTCGGAGCTGAGAAGAAGGCCCTCATCGTTCTCCCCGAGGTCAACGAGAAGGTCATCGCCTCCGCCGCGAACATCCCCGGCGTCAAGACCGCTCAGGTCAACACCTTAAACGTGTACGACATCCTCAACGCCGACATGTTCATTGTCGCGAAGGACGCCGTCGCCAAGATCGAGGAGGTGTATGCATAATGGCAGCTCAGGATATTATCGTGCGCCCCATTATCACCGAGAAAAGCATGGCCGGCATTGGCATGAAGAAGTACACCTTCGAGGTTGCCAAGAACGCCACCAAGGTTGATGTTGCCAGAGCCGTGGAAGAGCTCTTCGGCGTGAAGGTTGCGAAGGTCAACACCCTGAACGTGCGCGGACATTTCCGCCGCCAGGGCCGCAGCGAGGGTTACACCTCCGCCTGGAAGAAGGCCGTTGTCACCCTGACCGAGGACAGCAAGACCATCGAGTTCTTTGAAGGCATGATGTAAGCCGGGAAATCCCTGGAATACAAAGCTTAGTTTGGCGCGGGCCCTGCCTGTGCCAAAGGCATGGATGGGGGACCGGCATTCCCCCGCAAAGCCATCATGAGGAGTGTGAAACCGAATGCCTATTATCAATTTCAAGCCGAACACGGCAGGCAGACGCAACATGTCGGTTACGGATTATTCCGAACTGAGCAAGGTTGCCCCCGAGAAGAGCCTGCTGGCTCCGCTGAATCATAAATCCGGCCGCAACAGCTACGGCCGCATCACCGTCCGTCATCGCGGCGGCGGAAACCGCAGAAAGTACCGCATCATCGACTTCAAGCGCCAGAAGGACGGCGTGAAGGCGACGGTGCAGACGATCGAGTACGATCCGAACCGCTCCGCTTTCATCGCCCTCGTACAGTATGAGGACGGCGAGAAGCGTTATATCATCGCTCCGAACGGCCTGAAGGTCGGCGACGTCATCGTCTCCGGCGCTGACGCCGACATCAAGCCCGGCAACGCTCTGCCGCTGAGCAACATCCCGGTCGGTACCTTCATCCACAACGTGGAGCTGTATCCCGGCAAGGGCGCCCAGCTGGCCCGTGCCGCCGGCAACATGGCTCAGCTCATGGCGAAGGAGAACGGCCTGGCTCTGCTCAGACTGCCCTCCGGCGAGCTGCGCAACGTCAGCGTCACCTGCATGGCCACCATCGGTCAGGTCAGCAACATCGACCATGAGAACGTGAAGATCGGCAAGGCCGGCCGTAAGCGTCACATGGGCTGGAGACCGACCGTCCGCGGCTCCGTCATGAACCCGAACGACCACCCGCACGGCGGCGGCGAGGGCAAGAGCCCTGTCGGTCGTCCCGGCCCTGTTGCTCCTTGGGGCAAGCCTGCTATGGGTTACAAGACCCGCGCCCACCACAACCGCTCCGATAAGTTTATCGTGAAGCGCAGAAACGGCAAATAAGGCGTGCAGAAAGGAGCTTACGAATTATGAGCAGAAGCTTGAAAAAGGGTCCTTATGTACAGCCTGTGCTGCTCAAGAGGATTCAGGAAATGAACGCGGCCGGCGAGAAGAAAATCGTCAAGACCTGGAGCAGAGCTTCCATGATCTTCCCGGATTTTGTCGGCCACACCATCGCGGTCCACGACGGCCGCAAGCATGTTCCGGTGTATGTCACGGAGGACATGGTCGGCCACAAGCTCGGCGAGTTTGCCCCCACCAGAACCTTCAAGGGCCATGCCGGCGCCAAAACCACAGGGTCCAAGTAAGGTCTGAAAGGAGTGTATAGCATGGAAGCAAGGGCACAGTTGAGATACGCCCGCATTTCTCCCCGCAAGGTGTCCATCGTTCTGGACTTGATTCGCAACAAGCCTGCGGACGTCGCAATGGCTATCCTCAAGCACACGCCGAAGGCCGCCTGCGAATCCCTGGAGAAGCTTTTGAAGTCGGCTATCGCGAACGCCGAGAATAATCATAACATGGATGTTTCCAAACTCTACGTTGCGGAATGCTCCGTGTCCCAGGGTCCCACCCTCAAGCGCATTCGTCCGAGAGCACAGGGCCGCGCGTATCGCATCGAGAAGAAGACTTCCAACGTAACCCTGGTGCTCAAAGAGAAAGAATAAGCAGAGGAGGTAAACTATGGGCCAGAAAGTGAATCCGCACGGTCTCCGTGTGGGCGTAATTAAAGACTGGGACTCCCGCTGGTTTGCAAAGAAAGCCGATTTCGGCGATACGCTTGTGGAGGATTACAACCTGCGCAAGACGCTGAAGAAGCAGCTCAAGGCGGCCGGCGTCCCGAAGATTGAGATCGAGCGCACCGCTTCCAAGGTTCGCGTTCACATCCACTGCGCGAAGCCGGGCATGGTCATCGGCAAGGGCGGCGCTGAGATTGAGAAGCTGCGCCTGCAGTGCGAGAAGATCCTCGGCAAGGACGTCGCCATCAACATTGTTGAGGTCAAGTCCCCCGACCTGAACGCCCAGCTCGTCGCCGAGAACATCGCCGACCAGCTCGAGCGCAGAATTTCCTTCCGCCGCGCCATGAAGCAGTGCATCGGCCGCTCCATGAAGCTGGGCGCCAAGGGTATCAAGACCCAGGTTTCCGGCCGTCTCGGCGGCGCCGAGATTGCCCGTACCGAGCAGTATCATGACGGCACCATCCCGCTGCAGACGCTGCGCGCCGACATCGACTACGGCTTTGCCGAGGCTGCGACCACCTATGGCCGCATCGGCGTGAAGGTTTGGCTCTACAAGGGCGAGGTTCTCCATCAGGCGAACAAGCAGCCCCGCAGGGAAGGAGGCAATAAATAATGCTTTTGCCCAAGCGCGTTAAATACCGCAGAGTACATCGCGGCCGTCTGACCGGCAAAGCGTACCGCGGAAGCAAGGTTTCCTACGGTGATTTTGGCCTTCAGGCTCTCGAGCCGGCATGGATCACCTCCAACCAGATCGAGGCGGCTCGTGTCGCCATGACCCGTTACTGCAAGAGATTCGGTAAGGTCTGGATTAAGATTTTCCCCGACAAGCCCATCACCGAGAAGCCGGCTGAAACCCGAATGGGTTCCGGTAAAGGTTCCCCGGAGTACTGGGTGGCTGTCGTGAAGCCCGGCAGAGTGATGTTTGAAATCGGAGGCGTTTCCGAGGAGATGGCCCGCGAGGCTCTCCGTCTGGCCTCCCATAAGCTGCCGGTTAAGTGCAAGATCGTAACGAAGGAAGAAACGGGGGTTGAGCAGTAATGAAGGCCTCAGAAGTCAGAGATTTGACCACCGCGGAGCTCGAGACGAAGCTTAAGGACCTCAAGGCCGAGCTTTTCAATCTGCGTTTCCAGCTTGCTATCAATCAGCTCGATAACCCGATGCGCATTTCCGCCGTCAAGAAGGACATCGCCCGCGTGAAGACTGTTCTGCGCGAGAACGAGCTCAGAGACGGCGCGAACGCGTAAACGGAAGGAGGGGTAAGCTGTGAGCGAGAGAAACATGAGAAAGACCAATGTCGGCCGCGTCGTCAGCAACAAGATGGACAAGACGATCGTTGTCGCCATTGAGGACAGCGTCAAGCATCCGCTTTACAAGAAGATTATCAAACGTACCGTTAAGCTGAAGGCACATGACGAGAACAATGAATGCACAATCGGTGACCGCGTGCGTGTGATGGAGACCCGCCCCCTTTCCAAGGAAAAGAGATGGCGTCTCGTCGAAGTGATTGAGAAGGCGAAATAAGATTCGTTATTTCGTAATTCAGCAAGTTAGGAGGAACGCACTGTGATTCAACAGCAGACCTACCTGAAAGTTGCCGACAACACCGGCGCGAAGGAGCTTATGTGCATCCGCGTTCTCGGCGGTACCGGCAGAAGGTATGCCAATATTGGCGACGTGGTGGTTGCTTCCGTGAAGAAAGCGGCACCCGGCGGCCAGGTCAAAAAGGGCGATGTTGTGAAGGCGGTTATTGTCCGCACCGCTTCCGCCATCCGCCGCGACGACGGCACCTACATTCGTTTTGACGAGAATGCAGCCGTCATCATCAAGGAAGATAAGAACCCGAGGGGCACCCGTATCTTTGGGCCTGTCGCCAGAGAGCTGCGCGACAAGGATTACCTGAAGATCCTCAGCCTTGCCCCCGAAGTGCTTTGATGGGAGGTGCTCACTAGATGAATAAGAAGGTTCATGTCAAAACCGGTGACACCGTTATCATTATGAGCGGCCGCGAGCGCGGCAAGCAGGGCAAGGTGCTGGCCGTCAGCCCCGAGGAGGGCAAGGTCATCATCGAAGGCCGCAACATGGTCACGAAGCATGTTAAGCCCCGCCGCATGGGCGAGCAGGGCGGCATCGTGAAGGCCGAGGGCGCCATGTATGCCTGCAAGGTGCAGCTCGTCTGCCCGCACTGCAACAAGCCGACCCGCGCGCAGCACAAGGTGCATTTCGAAGAGGTCGAAGGCAAGCAGAAGCGCGTTTCTGAGCGCATCTGCGCGAAATGCAAAGAAGCGCTTTGAGGAGGGAAAACATGGCCAGACTGAAAGATTATTACAAGGCGGACGTTGCGCCCGCCCTTATGAAGAAATTCTCTTACAAGAGCGTCATGCAGATCCCGAAGCTCGATAAGATCGTCATCAACGTCGGCGCCGGCGAGGCCAAGGAGAATGCCAAGGCCATCGACGCCATCATGGCGGACCTGATGAAGATCACCGGCCAGCGTCCGATGGTCTGCAAGGCGAAGAAGTCCGTCGCGAACTTCAAGCTTCGCGAAGGCATGAACATCGGCGTGAAGGTTACCCTTCGCGGCGACAGAATGTACGAGTTCATGGATCGCCTCTTTAACGTGGCCCTCCCCCGCGTCAGAGACTTCCGCGGAATCAACCCCAACTCCTTCGACGGCCGCGGCAACTACAACATGGGCGTCAAAGAGCAGTTGATTTTCCCT
>OEQW01000162.1_pt1 | contig 9892 bp, 3 predicted proteins | sample 1539861 | NCBI WGS metagenome assembly OEQW01 (sample SAMEA3891885, study PRJEB23780) | metagenome | biome: terrestrial biome; feature: animal house; material: Caecal content | place: Italy | collected 2015-05-05 | reverse complement strand
GACAAAAATAGCTTAAATAATTTTAAGATATTTATTAAAATACAAATAGAATCCTTAAATGATTTATTTAAAGATTTCTACTATCATAAGCGATTATAAGCCATCTTTATATTAAAATATCGTAAATTCTTTATCCCAATTCTTTATATGATAGCACGTTAAATAGAAACTACATCTATAATGTGCTACCCCCACTTTATAGTAATATTTAGAATTTTATAATCGCTTTAACGAAAATGCTGTGATAGTTTTTTAACTATCACAGCATTTTCTTGTTTCTTATTCTTCTGAATCGCTAGATTCTTCTGGAGTCTCTGTGCTTGAATTCTCTTCCTGCTCTTCTTCAGATGAATCCGTATCTCCGAGTCTTTCTAACCCTTCAATTTCATTCTCTAATTCTTCTTCATCTTCAGCTTTTTCATTTAATTCCAGATTTTCTAACACACTCATATCCGTATCCAACTTTACAGAACGATATCTCTTCATTCCTGTACCCGCTGGAATTAACTTACCAATGATAACGTTTTCTTTCAGACCAATTAATTTATCGACTCTACCATTAATCGCTGCTTCTGTCAGAACTTTCGTTGTTTCCTGGAAAGAGGCTGCTGATAAGAACGAATCAGTTGCTAAGGAAGCCTTTGTAATACCAAGCATTACTTGTTTTCCTTCTGCTGGTTTCTTACCTTCCCGAATCAATTTCTCATTCATATCGTTGAAATCCAATACATCCATCGATACTCCTGGAAGTACATCTCCATCTCCGCTTTCTTCTACACGGATTTTCTTTAACATTTGACGTACAATAACTTCGATATGTTTATCATTAATTTCTACACCTTGGAGACGGTATACGCGCTGTACTTCTTGAATCATATAATCTTGTACTGCACGGACTCCCTTAATCTTTAAAATATCGTGTGGATTTACACTACCTTCTGTCAGCTCATCGCCAGCTTCCAGTACTGCACCATCTTGAATTTTAATACGAGAGCCGTAAGGAATCAAGTAAGTTTTAGAATTACCAGTCTCTGGATCGGTAATAATGATTTCTCTCTTCTTCTTTGTATCTTTCAGTGTTGCAACACCACCAAATTCGGTAATAATTGCAAGTCCCTTTGGTTTACGTGCTTCAAATAATTCTTCGACACGAGGAAGACCCTGTGTAATATCTCCACCAGCAACACCACCTGTATGGAATGTTCTCATTGTAAGCTGTGTACCAGGTTCACCAATGGATTGTGCCGCAATAATACCAACTGCTTCACCAACCTGCACCGACTGACCTGTAGCCATATTGGAACCATAACATTTTGCACAAACACCAATATGAGATTTACAGCTTAATACAGTACGAATCTTAACCGAATTTCTTCCAAGTTTATCTAATACTTTCATAATCGCAGCTGCACGTTTTGGTGTTACCATATGATTTGCTTTGATTACTACTTCCCCAGTATCTGGATCAGTAATCGTTTCTGCAATAAAACGTCCTGTTAAACGATCCTGTAAACTTTCAATCGTTTCCTGACCATCCATAAAGGCTTTGATTTCCATATAAGGAATTTCTTTTCCTTCACAACAATCTACTTCACGAATGATAACATCTTGGGAAACATCTACCAAACGTCTTGTCAAATAACCAGAGTCGGCAGTACGAAGTGCCGTATCGGACAAACCTTTACGAGCACCATGTGCAGAAATAAAATATTCCAATACATCCAGACCTTCACGGAAGTTCGATTTAATTGGAAGTTCGATTGTATGACCAGTTGTATCCGCCATCAGACCACGCATACCTGCTAACTGCTTAATCTGCTTATCGGAACCACGGGCGCCTGAATCCGCCATCATATAAATATTATTGTATTTATCCAAACCATCCAACAGGGCTTTTGTCAAAATATTATCCGTCTCCTGCCATGTCTGAATTACTTCTTTATAACGTTCTTCTTCTGTAATAAATCCACGCTTAAAGTTTTTCGCAATTAAGTCTACCGTATCCTGTGCCTTTTTAATCAGCTCTGGCTTTTGAGGTGGCACTGTCATATCGGAAATTGATACCGTCATTGCTGCACGAGTGGAATATTTATATCCCATTGCCTTTACTGCATCCAATACTTCTGCGGTTGCAGTTGCACCATGTGTATTAATAACTTTTTCTAAGATTTGCTTTAATTGCTTCTTACCAACTAAGAAATCTACTTCTGGAACTAACTCATTACCAGGAATACTACGATCTACAAATCCAAGATCTTGTGGAATGATTTCATTAAAGATGAAGCGTCCTAATGTAGATTCCACAATACCAGATAACTTCGTACCATCTGACATTTCTTTCGTTACACGCACTTTAATCTTAGAATGTAATGTAATTACTTCATTCTCATATGCTAAAATTGCTTCATTGACATTTCGGAAGAATTTGCCCTCTCCCTTTACTCCAGGCCGTTCCTGTGTCAAGTAATAAATACCAAGTACCATATCCTGCGAAGGAACTGCTACTGGACCACCATCGGATGGCTTTAACAAGTTGTTTGGAGACAGCAAAAGGAATCGGCATTCTGCCTGTGCCTCTACGGAAAGTGGTAAATGAACTGCCATCTGGTCACCATCGAAGTCTGCATTAAATGCAGTACATACAAGCGGATGAAGCTTAATTGCTTTACCTTCTACCAAAATTGGTTCAAATGCCTGAATACCAAGTCGATGCAATGTAGGAGCACGGTTTAACATAACTGGATGTTCTTTGATTACTTCTTCCAATACATCCCAAACTTCTGTCTGAAGGCGTTCTACCATCTTCTTTGCACTCTTAATATTATGGGCAGTTCCATTTGCAACTAATTCTTTCATAACAAATGGCTTGAATAATTCAATTGCCATTTCTTTCGGAAGACCACATTGATAAATCTTCAATTCTGGTCCTACTACGATTACGGAACGGCCAGAGTAGTCCACACGCTTACCAAGTAAGTTCTGACGGAAACGTCCCTGTTTTCCTTTTAACATATCGGAAAGAGACTTTAACGCACGATTACCAGGACCAGTAACAGGACGTCCTCTTCTTCCATTGTCAATTAACGCATCTACTGCTTCTTGAAGCATACGCTTTTCGTTACGTACAATAATGTCTGGTGCGCCCAGTTCTAACAAACGAGCCAAACGATTGTTACGGTTAATAATTCTACGATAAAGATCATTTAAATCGGAAGTTGCAAAACGACCTCCATCTAATTGAACCATTGGACGCAAATCTGGAGGAATGACTGGAATTGCATCCATAATCATCCATTCTGGACGGTTGCCAGAGGCACGAAACGCCTCCACAACCTCTAATCTCTTAATAATACGGGCTCTCTTTTGACCAGAAGCATCTTTCAATGCCGTTCTAAGCTCTAAAGAATCTTTCTCTAAATCAATCGCTGTCAGCAGTTCCTTGATCGCTTCTGCACCCATACCAACACGGAATGCACCTTCACCCCATTCTTCTACTGCATCACGATACTCTTTTTCAGAAAGTACTTGTTTATAAGAAAGATTTGTATTTCCTTCATCCAATACAATATAAGAAGCAAAATACAATACCTTATCCAGTGTTCTTGGAGATACATCCAGTACAAGTCCCATACGACTAGGGATTCCTTTAAAATACCAAATATGAGAAACTGGAGCCGCTAATTCAATATGTCCCATACGTTCTCTACGCACATTGGACTTCGTTACTTCTACGCCGCATCGATCACAGATCACGCCTTTATAACGGATCTTTTTGTATTTACCGCAATGGCACTCCCAATCTTTCTGCGGCCCAAAAATACGCTCACAGAACAGACCATCTTTTTCTGGTTTTAAGGTTCTATAATTGATGGTCTCTGGTTTTGTTACTTTTCCTCTAGACCATTCTCTAATCTTTTCCGGTGAAGCCAAACCAATCTTAATTGAATCAAATGTCATTGGCTGATAGGTTTCATTATTTGTTTCAGGCATGTGTGGCTCTCCCTTCTATTATTCCTCGGTGTAATCGTCATCTTCCAAATCATCAAAATCGTCATCGAAATCTAAAATGCTATCATCGTCATCATCTTCGATGTTAACGAATTCACCATCCGATACTTCTTGTTTGGTATAACCATAAGCACCGAATTCATCATCATTATAATGGCGGTCATCGCCTTCCATAATGGAGCGGAAATCAGTATTACCATAATCTACATTTTCCATAATCTCAACTTCTGTATTGTCATCACGCAGCACTCTGACATCCAGTCCAAGTGACTGTAATTCTTTTAACAATACTTTGAACGATTCTGGAATACCTGGTTCTGGAATATTCTCGCCCTTGATAATTGCTTCATAAGTCTTTACACGTCCAATTACATCATCTGATTTTACTGTCAGAATTTCCTGTAATGTGTAAGAAGCACCATAAGCCTCAAGAGCCCAAACTTCCATTTCTCCAAATCTCTGTCCACCAAACTGTGCCTTACCACCAAGTGGCTGCTGTGTTACTAACGAGTAAGGACCAGTGGAGCGGGCATGAATCTTATCATCAACTAAGTGATGGAGTTTCAAATAATGCATATGTCCAATTGTAACAGGACTGTCAAAATATTCTCCTGTACGTCCATCACGAAGCCTTACCTTACCGTCTCTGGAAATCGGAACACCCTTCCACAACTCCCTATGTTCCAAATGTTCTCCTAAATATTCCATAACTTCTGGCTTCAATATATCTTTATACTTTTCTTGGAAATCTTCCCAAGATGTATTTACATAATCATTTGCAAGATCCAAAGTGTCCATAATATCCACTTCGTTTGCACCATCAAACACTGGAGTTGCGATATTAAATCCAAGTGCTTTTGCAGCTAAACTTAAATGGATTTCCAACACCTGTCCGATATTCATACGAGAAGGCACACCAAGTGGATTTAATACGATATCCAAAGGACGTCCATTTGGCAAAAATGGCATATCTTCTACTGGAAGTACTCTGGAAACAACACCCTTGTTACCATGACGGCCAGCCATCTTATCCCCAACAGAAATCTTACGCTTCTGAGCAATATAGATACGTACTGTTTCATTTACACCTGGAGATAACTCATCGCTGTTCGCTCTTGTAAATACTTTCGCATCTACAATAATACCATAGGCGCCATGTGGCACTTTTAATGAAGTATCACGTACTTCTCTTGCTTTTTCACCAAAGATTGCACGAAGCAAACGTTCTTCCGCTGTCAGCTCTGTTTCTCCCTTTGGAGTAACTTTACCAACCAAAATATCTCCTGCACGTACTTCTGCACCGACACGGATAATACCTCTCTCATCCAAATCCTTGAGTGCATCATCACCAACACCAGGAACATCTCTTGTAATTTCTTCTGGTCCAAGCTTTGTATCTCTGGCCTCGGCTTCATACTCTTCAATATGAATGGAAGTATATACATCTTCCTGAACAAGACGTTCACTTAAAAGTACGGCATCTTCGTAATTATAACCTTCCCAAGTCATAAAACCAATTAATGGATTCTTACCAAGTGCAATTTCTCCCTGAGACGTGGAAGGACCATCTGCAATTACTTGCCCTGCCTTTACATATTCTCCTTTAAATACGATTGGCTTTTGATTATAACAGTTACTCTGATTGCTTCTGGCAAACTTTGTCAGGCGATATACGTCTTTCGTTCCATCCTCACATTTAATAATAATTTCTTTAGAAGCAGAACGTTCTACAATACCGTCATGTTTTGCCACAACACATACACCTGAATCAACTGCTGTTTTATCTTCCATACCTGTTCCAACAACTGGAGCTTCTGTCAGCATAAGCGGTACTGCCTGACGCTGCATGTTGGAACCCATAAGTGCACGGTTCGCATCGTCATTTTCAAGGAAAGGAATCATAGAGGTCGCTACTGAGAATACCATCTTTGGAGAAACATCCATATAATCAATCTGTTTCTTTTCAAACTCAGAAGTTTCTTCACGGAAACGACCTGATACATTGTTATGAATAAAATGACCTTCTTCATCCAAAGGCTCATTCGCCTGTGCTACTACGTAATCATCTTCCTCATCTGCTGTCATATATACAACTTCGTCGGTTACAACTGGATTCTTTGGATCCGTTTTGTCTACTTTACGATATGGAGCCTCTACAAATCCATATGGATTTACCCTTGCATAAGTAGCCAAAGAGTTAATCAAACCGATGTTTGGACCTTCTGGTGTCTCAATTGGACACATTCTTCCATAATGGGAATAGTGAACATCTCGAACCTCAAATCCTGCACGATCTCTGGAAAGACCACCAGGTCCCAATGCAGAAAGACGTCTCTTATGTGTCAGTTCGGATAATGGATTGTTTTGATCCATAAACTGTGACAGCTGAGAACTTCCAAAGAATTCTTTTACAGCTGCTGTTACAGGCTTAATATTAATCAAAGACTGTGGAGTGATTCCGTCTACATCTTGTGTTGTCATACGTTCTCTTACAACACGTTCCATTCTGGAAAGACCAATACGGTATTGGTTCTGAAGCAATTCACCAACCGCACGAATACGACGATTTCCTAAATGGTCAATATCATCGTTTGTACCAACTCCATACTCCAAATGAAGGCAATAGTTGATCGATGCAATAATATCTTCTTTTGTAATATGTTTTGGAACTAACTCTGCCATATTTTTATGAATGGCTGCTTTTATCTCTTCTTCCGTTTCATTCTCTTCTAAAATCTGTTTTAATAACGGATAAAATACTAATTCATGGATACCCGCTTCCTCTGGATTAAAATCCAAATACTCGGCAGCATCCACCATCATATTTGAAATCACTTTTACAACATGTTCTTCTGTCTGAATCATAACATATGGAACTGCTGCGTTTTGAATCACTGTGGCAGATTCACGGTTTAACAACGTACCTGCTTCTGCAATGATTTCTCCTGTCTCTGTATCTACTACATCCTCTGCCAAAATATGACCATTTAAGCGATTTCTAAAATGAAGTTTTTTATTAAATTTATAACGTCCTACCTTCGCCAAATCATAACGTCTTGGGTCAAAAAACATACTGTTCAGCAAGCTTGCTGCACTATCTACAGATAATGGCTCACCTGGACGAATCTTTTTATATAATTCCAACAAACCATCTTGGTAATTGTCGGACGTATCTTTTTGAATACTTGCCAGAATCTTCGGCTCTTCTCCAAATAAATCAATAATCTCCTGATTGGTTCCCCATCCAAGAGCACGGATCAGTACGGTAACTGGTACTTTACGAGTACGGTCCACACGTACGAAGAAAATATCATTTGAATCCGTATCATATTCCAACCATGCACCACGGTTTGGAATTACTTGTGAGGAAAACAGTTTCTTACCAACCTTATCATGAGCAATTGTATAATAGATGCCAGGGGAACGAACCAGCTGGCTTACAATAACTCGCTCTGCACCATTGATAACAAAAGAACCTGTATCAGTCATTAATGGAAGATCACCCATAAAAATTTCATGATCTTTAATTTCGTCTTTTTCTTTATTATAAAGCTTCACTTTAACCTTCAGCGGTGCAGCATAGGTTGCATCTCTTTCTTTGCACTCTTCAATTGTATACTTGATTTCATCAGTACAAAGTCGGAAGCCACCAAATTCCAAACTTAAATGTCCACTATAATCAGCGATTGGAGAAATATCTTCAAATACTTCTTTTAATCCCTCATCGAGGAACCACTGATAGGAATCTTTCTGGATTGCAATCAGGTTTGGCATTTCCAATACTTCTTTTTGTCTGGCATAACTCATACGAATGCTTTTTCCTGATTTCACTGGTCGGATTCTGCTTTTTTCCATTGACGTTTCACCCCTGTTTTTCTATAAAATTGAACGGCATACTTTGCCGTACCATAATCACGTGTTATAGCAAATTATATGCAAAAGCATAATCAGCCATAATAGTGCATCTACCATAGTAACATATTCAAAATTTACTGTCAACCTTTTTTTGAACTTTTTACCAGTATCCATTATTTTTGATACACAATCATCTGCACTTGAGAATCATTTTTTTCTCCCTCAATTACGCTCTTTTCTTTATCGTGTTCAATTGGCGTTACCGTATTTAAATAAAGTGCTAATTTTGATTCGGTTTCCCGTGGTTCTATTTTAAATACCACTTCGTATACCTCATCCTTTTCTGTTGGAATTTCTCCAGTAAATAGCTGGATTAACTTACCATCCCACCAACCAGAAGCATTAAACGACTCAGTATATAGTTCTTTCCCCGTACTCTGCTCTCGCAATGTAACAACTAAATCTACATTATTTGCACGACCATTTGTCATAACAGGAAACTGAATTTGATCTAATATGCTTCCCTGACTAATAAATGGCTGAACAACTGAATCCTCCTGTTCGGAGAGAATTACCCCACTCGTCCCAGATTTCACTTCATAAGTTGGCTGCGTTCCAACTTGGGATGCATAGAGGCAGAGAAAAGCTGGAACCACAAACATAGCCACACCCACCACAAAACGGGTACGAATCCATCCCATACAATTCTCCTGTACAGCAAATGACTCTGCACAGTACTTTGGATGCTTAAACAATGCATAGACAAGCATAATCATAGAAATCATAGAAAGGCAGATCATTGGATCTAATTTGCCAATTAGATTTCCCATTGTCAATTTTGTTCCAATATCTCCATTTACCATTTCCTGAAAAATTCCATGATTGAACATTGCCTGATCCACATTGTTTGGTATCATCATAACATTAAAGATAGTAAAGAACATCATAAATAGAATATCAATAATCATAAAGATCTTCGTATCTCTATGAATAAATGCACTGATTACCCAGAATGGAACTGCCATCAACAGCCATTGCGGATGCCATTTTGCAAGGCCAAATAATACAAATGACACTAAACAACATAAATATAACATCCATTTTATAAGTTCTTTCTTTTCTTTCACTCTTGTAAAATAAGCTAATGCACAAATAATTCCAAATCCCATAATTACAAGACTCACGGAAAACTGTACTGTTCCTAATTGGAATCCTGTAAATAATGTAGCATTAAAAATATAGCCCGTTGGATTATCTCCACTGCTTCCAATTCCAAACGCATAATTGGAAAATGCTTCGCTTCCTATATATAGTAGAAATTCAATTCCATATGGCACTGCGGCCGCAACACAGCTAAGTATAATTTTCCATACATTTTTCGTTTTTAGTAAAAGCAATGGTAAAAATATTAACAACGCCGAATATTTAAACGTAATTGCAATTGCAAACCAGAAAATAAAATAAAAATCTTTATTTTTTAGATAGAAGTAAACTCCAAGCAATATGCAAAGCACCATAAAAATATCATATTGTCCAAAAATAAATTGAGCATAAAATCCAATCGGCATAGTTAAACTTGCATAAGTACAAAGTTTCGATTTTTTTCTTCCCATTCCAATTTCCATACAAATCCCATAAATTACAAATCCAGAGATCATATATAAAATACATGGAAGCAACTTCGCCCACATAATGGCAATCAATGGAAGATTTTCCGTTGGAACTGTTACAATGCCTAGAATACACATTGGAATATTCCAGATTGCAAATAATAAATACATACTTGGCATATAACTCGGATGAATTTCAAATTCTCCACAATAATCATAAAAATCTAAAATATGTCCATTCAAATATCCATATGAACATCCAGCCGTATGTAATAGATCATTTTGTTGGAATGATAAAAAACAGATGCCTGCCAATATTAAAAAAATCAAATAATCCCAAAAACAGAGTTCTTTCCAAGTTTTGAAAAATCCCACTGTCTTTTTCTTTTCTCTCATAGGTTTCCTCCATTATCATATTG
>OEQW01000150.1_pt1 | contig 10224 bp, 7 predicted proteins | sample 1539861 | NCBI WGS metagenome assembly OEQW01 (sample SAMEA3891885, study PRJEB23780) | metagenome | biome: terrestrial biome; feature: animal house; material: Caecal content | place: Italy | collected 2015-05-05 | reverse complement strand
TTTCACATGCCATTTGTAACAGATAAAGATAAGCAAGCTTATTTATTATTTTTGAAATCTTTGTTGAAAGATCAAGAATATGCAGAGTTCGTATATATGACAGGAGTTCTTCCAATTGCAAAGTATTCGGATGGATCTGAGTTGAATATGTTTGTTGAATTTCAAATGACTACAATGGAACAATTTAGTGAATATTTTGGTTTTACCGATGATGAAGTAGATGAACTTTATCAGAAGTATTTGGAAGTTCAAAAAAATCCAAAGGTTACAAGAGAAGGTTTAAGGGAATGGTATGACGGGTATTATACAGCAGGAGGAAAAAAACTGTATAATCCTCGTTCTGTAGTTTTGGCTCTAACATATAATCAACTTTCTAATTATTGGACTAGCTCTGGAACGTATGATTCTATTTTCGGTTATATAAAGGATAATGTGGATGAAATTCAGGATGATTTGGCGCTGATGTTTGCTGGCGAGGCAATTCCAGCAGATATACAAGAATATGCAGCAGTCTCACAACAGTTATGTACAAAGGATGAAATTTACTCGGCAATGCTTGTATATGGACTGTTAACTTACAAGGATGGTTGTGTGTCAATTCCAAATAAAGAACTAATGGATAGTTATGCAGCAATGATGAAAAAAGAGAGGACACTTGGTTATGTTTATCGGCTTGCAAGTGAGTCCACTAGAATGCTTAATGCTTATGATAAACAAACAAAAGAGCATGCTTGCAAAGTAGAAGTTTTGAAATTATAGTCTATAAGGGAATATAAGAATGCCGGATTTATTGTTTTAATAAAATCATAATTCTGGCATTTTTTATGTTGTAATATAGAACATATGTACTTTTCTCTTGCGAATTACTTTTCTCTATGTTATGATAAGAAAAATAGAAAAAACCGGGAAGGGAAGATATTTGGAGTTCCTTTTCTGTAGAAGGAGTATGATATGATTTCATATATTAGAGGCGAACTTTCGGAGGTTTTGGAAGATGTGGTTGTGTTGGAATCGGGTTCGGTTGGATTTAATATTCGAGTTCCTGGCTCTGTACTTTCGCAGCTGCCTTCCATTGGAACGGAAATGAAGTTATATACTTATTTACAGGTAAGAGAAGATGCGATGAGTTTGTTTGGATTTTTAAGTCGGGATGATTTGGAATTGTTTCAACAGTTATTAGGGGTTAATGGTGTAGGTCCGAAGGCGGCACTTGGGATTTTATCGGTAATTCCGCCCGATGATTTTCGGTTTGCGGTATTAGCTGGAGATGCAAAGGCGATTTCTCGTGCACCAGGAATTGGTGCAAAGACGGCTCAAAAGATTATTTTGGAGTTAAAGGATCGAGTAACATTGGAGGAAGCATTTGAGCAAAAAACAGAACATATGCAGCAAACTGTTTCTGGTAATGTTTCAGGAAGCAATAAGCAAGAGGCAGTATTGGCATTAACCGCACTTGGATATTCCAATTCAGAGGCATTAAAAGCGGTATCGAAAGTAAAGGATGCGAACCAATTAGGCGTGGAAGAAATTTTGAAGGCTGCATTAAAACAGATTGCAAGTTTCTGAAAAAATAGGAGATTAGGCATAACAGGATTCTGCAAAAGGAGACATTTATGAAGCGAAGAATTGTGACAACCGAGATGGCTGAAGAAGATAAAGCAGCAGAAAGCAGTCTGCGTCCTCAGCGTCTTTGTGAATATATTGGTCAAGAAAAAACGAAGCATAACCTTCAAGTGTATATTGAAGCGGCGAAGGCACGAGGAGAAGCTTTGGATCATGTACTATTTTATGGACCTCCTGGGCTTGGTAAGACAACATTGGCTGGCATTATCGCCAATGAAATGGGCAGTAATTTGAAAATTACGTCAGGTCCAGCCATTGAAAAGCCTGGAGAAATGGCGGCTATACTAAATAATTTGCAAGAACATGATGTATTATTCGTAGATGAAATTCACCGTTTGAATCGACAAGTGGAAGAAGTACTGTATCCTGCAATGGAAGATTTTGCGATTGATATTGTAATTGGAAAAGGAGCTACAGCACGTTCGATTCGGTTGGATTTGCCAAAGTTTACTTTAGTTGGAGCTACCACTAGAGCAGGTCTTTTAACGGCTCCATTAAGAGACCGATTTGGTGTAATCAATCGTTTGGAATTTTATACAGTAGAAGAGCTTTGTACCATTTTACTGCGTTCTGCACAAGTATTGGGGGTAGTGTTGGATGAAGAGGGAGCTTTGGAAATGGCACGGCGATCGAGAGGAACGCCTCGTCTTGCGAATCGTTTATTAAAACGGGTTAGAGATTTTGCCCAGGTTAAGTATGATGGAGTGATTACAAAGGAAGTAGCACAGTTTGCATTGGATTTGTTAGATGTGGACAAACTTGGTTTGGATAATGGAGATCGAGCGATTTTAACGACAATTATTCAGAAATTTGCTGGGGGACCAGTTGGAGTAGAAACATTGGCTGCTGCGATCGGGGAGGATGTTGGAACACTCGAAGAAGTATATGAACCATATTTGATTCAGAATGGATTGATTCAACGGACTCCAAGAGGACGGGTTGCAACAGAACTAGCAATGGAACATCTAAAAACGGTACTTCTCAAGTAACACTTTGATTGCAGGAACTGGAAGGGGTATGATTGAGTTGTTAAAAAATACGGAAGTATTTTTTTAAAGTCAACAAAACTAGTTGAGATATGAAAAATTTTCGTGTATAATCAGACATAGATGTCATAAAAGGTGATATACATTAAGAGAACTTGAGATGAGGTGGAGTGATAAGAAATGAGTAACTATGTAGACGTAATTATTGATGAGAAAGTATATTCTTTAGGTGGTTCTGATAATAGCGATTATATCCAGATGGTTGCAGCATATATTAATGATAAAATTCAGACATTGAAGGCACAGCCATATTATTATAAGCAGTCAACGGATACGAGAAACGTAATGGCAATGCTCAGTATTGCAGATGATTATTTTGAAACAAAACAAAATGTGGAAGATCTAAAGAAAGAATTACAGGCACATGCTCCAGAAGTAAACAAATTGAAAAAACAGATTTTGGATGTCAACTCTATGTTAGAAAAGATGGAGCGTCAGTTAAATGCTGGAGCTGCAAGAGAAGAACAGGCGAAAGCAGAAATTGCTGCTCTAGAAGAAGTAAAACAAGCATTGGAAGCACATGTAGAAAAAGATCTGGAAGATATGGAAGGATTGAAAGAAACCATTGCCGATTTAGAGGTACAATTGGAGGAATGTAAAACTGGAGATATTTACCAGATCAAACAAGAATTAGAGCAGGCAAAGCAGCAGGCTGCTGATTTAGACAGCGATTTGCAGGAAACAAAGCAACAAAAAGAGATGGCTGAGACTTCTTTGGAACAGGCAAAAACAGATGTTGCTGCTCATGAAGCAACGATTGAAGAGTTAAATCAACTTGTAGAAGAGTTAAAAACGCAGCTTTCCAGTAGTAGAGAACAAGAAGCTCAAACAAGAAAGGAATTGGATGAAACTACAGCTGAGAAAGAGACTCATCGAGTGAACGAAGAAGAGTTGCAGCGTCTATTGGATGAAGTAAGTGCAGAGTTAGAAGATGTAAGAGAAAAAGAAGTAAAAGCTCGAGAATTGGCAGAAAAAAATGCACAAAAAGCCCAGAAGGCAAATGAAGAAAAAGTTGCCCATATCAATGCAGTTACAAAAGAAAAAGAAACAAGTATTCGTCAATTGACGGAAGAAAAAGATGCGAAAATTGCAGAGTTAGAAAATAGAATTGCCCAGTTGTTAGAAGAAAAAGAACAATCCGAACAACGTTTGCAGGCAGAGAGAGATGAAAAAATTCAAAAAATTACAAGAGATAAAAATATTGCAGTACAAATGCTGACCGCAGAAAAAGCAGGAGCGATTCAAATGCTGACACAGGAGAAGGAAGATGCATTAAAAGCATTGACGGAAGAAAAAGAAGAGAAGATTCAGCAATTGAAAAGTGAAAAGAAAAATCTGCAAAAGCAGTTAGTAACAGAAACAGACAAGTTAAAAAAGCAGATTGTAACGGAAACCGAGGCAGTTAGAGCAGAATTGACCAAAGAAAAAGATGCAGCAGAGCAAAAGTTAAAGGCAGAAATTGAAGCATTGAAGAAGCAATTAGAAGAAGAGAAGAAAGCAATGCAAACTGCATTAACGACGGAAACAGAAGCGTTAAAGAAACAGTTAACGACAGAAACAGAAGCAGTGAAAAAACAGTTGACAACAGAAAAAGATAATATGCAAAAGAAATTAACAAATGAGAAGAAAGAATTGGAAAAACAATTAACCGAACGAACGGAAAAACTGCAAAAAGCAGAAGCATCGATAGGAAGCGCAAATGCAAGAATTGCAGAGTTGAAATCGGAAGTAGCTGCTGCGAAGAAGAAAGAAGAACGAGCACAGAAGGATTTAAATGCATTAAAGGCAATCCGTGAAGTGTTAGATGGATTGAATAAGTAAAAAAGAAATCGGATGTCGAAAAACAGGAAGGCTGGTTTGACATCCTTTCTTTATGGAGGATTTATGCAGCATAAAAAAGTAGAGTTGTTAGCTCCAGCTGGGTCTTACGAAAGCATGAAAGCAGCAGTGACAGCAGGAGCAGATGCCATTTATATGGGTGGCAGTCAATTTGGGGCAAGGGCATATGCGGATAATCCAGATCAGGACCAATTGCTGGATGCAATCCGATATGTACATTTGCATGATCGAAAATTATATTTAACGATTAATACATTAATGAAAGAATCAGAATTGGAGCAAGAACTGTATCCATTTTTAAAACCATACTATGAAGCTGGGGTAGATGCGGTAATCGTTCAAGATCTTGGAGTTTTTTTATATATAAAAAAATATTTTCCAGATTTGCCAATTCATGCAAGTACACAGATGACAATAACGGGAGAAAATGGAGCCAAATTGTTGGAACAGCTTGGTGCAGAGCGAATTGTAACAGCAAGAGAGCTGTCTTTAGAGGAAATTCGTAAGATTCGGGAAAGTTGTAATTTGGAAATTGAAAGTTTTGTACATGGAGCGTTATGCTATTGTTATTCGGGACAATGTTTGTTCAGTAGTTTAGCTGGCGGACGAAGTGGAAACCGAGGCAGATGTGCACAGCCATGTCGGATGTCTTATGAAGTTTACCAGGGAGACAGGCGATTAAATACTTCTAAGGAAGGATTTATATTAAGTCCAAAAGATTTGAATACTATTACCATTCTGCCTGAAATTATCGAAGCGGGTGTTGATTCATTAAAAATTGAAGGAAGAATGAAGAAACCAGAATATACCGCAGGTGTAGTAAGCATTTATCGAAAATATGTGGATCGGTATCTTCAATATGGAAGAGAAGGCTATTACGTGGAAAAAGAAGATCAGAAAAAACTAATGGCATTGTTTAATCGAAAAGGGTTCACAGAGGGATATTATAAAAAACATAATGGAAAAGATATGATTACATTAACGAAACCAGATTTTCGTGAAGGGGCAGAAGAATACAATCAGCAATTAAGAGAACACTATTTAAACATAGAATTGAAAGAAAAAATACAGGGAAATTTAATAATTTTTAAAGATCTTCCTGTTATAATAAAATTGTCATTCCGTAATATGGAGGTGGAAGTACAGGGAGAATGTCCAGTGGAAGCGCAGAAAAAACCTCTGACAAAAGAAACGGTAGAAAAACAGATAAGGAAAACTGGAAATACACCGTTTGAATTTGAAACATTGAATGTACAGCTGCAAGAAGGCCTATTTGTACCAATTGTACAGTTAAACCAATTAAGACGTCGGGCATTGGAGCAGTTAGAAAAAAAGGTTGCAGATCAATATAGGAGAAAAATACCAGACATCGCAGCCGATTGTTTCGATCCTAATGATACAAAACAGGAAAAAATAAAAAGAGAGAATTCTAATTCACTTGATAATGAAAAAATTCAGTTAAATGTGTCAGTGGAAACAGTGGAACAATTTAAAATTGTCTGTAAACAAGAAGAAATTTCACGGATTTATATTGATAGCGAACTCTTGACTATTATGGATGAATATGAGATGATAAATTTGGTGCGTCAGGCGAAAAAAGAATGTTGGCTGATGCTGCCGCAAATTTTCCGTATGGAGGCAAAACAGCTATTGGAACAGAAGAACTGGTCTAAGAGCGAATTTGATGGCTGTCTGATTCGTTCTATGGAAGAGATTGGTTGGTTGAAAGAAAGAGGATTTTCAAAGCCAATGAAAGCAGACCATATGCTATACACATATAATTGTAAAGCGATACAGATGTGGAATGGGCAAGCGTTACTTTCTGATACGATTCCAGTGGAATTAAATGCGAGAGAAATCTGGCAAAGAGGCACCAAAAACAGTGAAATGATTGTATACGGAAGAATACCAATGATGGTTTCTGCACAGTGTATCAAACGGACTGTTAAGCAATGCGATCGGAAAGCAGAAATTTTGACAATAAAAGATCGTATGGGAAATTTCTTTCCAGTAAAAAATCATTGCGTTTATTGTTATAACACAATTTATAATAGTAAACCACTGTCATTGCCCGATCTTCCATTTGAAAAAATGGAATCAGTAAGACTTAGTTTTACTGTAGAAGATGAAAAAGAAACAGAGCGAATTGTAAAACACTTTGCAGATATTATCTATCATCGGAAAAAACCAGAGCAGATTGGAAAGGATTTTACAAGAGGACATTATAAAAGAGGAGTTGAGTAGGTGATGAGTTGGCAGGCGTAGTTACTACAGTTTGTAAGTATATTATGATCGTCTTGGCGATGTTGTATACAATAGGAGCCATTTCTGCCGTATTCAAAAATAAAGTACGAAAGCTAGAATGGAGTTATTACAGACAGAATTTACTTGTTTTTTTGATGCATGCAGTTGGATATTTTACGATTGTAATTAACACACAAAAGGTGCAAATGGTTATTTTCTATGTTGCACAAGTTTTGTTTTTTGTAATTTATTTATCTTTATACCGAGGGATTTATCGAAAAGCTTGTACCGTGCTTTTGAACCATATGCTGTTTTTGTTAAGCATTAGTTTCATTATGCTGGCACGTCTTTCTTTTGATAAAGCATTGAGACAATTTATCATTGTCTGCGTCGCTGCAATTGTAACACTCGTTGTACCAAAGATGTTTGCTAAGTTAAAAGCAGCGAGAAAGTGGGCGGCAGTAACTGGAATTATTGGTATTTTGCTGCTTTGTCTTGTTTTGGCTTCAGAAAAAATTTTTGGAGCAAATTTGGCAATTGAAATTGGACCGATTTCCGTTCAGCCCTCCGAATTTGTTAAAATTAGTTATGTACTTTTGATTGCTGTTTTGTTCCGAGAACGTTCTGATTTTAAACGAGTATTGTTTGGAACTGCGATTGCTGGAGCACATGTATTAATATTAGTATTGGCAACTGATTTAGGAGGAGCTTTAATTTACTTTTTCAGCTATCTATGCATTATTTTAGTTGCAACGAAAAAGCCAGCATACTTTTTAGGCGGATTGGGCTTAGGATCTGGAGCTGCAGTAATTGCATACTTTCTATTTGGGCATGTCAGAGCTCGTGTAGCTGCATGGCAAGACCCGTGGAGTATCTTTTATGACGCTGGAAATCAGCTTGGAAATTCTTTGTTCGGACTTGCATCAGGAGGCTGGTTTGGTCAGGGCTTATATCAAGGAAGTCCTAGAAAAATTGGGGTTGTAGAAAAAGACTTTATTTTTTCGGCAATTACCGAAGAAATGGGAGCGATTGTAGCGATTTGTGTTTTAATTGTCAGCCTATGCTGTGTATTAATGTTTATTAAGGTAGCAATTAATCTTTATATTCCATTTTATAAATTGGTGGGAGTTGGATTGGCTTGTATTTATGGTGTTCAAGTATTTTTAAGTGTTGGTGGAAACATTCGTTTCATTCCATCCACTGGTGTAACAATCCCATTGGTTAGCTATGGAGGAAGCTCCATTCTTAGTACTTTTATTATTTTTGGTATTATTCAGGAACTGTATATAAAAAGGCGGAATGAGGAAGATCGAATTGAGAAAAGGAAAAAAGAAGACATTATCCACGCAAGAAGAGATTTGGCGTGAAGTGGAAAAAGAAGAAAGAAAGAAGAGACGAATCGAGAACAAGTATTATTATATCATTGGTGCATTGTTTGCGATTATGTTTTGTAGTATGATTGGATATTTTAGCTATTTTCTTGTCTATGGCAGAGAAGAGATTATCAATAATCAGTATAATACTCGAACGAATGATATGGCAAAAAATATTATTCGGGGAGATATTTTAGCAAATGATGAGACAACTGTATTGGCAAAGAGTGAAGAAGACATCGATGGAACCGTTCATAGAAGTTATCCATTTGCCAATGTATTTGCACATCCAATTGGGTATTCTACAAAGGGAATGACAGGAATTGAAAAGCAGGAAAACTCATTACTTACAAAAGTAGATGTAGGAATATGGGAACAGATTGTTAATGATATTACTGGAAAAAAAGTGAAGGGTAATAACGTTGTTACGACGTTGGATGTTGGATTACAGCAATTTTGTTATAATGCACTTGGAGATCATATTGGAGCAGTCGTTGCAATGAATCCAAAAACAGGAGAAGTGCTTGCCATGGTTTCCAAACCAGATTTTGATCCAAATCCAGAAGCTTTGGATGCTGCTTGGGAATCGCTTACATCAGAAGAAAATACAAATGCAAATTTGATGAATCGTGCGACACAGGGACATTATCCTCCAGGCTCTACATTTAAAATATTAACGGATATTGAGTATATTCGTGAAAATCCAGATACATGGCAAAACTTTTCTTATACTTGTAATGGAACGTTTTACTATAATGATTTAGTGATGAATTGTCACGAAGGACATGCGCATGGAACCGTAAATCCACGTACTGCATTATCGCTTTCTTGTAATGGAGCATTTGCTACGATGGGATTGAGCTTAAATCGCTCTAACTTTACAGAGTTATGTGAAGCATTCGGATTTAATCGGCAGCTCGATACGGAAATTTCACATAAAACAAGTTCTCTTACATTTTCCGATGAGTCATCCGACTGGGATATTATTCAAACTTCCATTGGTCAGGGAAAAACAATGGTATCGCCACTGCATATGGCAATGATTACTTCTGCAATTGCGAATGATGGGAAAATGGTATCTCCATATCTTGTAAAGAAAGTGGTGGCAGAAGACGGTACGGTTGTAAAAGAGGCGACGATAAAAGAAAGTGACCCATTGATTACAGAAGAGGAACGAGAAAAAATTGTAGATTTTATGACTGCGGTTGTAACAGAAGGAAGTGGTTATCGGGCAGGAAGTAAATATGCACAGGTAGCTGGAAAGACGGGATCTGCACAGTATGGCACAGAAGGGAAAATGCACGCTTGGTTTACTGGATTTGCTCCAGTGGAAGATCCACAAATTGCAATTACGATTATCTTGGAAGGCGGAGGTTCTGGCGGTGATGTGGCAGCTCCGATTATGGGGCAGATCTATGACTATTATTTTAGTACACATCCAGTAGAATAGACAAGTGGAAATCCAGCATTTCGCACAAAAACATTAAAATTAAAAAAATATTTTGTTGCAACACTTCTGTAAAAGAGGTATACTATTAATAGGTCAATAACACACCAAGACAGGAGGGTTTGCAATGATTGAGGCAACGAGCTGCGGTGGTGTGGTAATATTTCGCGGTAAGATTCTGGTCTTGTATAAAAATTACAGAAATAAATATGAAGGCTGGGTATTGCCGAAGGGGACAGTGGAACCAGGAGAGGAGTATAGGCAGACTGCATTACGGGAAGTATATGAAGAAACAGGAGTTCATGCTTCTATTATTAAATATGTTGGAAAAAGCCAGTATACCTTTCATATTCCACAGGATGTTGTAGATAAAGAAGTGCATTGGTATCTTATGATGTCAGATAGTTATGCAAGCAAACCTCAGAGAGAAGAATTCTTTGTAGATTCTGGTTACTACAAATTCCATGAGGCATACCATCTGCTGAAGTTCTCTAACGAAAAACAGATACTGGAAAAAGCATATAGTGAGTATTTGGATTTGAAGCAAGCAAATCTATGGGGAACGAAGAAATATTTTTAGTTGTCAAAACAACAAGAAAATCCACTTGCAACGGAAAAGATTCTTTCTCTTGTATGAAAGAATCTTTTTATA
>OEQW01000149.1_pt1 | contig 10227 bp, 14 predicted proteins | sample 1539861 | NCBI WGS metagenome assembly OEQW01 (sample SAMEA3891885, study PRJEB23780) | metagenome | biome: terrestrial biome; feature: animal house; material: Caecal content | place: Italy | collected 2015-05-05 | reverse complement strand
GCTCCAGACCGCTGGAGTCTGCGCCCTGGGCGGGATCGGTTTCGGATGCGTCCGGCGTTTCCACCTGGACATCCAGATCAGTCTGGCCGTTATTGTCGATATCCACACTGGGATCACCGCTCTGGGTGGGATCATCGGAAACCACACCGGAAGAAATATCGGCATTGCCGCCGAACCGGGCGGCAATCCCAACGGCCGCCGCAACGCAGAGCAGGCAGCAGACGGCGATGAGGACGATCCTCTTTGTCTTGTCTGTCATGGTGTATGCCTCCTTGATATATTTCTTGTTAATGGGACAATACCACATTTTTCTGTGGAAGTCTATTGAAAAGACCGGATGGATCAGAAGAGAGGCACATATTTGGCCTCTGTGTGCAAAGTCATGCTGGCGGCGGGCAAAAGATTCCCCAGAAACCGGACGGGCACCTCCAGACGGATCTCCACCAGCGCGGTATATCCCTCGCTCTGGCCGGAACCGAGGCTGTTATTTTCCAGAACCACGGACAGGTCGGAGATGGTATATTCCACCTCGCCGCCCGAAATTTTCTGATACCCGCCCGCTGTATTTTCCAGGCCGAGCGTTTCAGAGAGCTGGCCGTACACATCGCCGGTATCGATGCTCTCATCCCAGCGGCCTGTGCCGTCCGGATACCAGCCCGCGGCGTATCCCTCGCGGACGGCGTGGTACACATCGTCATAGTTGTCATTGACGGTGGAAATGACCGCCTGCTGCGCGGCCTCCTTTACGCCTTGGGCAATGATCCACAGCCGGCTGAACTCGGCAATGGCGCAGAACAGCATCAGCAAGACCAGCACAATGGCCAGGATCATGGGGGCGCCCTCGCCGGAGCGACGGCGAAAAATAGCCTTTCTCACTTCCAGTACACCTCCGACTTTCCTGTGGCCTCCGCAGTCAGCGTAATAGGGAATGAGCCCAGCCCCCCGAAGAGGCCGATATCCGTTTCCAGCGTCAGGGTCACAGTGACCTCATCGTTGAGTTGGATGCGTCCGGTGGCGGACCACCGGATGTCAGGGTCAAGCCCGGTGCTGTCGGTAAGCGCCGCCGCACGGCGAGTGGTTTCCGTACCGACCCGGCCGGCAATTTCCGCCTCACGCACCAGCTCCACGGCATAGGTGTCCAGCTGCTGTTTGGTGATATAGACCGGCAGCACACGGACCACCAGCGCCAGCACCAGCATGGCGCATACCACCAGGACGCAAACATCGATATAGCCTTCGCCGGAGCGCCGTTTCAGTAATTTTCTCATGGCGACCTCCTTTAGAACAGGCTCCCCAGGGAGTTGACGATCTGGTACACGATGATGACGATATAGGTCATCATAAAGCACAGGAGCATGATAAAGCTGAATACCCGGATCTTGGGCGGGATCTTGGCGGCCTTGGCTTTGAGCCGCTGCAGCTCCTATGCTTTCAGATCATGGGAGAGCATCTGAAAATACATCCTGCCATCGTCGCCCCGGAGGATGCCGATGAGGCCGCGGACGATGTCTGAAATGATGGCTGAGCCCATTCTGGCCTCAAAGCGGATGAGCGCCGCCTCGTAAGAGGAGGACCGCATATCCGCAGTCAGCACATCCAGCTCACGACCAAAGTCAGGCCCGGCGTGTTTCTTGTAGTTTTCCAGAATCCGCAGCACATCCCGGCTGGCAGCCAGCTCCTGATGGATGGTGGCGACGAACCGGGGCAGCTCGCCCTCGATCAGCTCCATTCTGGCCTTGACCAGCTCATCCGCCCGGCGGCTCTCCTTGAACCAGGTCAGCACGGCCAGCACCACGATGAGGGGGCTCAGGATGGGCAGGATCAGCAGGCACGGGATGATGCCGAGCAGGATGAGGCAGGGCTTCAGAATTGAATAAGCCGAGTAGACCTGGGGCGTCATATCCAACCCTGCCGCCGTGAGCTTGCTCTCCAGACGGCGGTATTTGTATTCGTCCATTCGGATCAGCGGAGCCAGCTTCAATGCCCAGCCGAGGATCAGCGCCTCCAGAGCTTTGACCAGGCTCCGCTCCCGCCGTCCGGCAGAGATGAGCGCCCGTTCCGTGGCCAGTCTGGGAATCTTCAGAAGGTCGGCGAGGACGAAATACAGTCCGGCGGCCAGCGCGGTCCCGAACAGGAATAAAAGTACGCCCATTTCCTCACCTCCGATACTCAATAGGCTGGGTCAGCTTCACCACAAAAGCAAAGGACACGAATACGGCTGCGATGCAGACGGCGATGACCATCTGGCCGGGGATGGTGTCCACCAGGGTGTGGTACCAATCGGTGTTGATGAACCGCACCAGCGGGATATTGATCAGCACCAGGATTGCCATGGTGACGAACTCCTTGCGGGGGCCGAAGACCAGATTTTCCAGCTCTCCGTTGACCACTCGCATATCCGACAGCTTGCTGACGATGGGCGTCAGGGTGCTTTTCAGGCTGCGGTCTGTCTGGCACGCCATCACCGCTTCGCACCACTCCTGCCACACCTCATTGTCGATGGCGTATTTCAGGTCGTGAAGTGCGGCGTCCATGTCCGGGTCAATGTGCTTGATGCGGGTGAGAAACCGCTGGAACACCTCCTGCACCGGGTGGTGCAGGTACCGGACATTTTCCTCCACCGCCTGCTGGAAGTTTTCCGTGCGCAGATAGGCGGTGGTGATGACCGACAGCGCCGTTTCCAGCTCTGCGGCCACATCCTTTTTGAAGCCTCCGGCTGTCAGCTTGACATACCAGAACGGAGTCAGCATGAAACCGATGGCCAGCACAGGGACAAGGAATGCGTTCCCGGCGAGAATGGCGATGCAGGCGCCCAGGGCAAACAGCACCAGGGAGGCCATGCACACCATGGGAAACTTCCCCTCACGCCCGGATGCGGCCAGCACCGCCTGGGCTTCCGTGATCTCCCGGCGGAAGAAGCCGGCCTTTTTTCGCTTGGTCGTCTCGTTGATATCCGCCCGGATGCTGCCGGGAGCAGCAGTCAGCCGGGAGAAGATGCTGTCGCTCATTTCTGCGGGGGAGATCCCCAGCACCATAAAAAGCCCGGCGATCATGCCGATGCAGGCGATCAGTTGGATCATTGTCATGCAGTTTCCTCCTTTCTCTGGATGAACTGCTCCAGCTCACCGCGGGGCATACCGTTCTCGATAAAGCGGCGCTGCAGGCTCTCGGACATCTCCTCGCACTTCTGGTGGTGTCCCTCAATGATGAACCGGTCGCCCTCCAGACGGTTTTCGGTGATGTTGTACTCATAGAGCTTGTGAAGCCGTCGGCTCCCATCCGGCAGGATCTCGCACTCGGAGATGTTGGTGATGCGGCGCTCCTTGTTCTCCAGCTGGCGGCAGTAGACCACAATGGGATATGCCTCGGTGACATAGCCCATGAGCGTATCGTCAGGGGTGTCCACGGCCCGCTTGCACAGGGATACCATGCGGCGATAGGTGCCCTCGCTGGAGCTGGAATGGATGGTGGTGAGAACGGCCACGCCCACGCGGGCGGCCTCCTGGGCAGCATTAGCCTCCGGGCCTCGCATCTCGCCCACGGCGATGATGTCGGGGTTGAAACGAAGGGCAATGTCCAGCAGTGCGATCTGGTCGATGCGCTGCCGCTCATTCTCGCTGTCACGGGTCTGGGTATGGACGACGGAATTGACCACCCTGCCGTTCTGCTCCCGGATGAGCTGAAGCTCACGGGAGCCGTCCTCAATGGTGAAGATCCGCTTGCGGTCGGGAATGGTGGACATGAGCCAGCCCGCCACGGTGGTTTTGCCGGAGCTGGTGGCGCCAGCCACACAGATGGACACGCCATAGCGCAGGCAGGCGGACAGAAAGTCCAGCATTTCCTCCGTAGCGGTTCCGCTGCCCACAAAGTCCTCCTTGGTCAGATTCTTGGGATTGACGATTCGGATGGAGGCCGCAACACCTGCGTCCTCGTCCAGCACGGGGGTCTTAATGACCGAAACACGGATGTTTTTGGCCAGACGGGAGGTGATGATGGGACTGGCGTTGTCCAGCACCTTGCCGGAGTTCTGGAGCATACGGCGGATGACATTGGCCGCATGGTCCGGCGAGTCAAAGTGTTCCTCCAGCTTGACGGTGCGGCCGTCGGAATATTGGATCTCGATGTCCCGCCAGGAATTGATGTCGATCTCCTCGATGCCGTCTGCAAAGATGTACTTGGTGAGGAAACCGTATTCGGCCATTTCCGTGTACAGAGCGTCCACCAGCTCGCCCTGCGTCATGCCGTCCACAGCCATTCGGTTGTCCTGCAGATACCGGGCGATGCGGCGCTTCATCTGCTCCTTGGCCTCGTCGCCGCTCTCTGTAATCAGGGTGGCATAGGTACCGGAGAGGTAGGACTGTACCTGAGTGAGAACCTCCGCGAAGGGCATCCCCTCGGCCTGGGGAGCGAAGAAGACTTCGCTTGCCTTGGGGGCGACCTTGGCTTCCGCAAAGATGGACCGTCCGGTATCCTCCTCAAAGGCGATATCATGCACCTCGGCCGGTTCTGGCCTGGCTTCCACCGGGGCGGCGACCGGGTGCGCAGCAAATATGGAATTGCTTCTCTTGTCGCCAAGCATCAGAACACCTCCTTGCAGATTTTCTCGATCTCCCGGCGAAACGCCTTGCTGTCCTTCATGGAGAGGTCATTCAGGAGCGTCCCCTCCAGATACTGCTCCTCCAGCTCCTGGGAGTGCGGAAGCTGGAAAGCGACGCTCCCCAGCACCTTTCCAATACGGTCGGCGGCCTGGAGGGGCTTGATATTGGACGCCGCCTTGTACTGCTTGTCCTCATCCCAGTGCAGTTCCCGAAGGAGCGGGAGCTGGCTGGACAGGTAGCCAATGGATTTCAGATCGCAGTTGGCCAGCCGGAGGACACTGTCGGCCTCCATGAGCGCCACGGCGGAGAGGATGTCATTGGCGATATAGCTGGAGCAGTCGATGACCACATAGGGGGCGATCTCACGCAGACCGCGGATGAGTTCCTCGGCCTGCTGCTTGGTGCAGGCCGCGTAGGTATACTCGTTCTCGCCCTTTCGCAGCCCCAGTATGGTCAGATAGGACAGCTTTTTGTGGGTGGTCAGGTTGTGCTTGATGAGGTTGACGGAGATGCGCTGGGCCGCAAAGATGCTGCCCAGGGATTTATCGCACTCCAGCTCGGAGGGCGGGCAGATGCAGGGCATCATGGGGGCGGTCATGTCACAGAGCAGCAGCGCCACATTTTTCTTCTGGGAGGCCAGATGCTTTGCGATCTTCACCGCGGTAACCGTTTTACCGCAGCCGGGGCTTCCCCACACGGCGAGAACGCCACCGCCGGACTCCACAACAGGTTCCAGTTCCTCCGGCTCCGTGTTTCGACGAAACAGGCTTCCTTTGATGAAGTTCATTCTCCAGCCGCCTCGCTCTCTGCGGCAGGATCAGCGCCCTCGCTTTCCTCGGTTTCAGCGCTTTCCGCATTTTCAGCGCCCTCCGCCGCCTCAGCCTCCGGCTCGGCGTACAGTTCCTCGATCAGAGCGTCCTGCGCCGCGATAAATTCATCGGCATTCTCAGGTGCGCCGCGGTAGACCAGGGCCAGATGCAGCTCGCTTTCCTGTTCCAGTCCGGCCAGCACCTTGGCCTGCTCGGTGGTCACCAGAAGCGTTACGGTAGAGGGAAGCTCTTTTTCATCCTCAACAGCCTCGCCGGTGTTGGCGTCGTAACCGGAGGAAGCGGTGACGGAGATGACCTCTACATACTGCAGCTCAGGCGGGATCACGGTTTCGCCCATACCCTTGTAGTCGGCCACAAGGACGGAGACGATGTCTCCGCTCTCCAGCTTGCCGGAAAGGCCGGTGGCAAAGCTCTTGATAGTGACCGAGATGGCCTGTTTGTTCCCGTCCAGACTGTACAGATAGGCGTTCTCAGCGGCGGGCTCATAGGAGAGCTTGCTGTCCAGAATGTAGTCGCCCATCTTCAGGTCGGCGGTGGCATACTTGCCAATGACGTCATCCTTGTCTGTCATAATGCCGGAGGGCAGGTTATAAGCGCCCACCTCCACGGTCTGCACCATCTCGGCGGTGATCTCGTCGCCCTCCTTGATGTCGGCGGTGACGCGGACGATTTCAGTCTTCTCGCTGGCGCTGCGGCTGAACAGGGGCGTCACCCCAAAGCAGATGAGGAGCGCAAGAAGGATACACAGCACACCGACCACGGTGCGGTTGCGAAAGATTTTCATATGAGCCTCCTTATAAGAAATATGCGGGGATGAAAGCCACCGCGAAATACGGAACCAGCGGCTGCTTTGCCGATGCGCCCTCCCGCAGTGCCGGGATCACCCGCATGGCAAAGGAAACGAAAAGGAGCGCAGCGGCCATAAGACACAAGCCGGTGATTACCCGGTCAACTCCCAGAACAAATCCAACGGCGGCGGCTAACCGCCAATCGCCGCCCCCCATCAGGCCGAGACCTGCACAGAGGTAAAATGGGGCCATTGCCAGCAGCGCCCCCAAAAGGGAGGCGGGGCTGATGGTGATCAGCCCCGCCAGCACGAGAGCCACACACACCCGGTCATCCACCAGGCGGTGCCGGACATCATAGATTGAAGCGCCCATCAGGCAGCCGCAGAAGGCCAGCGCCTGCGCCCAGTGCATCAGCCGGCGTAGTCGAACATCTCCTGGATGCGCTGAGTCACGGTGGGCATAACCGTGTCGTTCAGCACAGCGTACAGACCGGCCAGCACCAGGGCGCCCAGAACGACGGCGATCAGCACCTTGACGGCGGTATCGATGTAGCCCTCGCCGGCGTTGCCGCTGACAGCCCGGCTGTGGAAGGCGGCGATGGAAGACTTGTAGCTGGCGGCGGTGGTCTTGGCGGTGTTGGCGATGTTCTTAAACAGCTTCTTCATGAAAAATACCTCCTGTAAGTAAATCAATTTTGATTGTTTGTGGATGGCTTGATGATGTAGGTTCGGTCACAGTCTTCCTGATGCGGGAGGGCTGCGGCTACGCCCTGACAAGGTAAAGGCCGGACGATGGGCAAACGTCCGGCCTACATGGTCATTTCAATACATTCTGCTTGCTCCTGACTCTGGCTGAACTGGATGGGACGAAAGCCCACCCGGTCGCAGTAATAAAACTCGCTGCCGGAAGCGTCGTAAAGCTCCACCACATCGGACAGTGCCATTCGGTATCCCCGGTATCCGGGAGGAGGGCTATCCCTGCAGATGGCATAGATCCGCTCCAGATCATTGGTTCCCAGATTCCCTTCGAATACCTGGGTATAGTTGCCGGCATCCGGTTCTCCGAACTTTTTGACCAGATCCTCATATCCGATGAAACGCATGGTGACATCCACATCTTTTCGGAGCTGCCAGATGCGGCAGCCCTTCTGCGGCTGACCCAGCTCCTCACCGGGTACCTCACCGGCAGTCAGGCGGTCGAATACGCCCTCCTCCCACTGGGGAGCCAGGTTCATTCTGGCCAGATAACGGGACAGCTCATCGGTCTGGAACATTTCGTCCACAACGGCGGTGCTGTCCTTTACATAGCCCACCATATTGCCATAGAAGATCAGGCGGTTTTGGTTGTCTACTGTGAAACGAATCAGGGTGCATCACCTCCTTCCGGACAACCGGTTTACATCTGCTGACTCATAGCCTGCTCGGGAGCGTCGCTTTTCTGCTCCTGCTGCTCCTGGAGCTTCTGCTCGTAAGCGTCGTTGACCGCCTCCACCAGCGCGGTCCGTGCCTCGGCGGTAATGGCGTGGAAGGTGTCGTTGTATTTGGTTTCGCCATTTTTCTTGTAGGACTCCTGGGGCATGGAGATGAAGCGCCCCTTGTCGGACTCAATGACCCGGATGCCGTGGACGGCAAAGGCGCCGCCGATGGTGGCGCTGGCATAGGCTTTGGTCTTGAAGTCCCCATCCACCATACGGTCGATTCGCGCCTCCACCTGGGGCGTGGGGGTTTCCTGCTGCTTTTTCTTCTGTGTTGCCATGTGACAAATCTCCTTTCTTTCTTTACATGGATGGATGACTCATTTCGAGACCGGCGGGCGATTCCTGCCGGAGTTGCTCCAGCCGCTCTCTGGCCCAGTCGGGCAGATGCTCCTCCCGGAGAATGCCGATAAAGTCGCTGCGGTTCCAGCGTGTCTGCTCTCCATCGCCAAGACAGGTGGCGTATACCGCTCTGCCTGCGGCGGTGGGGACGCAGCCAAAGCCGCCGGTGGCCAGCCAGAGCTGATTTTCCGGCGCCCAGCAGGACTCCTTCAGTGTGAACGGACTCATGACCAGCACCTTGCCCTCCAGATTTTGGCCGGTCATATCGTCGCACTGGGAGCCGGTGAACAGCTTCAGCTCTGCCTGTGCCTTGCGGAAGTCGTTGACGAAGCCGTCCAGCACAGCAGGGTGACTTTCCACCGCAAACTCATAATTGCGGTCACAAGGGGGAATAAAAGTGGATGCAGCCCATGTTTTGTTTTGAGGGCTGAACCGCCCATCATACTGCTTTTGTTGTAGGGTGGAAGATAACACCCATCCCACACGCTTAAAACCGAAGCTGTCGATGACGCTCTGGGCGCAGTTAGCGTCCAGATGCATCCCATCAAAGCTCTTGCGGATGGCCTCCTCAATGGCTTGCTTGCAGGCGACATTCTCCGAGTGACTTGCCTGCCAAAGCCCTATCTCGTCTTGCCGCTTAGCTTCGGAGAGGGAGCTGAGGTAGAGGTAAGCGTAATCGTTAGTCATGGACCTTTTCACACTCCGTGGCCATTTTGGTCAACGCCTCGTGCCACTTTGCTTTGTGGTCGTCGGACACCACAAGGACAGCGCCGTCTACGCTGAACACTCGGAGATTGTCAAAGAGAATGCCTGCATCCGCAAAGGCCTCTGCCGGAATGGGAAGCATATCCTCGTCACACCCGTGGCAGCTGCCGCACATATCCTCATCGCCCTCCTGGCCCTCCCAGCCAGTCATCATATCTGCGCCCAGGCTGTTGACCAGCCGCATCAGCGTCATCATTGCGGCGGCTTTCTCCACAGGCTTCATCTCCGGCTTGAGTAGGACGATGGCATTTTCCAGGGTGTGCAGCTCCAGGGTTTCCTCTCGCTCCAGACCGCTCAGAATTAGGGCAGCGGACTGGATGACGGCCTTGCCGTCGTTGGTGTAGTTGATAAATGTCATGTTCATTCCTCCATATCGTTAAGTATTTTGATTTGGTTCATGGATCAGGGTATAGCGCCCCTCGTACTCGTCGGTGGGGGACAGGTGAAACATACTCAGTTGCCAATTCCTTGCCGTGTTGTAGCGGCGGGGGTCGTAGTTGGTGATGACAATTTCTTCGTACTCACTGCCTGCCTTCTGGGACATGCTGTTGGGTCGGGTGGTGTAGAAGATATAAAACTCCTGATACAGCTCCACGATATAGGGGCAGTAGTTGTAGGACACCATGACGTACCCTTCGCAATTCAGGAGGGCATCGTGGAGCCGCTGGTGATCTTCCTTGGGGAAGGCCACCGCATAGCAGCCCTCTGCCTCGTAATAGGGGGGATCGCAATAGAAAAACGCACCTTTCCGGTCGTACTGGCGAACAATCTCCACGCAGTCCTTGTTTTCAATAATGACCTCCGCCAACCTGCGGGAGCAGTCCCAGACCAGGTGAAAAAAGCGACGGATGTCGCAGGTTTTTCCTGCAAAGGACTTGGCCCCGCCGCTGAAGCTGTATCGGATGAGCTTGAAGTAGTCTGCGGCCCGGCGGACGTCTCCACGAGGAGCCCTCTCCAGCATCATTCTGCGGATGGCCTCTCCATCAGGTGGCTCCAAATATCGCTGGGTCAGCTCCATCTCCTGGCTGAGATAATCGTCGGTGAATTCTTCCTTGGAGAAGAATTTGTACAGCACATTGAAATCATCTCGGGTGTTCAGGGGCAGAAAGCCCAGCTCCAGAAGCAGGGCCATAGTTCGGTTCTTGACGCAGCAGAAGAGGTTGGTCAGGTCGCTGTTGAAGTCGTTGTATACCTCCATACAGCCTTGTTGAATGGGACGGTTGAGGGTTACGGTGCCGCTGCCGCCAAACACGTCGATAAACCGGGAAAAATGTGGGGGAGCTAGACGGTGGATCAGCCACAGTAGCTTGGCTTTTCCGCCCACCCATGGGATAAAGCTCTTCAATCGGCGTCACCGCCAAAGGAGTCCAAAGCTTGCTCCAGACCCTCAATGGCCAATTTCAGGCCGTGCTCCATGGTCCTCAACTGGC
>OEQW01000147.1_pt1 | contig 10374 bp, 10 predicted proteins | sample 1539861 | NCBI WGS metagenome assembly OEQW01 (sample SAMEA3891885, study PRJEB23780) | metagenome | biome: terrestrial biome; feature: animal house; material: Caecal content | place: Italy | collected 2015-05-05 | reverse complement strand
GAGAAAAGATTTGCTCAAACTTGCAAGAAAAGTTTGCAAAACCGAACTTGACTGGGGAATGAAAAATATCCATCCCATATATGATATAGAAGAGAAAAGGCCGGATTGGAAAATCCCGGATTTATACTCGGCTTTATATTTTGCTCATTTTTATTGTGATTCCCAATATTATATTCGTCGTAAATGCCAAAGTCCATCTTGTGATAAGTATTTTCTGGTTCGGAGGACAAATGCAAAGAAAAAATACTGTGATACATGCAAGGGAAATGTTCAAAAAATCAACAAACGTCAAGAAAAATTGAGGAGAGAATGAATACAAAAGGAATTTTGAAAAGATAATAAAAGCCCCGAACAAAGACACCGTCCCGTGTCCCTGTTCGGGGCTTTCTCTTACCGTTAGGATGAAATACAGCTACCACCTGTACTTTAATTGTTCTTCAAACTGCCTTACTCCCTCTTGGGTCAGCTTATAAAGGCTCGGCAGATAATTTATCTCTTCCCCATTGTCCAGACAAACGGGTGCAATGTTCAGGTTATTCAAAGCATACATTCGTTTGTCGAATTTCTTTTGCGATTTTTCTGCAATGTAGTCCTTGGATATTTTAATCTGTTCTGCTTGGTTCTGGGCCTTAGAGTATTGCTGAATTAGATCCCAAAGCTCGTTTTTGACTTTGGTACGGCGGTCGGAGGCATCAATAGCTTGGTAAGCATCACGGCTGGTGCGGTAGTCGCCCGTAGGTAGAATAGAACGAATGTCATTTTCCATTAAAGCGGGAGCATCAGAAACCAAACAGAGTAGGGTATTCCATGTTGGACGGCAGCCATATATTTTGCCGATCTTCTTGTTTTCCATTTGCAGTTCCATGCGAAGGATATTACTGCCGTCTGGAAGTGCGTCAAAACAGCTTTCCTGTTGGGCACTTTTGGCATATACAGCGAGAGCCTGCATAGTATTGGGTCACTCCCAAATTTTGTGTAAAGTCCAATGAGTGCAGGAATAGAGCGAAATTTATATGTAGGCGGCAGCGGCTTGACCGTCTGCCGCCTATGTCTACAACATAACGCCGGTGGGGATGGATGTCAAGGGCGGCGAAGCCGTTCATTTGACCCTTGACATCCAGACACAGCGGTGTTACTCAGGCATACGCTCGGCGAAGTAGATCGCCATCTGTGCATGGATCATGCTCCAGTCCTGCCGCCGGCCGGTCCACTTTTTGGTAATATCCATCATGGCCAGATACAACATTTTCAGCAGGCTGTCATCGGTGGGGAATACGGATTTGGACTTGGTCACCTTGCGCAGCTGGCGGTTGAAGCCCTCAATGGTATTGGTGGTATAGATCAGCCGCCGGACCTCCTGGGGATACTTGAAGTAGGTGCTCAGGTTGGCCCAGTTGTCCCTCCAGGACTGGGAAATTTTCGGGTATTTTTTGTCCCAGTGTTCTCCAAAGACGTCCAGGGCATCCAGAGCGGCCTGTTCATCCACGGCGGCATAGACTGCCTTCAGGTCGGTCATGAGAGCTTTAAGGTCTTTGTAAGACACATACTTGCTGGAATTGCGAAGCTGGTGAATGATACAGTTCTGGATCTCGGTCTTGGGAAATACTGCATGGATGGCTGCGTCAAATCCCGTAAGATTGTCGGTACAGGCAATGAAAATGTCCTCTACACCGCGGTTTTTCAAACCATTCAATACGGTTGCCCAGAACTTGGCGCTCTCATTTTCGCCGACCCACATCCCCAGAACATCTTTCCTCCCATCCAGATCGATGCCAATGGCAATGTAAACGGCCTTTTTCACGATCTGGCCCTCGCTGCGGACGTGGTAGTGAATGGCGTCCAGGAACACCACCGCATAGATGGACTCCAGAGGCCGCTGCTGCCACTCTTTGGCAATGGGAAGGATCTTGTCTGTGATCCGGCTTATGGTGCTGTCCGATACCGAAATCCCATAGATGTCCTGGATATGGGCCTCAATATCGCTGGTGGTCATGCCCTTGGCGTACATGGACAGGATCTTTTCCTCAACGTCCTGGCTGATGCTGGTCTGACCCTTTTTCAGCACCTGGGGTTCAAATTCCCCTTTCCGGTCCCGGGGAACCGAGACTTCCACGTCTCCAAAGCTGGTCCGAAGCGTCTTGCTGCTATGACCATTCCGGCTGTTGTCTGTAGCCTTGTTCTTGTAGTCATATCTGCTGTAGCCCAGATCCTCATCCAGTTCTGCCTCCAGACCGTTCTCCATGAATTCGGCAATGGTCTCCTTGAACAGGTTCTGGATGTCATCCATGCTGCCGATGTTTGCCATCTGCAAAAGTTCTCGGATTTTCTCTCGACGGGCGTTTTCTTCCGGGGTGCGGTTCTTTCTGGCCATGTGTAATACCTCCTGTCTGCTGCTTCTATTCTACACCTCTCAGCAGGTTTACACAAATTATGGGATAGTCTCATAGTATTTTTGACTTTGTATGAGTACTTATCTTTTTGGGGATCGCCGAATGACTGCAGGATATATCCTTCCTTGCAAGGCGTGTGTTTCAGATAATAGAGATAAGTCGGAATATCAAACTCTGGACCCATTTCAAGGTTCATGCAAGGGTCTGCTCTGGATAAAGCGCACTCACATGGCTCAAAGGGAAATTCCCACTGCCGGAAAGATTCCAATAAGGAATCATAGGCAGCGTTCCAAAATGAGGAATCTGCAGGGGCGATTTTTTTGTAGTCCTGTTCATCCTTCTGAACGAGCAGAAGGGGAGAAACGATAATGTTGATGGAACAAACCTTGTAATTGCGCAGTTGAATGCGCAGTCCTTTTTCTATTTGAAAGATAGGCGGAAAAGAGGAAGAAAAAAGGTATTCATCTGACCATGACCTATCGCAGTTGGATTCTTCCAGCTGTTGAAAGATATTCAGGTATTCTTCATATTTCAGTGTATGATAGAGACTGAACGTATGGATGGAAATATCACCCAGTAACATCGGAATTTTTAAGAACATATAAATCCTCCTTATCATATTTTATTTATCATTCGTTGTAACATAAATATAATTACAAATCTACTCGATACGGTTTTATCTCTCTCGAATAGCAGTCATTGACAAGCAGCAAGGCAACTGGCAGCAAGTGATGAAGCGTAAAGAGAAGAAGTGCATAAAATCGAATGGATCAGCAAGAAGCATAACAGATCATGGCATAGTACCATCTCACCCTATTCATATAGCATAGAGAGAAAAGGGGAAGAAGGGAATACATAATAACCATACTGTTGCATGTGTTTTATTTTTCATCATGGTATTTGAAATACTGTGATTTATCATATATGCCCTTGAGGTGGCAGCACAGATACTAGCTGCGCTTCAAGGGCGTTTGGGCTGTCTCTATTATAGTAGAGAGAACCGGCATGATGCAATGCTTTGGTTCATACAAAAAAGAAGCCGATGAAACTGCCATAAGGTGGTTTCATCGGCTTTTGTTTCTGTTAGGCGGCATCATCCGTCGGAGCGTTCGGCACAGAAAGCATTTCCTCTGCGATCTGACGCTTGATGGATTCATCCGCTGTCAGAGCGCGCTGGAAATCGGTCTTGATGGGAGCATATTTGAGGGCCTGTTTGACCACGGTTTTCTTGGCCATTTCCTCATAGTTGGTTTTCCAGGGGGAGTAGCTGGAATCAAACGCTTTGGAGTAGGTCTTGGCAAAGGCGTCCATATCCAGTTTGGACATGACAGAGAAGCCATAGCCTCCATTGACGGTGCGAAACAGTCCATAGAAGTAAGTCACTTCGCCGCGGTCAGAGTAGGCGGGGCGATGGATGAGCTTGGGCTCAAGGCCGTATTCATATTCAAAGTAATCATTCTCATAGACGGCCTGTGCCTGGATGGTCTGCATCTGTCCGTTGCGGTAGGCAAGATCAATCAATCCTTTGTAGCCGATCTGGAACTGGCATTCGAGGGTGCCCTTATTCTTATAAGGAATCAGGTATGCCTGCCCCAGGGGTGTGTTCGGTTCCAGCCCCAGCTGTGCAGCCGTGAGCAGGGCACTGATAAAGCTCATGGGGGTGCACTGCTTGAGCTGCGGGGTGTTGTTGAGGGCCGAGAGGGCGATCCGGGTAAAGCGTTCCGGCGACATGACCGAGGGCAGCGCTTTTTTCAGCTCGGGAGCCATGGCCCGCACCATGTCCGGGATAGACATGTCCTTGGTCAGTTTGACGCCAGTATCCTTGACAGGCTGAAGCTGTGCCTGGGCCTGCAATTCGCTTTTCAGGTCATAATTGCCTGTATTCATCATGATCTCTCCTTTGGTTAGGCAGCCTTGGTTACAGTGAATCTTCGGCTGGTGGTGGTTTTGCTGTATTGGTTATAGATGTCCGGCTGTTCTGCTTTGAGCCGCTTGGTATCCAGCCTTGTGGTGTCGCTGGAGACCCATGACACCCGGTATGGTTCGGCAATGCCATAGGCGGCATCCTGCATTTCTAGCTTGATCTTCTGGTCGATGGCGCTCCGCTCTTTTTCCATCTTGTCAATAAGGGCAGTCAACTCCTGACGGCGGTTCAGCAGACCATTGCATCCCAGCAGTTGAACAGACTTTGCCCCGTTGGATTTGAAGTAGAGCTTGGCGATTTCCTCCGAGCAGCTGCTGCTTCCATCCGGTTCCGGCAGGACATGGGCCAAAATGTGCTCTTTCCAAAAACGTTCCTCGATGGTGACGAGGTACTGGATCAGTTCTTCGTCCCGCTCGATTTTGCGGATGATAAACTCTTTGCCAAAGATAATGGCTGCAATGTACCAGCAGTCAAACCCGGACACAGCCAGATAGTGCTGCACCTGCATCTGATAGTGCAGAGGAATCGCCCCATCCTTCCATTTGTCGGCGGAATAGGGCGATACCGTTTTGCATTCCAGCCCAGCTTTCTGGCCGACGATCAGCCGGTCAAAATCGGCCAGCATGATGGGATGCGCCTCGTTCTGGAAGATAGCATTGGCCCGGTGTACTTTGAATCCGGTGGCCTCTGCAAAACGGGAAGCCACATATTCCTCCAGGTCACGGCCCTGGCGCATAGCCTCGTTGTCCGTCTCCTGCACATCGGTGCTGAGCTTGTCCTGGTAGACCTGGAAGGCGGAGACATACGGATTCATGCCGGTGATAGCCCCGGCATCCGTCCCGGTGATGCCCTGCTTACGTGCATGAAGCCAATCGACATGGGATAGTCCCACTGTAGAAAGCAACCGTTTCATGCGGTTTGGCCTCCCTTCCTGGCCTTATGAGCCTCATAGTCACGCTCCAAAACGGGCTTCATGATCTCGGCCAGCTCCGGCGTGAGGGTGTTGGGGTCATTCATCCAGAGTTCGTAGAGGTAATCCAGGGGGCAGTTCTGCACCAGCAGGTGGGTCCAGACAGCTTCCGGCAGCATTCCGTTGTCGGCGATGTAGGTCATGGCACTGACCAGATGGCATTTCATCTCGATCTGGTACGATTCGAGCAGAATATGGGAAGGGCTGGATTTCTCCACTTCCGACAAATACTGTGACAGTTCTTTGTGCAGTTTTTCAATCACTTTTTTCATCTCGCATTCTCCTTGGGCTTATGCGGCGGCCAGCACCATCTTATAGGCGCGGTCAATGAGCGGATTGCCTTCTGCTGTCCGCAGGAACAGATTTTCGTTGTAGTTTTTGGTGCGGCGGATGGGTTCGGCATGGGTGGCAAAATCAGAGACGGCGTTTACAAACCGCCAGCCATTCTTGCCCACATGGTCAAGATCAGGCGCTTCAAAGTAGCGCAGCTTGAGATCATCCAGCAGGCGCTTGTTGTTCCGCTTCTGTGCATCGGTCATATCCTCGGTGACAGGGAAGAACTCATTCATGAACTCCATGACCTTCCGGTCGGACAGCTTGATGCCGGTCAGGGTGTGAACCTCTTTGCCCAGCTCCCGCATATAGTCGTTGGCCATCAGGATGGTGTCCCGCGCTTCCTGAACGCGGCTCATCACGTTTTCGGTGTGGCGGGTGCTCCAGATGCGCTTTGCCTGACCCAGGGCCAGGTTGAGGGTGTTCTGGCAGACCACGCGGATGGGGGTCATGGCAACCTTGACCCCGGAACTGCCGTCATGGCTGTTCAGAACCACCAGATACGGGGCGATCTCATCTCCGGCAATGATGTACTTTTCAGGCATTCGGGCCAAGAGCCAGACTTTGCGGCCTCCCTGCAGGGAACCGGCTGTCTCATAGGTGACGCCTTCGCCCAGAAGATCGTCGGTAAATTTGAAGGCGTCGCTGTTCTGCACCACCTGATAGCGGTCGGTCACGATCCCGAGCGGGGCGTGGTCGGTGCTGCGGGTGTTGACTTTGTAGCCGGGAATGCGGTCCCCGGCAGAGGTATAGACGCTGTACTGTTCCACCTGCCAATCCAGACCGGCCAGAATCAGCGCATCATAAGAAGTGGGGGCGTCCATGACCTGCACGCCAAGACCGTGCCAGGGCTTTTCGCGGACGTAGAACATGGTTTCGACACAAGCAGACATAATGATTCTCCTCTCTTTGTGTGACTTACTGAAAGATTTTTCGGATGAGTTCGGTTGCTACAGCGGAAACAAGGGCGATTGTAAGGGTGAAAACGATATCTGTGATGCGGGTGAGAAGTCTGAACATGATGGGGTGCTCCTTTCAAAAGATAAAATGAAAACCGCATGGACAGTTCCATACGGTTCTCAATGATAATATACAGTTATCAAAAGCTGACTTTCCGTTTGCTTGTGCGGCTATCACAACGGGCTTTTCCGAAATTTTTCAAAAAATTTTTTGCGGGGCTTCAAAACGTCAGTGAGTGTCTACCATGTTTGCTATACTATAGCTGTGTTCCGGGGAACACAAAAACGACGAGTGAATGTGAAAGGAGAATTGCCATGTATTGTCTTAAATGCGGTTGCAAAATCCCGGCTGGCGCGTTGTTTTGTCCGAACTGCGGCGCAAAGAGTTCCTTTTTACATTAGGCATGGAATAAAAAGGAGCGAAGCATTTGAAAAACCGCTTCTCTTTGGGCAGGAGAAAGTTTGGACCACAAATCAAGGAGCTCCTTCTGTTCATTGGTCAAGTAAACAAAGTCCCCTTGTTGAAAAAACTGGGAGAGCGAAATACCAAGACCAGAGCAAATCTTTTCAATGGAAGCTACATTGGGCTGGAGATTTCGTCGGCGCCATGTGGAAATAGTCGATTGGGTGAGGCCGGAGTTTTCTGCAAGTGTATACTCAGACCAGCCGCGAGCGAGCCGCTCCTGTTCAATCCGACCCAATATGTCAAATGTGGGCTTCTCTCGTTCCATGCCAAGGCCTCCTTGTATAAATCGTAGTGCTGACTACGATTTTATTGTGCGATGCCTTGACAAGTAATTATATACATCGTATAATTTTAATAGCATATATCGTAGCATAAAGGACGAAAATTGGATGGATTAAACAAAATTGATGCATGTAAATTGTGCATAATAATGGAAATGCCGCTATGGACAGACAGCTTGTGTTGTTGAGAGGAAATGTACAAATCGGAGAAAAAGTGGTCAACAGAAGATTGCTTGCTCATTTATATAAGTATATAAGCAAGTGTGCCCAATTTTTCTAAAGTAATAACAAGCAACGCCGGTGGATGTACCATGCGGCTCAAAAAGAAGTCTTATGAAGTCTTATAAATATAAGGAGGAAAAACTATGTTTTGTCCCAAATGCGGTTGCAAAATCCCGGCTGGCGCGGCGTTCTGTCCGAACTGCGGCGCAAAGGTGCAGGCAGCGGCGCCTGCTCAACCTTCCTCGGTACCGTCCGGGGCAGCCCAGCCTGAAACGGATGTTCAGCCAAATACTGGCTCGTCAGAGCAGAATGAACAGTCCACTACACAAACGCGGCAGGAGCCAGAAGGCCAGCCCGATGCCGTGCCCTATATCGGCCCCTCTGTGCCGCCTGTTGTGCTGCAGTCCGCACAAAACAATGCGCAGCCGGCAGGCGACCCGCTGGCTGCAATAGTGGGGAAACACGCTGACTACTATCTGGCTGAGTTTAAGAAGATCGATGCCGGGCAGAAGCCCCGGTTCAACTGGGCGGCGTTCCTGTTGGGACCGATGATGTGTTTTTACCGGCGCAGCGGGGAACTATTCAAAAAATACTATTTGCTCTACTTTATTTTGTTTGGTGCCTCCTGCGTGCTGTTTACAGTGTCCAGCATAAGTATGGCAGGTGGTGGTGCTTTTGGCATTGGCTTTGCGTTATTTGTGTTATCAGATATCTACGATATCTTTAATGCTATAATCAACATATTTGTGTTTGTTATGTATATTCGGTTTGGAAAAAACTTCAACCGAGAATATTACAACCATTGCAAACAACAGCTGGAACAGCCTGCATCTGCGCGAAAACCCGGAACCAGCGCCAAAAAGATGTGGCTCTTTATCCTGGCGGTTGCTGTGATCTGGATCGTATGGTATGCAGCAACCATGTTTATCACGCAACAGGTACAGAACGCTTACTGGGATTCATTGTGGGAGGACAGCTCTTACAGTGAGGATACATATAGCGAAAGCAGCTCGTACAATGATGAAACCTATGATGAGGCGGATTCGTATGCAGAGGAAGAGCCGGCTGTTTCGGTAGAAGAAACGCCTTCTCTTGAAGTAGGCAGCGTGGAAATGCTGGAAAGTGCCTGGTCAGAATATCTTTTGGATTCTGGAGAAGAGGCTATCACAGCTTGGCCTATCATGGATGACTGCGACGACGACGGCCTTTTTGAAGCTTTTGCGGCGACGGCTGAAGGGTACGATGAAGATATGGAAATCTATTTTGGCGCAAAGATTTATTTCATCGACTCCTATGGAAATGTGACGCTTCTTTGTGACACAACTCCTGATGGTGGGCCGCTCTATGGTTACCCAAGCGATTTGGGAGTGTTGGTGTCTCCTGATGGTCTTCACGATTTCTTTGTCTGGAATGTTTTTGCCGGCACCAGTGCACCGTCTCTTGTTTGGGGCGTCCAGAACGGCCAGGCTTATGAAAGCAATATCTCTGGTCAGTATTATAGTGTACAGTGGGCAAATGGGTATGGTTTGGCAGGGTATCAGGTTGATTACTCCCAGGGTTATCAGGATTACATCATTTACCGCCTGAACTACGACAGCAATACGGCCAGTTTTACGGCAGTACCAGATGACACGGCATACCTTGTCGGCGAAGAGCCTGTTTAATCAAGAGAGAAAGGGAAACTAATGTTTTGTATAAAGTGTGGTGCGCCATTGCCAAAAGATGCCCGATTCTGTACGAGCTGTGGCGCTCCCGTTGCTCCGGCCAAGACAGAGGTAAGTGCAGCTGCAAGTGCTGAAAAAGACTTGCCAGTTGTAGTACAGGAGCCATCAAAGGATATGGCAAAGCCTGCTGGCAATATTTTTACGCGTTTTTGGAATAGCCCGAAATTTGGTTGGGCAGCACAGCAGTATTACTACATCTTGGACGTTTTTATCGTTATCATGGGCTTGCTCGTGCTGCTGACGGAATTGTGGATTGTAGGCTTGATCCTGATTGTAGTCGGTGGTTCGGGAATTGGCAATTGGTGGAAGTGGAGAAAACGCAGAAGCTATATGGATTGCCCCAACTGCGGTAAAACGGTAAAAGCGAGCATGGAGTTCTGCCCAAAATGTGGGGCAAAAATTCCGGCAAAGCAGCTGACGCGGGAGGATGTAGAAGCTGAGAGCAAAGACAATCACGATGATTCACTGACAAAAAAGAAAATCAGCTTGCTTGCTGCACCCATTGCATTGCCTGTTATGATTATGATGCTTTGTATCTTTGGAGACTTTGTCCTGAACAGGCCGGCTTATGAGCTCAGGGATGTTGTTTGGGAGCAGTATGGAAGCCAGACGTTGGAGCGTGTGGTAAATGCAAACTTTGATGATCCGGAGTGGTCTTCTACAAAGATAGACGACAATCATGCGACGGTATATATAGAAGGATATATGCCCTATTATGGCGAGAATGTTCGGCTGGAATTCGCTTATGAAGAACTGGACGAGAGCACCATCGGTGGCAGTCTTAAAAGGATCGTTTTCCTAGACAGCATGGAAGCATATTCGAACAACATTGCATCAGCGTTGTTTTTGCAGCAGATGTATGAAAATACATAAACAGGGCGAAGGATAGCCGAAAAAGCCCCAACTACCGGGCAAAGTGATAGATGGGGCGTATTTTATAGAGGCTCACTATAAAAATTGTATCCGAGAAGATGACCAGTGTTGGTCTCACTCAACTGTTTCATGCAATTTATGACGTCTATTGCCATCATTCAGTTGTATGCGCTCGCTGTAAAAATAAAATTGAATGCTTACATTTTAGTGATGCATAGTATATCTATAATGT
>OEQW01000143.1_pt1 | contig 10441 bp, 11 predicted proteins | sample 1539861 | NCBI WGS metagenome assembly OEQW01 (sample SAMEA3891885, study PRJEB23780) | metagenome | biome: terrestrial biome; feature: animal house; material: Caecal content | place: Italy | collected 2015-05-05 | reverse complement strand
ATCCAGGGTTATTTCTTCCACATATCCGCGTAATCAATAGGCTTAGGCATCCTCTTCCACACTTCTCAATAATAATCTTCCAAAAAAAATGTATTCAGCCCCCATAAACAGATCAATGTAATGACAAGTACGCCCACACAGATCGAAACAATTTTTACACGAATTGAATGTTTCATCCTTCTACCTCAAATTTATATCCCATGCCCCAAATTGTTTTAATATACTCTCCCTTACTTCCCATTTTGCTCCTTAATTTTTTGACATGGGTGTCAATTGTTCTGGCATCTCCAAAATAATCATAATTCCATACATGATTTAAAATCTTTTCTCTTGAAAGTGCAATTCCTTGGTTTTCCATGAAATAAGTCAATAATTCAAATTCCTTATAGCTTAATTCAATTGGCTTTTCATCAATCTTTACAATATGTGCTGCTTTATCTAATACAATTCCGCCTGCACTAATCAAATCTTCCTGCGCCTGGTTTGTCCGACGCAAAATGGCTTCCACTCTTGCTACCAAAATCTTAGGGCTGAATGGCTTGGAAATATATTCATCTACTCCTAATTGGAATCCCTGCAACTCATCTCTTTCTTCTCCTTTTGCCGTCAGCATAATAATTGGTACTTGAGAGTATCCTCTTATTGTACGCACTACCTGCCATCCATCCATTTTTGGCATCATGACGTCTAAAATAATCAATGCAATATTTTTATTTTTGAAAAATATATCGACTGCCTGTTCTCCATTTTCTGCTTCTATTACATCAAAATCTTTATGCACCAAAAAGTCCCGTACAATTTTTCTCATTCTTGCTTCATCATCTACAACTAATATTTTTATACGTGCCATCACTAAACCTCCATTATCTTTTATAAGCAACAAAAGAATCTCCGTCAGAGCTTCTTTTTGCACATCAAAATTAGAAAAAGAGACTGCCGCAGAACAAACCAAATATGGCTGGCAGCAGTCTCTCTTGTATCAGCAATCATTGAATCATTTTATGGTTTTATTCGCTATTTTTTAGTTTAACAAACAAATATGTTGAATTTGTGAATATCCTTATCACAATCCTTTTTTATTGTTAAAAATAGCAAAAACCTTCCTACCTTTTCGGATAAAACAAACTTTCTTGATGTTACAGATACTTATAGACATCTTCTAAATTAAATACACTCATCTCATGATCTTCTAACAATTGAATTGCCTTTTCTAAATCCTGGCATTTCATAACCGCAGAAGCATCATCTCCATTCGCAAATGCATACATATAATCTACGTTAATACCACCTTCACGCAGCACCTTCATTGCCTTATACAAAGATCCTACTGCATGACTGACTCGAATACAAATAACATCTACTAACGTAACTGGAATTCCCTTCGCACTCAGTACCTCTTGTGCCTTCTCTGGTTCCGATGCCATCATTCGAAAGACTCCTTCTTTTCCTGCATCTGCCAAGTTAATCGCTGTTAGATTGATATCATTATCTGCTAAGATTTTTAATATTTCTTCCAGACTTCCCATTCGATTTTCCAAAGAAACCGTTACTTGTTTTACGATCATATCCCATTCTCCTTTCTAACCCCAAATTTGATGAAGTTGTTTTTTCATAGAAGCAAAACACAAGATAGCTGCAAGAACTGTTTATTCTAATTCATCCACTACCTTAAAACCATGATCTTTCAGCATTGATGCGGATACTTGCAAATCATCCGTATGAATGACAATAACTGGAGCTTGATTTTCTCGGATAACAAAGGAATAAATAAAATCAATGCTAATATTGGCATCTGCCAGAATATCTAACATTGCAGTTAAATTTCCCTTTTTATCCTCCAATTCAATTCCGATTACGTCATTCAGCCGTACTACAAAGCCCTTCTGTGTCAGTACATCTTTTGCTTTCTCACAATCATCTACTACCATACGTAAAATACCAAACTCTGGTGTGTCAAATGCTGCTACCGCACGGATATTTACTCCGCTGTCAGATAATACGGTGCTTGCCTCTCTTAAACTTCCTGCCTTATTTACTACAAGTATTGATAATTGTTTCATTTTTCATTCTCCTCATTCTGAATTCCCGAAAGAACTTTTCATAAAGATTTTTCCCTGGGATAATTTAAGATAACTGATATCCAGTTTCAAATGCCTGTAAATTAATATCAATGCTCTTTACTGGAACCGTCTTCTTAATTACATCATACCACTGCTCTTTCGTAAAGTCCATATGTTGTGCAGCAATTCCTAATACAATTGTGTTAAAAACTCGTGAATTTCCTAATTGTTTTGCCTCATTCATTGCATCAATCGAATAAACGGTATATTCTTTTGATAATTGTGGTAAAATATTTTCTGGATAGGAAGCTGCCCCAATTACTACTGGCATTGGATCAATCTCCTGTGTATTGCAAATTAAGACTCCATTCTTCTTTAAAAAATGAGCATAACGCATTGCCTCTAACTGCTCAAATGCAATCAATACATCCGCACAGCCTTCTTCTACGATTGGCTCTGCCACATTCTCTCCATAACGTACATAGGTAACAACGCTTCCGCCTCTCTGTGCCATTCCATGAACTTCAGACAGTTTTACGTCATAACCTGCCTCCAATGCCAATCCTCCCAAAATACGGCTTGTCAAAAGAGTTCCCTGTCCGCCTACACCAACAATCATAATATTTTTCGTTTCCATTGTTATTCACCCGCCTTTCGAATTGCACCAAACTTACAAAGCTGTTCACATAATCCACAGCCAGTACACATCGTATCATCAATGAAAATGGTGCCATCTGCTTTTTTTGTCATAGCAGGACATCCTGGTTTCATACACATACCGCACTTTTTACATTTTTCACTGTCACATACATATGGAGTATATACTCTCTTCTTATCCAGAAGTACACATGGAGACTTTGTAATAATAACAGAAATTTCATCCTTTGCCACTTCTTCTTTTATTACTTGTTCCAGCTCTTTTAACGCAAATGCATTTACTTCAATAACATTTTTAATGCCCATAGCTCGACAGACACCTGGAATATCAATTGCCCATGTTGGATCGCCCTGCAATGTCTTTCCAGTTGCAGCATGATCCTGATGACCTGTCATACCAGTTGTAGAATTATCTAAAATAATTACCGTTCCAGTGCTTTGATTATAAACCATATTCATCAAAGAATTAATACCAGTATGTAAAAAGGTAGAATCACCAATCACTGCAACCCAATTTTTAATATAATCCTTTCCTTTTGCTTTTTCCATTCCATGCAGACTGCTAATACTTGCACCCATACAAATTGTAGTATCTACAACACTTAACGGAGCAACTGCACCCAATGTATAACATCCAATATCACCCGCTGCATGAATTTTCAGTTTATTTAACACAGAGTAAACACTTCTATGAGGACAGCCTGGACAAAGGATTGGAGGTCTTCCTGGCACTTGTGCTGGAGCTTTTAATTGTAAATCCTGTCCAAGTACTGCTGTTCTTAACAAATTGGCACTGTATTCTCCTTGAACAGTAAAAATTTCCTTTCCAATTACAGAAATTCCCCAAGATTTTACCTGTTCCTCGATCATTGGCTCTAACTCTTCTACTACATATAACGTCTCAACTTCGGAAGCAAACTGTTCAATTAACTTCTTTGGAAGTGGATAAACAATTCCCAGTTTTAAAACAGATGCTTGTGGAAGTGCTTCCTTTACATATTGATAAGGAATTCCACTTGTAATAACTCCAATTTTCTTATCATTCCACTCCACTTTATTGATTGGAAAATCACATCCATCTTCAATTAACTTGTTTTCTCTCTGCTCCACAAACACATGACGTCCTTTTGCATTGCCTGGCATCATAACGTTTTTCTGTGGATTTCTCTCATATGGTTTATCTTCTATTTCTTGTCTTTCACAAAGTTCTACCAGACCCTGCGAATGAGAAAGACGAGTCGTCGTTCGCAAAATAACTGGCGTATCATATTGCTCACTCATTTCAAACGCAAACTTCATAAAATCTTTTGCTTCCTGACTATCTGACGGCTCCAATACTGGAACATGTGCTGCACGTCCAATCATACGAGTATCTTGTTCATTTTGAGAACTATAAAGGCCTGGATCATCCGCAGCAACCAAAACAAGTCCTCCATTTGCTCCAATATAGGAAACCGTATACAGTGGATCTGCTGCCACATTTACGCCAACATGTTTCATAGATGCCATTGCACGTACGCCACTCATAGAAGCTCCAATTGCCACTTCCATTGCCACTTTTTCATTTGGAGACCATTCACAATAAAGGGAATCTCTATATTGAACTAAATTTTCACTGATTTCTGTACTTGGAGTTCCTGGATACGCAGCAGAAACCTTTACTCCAGCTTCATAAGCTCCTCGAGCAATCGCTGCATTTCCAAGCATAATTACCTTTTCTCCCATTTTATAGACCATCCTTTCTTAAATCATTTACTCTTCTTGCTTTTCCTTCAAAGCGTGTCAAACTCATTGGAGCGACTAACTTAATAATTGCATCCAATCCTAACATACTCTTCAATTTTACTTGGATCTTCTTTCTCAATGCATCCAAACTTGAGTAAGAATCCAATAAACGGTCATCAATTAACTCTACTGTGATTGTCATAACATCCAGACGGTTTACACGTTCCACAGTAATTTCATAATGAGGTCCAATTTCATTAATTGCCAATAATACCTCTTCTATTTGAGTTGGGAATACGTTTACACCACGGATAATTAACATATCATCCGAACGTCCAGAAATATTTTCCATACGACACGTCGTACGTCCACACTTACATGGTTCATAATGTAATGCACTAATATCCTTGGTACGGTAACGAAGCAGCGGTAATGCCTCTGTGCTAAGACGAGTAACAACCAATTCTCCTTTTTCTCCTGGAGGAAGTACCTCTCCTGTTTTTGGATTAATGATTTCTGGAATAAAGAAATCTTCATTTACATGCATTCCCTGCAATTCCAAACATTCTCCCGATACACCAGGACCACATAACTCACTCAGTCCATAATTTTGTGTACAATTAAACGATTCTCCCCAAATACGATGCATCTCTGCACGCATCGGCTCCGTCATTCCTTCTCCTCCAAACAATCCTGTTCTGACTTGCAAGTCCTTCTGCGGATCCAAGCCCATATTTCGAGCTGTCTCTCCCAAATATAGTGCATAGGATGGGGTTGCTACTAATAACGTCGTTCCCATATCTTTCATATACATAATCTGTTTTTGTGTATGCCCAGAAGAAGACGGCAATACCGTAGCGCCAATATTTTCTAATCCAGCATGAAGACCAAGCGCACCAGTAAACATACCATATCCAAATGCAATTTGTGCAATATCGTCTCCAGTCGCTCCACCCATACAGGCAACACGAGATACATTATTCGTCCAAATATCTAAATCCTTTCTTGTATAACCAACAATCGTTGGCTTTCCTGTTGTTCCTGAAGAAGCATGAACTCGAACAAGTTCCTTCTTCGGTACCGCAAACAGTCCAGTCGGATAATTTTGCCGAAAATCTTCCTTTGTATTAAATGGAAGTTTTTGTAAATCTTTTAATGTTTGAATATGCTCTGGGCGAACTCCAATTTCGTCCATTTTCTTTTTGTAAGCCGGCACTCTTTCATAAATATAGGACACAGTCTCCTTTAGCCGGCTTAATTGAATTTCCTCAATCTCCTTACGAGACATTGTCTCAGTTTTTGACCAAATCATAATTCTTAGCTCCAATATACTTTATTTTTGAATCATTAAGCTTCATTTTAGCTCAATGATCCGAATCGTTGTATACCCATTAAAGGTATGATAGTAACAGTATACCATTAAATGAACAAAATTTATAGTAGTTTTTTTATTTTTTCTTTCTTTATTTAACGCATTGATGCATTAACTTAATAATTCTTTCTAGCCAATTTGCAATTTTTCTTGTATAATAAATAAAAAATTAAAGAAAGGAAAAAACAAGCTTATGCTTGGATAAATTGGTACTTATTATGACAAATTCACCTATTATCGATTTTCATACTCATATTTTTCCAGATAAAGTGGCTGCCAAAGCCATCCCACAAATGGCTGCTAAAGCACATTCTACTCCATATGTAAATGGAACGGTTTCTGACTTAAAACGCTCCATGCAGGAAGCCAACATTACTTGCAGTGTTGCATTGCCAGTATTGACTTCCCCTTCCCAATTCGCTTCCATCCACCGCTTTGCTCTAGAACAATCTGCCAAAGACTTCTCTCATTTAAATCACGATATTATCTCATTCGGAGGAATGCATCCAGACTCTTCCAACTATAAAACAGAATTACGGGAATTAAAATCCATGGGATTTTTAGGAATCAAACTTCATCCTGACTATCAGGGTGTCAATTTTGATGATATTCGTTATATGCGTATCATCGACTACGCAAGCGAACTTGGGTTTATTATCGTTACTCATGCTGGTATTGATATTGGATTGCCTAATCCTGTACACTGTACTCCTGATTCCGTATTACATGTTCTTCAAGAAGTTCACCCTCCAAAACTTGTACTAGCTCATACTGGCGGATGGAAACTCTGGGATGAAGTAGAGGAAAAACTAGTAGGACGAGATGTTTATTTTGATACTGCATTTAGTATACGTTTTATCTCATCTGAACAATTTATGCGGATCATTCGTAACCATGGCGTCAACCGAATTTTATTTGCAACAGATAGTCCTTGGGATGGACAAAAGGAATCCTTGGATGCAATTCGAAACCTTGATTTCAGCGAACAAGAGCTTTCCCTTATTTTAGGTCAAAATGCCGCCCAATTGCTTGGAATCCCTCAACTTTAAATCAATGCTATCCAAATTAATTAAAACATGAAAAAACCTCCACTGGAGGTTTTTATTCTTCTTTTTGCCATGATAACAATCTTTGTTCTACCCTTTCCCATATATGTTTCTTCCGAAATGTTTCCAATATTGGTCGCTCAATCCAATAAATTCGGATTTGGTCAATTACAGTACAAACTACTATAACAATTACAATACAGACAAGCGCATGAATCCAAAGGTCAGATGACCAGCTATAGAGACGATTTTTAAACCACTTTGACCAAATAAGTGGATGAATAAAATTATTTTCCTGAATCAAGTACACACTAAACATAGACGCAGCCACTCGATTAAGCCATGGATGATATCGCATTTTTAAATTTTTAAATCCCAGAAATAATCCCACTGCACATAAAATCGTAGTGATCTTGTTCTCTCCTGCAAGATAGGACTCAAACCCAGCTAACTGTGGAATGGAACTTTCCAAACAATCTACTAAAAATGCAGATGCAATGATAACTCCATACATAATAACTCCAAGTATAAAGTTACTTCTGCACTGTTTTGTCCAATGTGTCGGATACAACCGAAAATATCCGCCTATTAAATATAGCAGTATAAATAATCCAAGCGTAGAGTATCCAAAATCTCCATTCGTAATAGTTGGAAGCACGGACCAAAGAATTCCCAGTGTACCAACCAATGCTAAGTAACGCTTCCTGGACATCGCTTTTACAGCTGGATTTAAAAATAATGTTAGAATATATAACACCAAATACGTAGTAGCAAACCAATACATAGAATACGTAATTGGCATTAAATTTCTTATAAACGTATCAAAATTAAACTCAGTTATCCCAAATCCATAAAAGATTGCCATAAATAAAATCGAATAAAACCATATCTGAGCCCAAAGCTTCACTAATTTTTCCAGGCGAAATTTGGATTCAATCATAAAATAACCTGTAATTAATACGAAACAGTCTACTCCAAGCTTTCCACCTAATGAAAGCACTTGTATGAAAGCCTTGTTAAAATTCATCTCTGGAAGAATAAATCCTCCATGCACCGAATAATGATGTGCCACAATCAAAATCATACTAACAATACGCAATAATTCCAAATTGGATTGTCGTTTCCCTGTTTCTTTTTCTGCCTGCTCCATTCGGAATCCTCCTAGTTATTCACAGCCTTACTCATAATTTCTCTGCAAATCTCTTCCACGGTTCGGTTATCGGTACAAACCATAATATCAGCAGCATCCTCATATTTCTCCCGTCTCTGTTCCATTAATCCAGCAATAAATTCTACATTCATATTTCCTTTTAAGATTGGTCGATCCTGATTTTCACGCACTCGCTCGAGAATTGTCTCAGGAGTCGCTGTCAGCCAAACTACAATGCCACTTTCTTTCATAAGTGCAGCGTTTTGTTTCCGCATTGCCATACCTCCCCCACACGAAACAATCAAGGCTTCCTCCGTTTGTTTTAAACGTTCTAATAAATCGGTCTCGCAATTTCGAAAATATGCCTCCCCCTTTTTTTCAAACAATTCTGGAATTGTCATTTTCTGTTCTTTCACAATTTGAGCGTCCGTATCAATCTCTCTCTGTTTACTCAGCCGACTTAGCTCTGAGGAAACTGTACTTTTTCCAACTCCCATAAATCCAATTAAAAAAATATGCTTCTTTTTTGCCATAACCTTTATTCTTCCTTCCCATGTACGATCTGCAAAATCTCTCTCAATTGTTCTACTCCGATTTGCCCTGGTGCAGAAGCCTTTCTTGCTGCTCCAAATGTTACAGCGGACCCAAAACATTCTCCTGATAAACGACTAATCATTCCGATTCCCGACATCGCCATTGTAATCAATGGCTTTTTGGCATAAACTTCATTCATTTCCACCGTTGTCTCCAGCAAAGTTAAAACATCTCTGTTTGTATTCGGCATCACTGCAATTTTTAGTACATCCGCTCCTAACTCCTGCATCTTACATAACCGTCGAATCATCTCCTCCTTCGTTGGGGTTTTAAAAAAATCATGGTTCGACGCAACAACAAAAACTCCTGCCAGATGAGCAGCTTCGATCAATTCTTTTACCAACTTTTCACCCAAGAATAACTCCACATCTACTAAATCTATATATCCACTTGTCAACACCGTATTCATCAACGCACGATACTCCTGTTGTGAAAATTCCTGCATTCCTCCCTCTTGCTTTGTACGAAACGTCGCCAGCAATGGAAGATCTCCCAAGTATTGCCTCAATAATCCTAATATATCGATTACAGAACTTTCCTCCGTTATGTTTTCATACCAATCCATTCTCCATTCTACAAAATCCACAGGAAGTTTCACAATTTCTTCTGCCTGCTCCTTTATTTCTTCCCAAGTCGTTCCTACAATCGGGACACAAATTTTAGGCATTCCTTCTCCTAATACAAGATTTCTTACTTTTAACTGATTCATAACTGACTCCTCATTTCTTACCCTTTTCAATAGCTCTCATTATAGCACCAAATCTCACTCCTGACCACTTATTCTTGCATTTTCTTATAAATTTACCTTAATAAAAGAAGCCTCCACTTGAGTTTTTCCATCACCATAAAATAGAGACGTCTTTGCTGAAGCTTTTTCATAATCAGATACACAAAAATAATGTGATAGAATAACACCACTTTCTTTGGTTCATTCCATCACATTATTGAAATATAAATGAATACGTTCTACTACTTTTTCTCTGTCTGAATTACCTTTCCATGATCCATATTTACATTTCAGATTCCTTTTCGATATAAGAAAAACGAATAGGCGGTTGGAAGTATAACTAGAATAATTATAATTGCCAGTATCCATTCTAACTGCAAAAATGCATTGAAAATGAATACGACTCCTCCAAATATCCAGATCCAGCTTGCAAAGCGGTGTGTTCGATTCTGGAAGATAATTTCCAATCGCTACAAATAAAATACCAATAATTAAGTTTGTAAATAATCCAATATCCACTTGATACCCAAGTGCAATTGCATAAATCTGAGCACAAACAATTAACGAGATAACTGGAATAATCCATAGTATTAATCCAAATATCTTATCACTTATATTTTTCTTTTTTGGATCATTTAATATTACAAATGCACAAACCCACTGCACAAGCAATAAAATCGCTGGCAAACCAAACACGGTAAATGGCTTGCTGCTCCATCCATTTGCTACATTATCTGCTCCAAAATGTGTTGCAATTGTATCTGGAAGCTTTCCCCATAAAGCGATTCCTATAAACATAGGAATAATCGTAATGAAACTTGTCAGAATAATTGTAGTTTTAAATTTGTACCAATTTTTTTGATTTTTCATATCATTCACTCTCCTTTCAGTTGAGAAAGCCAAAGCATAATTTCTTCCACTACTGAAATATTCAGTTCATAATAGATATAATTTTCATACTTTGTTTCAAATACAAGATCTGCTTTCTTTAATAGATTTAAATGATAGGAAATCGTCGCTGCCGTCATATCAAAGTTACTTCCGATTTCTCCCGCAGACATCCGCCCATTTTTCAGCAGAACTAGTATTTCTCTTCTTACTGGATCAGAT
>OEQW01000142.1_pt1 | contig 10522 bp, 9 predicted proteins | sample 1539861 | NCBI WGS metagenome assembly OEQW01 (sample SAMEA3891885, study PRJEB23780) | metagenome | biome: terrestrial biome; feature: animal house; material: Caecal content | place: Italy | collected 2015-05-05 | reverse complement strand
AATTATATTCGTAAACGAATAAGAAATAGATGAAAGAAACTTCGCACCAAAAAGAGTTCTTTTCATACAATATAGAGAAAAGAAGAAAAAAAGGAATAAAGAGATGGAATGTTATTATAGGAAAAATAACAACAGAATGTACCGTAATCATTCTACACAAATGGGGTGTAGAGGGATGCGTTCTGGTTCAAATATAAATAATTCCTGTATGAAAGATAAAAAAAAGAGTTGTGATAAAATGGAAAAAATTTGTAACTTTATAAAAGAAGAGAAAAACTGTGGATGTAACAGGACAGGAAATATGAGAAGAGAAAATAGCTGTGAATGTGGCAGAGTGGAAAATATAAGAATGGAGAAAAACTGTGGATGCAGTAGAGAAAGTATGAGAAATGAGAATAGCTGTGGATGTAGTGGAATGGGGAATACAAAACTAGAAAGTGGCTGTGGCAGAATGGGAAGATCAGGAAATAACTGTGATTGTAACAAGATGGAGCAGGGCTGTCCAAAAAAAGAAACCTGTGGTTGTGAAAAAAAAGATTGTGATTGTAAAAAGAAAGAAAATGATTCCGATCATTGCTGCTGTAATAGAGAAAAAAAAGACTGTGATAAGGCAGAAGATAACTGCTATCCATGCAAAAAAGACGAGTGGAAAAATAGTCCAGTTGGTATGGGATATGTTCCATGGCAATGTTTTCGGATGTTAAATGATATGGGAGACGGTCTGGAATCAGGAACGATTTTTAAAGAACTAGATAAACCATTTGAGGTAGGATTTTGTGCAAGGAGGTGTGGATGTTAATGAGCGAAAAAGAAACGTTAATGAAACAATTAAATGAAGCTAGTTTTGCATTGGATGAAGCAGTTTTATTTCTTGACACCCATCCTTGTGATGAAGAAGCATTATGCTATTATAAAAAATGTGCAAAAATGAGAAAAGAAGCATTAAAAGCATATCAAGAAAAATTTGGTCCACTTCAAAAAGATCAAGTAGAAGCTTGTGAACATTGGCACTGGATTCATGAACCATGGCCATGGGAAAAAGGAGGGAACTGCTGATGTGGAATTATGAAAAACGGTTACAATATCCAGTAAAAATCTCACAGCCAAATCCACAATTGGCTCAAGTAATTATAAGTCAATTTGGAGGTCCAGATGGAGAATTGGCAGCTTCTATGAGATATTTGTCACAGCGTTATACTATGCCATATGCAGAGTGTAAAGCACTTCTAACCGATATTGGTACAGAAGAATTAGCCCATATGGAAATGATTTCTGCAATTGTATATCAGTTGACAAGAAACCTCAGCATAGAGGAAATTAAGGAATCGGGATTTGACAAATATTATGTGGATCATACAACTGCACTTTGGCCACAGGCTGCTGGAGGAATTCCATTTAATGCATGTGAATTTCAATCTAAGGGTGATGTAATAACGGATTTATTTGAAGATTTAGCAGCGGAACAAAAAGCTAGAACTACGTATGATAATATCCTTCGACTTATAAAAGATCCAGAAATCTGTGACCCAATCCGTTTCTTAAGACAGCGTGAAATTGTACATTTCCAAAGATTCGGTGAAGCACTTCGCATTGTTCAGGAGCATTTGGACAGCAAGAATTTCTATGCGTTTAATCCTGAGTTTGATCAATCAAAATGTAAGTAGGTATTGCGTATGAGAAGTGGAATTCAAGAGATGGTACAGATTCTGCAAAAAGAGAAACCAGAAGCGTATGCTCTTGTATATGGAACTGGAGAATTTACAGAAGTCTATGGCATAGTGTCTTTTTATTCGATTTGGATGGGAACTTTGGTAGTGGCACATATTGCAGGGTTTCCGATAGAAGAGGAAGCATGTAAGGGACGTATCTGGAGTTTTCATATTCATGAAGGAAGTGAATGTACAGGAAATGAAACAGATCCATTTGCAAATACGAAACTTCATTATAATCCAGATGACTGTCCGCATCCAGAACATGCAGGCGATTTACCACCATTATTTTCCAATCATGGAATTGCAATACAGATTTTTTATACCGACCGTTTTCAGCCAGAAGAAGTTATAGGGCGTACCGTTGTAATTCACGATATGCCAGATGATTTTCGTACACAGCCTTCTGGGAATTCTGGAAGCAAGATTGCATGTGGAGAAATTGTGAAATAATAATAAAAGGAATAAAACGTTATGCATTTCATAGGAACGTGAACTGCATAACGTTTTTTCTTGTTTTTTAAATTTAAAATGGCTGATTCCAATGAGTTAGATTCTATGATATATTAAATAAGAAGGTTGAAATGGAAGGAAGAAAAAAGATGGAAAAAAAGAGAACATTTCGTCCAGTGCCAGGATTGAGCCGAGAGGAAGAAGAGAAGCAATTGGAAGAGATTTTGGAAGTGGCACAGGAAAATCTTGAGAGAACGAAAGGCTATATGAAGCAGTTGTCGGAGGAATTGCATGATTTAATAGAGACTTATGGGCCAAAAGATAAACAGGCGTTGGCTCTTTTGCATAACACACAGTCACGATTACAAGAAAATAAGCGTGATTTGATAAGATATCAAAAAGCGAGAAAGAAACCATACTTTGGACGAATTGATTTTAAAGATCAAAATCAGCCTCAAGAGGAGTCCTATTATATCGGACGAGTTGGGATTTCTAAAAATGGACTGGAGCCGATTGTAATAGATTGGAGGGCGCCTGTAGCATCTGTCTATTATGAAAATGCTTTAGGTCCTTGCAGCTATACAGTAAAAAATGAAGGTAGTTATAACATTGATCTGAGACGAAAACGTACTTATGAAATTGCAGAAGATAAGTTAAAAGATTTTTTTGATTCCGATATAGTAGCAACCGATGATCTTTTGAATAAGTATTTGGCCAAAAGTAAGAAGGCAGTGTTAGGAGAAATTATTGCCACAATACAGAAGGAGCAAAATACAATTATCCGTAAGTCACCAAGAACGAATCTAATCGTTCAAGGGGTGGCTGGTTCAGGAAAAACAACGGTAGCAATGCACCGTATTTCTTATATTCTATACAATTATAAAGAAGAGTTTCGCCCAGAAGATTTTTATATTATTGGAAGTAACCGAATTTTATTAAATTATATTACAAGTGTTTTACCAGAATTGGATGTATATGGAGTGTCGCAAATGACGATGGAGCAATTATTTGTACGGCTTCTCTATGAAGATTGGGATTCGAGGATTCATCGTATTGGCTCTATAGATAACAGGGATGAGACGGTTTGTTTGAAGGGAAGTTATGAGTGGTTTCATGATTTGGAGCAGTTTTGCAGCGAATACGAAAATAAGATGATTCCAAAAACGGAAGTTCGTATGGAAAAAAATGGAGTGCTTCTTATAGATGAAGCGGCGATTCATAATTATTTGGACAATAATCCGAAGATGTCCATGCAAAGTAAAATTAATAGGTTAAATGAGATTTTATTATCAAAGCTGGAAAATGAATGGGAAGGAAAATATGTTTCTTATACTCCAGAAGAAAAAAAAGAATTACAACGGATTTATCGGCGATATTTTGGAAAAAATGTTTGGAATGGTTCTATCTTTGAACTCTATCAAGACTTTTTAAAGGTACAGGAACAGAATGGAAAAGTTGTGTCATTTACAGAAAATATTTTTGATCTTTATGATTTAGCGGCGTTGGCCTATCTATATAAACGAATTAAGGAAACAGATGGAATTCGTGAAGCAAGCCATATCATTATTGATGAGGCACAGGATTTTGGAATGATGGCGTATGGAGCATTGGCATACTGTCTTCGTGGCTGTACTTATACAATTATGGGGGATGTATCACAAAATATTCATTTTGGTTATGGCTTGAATGATTGGAAAGAGTTACAGGATCTTATATTAACTGGAAACTTTGATAGTTTTGGATTGTTGAAAAAGAGTTACCGAAATACAGTGGAGATTTCTAAGTTTGCTACAGAGATTTTACGGCATGGAAGCTTTTCTATTTATCCAGTTGATCCAATTGATCGGCATGGGAATGCAGTACGTGTAACGGAATGTAGGGATGAAAGGGGAATGATTCAAGAAACAATAAAAACAATTCAGAATTGGCAAAAAGAGGGACGTGAAACAATTGCAGTCATCTGTTGGGATGAAACACAGGCGGCTAGGGTAAGTGAGCGGCTTAGTGAAAAACTATCGCTTTTGGATTATAATTTGGAAACAACGGAATTCGGAACTGGTGTTATGGTACTTCCAGTGGAATATACAAAGGGATTGGAATTTGATGCAGTTTTAATTTATGATCCGTCTGCTGAAAACTATAAGTTAGAAGATTCCTATGTAAAGCTATTATATGTGGCAGCGACTCGTGCACTGCATGAGTTAACGGTTGTGCATCAGGGGGATTTGACCGACCTGATTGGAAAACCAGTGCCAAAAGAAAAATCTATGGATTCTTTGGAAGACGGAGGGATGAAGCAGCAGAGTGTGAGAAAAGAATTCATTGTTACAGAAGCAAAAAATAAGGAAAATAGTAATCAGAAATTGCCGATAAGGAAAAAGAGAAAAGAAGAGAAAACTTCTGTCCCAATAAATCCATCTCCTTACAATTTTGGAGATATTCCGACAAATAATTTGCTGCAAAATTTAATGCAGCCCAAATATCTGATGGATAGTTCCATCCGAACACTGAAGAAAACGAAGCAGTATTTGGATTTGAACAGTAGTTATGGAGTGCTGCGTTTAACACCGTTGGAAGATACAGTGATTCGAGTACAGTTCCAAAAAGGGCAGAATGCAGATTTTGCACAGAGTTATTGGAGTTATGAGACGAAAAATCAGGTTTTGTGGACGGCGAGAGCTGGAAAAAGTCTCGTGGAAGTTGGAACGGAGAAAATTACAATTCGAATCGATAAAAGGACAGGAGCCATACAGTTTTTTAATAAAGAAAAAATACGATTGTTGTCAGAGAAGATAGCATTGCCAAGACGGATTGAGTTGGGAGCTACAAGTCAGACGTGGGTATATTTTGACTGGAGAAAAGAAGAAAAACTGGCTGCCAAAGGGATATTGGATGATGAGTTAATACCAATGAATCAGAAAGCGAGGTATATTAGTTTTGGTAAGAAAAAGCTTCGTATGCCACTTCTAGTTTCTAAATATGGATATGGTATTGGAATTGCAGCAAAAAACGATGTGATTTGTTGTAATATTCCTATGTATGGGACTTATTTGTACACAGAAGGAATGGAACAGATCGATTATTATTTCTTTTACGGGGAGAGTTATGAGGCCATATTAGATTTATATAAGAAACTGTAGTGGAAGATGCCCTGTGATGGATATTCGGTAGGGATATAATTTTGATGCTCACAGATTGTAGAAGCGACCCTTATCTGATAAAAAGCAATAATATTTTTGGAAAAGTGGTTTTCTATTTGCGAATACAATGTTATAATAATAAAAAATCTTTACCAAATCTTTATGAGCAAGGATTTCTCTTTAACTACAAAAGGGGAATCTTTAAATTTTGTAATGTAATAATAGAATGGAGAAGTACTATGAAGATTATTATTATTGGATGTGGAAAGGTAGGAATTACACTTGCAGAGCAGCTAAGTGAAGAAAATCATGATTTAGTGTTGATTGACACGTCTGCACAGAAGGTTCAAGAAATACCAGAAGATATTGATGCAATCCGTCTTTACGGTAATGGAGCCAGTGTTAATACTCAGATGGAAGCTGGCGTGGATAAAGCGGATATTTTAATTGCAGTTACTGGTTCAGATGAATTAAATTTACTATGCTGTTTAATTGCACAAAAGACAGGTAATTGTCAGACAATTGCTCGTGTTCGCAATCCAATTTATAGCAAAGAAATTGGTTTTATTAAAGAGAGACTGGGAGTTTCAATGATTATTAATCCAGAATATGCAGCAGCGATGGAAATTTCCCGACTACTGCGTTTTCCTTCTGCAATTAAAATTGATACATTTGCAAAAGGAAGGGTGGAATTATTAAAATTCCGTGTTCGTCCAGAATTTCATTTAAATGATGTTCCAATTAGAGATATCCGAAGAAAATTTAGTGCAGATATTTTAATTTGCGGAGTCGAAAGACAGGAGAAAATTTCAATACCAGATGGAGATTTTATATTAAAAGATAACGATGTCTTATCTATTATTGCCTCTCCGAAAAATGCAGCAGATTTTTTCAAAAAAATTGGTCTTAAAACGAATCAAGTAAAAAATGCTTTAATCGTAGGAGGCGGAAAGCTGGCACATTATCTAGCTAATTTATTGCTTGATATGAAAATTAGAGTTCGTATTGTAGAGAAAGACAAAGCTCGATGTGATGAATTAAATGAGCTGCTGCCAGAGGCAGAAATTATATGTGGAGATGGAACGGATAAAAATTTATTGCTGGAAGAAGGGCTTCCTCATACAGAAGCATTCGTGACATTGACAAATATGGATGAAGAAAATATTTTACTTTCTCTTTATGCAAAAGAACATTCCAATGTGAAACTTGTTACAAAGGTAAATCGAATTGCGTTTGACAATATTATTGAACGGCTCGACTTGGGGAGTGTTATTTATCCAAAGTATATTACAATGGATTATATTTTGCAGTATGTCCGTGCATTACAAAATTCCATTGGAAGTAATGTGGAGAACTTATACCATATTTTGGATAATCGTGCAGAAGCATTGGAATTTGCGGTGCATGAAAAATCTCCAGTAACGGATGTGCCATTGTCACAGCTTCATCTAAAAGATAATTTACTAATTGGATGTATTAATCGCAGAGGAAAAATACATATTGCAAGAGGAAATGATTGTATTCAAATTGGGGATACGGTTATCGTTGTTACAATACAAAAAGGGCTGCGTGACATTCGAGATATTTTGAAGAAATAGAGGGAAGAACAATGAATTATTCCATTATTGTATACATTATTGGATGGATTTTAAAAGCAGAAGCTGCATTGCTGGTTCTTCCAGCATTAACTGCAATCATTTATAAAGAGACAGCAATCTGGAGTTTTGTTATTACAATTTTGATTTGTTTTGGAATTGGAATGCTGCTGACATGGAAAAAACCAAAAAATAAAATATTCTATGTAAAAGAAGGATTTGTAACGGCGGCATTTAGCTGGATTGTGTTAAGCTGTATGGGAGCAGTTCCATTTTTAATTAGTGGAAGTATTGCAAATCCAGTAGATGCGTTATTTGAAACAGTTTCTGGTTTTACTACAACAGGAGCAAGTATTTTAGCAGATGTGGAATCATTACCTCGCAGTATTATCTTTTGGAGAAGTTTTACGCATTGGATTGGAGGTATGGGAGTTTTAGTTCTACTGTTGTCGCTGCTTCCTTTGGCAGGCGGCTCTCATATGAATTTAATGAAAGCAGAAAGTCCGGGGCCATCTGTCAGTCGTCTTGTTCCTAAAGTTCAGTCAACAGCAAAAATCTTATATGGGATTTATTTGTTTATTACTGTGATAGAGGTAATACTATTATTATTAGGAGGAGCATCTTTGTTTGATTCTTTAACAATTTCATTTGGTACTGCTGGTACAGGTGGATTTGGAATTAAAAATGATAGTATGACAAGCTACTCGGTATATATTCAAGTGGTTGTTACCATCTTCATGATTTTATTCGGAGTGAACTTTAATGCATATTTTTTACTTATGATGAAAAAACCAAAAAAGGCTATTTTTAACGAAGAAGTACTTTGGTATTTTGGAATCATTCTGGCTTCAATTTTGCTGATTGCATGGAATATTCGAGGATATTATGCAAATATCCTGACTGCTCTTCAGCAATCCGCATTTCAAGTTGGTTCCATTATTACAACAACTGGATATGCGACGGCTGATTTTAATTTATGGCCGGCATTTTCGAAGACAATATTAGTAATTTTAATGTTTGTTGGAGCATGTGCAGGCAGTACAGGCGGAGGAATTAAGGTATCTCGTTTAGTAATTTTATTTAAAACAATTCGAAAAGAATTTCATCAGTTTTTACATCCAAGATCAGTAAGAAAAGTAATTATGGATGGAAAAGTAGTAGAGCATGAAGTAATTCGCACAATTAATGTCTTTATGGTGGCATATTTTTTAATCTTTACGATATCGGTATTATTGATTAGTTTAGATAATTATGATCTGGTTACAAATTTTACGGCAGTAGCAGCTACTTTTAATAATATTGGACCTGGTCTAGAACTAGTTGGGCCAACGCAAAACTTTGGATTGTTTTCAAATGGCTCAAAACTAGTACTAATTTTTGATATGTTGGCAGGCCGTTTAGAATTGTTTCCATTATTATTGTTATTTGTAAGAGATACATGGAGAAAATTCTAAAAATTTATATCAGATAGGAGAGGTAGGAAAGAATCATGAAAAATAAAAAACAGACAGATTTAGGAAGTGGAAGTGTCGGAAAGTTATTATTTCAATTAGCACTTCCCGCGATTACTGCACAAATTGTGAACGTTTTATATAATATGGTAGATCGAATGTACATTGGTCATATTCCAGAAATCGGAGCAGCAGCTTTAACTGGAGTGGGAGTTTGTTTTCCAATTATTATGATTATTTCAGCATTTGCAGCGTTAGTGGCAATGGGAGGAGCACCAAGAGCATCAATTATGCTTGGAAAGGGAGATAAGGAAGCAGCAGAAAAAATTTTGGGGAACTGTACTACTGCAACCTTTGTTTCTGGTATTGTATTGACCGTTGTTTTTCTGATTTTTGGACGAGATTTACTTTTGCTATTTGGAGCGAGTGAAAATACGATTCAATATGCAGTGGACTATATTCGGATTTATGCATGTGGTACATTATTTGTTCAAATTGCATTGGGATTGAACAATTTTATTACATCACAGGGATTTGCAACAATTAGTATGTTAAGCGTAGTAATTGGAGCGGTTGCAAATATTATTTTAGACCCGATTTTTATCTTCGTATTCAATATGGGAGTAAAAGGGGCAGCGCTTGCTACGATTCTTTCTCAGGCATTATCCGCATTTTGGGTATTGAGATTTTTGATGGGAAAGAAAACAATCCTTCGTATTAAAAAACAATACTTAAAAATCGAACCAAAGACGTATTTACCTTGTTTGGCTTTAGGAATGTCTCCGTTTGTAATGCAGTCTACAGAAAGTATTATTTCTGTCTGTTTTAATTCTTCTTTATTAAAATATGGAGGAGATATTGCGGTAGGTTCTATGACAATCTTATCCAGTATTATGCAGTTTTCTATGCTTCCGCTTCAAGGATTGACACAGGGAGCACAGCCAATTATTAGTTTCAATTATGGAGCCAGGAAGGCAGAACGTGTAAAAAAAGCCTTTTTCCTGCAATTGATTTCATGTGACGTATTTTCTGGTTTAATATGGTCGATTGCAATGTTTGCTCCAAATTTATTTATTGGAATTTTTACGCCAGATCCAGACTTAACTGTCTATACCAAATGGGCAATTCGTATTTATATGGCAGTTAGTATTATTTTTGGTTTACAAATTGGATGTCAGCAGACATTTGTTGCAATTGGAAATGCAAAGGTTTCCCTGTTTTTGGCTGTACTTAGAAAAATTATTTTGTTAATTCCGCTTATCTTTTTACTGCCAAACTTTTTTGAGGATAAAGCGATGGCGGTTTTTCTTGCAGAGCCAGTTGCAGATGTAATTGCAGTGACAACAACCGTATGTATGTTTACATTCCAGTTTAGAAAAACGATGAAGGAATTAAATGCTAAATAAAAAACTAAGTTAAGGAAATCAAATGGAAGATAAAATTATAGAGTTAATAGAAAAAGTAAAAAAGCAGTCTCCATTGGTTCATAGCATTATGAATTATGTTACAATTAACGATTGTGCCAATGTGCTGCTGGCAGTCGGAGCGTCTCCAATTATGGCAGACGCTCCAATGGAAGTAGAAGAAATTACCGCAATGGCGGATGCACTTGTTTTAAATACAGGAACATTGAAAAGCTGGTCAAAAGATTCCATGATATGTGCAGGAAAAGTAGCAAATCAAAAAGGAATTCCAGTTATTTTAGATCCAGTTGGAGTAGGCGCTTCTAGATTGAGAAAACAGACCGTTCAGGATATTTTAAATCAAGTAAGAATAACAGTAATACGAGGAAATCGTTCCGAGATTGCATGGGTTGCAGGAGTGGAGACATTGTCGACAGGGGTGGATTGTTTTGAAAAGTCATCCCTGGAAAAAGAAATCGAACTGGCAAAAAAAGCTGCAAGTAAATGGAATACGACAGTTGCAGTAACTGGAACAGTAGATGTAATTACAGACGGGAATCAATTAATAAAGATATATAATGGGACATCCATGTTGTCAAAAGTTACAGGAACAGGATGTATGACAACTGCATTGATCGGTGCTTTTTTGGCAGAGGGAACGAGTATGACGGCAGCAGTTGCGGGTGTTTCGATGATGGGAATTGCAGGAGAAATTGCGCAGGAACGTGCGGGTTCCATTGGAATGGGAAGTTTTAAGGTAGAGCTTATGAA
>OEQW01000138.1_pt1 | contig 10599 bp, 9 predicted proteins | sample 1539861 | NCBI WGS metagenome assembly OEQW01 (sample SAMEA3891885, study PRJEB23780) | metagenome | biome: terrestrial biome; feature: animal house; material: Caecal content | place: Italy | collected 2015-05-05 | reverse complement strand
GCCGCCGGCGAGGCCGAGCCCCCGGCGCCTCCCCGCCGCACTGAGCCCGACCCCGGCCGGGGCGGCCCGGGCCGGGAACCGCCCCGCCACAGCTCGGGCGGCGGGCGGCGGAAAAAGCGCCGCCGCTCCCCCCTGTGGCTGCCTCTGGCCATCGTGCTGGGGTGCATGGCCCTGGTGGGCTGCGGGGTGATCTACGCCGTCCAATACGTCAACCGGGTCCAGGAGAGCATCCGCCCCGACTCCGCCGCCCCCTCCATCGTGGAGGAGATCCAGACCCTGGAGGAGTACAAGGGGGATGTGGTGAACATCCTGGTCTGCGGCATCGACTACGAGGAGGGCCGCGCCTACGGCGACGGCTCTAACGACGGCATGACGGACATGATCCTTTACTGCCAGTTCGACATCAAGGGCGGGGCGCTGCGGATGCTGCAGATCCCCCGCAACACCCTGGTGACCACCTCGAACCGCACCATCACCCTGTCCAGCGGCAAGACCTACAAGGCCTCCAACTACCAGATCAATTCGGTGGCCCTGTCCAACGGGGGCAGCATCGCCGCCCTGGCCGAGGTCATCTACGACCAGTATAAGCTGCCGGTGGACTACTACGTCACCATCAACATGGAGGCCCTCACCGAGGTGGTGGACAATTTTGGCGGCATCGAGGTGTATATCCCCCACGACATGGAGTACAACGGCAGTTTCCTGGCCAAGGGCTACCGCAACCTGGACGGCGCTTCGGCCGAGTTCTTTGTCCGCAACCGCCACGGCCAGGGCTACGAAAACGCCGACATCGACCGGCTGAACATGCAGCGGTATTTCTACGCCGCCCTGTTCAAGCGGGCCCGCTCCATGGGCATCCAGGACATCCTCAACCAGATGCCCATCATCTTCAACAACTATATCCAGACGGATATGGACCTGGTCACCCTGGGCAAGCTGGCGGTGTCCTTCATGCGGATCGACAGCGCCAATATCATGATCGCCCAGACCCCCGTCTTTTCGGGCGGGGTGCCCTTCGTGGGCGCCACCGACAGCTTTGCAGGCTACTCCTGCGTGGTGCCGGACGCCGGCTCCATCGCCGAGCTGCTGAACACGTATTTCCGCACCTACACCGGCCCGGTGAGCGAAGAAGAGCTCAACCTCGTCACCGACGACTGGCCCCACGGGTCGGTGTCCACCAGCGCCAACATCCAGTTTGTGGGCCAGCTGGATAAGGAATCGGACGACGCCATTCTGGAAGGCGACACCGACGTGCAGGGCGCCGTGACCACCGACGGCCAGCCCGCCGGCGGCCAGAACGCCGCACAGTGACAGGGGGCCAGAGCCCCCTGCATCAAAATACAAAAGAAAGGGAACCTATGGAAAATCTGAACGACAGCAAGACCCTGGCCATCCGCATCGCAAAGATCCTGGACAAGAAAAAGGCCCAGCAGCTCCGGGTGCTGAAGGTGCAGGACCTGACCGTCCTGACCGATTACTTCGTCATCGCGTCGGGCACGTCCACCACCCAGGTGGCATCCCTGGCCGACGAGGTGCAGTTCCAGCTTTCGCAGGAGGGGATCGAGCCCTACCACACCGAGGGCTTCGACTCCAAGAACTGGATCCTGCTGGATTATTCGGGGGTCATCGTGCACGTCTTTGTGCCGGGCACCCGCACCTATTACGACCTGGAGCACCTGTGGGCCGACGCCGAGACGGTGGACGTCTCGCCGTGGCTGGACGCCGGGGAGGACGCTGGGCAGTAAAGCCCTGCCGTGGGAAAGCAAACGGGCGCGTCCGGCCGCCCCTGTGGGGCCGGCCGGATATACCCTAAGGAAAAAAACGGGAGCTGATTACGAGATGAAGTATGATTACAAGGCCGTGGAGGCCAAGTGGCAGAAGGTCTGGGAGGACGAAAAGACCTTCCACGCCGAGATCGACCATTCCAAACCCAAGTTCTACGCCCTGGTGGAGTTCCCCTATCCGTCGGCCGCCGGGCTGCACGTGGGCCACCCCCGCAGCTACACCGCCCTGGACGTGGTGGCCCGCCGCCGCCGCCAGTGCGGGTACAACGTGCTGTACCCCATGGGCTGGGATGCCTTCGGCCTGCCCACCGAGAACTACGCCATGAAGAACCACATCCACCCGGCCATCGTGACCAAAAAGAATGTGGACCGCTTCCGCGCGCAGCTCAAGAGCCTGGGCTTCTCCTTCGACTGGGACCGGGAGGTCAACACCACCGACCCTGAATACTACAAGTGGACCCAGTGGATCTTCCTCCAGCTGTACAAGCACGGCCTGGCCTATAAAAAAGAGATGAACGTCAACTGGTGCACCGGCTGCAAGTGCGTCCTGGCCAACGAAGAGGTGGTCAACGGCGTCTGTGAGCGGTGCGGCAGCGAGGTGGTCCACCGGGTCAAGAGCCAGTGGATGCTGAAGATCACCGACTACGCCGACAAGCTGATCGACGGGCTGGACGGCCTGGACTTCATCGACCGGGTGGTCACCCAGCAGAAGAACTGGATCGGCCGCAGCTACGGCGCCGAGATCGACTTCGGCACCACCGCCGGCGACAAGCTGACCGTGTACACCACCCGGTGCGACACCCTGTTCGGCGCCACCTACATGGTCCTCTCGCCCGAAAACACCCAGCTGGCCGGCTGGATGGAGCAGGGCATCATCAAGAATGCCGCCGAGGTCAAGGCCTACCAGGCCGAGGCCGCCCGCAAGAGCGACTTTGAGCGCACCGAGATCAACAAGGAAAAGACCGGCGTCCGACTGGACGGCGTCCAGGGCATCAACCCGGTCAACGGGCAGGAGATCCCCATCTTCATCTCCGACTACGTCCTGGCCAGCTACGGCACCGGCGCCATCATGGCGGTGCCCGCCCACGACAGCCGCGACTGGGAGTTTGCCAAAAAGTTCGGCCTGCCCATCGTGGAGGTGGTCAAGGGCAAGACCCCGTCCGACCTGGACAAGGAGGCCTTCACCGACGTGGCCACCGGCACCCTGGTCAACTCCGGCTTCCTGGACGGCCTGCCCGTCCACGACGCCCAGGAAAAGATGATCGCCTGGCTGGAAGAAAACGGCAGGGGCCACCGCAAGGTCAACTACAAGCTGCGGGACTGGGTGTTCAGCCGCCAGCGCTACTGGGGCGAGCCCATCCCCATGGTCAAGTGCGAGAAGTGCGGCTGGCAGCCCCTGCCCGAGAGCAGCCTGCCCCTCACCCTGCCCGACATCGTGGACTTTGAGCCCGGCCCCGACGGCGAGAGCCCCCTGGCCCGCCACACCGACTGGGTCAAGACCACCTGCCCCTGCTGCGGCGGCCCCGCCATGCGGGAGACCGACACCATGCCCCAGTGGGCGGGTTCGTCCTGGTACTTCCTGCGGTATATGGACCCCCACAACCAGGACGCCATCGCCTCCAAGGAGGCGCTGGAATACTGGTCCCCGGTGGACTGGTACAACGGCGGCATGGAGCACACCACCCTGCACCTGCTGTACAGCCGCTTCTGGCACAAGTTCCTGTACGACATCGGGGTGGTGCCCACCGCCGAGCCCTACCAGAAGCGCACCTCTCACGGCATGATCCTGGGCCTGAACCCTCACAACTTCGCCAACCTGCCCGCCGAGGAGCAGAAGAAGCTGCTGGAGGAGTACGGCAGCCAGAAGGCCGCCGAAAAGGCCCTGGAGGAAAAGTACGGCGAAATGGCCCGCCACCCGGTGGTCAAGATGTCCAAGAGCCTGGGCAACGTGGTCAACCCGGACGACGTGGTGGACGCCTACGGCGCCGACACCATGCGCCTGTACGAGATGTTCATGGGCGATTTCGAGCAGGCCGCGCCCTGGCAGACTTCGGCCATCGCGGGCTGCAACCGCTTCCTGGACCGGGTCTGGGGCCTGTCCGAGAAGCTGGTGGAGGGGGAGGGCTACCGCCCCGCCCTCGAGACCCTGATGCACCAGACCATCAAGAAGGTGGGCTCGGACATCGAGGGCCTGAAGATGAACACCGCCATCGCCCAGCTGATGACCCTGGTCAACGCCCTGTACGACAACGGCGGCGCCACCCGGGCCGAGTATGAGACCCTGGTCCAGCTGCTGAACCCCTTTGCCCCCCACATGACCGAGGAGCTGTGGGAGAAGCTGGGCCACCCCCACACCCAGCAGCTGGCCTACTACCCCTGGCCCAGCTACGACGAGGCCAAGTGCGTCGAGGCCACGGTGGAGATCGCGGTGCAGGTCAACGGCAAGGTGAAAGCCCGCCTGACCGTCCCCGCCGACATCACGGCGGAGGACGCCATCGCCGCCGCCAAGGCCGAGCCCGCCGTGGCCGCCGCCCTGGAGGGCAAGACCCTGGTCAAGGAGATCTACGTCAAGGGCCGCCTGGTCAACCTGGCCGCCAAGGGCTGAAGCGTCCGGCAGGGGTTTTCATGAATTGTTCAGAAAGTGGGACGGAAAAACTTCTGCAAAAAGGTTGACGGGAAAGCGAAAATGCGCTATACTGTCTCTGTTAGTTACCATGTAACAACGAAATTCCCGCCTCACGGTCCAAGGGAGGGATAAGATGTCGGAAATTCGTGTTAAAGAGGGCGAGTCGCTGGAAAGCGCACTGCGTCGCTTTAAGCGGAGCACCGCCCGCAGCGGCGTGCTCGCAGAGGTTCGTAAGCGCGAGGCTTACGAGAAGCCCTCTGTCAAGCGCAAGAAGAAGTCTGAAGCGGCCCGCAAGCGCAAGTACAAGTAACAAAAGCCTTGCCCACGGTCTTGATTGACCGCTGCGTTGCTAACGCCGATGTGGGAGAACCCTGTTGCGGGGTTCTCCCATTTTTGTTGAGCACCCTGCCAAAGGAGACCCCGCGATGCTGATTACCCCCGAGTATGTGTTCCAGGATGTGACCCACATCACCCCGGCTTTTCTGGCCGGGAAAGGGATCACCGCCCTGGTGCTGGACATCGACAACACCCTGACCGGCGACGGCAGCCAGCAGCTGCCCCGGGAGGTGGCCGCCTGGCTGCAGGCCATGCGCGCCGCCGGCGTCCGGCTGACCATCGTGTCCAACGGCACCCCCCGGCGGGTGGCCCCCTTTGCCCGGAAGCTGGGGCTGGACTACGTCTGCTGGGCCGCCAAACCCCTGACCCCCGGCCTGATGGTGGCCCGGCGCCGCCTGGGGGTGGAAAAGCGCCGGATGGCCATGGTGGGGGACCAGCTCTACGCCGACCGGAGGGCCGCGGCCCTCTACGGCATCCCCGCCCTGATGGTGGTGCCCCGGGGCCCCGACCGGGGCGCCCAGGTCCGGCTCAAGCGCAAATGGGAGCGCCGTTTCTGGCAGCGCTACTACGACCGGGGAGGGAAACTGCTGTGAAAGACGCCGCCCCGCGCTTTGGCCCTGCGGGCATCAGCGACAGCTTTGCCGCCCAGGGCTACAAGACCAGCCTGGACATCCCGGCTTACACCGCCGGGATGGGGCTGGACGCCTTCGAGTACCAGTGCGGGCACGGCGTCCGCCTGGCCGAAGGCAAAGCCCGGCAGATGGCCGCCCTCGCGGCGGAAAAGGGGATCGTGTTCAGCGTCCACGCCCCCTACTACATCAGCATGTCCAGCCTGGACGAGGAAAAACGCCTGGGCAGCATCCGCTACCTGCTCCAGAGCGCCCAGCTGTGCCGGGCGCTGGGGGGCCAGCGGATTATCTTCCATCCCGGCAGCTGCGGCAAACAGAGCCGGGCCGCCGCCCTGGACAAGGCGCTGGATACCCTGCGCCGGGGGGTGGAGGCCCTGGACGAGGCCGGCTACGGGGACATGACCCTCTGCCCCGAGACCCTGGGCAAGATCGGCCAGCTGGGCGATCTGGAAGAGGTGCTGGCCCTGTGCGGGGTGGACCGCCGGATCGTCCCCTGCATCGACTTTGGCCACCTGAACGCCCGCACCCTGGGGGGCATCCGCTCCCGGGCGGACTACGCCGCCATCCTGGACCGGATGGGGGAGGCCCTGGGGGACGACCGTGCCCGGACCTTCCACGTCCATTTTTCCCGGATCGAATTTTCGGCCGGTGGCGAAAAACGCCACTGGACCTTTGCCGACACCCAGTACGGCCCTGAGCCGGACCCCCTGATGGAGCTGCTGGCCGAGCGGCGGCTTGCCCCTGTGGTGATCTGCGAGAGCGCCGGCACCCAGGCCGAGGACGCCCGCACCCTGGGCCAAATCTACCGCAGGGCGCTGCAAAAGGGCGTGTGAGCCCGGCTTTTTCCCTGTTTTTTGCCGAAATGTAGGTGTTACAATGAAGTGAGACAAAAAGAGAAAAAAGAGTAGCGAATAGGAGCGTCCTGTGGTAAGGTTAAGTTGCTCAGACAAAACCGAAAGGCAGGGACTCCTACTCGCCATGAATACAATAACACAAACGATGCGGTTTAGGCAAGCGGTTCTTGAATATTCCAACAAATACGGAGTGACCAGGGCTGCGATCCGTTACAAGTTGAACCGGCAGTACATCTACCGCTGGAGGAAACGCTACGACGGCACCGTGCAGTCTCTCGCCGACCGCTCCCACCGTCCCCACAGTCATCCAAACCAGCATACACCCGAAGAGATCAAGCTCATCCTCGATATGAGGCGCCGGAATCCTCACACTGGGCTTGTGGTCTTTTGGGTCAAGCTGAGACAGAGAGGCTATACGCGCTCTATCTCGGGTCTATACCGCTTTCTTCGCAAACGCGGACAGATGGCAGTCAAGCTGCCCAATCCCAAACGCAAGCCCAAACCTTACGAGCAGATGCAGTACCCAGGCCAGCGCGTCCAGATCGACGTGAAATTCGTCCCTCAAAGTTGTATTGCTGGACAAGAAAAAGGAACGCAGTACTATCAATACACTTTTATCGATGAATACAGCCGTTTCCGATATCTTGAAGCGTTTGAAGAACATAACACTTACTCTTCAACGGTTTTCCTGCTCCATGTGGTGAAGAAGTTCCCATACCTCATTGAATGCGTGCAGACGGACAACGGCACCGAATTTACCAACAGGCTGTTGCCAAAAGGCACTGACCGCCTTACGCTATTTGAGCAGACCTTACAAAAACTGGGCATCCGTCACAAAATGATACGGCCATATACCCCAAGGCACAACGGTAAAGTGGAGCGCAGTCACCGCAAGGACAACGAAGAGTTCTACGCTCTGCATAGCTTCTATTCTTTTGAGGACTTCAAAAAGCAACTCGCCATAAGAGAACGGGCATATAACAATTTCCCTATGCGTCCTCTCAACTGGCGCTCTCCTAAACAAGTCTTGAACTCTTTCCCCTTTCTGTAACACTTCATTGACAAACCTACAGGCTTTTTCCCTGTTTTTTGCCGAAACCCCTTGCCAAACAATGCGCAATTGGGTACAATATTCTTAGATATGCGTGAGCATGAGATACTAAATTGATGGAGGAATTCCTTATGATTTCTGCAGGCGAATTTCGCAATGGCGTGACCTTTGAGCAGGACGGCCAGGTTCTCCAGGTCGTTGAGTTCCAGCACGTCAAGCCCGGCAAGGGCGCGGCCTTTGTCCGCACCAAGACCAAGAACGTCATCACCGGCGCGGTCATCGAGACCAGCTACAACCCCACCGCCAAGTTCCCCCAGGCGTTCATCGAGCGCCGTGAGGTGACCTACAGCTACCAGGACGGCGACCTGTACCACTTCATGGACAACGAGACCTACGACGACATCCCGGTCAACGCCAGCGATGTGCCCGATAACTTCAAGTTCTGCAAGGAGAACGAGGTCTGCAAGCTGCTGAGCTACAAGGGCAAGGTGTTCAGCGTCGAGATCCCCAACTTCATCGAGCTGACTGTCACCGAGACCGAGCCGGGCATCCGCGGCAACACCGCCACCAACACCCTGAAGCCCGCCACCGTTGAGACCGGCGCCACCCTGCGTGTGCCCCTGTTCATCAACGAGGGCGACGTCATCCGCATCGATACCCGCACCGGCGAGTATATGGAGCGCGTCTGATTCTGACCCGAAGCCGGGCTTGCGGCCCAAGACCGCGGGTCCGGCCTTTTTGTTCACAGGGCGGCCGGGGCGCCCCGGCGGCCCCTGGATGGAGGGATAGCGTATGGAACTGATCGAAAAAGCTGCCTATCTGCAGGGCCTGATGGAAGGTCTGGGGCTGGATGAGTCCACCAGGGAGGGCAAGGTCCTCCACGCCATGAGCAGCCTGCTGGCCGAGATGGCCGCCAGCATCAAGGCGATGGAACAGGACATCACCCAGGCCGAAAGCCAGCTGGACGGCCTGCGCGAGGACGTGGAAGAGCTGCAGGCCGACTTCTACGAGGACGAGGACGACGCCGAGTTTCCCTGCTACGAGGTGGACTGCCCGAGCTGCGGCGAGACCGTCTATGTCACCGAGGAGGACCTGGACGCCGGCGAGGCGTTCTGCACCAACTGCGGCTGCACCTTTGAGGTGGCGCTGGACGACTCGGAAGAGGGCGCCGGCGAGGAAGCTGCCGGCGATGACGAGCAGGATGCCAGCTACGAGGTGACCTGCCCGGGCTGCGGCGCCGTGACCGTCCTGGACGAGGAGACCCTGCTGTCCGGCAAGGCCCGCTGCGCCGGCTGCGGCAAACCCCTGGAGATCGACCTGCCCGACGAGACCTGACGGCTGCGTGACACCCCCTGCAACAACGCAAAAAGACCCCCGCATGGCGTTTGCCGTGCGGGGGCTTTGTCGTTTACGGGCCGGATGGGCCCCGGCCGCATCCCGGCGGGATGGCCGGCCTGGGGCGGCTCAGTTCTTGGGGGCGGGGGCCTTCGCGGCGGTGATGGCCTTTTCCAGCCAGATGGAGCCGATGTCCAGGGCGTTGTACAGCCCGTGCCGGACCGACTGGCGGGCGGTGCGCTCCTTCATGGATTTGCTCAGATCGGTGGACAGAAGGGTGACCTGCACCTTGTCGGGCATTTCTGCGCCGTCCACAGGGGCGGTGGACAGGATCTGAAGGTATAAGACATAGGGGTCGGTCATCCAACCGTAGTACAGCTCGTTGTCCTTGCGGACGAGGGGCTTGCCTTTATAGGTCATTTTGGGTTTGTAAGACATTCCAAAGCCTCCCTTTGCATATTTTGAAGCCCGCTGCGCCGCCTGGGGCCGCGCGGCAGGGCTAGAATAGAAAACTCTTTACCAGTATAACATAAAAGAAAGAGTATTACAAATCAAAAAACTGTGAATGGATGGCGGGCGGCACGATACGGGCTGTTCCGGCGACACGCCAGAACGAAACCGCCCCGTACTTGCGGCTGTACGGGGCGGTCCATTGCGGTATTCGGTTTGGTATGAGGAGGAATCATGTGTTACAGGGGGCGGTTGCGGCCCCGCCGTTCCTGTGACTATAGGATACCAAAGATTTATACATAAACTGTTTTGATTCTATGAATCTTTTGTAAACTGTGCCCGGCGGTCATTCGGGGGCCTTCATGCTTTCCACCATGCTGATGCTGCGCACCTGGCGGCGCATCAGCCGGCAGACCACCACCGTGAACAGCAGGGTGAGGGCCACGCTGTACAGGAAGCTGGTGGGCTCCAGCATGCGGATGAACATCATCTGCTCCGACTCCACCGTGCGGATGACGAACTGGTGCATGGCCGCGCCGATGCCCAGGCCCAGCACCGCGCCGATGACGCTGAGCAGCTCGATCTCCCGGAAGATATAGCGGTAGACCTCTTTGTCGAAGAAGCCCAGCACCTTGATGGTGGCCAGCTCCTTTTTGCGCTCGCCGATGTTGACGCTGATCAGGTTGTACAGCACCACTGCGGCCAGGGCCGCCGCGCAGACGATGATGAGCAGCACCACATAGTTGATGCAGGTGATGGTGCTGTCGTACATGGCGGCGGTGTCGGCGGCAAAGGAGGTGCCGGACACATAGTTGCAGCCCAGCAGCACGGTGCTCAGGGTCTCGCGCTCGGTGTCGTTCTGGCAGGTGGTGCGGACGTAGACGGTGTTCCAGGCGGGGTCCGCCACCAGGCGCTGGAGGGTGTTCTCGGTGACGTAGAGGTAGGCGCCCAGGTAGTTCTGGGCCACGCCGGTGAGGGTCAGCTCCACACGGCTGCCGTCGGTGCCCTGCACCCAGATGCTGTCCCCGGCCGAGACGCCCAGCAGCTCGGCGGTCTTTTCGCTGAGGACCACGCTGCCGTCGATGAAGGGCAGCTCGCTGCCGGTGGGGCTGCGGAGGGTGAAGTACTCGGTCACCTTCTGGGGGCCGTCGGCGGCCACCAGGGTGACGCTGAGGTCGCTGGTGCTCTCGCGGCTGTCGTAGACCGAGACGGTGCGGGTGTAGAAGGCGCCCCAGCTCTCCACCTCGTCCCGGGCGGCCAGGGTGTCGGTCAGGCCGCCGTCCAGGTCCAGCGCCTTGTCGCTGGACAGGGAGACGGTCAGGTCGGCTTTCTGGATGGTGCCGTACTGGCGGGAGACGATCTCGACGATGGAATCCTGCAGGCCAAAGCCGATCAGCAGCAGGGCGGTGCAGCCGGCCACCCCCAGCACCGTCATATAGAAGCGCTTTTTATAGCGGAACATATTGCGGGCGGTGGTCTTTTGGGAAAAGCTCATCCGGCGCCACAGGGGGCGGACCCGCTCCAGGAAGATGCG
>OEQW01000134.1_pt1 | contig 10812 bp, 10 predicted proteins | sample 1539861 | NCBI WGS metagenome assembly OEQW01 (sample SAMEA3891885, study PRJEB23780) | metagenome | biome: terrestrial biome; feature: animal house; material: Caecal content | place: Italy | collected 2015-05-05 | reverse complement strand
ATTCTTTATGTGATGATGTTTCCATATTTTTCTGTTGATACTTATATATGGTGTTACTTTATATTTGTGCCAACTTCATTTTTCTGTTCACTGCTTACTGGAACAGTGGTCGAGCGAGTCGTACAATGGATTTATCAAAATAGCCTAAATATGGCAGTTTTTCTAAAAAATAAAAGAAAAACTTCTGATAAGATATTGGTAAAAGGGGTTGACAAAAAATAAAATCCGTCCTATGATTAAGACAGCTAAATAATTATAGCTATGAAGGAACGAGTAGCCATAGAATGCTCCGACAGAGAGAAGAAACAGTAGCTGGAAGTTTCTTTCCGACAGATATGGTGAAGACCACTCCTGAGCTGCGATAGGAAATGATCGCCGTACCTCTGCGTTAAAGAGTAAGGTTTGATAGAACCTGAGTGAAAATCAAGGTGGAACCGTGTATATGATGCACCCTTGGACAGGCAGTAGCTTGCTCCAGGGTGTTTTTTATTTTATCGGAAGAACCAATAAAATAAAGCTATCACGATGTGCAAAGGGAAAGATTAGTAAAAATTTCTTTTGTAATAGGAAACATTTGTTTTCTATGATGAGCCAAGTGGAAAGTAGTTCCTTATAAAATATAAAACGAGAGGAGACTTTTGAAATGATTATTACATTAAAAGATGGATCGAAAAAAGAATATGCACAGCCAATATCTGTTTTGGATATTGCAAAAGACATTAGTGAAGGGTTGGCGAGAGTAGCCACTGCTGGAGAAGTAAATGGAGAAGTAGTCGATTTAAGGACAGTAATAGAAAAGGACTGTGAATTAAGTATTTTAACAGCAAATGATGAAAAAGGACTTGCAGCACTCCGTCATACAACTTCTCATGTGTTGGCAGAAGCGGTAAAACGTCTTCGTCCAGAGGCAAAATTAGCAATTGGTCCTTCTATCGATACAGGATTTTACTATGATTTTGAGTGTGAACCGTTTTCGAGAGAAGATTTGGATGCAATTGAAAAAGAAATGAAGAAAATTATTAAGGAAGGTGCCAAAATTGAGCGTTTTGAACTTCCAAGAGAAGAAGCAATTGCATTTATGAAGGAAAAGGGTGAACCATACAAAGTAGAATTAATTGAAGACTTGCCAGAGGATGCGGTGATTTCATTCTACTCTCAGGGAGAATTTACTGATTTATGTGCAGGACCTCATTTAATGAGTACAAAGGGAATTAAGGCATTTAAGCTATTGTCTTCTTCTGGTGCTTACTGGAGAGGCTCGGAAAAAAATAAAATGTTAGCTCGTATTTATGGAACTGCATTTGCAAAGAAAGACGAATTAAATGCATATTTAGAGCAATTAGAAGAGGCAAAAAAGCGTGACCATAATAAGTTGGGACGTGAAATGGAATTATTCACAACAGTGGATGTAATTGGACAGGGACTTCCTCTTATTATGCCAAAAGGCGTTATTATGATTAAGGAATTACAACGCTGGATTGAAGATTTGGAAGATAACGAGTGGGGATATGTTCGTACGAGAACTCCATTAATGGCTAAGAGCGATCTTTATAAAATTTCAGGTCATTGGGATCATTATAAAGAGGGTATGTTTGTCCTTGGAGATGAAGAAAAAGATAAGGAAGTATTCGCACTGCGTCCAATGACTTGTCCATTCCAGTATTATGTATATAAGGCAACACAGCATAGTTATCGTGAATTGCCGCTTCGTTATGGTGAGACATCTACATTGTTCCGTAATGAAGATTCTGGTGAAATGCATGGTTTGACACGTGTACGTCAGTTTACGATTTCAGAAGGACATTTGATTGTACGTCCAGATCAGGTAGATGAAGAATTTAAGAATTGTGTTCACTTAGCTGTACATGTGCTTACAACATTAGGATTGCAAGACGATGTAACCTATCGTTTGTCAAAATGGGATCCTGCCAACACAGAAAAATATATTGGTGATGCAGAGTATTGGGAAACATCCCAGGGAAAGATGCGTGAATTGCTGAATGAGTTGAATCTTCCATTTGTAGAAGCAGATGGAGAAGCTGCATTCTATGGTCCAAAATTGGATATTCAGGCAAAGAATGTATATGGAAAAGAAGATACCATGATTACGATTCAATTAGACTTTGCATTGGCAGAACAGTTTGATATGTACTATATTGATGAAAATGGTAATAAGAAGCGTCCATTTATCATTCATAGAACTTCAATGGGATGTTACGAGAGAACTTTGGCATGGTTAATCGAGAAATATGCTGGATTATTCCCAACTTGGTTATGCCCAGAACAAGTTCGTGTACTTCCTATTTCTGAAAAATATAAAGACTATGCAGAGCAAGTCAATGCACAATTGAAAGCAAATGGAGTTCGTTCCAGCGTCGATAATCGTTCCGAGAAGATTGGATATAAGATCCGTGAGGCACGTTTGGCAAAAGTTCCATATATGTTAGTAGTGGGAGCAAAGGAAGAAGAAGATCAAGTCGTATCGGTAAGAAGCCGTTACCTTGGAGATGAAGGACAGAAACCATTAGAAGAATTCATTGATGCTATTTGTAAGGAAATCCGCACAAAAGAAATCCGCAAAATTGAAGTAGAAAACCAAAACTAATGTAAAAAGACTGTCAATTAAAAGACTTTATCTGTAGTTGTATTAATTTCTGCTTGCAGTTAGCTAGAATATCGTGTTACAATAAGAGTAAATTCTTAGAGAAAGGCGGTACATCAATTATGAGTCAGGAAGTTTTAAATTATGTGATTGAGAAAACTCGTGAGTTAATCGCAGCACCTACTTGCAGCAGTGAAACAAAAGCAGCAGCGCAGAAGTGGCTGGATGCAGTTGGGACGGATGCACAAAAAGAAGAAACTGAAAAATATATTGCAGAATTGGAAGCCGATATTATGCCAATTGATATGTTAATTGGATTTGCTGGTTCAGAAAAGGGATCAGATTATTTCGGGGCTGAAACTGCCGCAGCGATTGTGGCACATGCAAAAGAAATCAAGGCAGCTGGAGCAAAATATTGCGATTGTCCCGCTTGCTCAATCGTGGAAGAAATATTGAAAAAGAAAGCAGAAATTTTAAAATAAGAATATCCATTAAGCCGCCTGTCTGTAACTTGCAGATGGCGGCTTTTTCCTTGTGTTGGAACAATTGGATTAAAATGTACCGAAGTACAGCAAAAGAAAAATCAGTGAATAATTTTTTATGGAGGAATTCCGTATGGCAACAGTATTGTTAATCATTATCTATATTGCGTTTATTGGATTGGGAATTCCAGATTCCTTATTTGGAACAGCATGGCCAGCAATTTATATGGAATTTAATCTTCCAGTTTCAGCGGCCAATTATGTTACATTTCTTATTTCTGGAGGAACGATCATTTCCAGTTTGTTGTCCGCTCGACTCATCAATCGTTATGGAACGGCCAAAATTACAGCGGTAAGTACCACAATAACCGCTGCTGCACTTTTGGGATTTTCTTATTCCAATGGTATATTCTGGCTATGCTTATGTGCAATACCGCTTGGATTAGGGGCAGGGGCAATTGATTCTGCATTGAATAATTATATAGCATTACATTATAAAGCGATGCATATGAATTTTTTGCATTGTTTTTATGGGATTGGAGTTTCGTTAAGTCCGTATTTGATGTCACTTGCCCTTTCTGTCAATGCAAATTGGAGAAATGGATATCGGATTATATTTTGGTTTCAAGCTGGAATTGCTATAGTAACGATAATATCCATTCCATTATGGAAAAAAGTAAAACATGCTTCCTCGGTACAGGAAAATTCTTCTGTTACATTAGGCTTTTTTCAACTAATAAAGATGGTTCGTACAGTCTGCCTTATATTTATGGGATCCTGTGCGATGGAATATACTTGCGGCGGTTGGGGAAGTACGTTTCTGGTAAATGCAAAGGGAGTAATGGTAGATACAGCCGCTCAAATGATCACATTTTATTATATGGGAATGGCGCTGGGACGTTTTCTATCTGGAGTATTTGCAAATAAGCTTACTAGCTGGCAGTTAGTGAGAATTGGACAAATGATTGTTTTAGCTGCCATCGTTTTGTTGTTGCTGCCAGTCCCGTCATTTGTTTCTGGAATTGCATTATTTTTAATTGGGCTGGGAAATGGACCGATTTTTCCTAATATGCTGCATCTTACTCCAGAGAACTTTGGAGCAGATATTTCCCAGTCTGTTATCAGTATACAAATGGCAGCATCCTATTTCAGCATTATGTTGGCACCAATGTTGTTTGGATTCATTGCTCAAATTATCGGTGTTACGTTGTTTCCATATTATTTAATGGTTCTGTTTCTAATTATGATGGCTGGAACGATATTGTTAAAATGGAAAATCAAAAATAATGCTTATTCAAATTTTCGATCATAAAGCAATGCAGCAATTAGTACAACAAAAACAGAACCAGCATTATGAACCAAAGCTCCAGTGGTAGGTGTAAGCATTCCTAACAGTGAAAGTGTAATTGCTACGAAATTAATGAGTAACGATAAAGCAATACTAAATTTGATTGTTTTTACTGTTGCGTTAGATAAACGTTTTAAATAAGGAATTTTTGTTATATCGTCACTCATTAATGCAATATCAGCTGCTTCTATTGCTATATCGCTTCCCATGCTTCCCATAGCTACTCCTACATTCGCTGTTTTTAGTGCAGGTGCGTCATTTACACCATCACCAATCATACATACATATTTTTCTTCTTTTTGTAATTTTTGAATATTTTTCACTTTCTCTGCAGGTAATAGCTCAGATTTAATGTTTGTAATATTGACTTGTTTTGCAAAATATTCTGCTGTTTTTTGGTTATCTCCTGTTAAGAGGATAATATCGGTACCCATGTTTTTTAATTGTGTAATCATATTTTGGGCTGTAGGGCGAAGAATATCGGAAAGAGTAATCATACCGACACATTCGTCATTTACGGAAGCGAGTATAGAAGCTTTTCCTTCATTACGAAATTTATCTAAAACCTCTTTTATATGTTTCGATATAAAAATTCTCTTTTCTTTTAAATATTTTTCGTTTCCACAAAATATTTTTTTGTTATTTGAGTTATTTGTAAACCTTTTTGTTATTTATTTCTGCATAGATACCTTTTCCAGCTTCCATTTGAAAATTAGTTGTTTCTATTAATGTTATATTTTGATCTTTCGCATACGCTACAATTGCTTTTCCTAAAGGATGCTCACTTCTTGTTTCTGCTGAAGCGATAAGGGATAACAAAGTATGATTATCATATTTATCTGAAAATGAGAGAATATCATTCACTTCCAATGATCCAAATGTAAGGGTTCCCGTTTTATCAAAAGTGATCGTATCTACTTTTCCCATTTTTTCAAGCGCTTCCCCAGATTTAATGATAACACCACGTTTAGTAGCTTGACCGATTGCTGCCATAATTGCTGTAGGAGTAGCAAGAACTAATGCACAAGGACAAAATACGACGAGAACCGTTACTGCTCGAACAATATTTCCAGTAACAAAATAAGCAAGAATGGCAATTAGTAAGGCAACTGGAACGAGCCAACTAGCACAGGTATCGGCGATTCTTGCCATTGGAGCTTTTTTATTTTCCGCTTCTTCTACCATATGGATGAGTTTTTGTAAAGAACTATCTTCTCCTACTTTAGTTGCCTTCATATCAATAGAGCCGAAACAATTTAATGTTCCGCAAAAAACACTGTCGCCGACTTCTTTGTCTACTGGAAGTGATTCTCCAGTCATAATGGACTGATCAATAGAAGTATTTCCTACTGTGATAATTCCGTCCACTGGAATTGTTTCACCTGGCAGGACACGCAATAGATCGCCTTTTTTAATTTCATCCACTTTTATTATAATTTCGCTGCCGTTTTTAATTTTACGTCCTTGTTGCGGAGCAAGGCTTATCAATGTTTTTAATCCTTTTTTTGCCCTTTCTGTTGTCTTATCTTCCAATATTGCACCAATCGCCATGATAAATGCGACTTCACCAGCTGCAAATAAGTCACCGATTGCAATAGCAGCAACCATGGCAATGCTAATTAAGAGTGCAGAAGAGATTTTACTAATTCCTTTATTGTAAATTAATCTCCAAATTGAAAGATACAGCAGTGGAATACCACATATCATTACAGAGATCCATGCGGGATCAAGTGGCAAGTAAATGTTCAGTGCTGGAAGTAATAGACTCAATACCAGAAAAATTCCACCTATCATTGTCATAGGAATATTGCCTAAAAAATCACTTATCTTTTTCATATGATTTCATCCTTTCTATCTTGATTTATTAAACTTATTAGAGTACAATATATTCAATACTGAATAATTTGTATGGTTTTATTATATGAATGATTGATAATGAAATCAACAATCAAATCGACTGAAATGTAAGATATTGAACATTTTAATTAAATTGTACAGGAGGAAAATGAGATTGGATAGAAGACAACAAAAAACAAGAAATGCAATTTTTAATGCATTTAGCGAATTACTGAAAAACAAAAATTTTAATAATATTACTGTGCAAGAGATTATTGACAAGGCAAATATTGGACGGAGTACATTCTATTCTCATTTTGAAACGAAGGACGATTTGTTAAAAGAAATGTGTACCGATATATTTACCCATATTTTTTCAGATGAGTTAAAAATGGAAAAGACACATGATTTTTCGAGAGACAATAACGGATTACAACAGAAAATTACTCATATTCTATATCATCTGAAAGACAGCAAAAAAGATATTGCTGGAATACTGTCTTGTGAAAGTGGAGAATTGTTTATGGAGTATTTTAAAGAATACCTTACAGAAATGTTTTCTAAATTTCTAAATAATAAAATAACGAATGTTCCAAGGGAGTTTCTTCTGAATCATTTGGCAGGAAGTCTTTCTGAAGCAATTAAATGGTGGATTAAAATGGATATGAAAAATAGTCCAGAAGAAATTTCAGCCTATTATATGGCAGTCATTACAATTAAGTAAATAAAATATCGAAAAAATATGCGATCCCCTAACTTCAATGTTTCTAGCTTATCATTGATGCAGGGGAAAGCAATACCGAGCATTTAATTCAAATAGACCCATTCATAGTAACTACAATTTTACCGTTTACTGTGCCAGAATCCATTGCAATACAAGCTTTTGCAATCTCAGAAAAGGGAAATACTTTTCCAACGTAAGGAATTAACTTATGTTCTGCTAAGAAAGAATAAATATAGTTTATCGTTTCTTGTGTAGGGTAATTGCTGAAGAAACTACTTAGATACACGCCATTGGGAATAAATTTAATTGGGTCAAAGTTGTTGAGAACATACACACCGCCCAAAATGCCAGTATTACAGACAATACCTCCTTGAATCTCGGATAATCGTAAAATCTGTTCCGAATGGTTTAGACCAAATGCTTTTATTTTTACTAGCACCCAGCCAGGTTTTATTTTTGGAACAGGAAAATTGGTTAATGTAATATCAGAAGCTTTCGTAACGTTATTTAGCACAACTGCTTTCATTGTTTTCGGAATCATAATTAACCTTCCTCTGATCGTTAGAATTGGCTTTGTAAAATTCAGTTTTTGATTTATAATTCTATTATAATCTAAGATGAAAAGAAGAACTAGTACGCACAAATCTATGACTTAGTTACTTTTTGATAACTACGTAGATATATGTTACTGGAAATGAATGGAGGTATGATTATGTTAACGAAGGAAGAAATGCCTGTTTGCCCAGTTGCAACAACTGTTTCACTAATAGGGAGTAAGTGGAAGTTACTGATTTTAAGGAATTTATTGGCAGGTCCATGGAGGTTTAATGAACTGAAAAAAAACTTAGAGGGAATTAGTCAGAAAGTTTTAACCGATAGCCTGCGCTCAATGGAAAAAGATGGAATTATCACTCGAACTGTTTATGCTGAAGTACCGCCTCGTGTGGAATATGCTTTAAGTGAATTAGGAGAATCAATGCGTCCAATTATTCGTGCGATGGAGGCGTGGGGAATTGAATATAAAAAGAATATCCAATGATTTATTATAGGAGGGATTATATGGCTAAATTAGAACAAAATTTGTATGGAGAGTTTGATGAAATACTGAACCGAATTGAAGAGGGAATACTGAATGGCAGTGTATCAGCATCATTGGAAGATTCTAGTGATTTCTATGAGGGAACGGCTCGTTGCAGTGTTCGTGTGTTTGAGCGGTATAGTTATGCTGGAGGGAATCGTGTGAGTTTAAATGTAACTTTGTTTCAAAATGAGGGAACCATCAAGTTGTCAGCGATTACTTCTGGTGGGAGTCAGGCAATGTTTTGGAAGGTTAACACATGGGGAGAAGAAGCATTTTTAGATAAGTTGAGAGAATTACTGTAGATCTAGCTAATTCTTTCTCCGATAATCTGTTGGAGTTTGGTTTGTATATTTTCGAAAGACTTTGCAAAAATAGTTTGCATTTGAAAATCCATTTATCAAATGTGTTTTCTTTGTTTTCGTTATTATCTATATTATAATAGATTTATTCTTATAATACAATTATCAAAAATTGAATAATTTGGGAGGGTATGAATGAATCAGATAATCAGGATAGAAGAAAATGGAATTTATATGGTATTTAAAATATTAGAGAATGGATGGATTCGGTTTCTTCATTTTTCCTCTCGTCCATTGCAGGAAGAAGAAATTGTAGCAGAATCGGTTTTGGAGGGGTTTCCTTTTATCGGGATGAATCTTTCTGGCTTCGATCGTCCATACGAACGTCATGGAAATAAATACATTGTAACGGCACCTGGGTATCGTATGAAATATGATTCTCATGAAGATAGGAGGAATCAATTCGGGCGTTTGATTATTTTTCATTTGAGAGATCATGTGACAGAGGTTATGGTACATGCCTATATGCAGTTTTATAATGAACTATCCATCATACGATTCTGGAATATTGTGGAAAATAGAGGAAACGAAGAACAGACGGTGGAATATATTTCAAACTTTCATTATGAAGGGATTGAGAAAGAAGGAATATCAAATCAAAATGAAAAAATTCGTATTTGGGTTCCACATAATAGTTGGCAGCGTGAGTTAAATTGGAAATGCTATACATTGGCTGATCTAGGGATGGAGTTAAATCAGCCGAAAGAGGTGCGTCATTCCTCCAGTATGATTCGAATTTCTAATACAGGAAATTGGTCCGCAAAAGAATATCTTCCAATGGGATATTTAGAAAATACAGAGACTCAGACCGGCATTTATTGGCAGATTGAGCATAATGGCTCTTGGCATTGGGAGGTTGGAGATCAAAATGGACATCTATATTTAGCGTTGGGAGGACCAAATGAGATCTATTCTCACTGGTCGAAGCAGCTAAAGCCGGGAGATTCTTTTACAACGGTGACGGCCGCCGTAGGAGTTACGTCAAGAGGATTGGATGACGCAATGGGAACATTAACGCAATACCGAAGAAAAATACGAAGGCCAAATGAAGATAATCAAAAACTGCCTGTGATTTTTAATGATTATATGAATTGTTTATGGGGAAATCCGACAACTGAGGCAGAAATTCCTCTGATTGATGCTGCCGCCGAGATTGGATGTGAGTATTTCTGTATTGATGCAGGATGGTATGCAGATGGAAATTGGTGGGATAGTGTCGGAGAATGGAACGAAAGTAAAAAACGTTTTCCAAATGGATTAAAAGAAGTCACCGATTATATTCAGAAAAAAGGTATGATTCCAGGCGTATGGATTGAACCAGAAGTAATGGGAATTTATTGCAGACTAGCTTCAAACGTTCCCAAAGATTGGTTTTTTGTAAGGCATGGGAAACCAGTGTATGATCGAAGTCGTTTTCAATTGGATTATAGGAATCCAGAAGTGAGAGCATATATGGATTCCGTTATTGATCGTCTTGTTCGTGAGTATGGTATTGGATATATTAAGACGGATTATAATATAGAGCCGGGCATTGGAACCGAACTTTATGCAGATAGCGTTGGAGATGGAATGTTGGAGCATGAACGTTGTTATCTTGCATGGTTAGATGGAATTTTTCAACGACATCCGAAATTGGTTATTGAAAATTGTTCAAGTGGAGGGCTGCGTATGGATTATGCTATGCTTTCTCGTTTAAGCATTCAGTCTACAAGTGATTTAGAAGATTATTTACAGTATCCAGTTATCGCAGCAAATGCACCGACAGCAGTTACTCCAGAACAGGCAGCAGTTTGGTCTTACCCAATGAATCACAGCAAAGGTGTTGGTGAAGAAGAACTTCAAGAAGAAACCATTTTTAATATGGTAAATGCAATGCTTTTGCGTATTCATCAGAGTGGACATCTTGTAAAATTAGATCAAACACGCAAGGCAGTTGTAAAAGAAGGAATTATGGTATATAAAGAAATTCGTCATGATATTGCAAATGCGCAGCCGTTTTGGCCACTTGGTCTGGCTAGCTATGCAGATACTTGGATTGCACTTGGAGTTCGTACAGAAAAGAAGGCATATTTAGCAGTGTGGAAACGACCAGGGGGATCCGATTCTCAAGTAATTCCTCTTCCGAAAGAATTACGTGTTTCGAAAATCCGCTGTATTTATCCGAAAACAAGCGAGGTTTTGTATCATTATAAACAAGAAGAACACTGTCTTATTATTCATACAAATAAGAAATTTATAGGGCGTTTATTTGAAATAATAAAGTAAAGGAGTATCAAATTTATGGAACGAGTTCATTTAAACGGAATCTGGCGGATGAAGAAAAAGGGAGACAGGAGTGAATATCCTGTTTTAATTCCTGGTTCTGTATTATCAGCATTGT
>OEQW01000127.1_pt1 | contig 10925 bp, 11 predicted proteins | sample 1539861 | NCBI WGS metagenome assembly OEQW01 (sample SAMEA3891885, study PRJEB23780) | metagenome | biome: terrestrial biome; feature: animal house; material: Caecal content | place: Italy | collected 2015-05-05 | reverse complement strand
ATTTACAACAGAGTATGAGAACTAAAGTGCGAAAAATTCTTGACACCACCGTTTCTTAAAGCATCAGTTCTTCTTTTTTGCTTCGAATCAGTTCTCGCATTCCTCGCACCTGAGTGTTTAGAATGGAAGCACCGTCCGCAATGGCGCTAGTCGATGTGCCGGAGGTTACAATCAGCTTAAAGTACTCGAAAGTTTTGCTGACCATCTCTTTTTTGGACAGAATCTTTTCTACTCGAGCACCAGTGATCACACAGTCTATATCCTGATAGAAGTATTCGGCTGTTTTTTCCTCATAGATTTCTCCAAAGCACATGTCGTAGCTGCAGGTATAAACGTAGACCTGATTCTCACTGAAAAGGAAAATATTGACTTCCACCATCGAGTATCGGGTGTCGTAATCAGATCCATAGCGGAAAATCAGTCGGGGACGGTATCTCTTCTTTGTCACAACAGCTCGAATCCCGATGAAGGGAAGATAAATATACCAGAAGTAGATCTTCAGGATCAAAAACAGAAACGAGAGGATTTTGCTTCTATTTTTGTTTTTTTGCGAATAGAGATGGAAATCGTAATAGGGACCTCGCACGCGAATCGGTTCAATCATGCTGATTTGCTCGCTGACCAAGCCGAGTTTTTCCAACGCTCTACTTCGGAGCTGTTCGATATCCAGTTCGAGCTGATGGTCATACTGTCTCTCCGCAGTTTGATTGGGGGCAAACCGCTCGATAAGTGCCCAAATGAGTGCCGCAAGGAGTGCTAGAAGGATAATTATAATGGCTGCTAGAGGGGGGATATGGAACAGAATACTCAGCAAAACGAGCGCAACAGGTCCCAGAGTTGCCAGCAGAAGAGGACCATTGCTGCCATAAAAATATACTTTGATGGAACTTCTGTCAGCCTGGTTAATCATTTTTTCTTCCTCCTGATTTTCTTTTGCTTGATTTCATCTTTCTTTTCCCGGACAAGATTTTGTATGGCAAGAGTCGTTTGTGTAATCTGCTCATTGCGTGTGTAACAGCTATCAATGGAGCCACTCATTTTGTTTCCGGAACTTGAGGTTACTAGAAATTCTTGGAAATATATTGCCTGCTTTGACAATGATTTTGAGGAGTGATGCTGGAGTTCTTTGGATTCCACGAGACAGAGATCCTGATAGAAGGTCTCGCAGGTAGATTCCCTGAAAATTTTGTTGGTGCAAATGTCGTAGCTGACCTTGAAGAGATAAAGTTGATTTTGAGAAAGGAACCAAATGCTTCTTGTAGCACAGGAATACCGCCAGGCACCGTCGCTGCCTTTTTTGACGACCAAGTGAGGCTCATAAGAAAACAGTCGGCGAATCCAACGTTTTAGGGCCTTAAACCATTTCAGCTTATGATCCTCGTTTTGGTAATCAGGTCCAACCAGAGACAGAGGCTCCGCTACTTCTACCTGTTGTGGAACTAATGCCAATCGATCCATGGCTTTTTCAAAGGTGAACTGTTCCATACTGGCAGTAAATAGCCTGTCATATTCAAACTACGCTTTAGAGTCTGGCCGGAATCTATCAATCAGATACCATACAATCGCAACAATAACTCCCCAAATTCGAAGGAAGGATTGTGCCCCCAAAATAAAACCAGTCAAAGACATCAGTCCCAAGGGATTTTCTTTTGTGAGCATGATAAAGAGGGATGCCGCGATGATAATAAGATATCCTGCGATCGGAAATACGATCAAAACCAACAAAGCAAGGTAAAATGGTCCCCTAGAGCCGTAAAAATAACGGATCAGCTTTACGTTGGCTCCCTCCGGATAAAAGCGCTGCATCTTATCCGCGACAACACCGGACAAAGTGGAAATTTCCTTCGCAACAAATTCCACAGCAACAGAGAGTTTATCCCAAACCCAGCGGCAGCTTGCTAGAAAATAATCTTTTGCGAGAATTATTATGGGTTCGTCTTGTCTGTGATCCTGCTTTGCCAGTTTTTTTACTAGGAAAAGATATCCCACAATAAGTGCTACCAGTAGCAGCAGAATTCCTGCTACCAGCAGAACAACACTCAGCGTGTTGAGTTTTTCCGCTTCGATGGAAAGTGTAATATATCTGGCATTGATAGAGACTGGTTCGCTGGTCCCCATTTTTTCCTCTCCGTTGAGGTTAACCTGAGTCATCTTGTAGCCGGACGGAATAAACGTGAAGTCTATACCATTCTCTGTGATCCCCGCTTTGTTGAGAAGAGGATCAAAGAAACATTCAAAATAAAGACTCCAGTTCGATTTGAAGGTTTCCTTCTGAAAAAGCACAAGGAGCGACGGATCGGTGAAAGAGTCGCTGTATAGCAAATCCGTCAGCCTATTTTTCGCATCAAAGCTGTTTTCTGGAAGAGTAAGCCTGCAGATTTCCCCTTCCTCACTGATCCTCTCAATATTGACATCTTCCCATAAACTTTTGTAGTAATTTGCCGCCTTTTCCGCCTGATTCGGTTTATCTTGCGGGAAAACGAAATCTATTTGAATGTTTGCACCATCCATATCAACTGGAGACATTGTAACAGCAATCCGATCCACTTGGGAATGCTGATCAATGTGGAAGTTTGTTGAGATGGAATCGGCATATGTTTCAAACGAAATGTTGCTTTCTTCTGGGTTCCATTCGTTACCGCTTATCAACAGACGCCGTTCGTCCTGCTCATCCAGTTTGTAGACACAGTATACATGCAGAGAACCGTCTGCCTCACCGCTGAACATACTAACAGGAATGCTTTCTTGGACGTATTGAGATGTAACAAACGGATCGTTGTCGGAAAGTTCTGTCCAGCAGACGTACTCGTCGCCAAAAATAGAGACCATTCCATCAGAAAAACCTTCTAGCGAAGGAGCTGTCCAGATGATTTGAAAGATATAGGAATCTTCCTCTTTGGACTGAACCCACTCTCCTGAGGCTCCCTGTGGCACCAGTGAGGCCATATAGGCATCAACTTCTTCTTGCTTTTCGCCTCTTGCCTGCCGGGGCATCCAGAAAGAGACTATGCGTTCGCAGTTAGCCTGACCGATGTGCGTATCCACCTGAATAAAAGTAATTGGATGGCTCTCAATGCGATTGAACTGAATAGTTCCGCCTGTGCTGATTTCCTGTCCGTTGAAGACGACAGAAGTGTCGCTCAACTCCCACAGATTGGAGCTGTCACTCATTAACTCGTCTTCTTCCACAACCTTTTTGAACCAGTCCAAAAGATCGAGGCTGCTGAAATCTTCCTCCAGAGCCGCACCAGAAGCAAACACCGAGTTGGGTTGCCGGAATGCTATTTCAGAGGACCTTCCCAAGAGAGACTCCACCTGTGACTTGTAATCCTCGAAAGAGGAAAAGGTTAGGGTGAAGGTATATGTATAGGAAGAATTATCCTCTGTTTTTTTATATGTCAGATTATTAGGGCAGTGCTGGCTGATGACTGCGTCAATACTGTCGATGCCTCCTTTGAAATTGTTTTCAACATCGCTTTTGGAGACGACACAGGTGATAATTCTGCTGCCTGAAAATTCATGATCCAGGATCAGTTTTGTAGAAATTTTAGCTCCGCAGCCAGACAGAAAGAGCAGAACAAGCAACAGCAGAATGCTGAGAAGGGCTTGCTTTTTCCTTCTTGTCTTCATTTTCCTCCTCCTTTTTCTTTTTTCACAGAAAACTTTTTCCCGGTGGCCTGCCGGAAAAGATGTGTGTCTGTTATCTGTTTCTCAGCATCCCAGCTCTGCTGGAGCCGGTACATTGAGTAGTTCGAAGAGAAGCCTGGCATCTTCCTCAGAAAGGTTTGTTTTTCGGGCCATGGCGAGCTCTTCTCGCCAGTCTGGAAAGACCCGCAAGGCTTTTTTGGCATAAAAATCCAGCTTGAGATATGCGGAAAACAAATGATAAACGCCTCGCTCCTCAATTATGAGGGCAGCATCAAGATATTCTTGCACTTTCTTTATCACAGGCAGAGGTTGCAGAAAAGGCCGCTTTCCTTGCAGCAGACAAATTGCTGCGTAAAATGAAGTTTCGGAATCGTCAAAATTGTTCTCTAGAAGCTGTTCAAATGCGGCATAGGCCTTGTCATATAGCTTCAGCTTCAGGCAACACATGGCAATAGAGGCCTTGATTTGAGGGCTGTCGGGATTCTTCTGGAGTTCCTTTTGATAACCGTTGAGATAGCGGTTGGTTTGCTGCGCGGTCATGCCATACACACTGTTGAAGCTTGTAATGACAATCGGTCCGTAGCAGTAGGGGCAGTGTGTCATGTCCGTACTGACCGGAGAACCGCACCCGGGACATTGCAGGGAAACCACATTGAGGCTCATGCTTTTCTCGTTTCTCCTTTCTTTATCTTTTTTTCAGCTCAGTTCGTCGCCGTAGCAGGGAATTGACGGTTTGAACCGACCGCTCCAGAGCGGGAAGATTTTCTCCCACCTCCTCGCTGTCGAGGTGGGAGGCGAGCTCGAGCATCAGCTGTAGCTCAGAGGCAATCGAAGTTTCGCAGGCGATGACTTGTGTGTTTCCGTGCCCGAAGTCGCTCTCCAAGGAAAGCCGTTTCTCCAAATGCTTCCCCGCACTGAGCAGAGAAAAAATATCCCTACTGCGCGTTTTTGCATAACTCTGCCGGATGGCAGCATTCACCTCCTGCATCAGCAGGTAGGGCTCTCTCTGGATCATGACTGCATTGCTCGAGATTGGCTCTTGTCTTATGTGGATCTGACGGGCGGCAAAAAAGAGCGACGCAGCGAAGGCCAAAAGCCAGATCCAGAAAAATATCTTTACCGCGAGCATGTTGTTGATGTGAGAGAACACCACGTTGGGATTGTGCAGACTCTGAAGGATGCTCTGTGGCTCGGAAAAGAGCAAATCCCAAAAGGATATTATCTCACCATACACAATGGGAAGAATGACCGCATAAGCGATCACGCCTACAAGGAGCAGTAAAACTGGAAGTAACCCGAGGAGCCTTCCTAGAATCCTGTGATCCACTGCGGCGACCTGCAGGGACTCGCCGGAGGAAAATCCAGCGACCTCCTGTTTTGGAGCACAGGAAACTGTATGAAAAGATTCCTTTCTAGCGGGATCGGGAACGTGCGCGATGGGCGGTTCCATCCCGCACGACTGTTCTCCTTCAAACAGGTACTGATTGAGTGTGGCACCTTTCGTTTCCTGCCTGCCGTTTTCATCGGATAAAGAGGGGAGTGTTTCACTCCGGGTGGCACCATAATCCAAAAAGCTGTTTGAGGGGTTGTTGTTAGGCTGGATGATGACAGAAATAGATTGATCTAACTCTTCAGCGGACGTTTCCCGCATTGCCTCTTCCAGCGCGAGCCGGAACTCAGAGGCGGTCTGATATCGCTCCGAGGAGGGGAGAAGCGCTTTCACGACGACAAGCCCGATTTTTTCTCCTCCCAGCATGGGTGGGGAAGGAATCTGTCCTCTCATGCGGTTTTCAAACGCTGCATCCTCGTCCTGCAGGCTGTATGGTTCTGGAAAACGGGGGAGAAACGGGTTTCTTCCCACATTCAGCAGACGGTATAGCACAATGCCTAAGGAATACAGGTCAACAGATTTCGTATATCCCTCTTTGCCCAGATACACCTCGGGGGCCAGATAGTCGGGGGAACCTTTGACAGATTCTGCCCGAGAGCTGTCCCTCAGAATTTTGGATACGCCGAAATCTCCAATTTTGAACTCTCCTTTTCTCGAAACGAAGATATTCTCCTCCTTAATGTCGCGGTGAATCACTCCGTTCTCATGGCAGGCCTCGAGACCGCTGAGAATCTCCCTGCCCATGCGAAGTATGTCCCGCACCCGGAAGAGATGGGCGAGAAGATATTGATCAAGGGGTGTCAGTTCTTCCATAAGAATATAGATATCGTGTCGCCGCGGGGAATCGGAGGTTACAATATCGTTTTCATAGTAACGGACGATGTGGGGAACCCCTTTTTCAGTCAGATCGTTCAGGATTTGAATTTCCCTAATCACTTCGTCCAGTATTTTTTGGAAATAGTCGTCTGCTTTGGACACGTCGCCTCCCATGGTGCGAAGAACAGAGAGGTACTGTTTCTCCGTTGGAATAGAGATGTGCTTCAGAGCGCGTACATATTCGCCTGAGGGATTGCTCTTGGCTACCCGGTAAACCGTGCCGAATGCTCCGGAGCCGTGGATGTCCTTGACAGTATAACCGAGAATTCGCTTACCAATTAGATCCTGCGGCATCTCATCACCTCCTGACCGGTATCAGTATCAGTGTCACATTATCCGCGTGAGCGCGCCGAACGACCTGCCGCACAAGTCTCTGCCCCGCTGCGTTCCAATCCTTTTCTTCTTTGAGAACGAGAGCGATAGCTTCTTTCGAGAGCGTATCTGTCAGGCCGTCCGTGCAGAGAAGAAAGCATCCGTGTGTCTTCTGCGGAAAACAGACGTCCGGCTGCAACGCAAGACCAAGCCGATCGAGTCCGATATATCGGTTCAGATGCTTCCTTGCGGGAAAGCTGGACAGCTCGCTTTCCGAGAGCAGTCCGAGGTCCAGCATCCGCTGCCCCTCGGTATGATCCTTCGTCAAGATGTGCAGAGTGGTACCGTCGAAAAGGAATGCACGGCTGTCTCCAGCGTGCAGGATGGCGGTTCTGGTTCCGTCCGTTACCAGAAGCAGCAGAGTGGCGCCCATTCCTCTCCATTCGGCGTGTTCCCGTCCCGCTCTGACAACGGCCTTGTTGATCTCGTCAAACTCTGTCCGGAGGCGTTCCACTGCACCTTCCCAAGACACGCCCCTTCTGAGCCTCTGCTCCAGAGCGATCAACCGCTGTGTGCAGATACCGCTAGCTACCTCGCCAGCGTTATGTCCTCCCATCCCGTCGCTAACGGCATAGAGGGTAATGCCTGTGCGCAGGGGGGCGGTCAGAATGCTACCGGGTTTCCCGTGAGGAAGATCGGCGAGGCTTTTTCCGTCAAAGACAAAATTATCCTCCTGTCCCGTGCGCCCTCCCACATGGGTCAAGCAAACAGCTTCCGCTGCGTTATTCTGCATAGAACCTTGACAGTTTCTCTAGGAAAAAGGAGCGCTCTTCGTCCTCGTATCCCCGAAAGAAAATTTCCTCTATATCCTCGTGGTTAAACAGATACTGATACTCTCCTCCTAGATACCCTTCGGGATACAGAACGCCGTAATAGTCGTACTCTCTGCCGTTTCCTTCGGAATCCGTCTGCTTGATTCCGCTGATCATCAGCCGTTTCTCCCCGTTTTTCAGGCGGACAACTGACCCGATGGGCAGTAATTCCTTTATGATCATCATTGAGTCCTCCTCGCTATGCGAATGACAGCCGACTGAACCAGCTGCTCACCGTGTCTCCAACACAGGAAATCGCGTTGCCAACTTTCGTGAGAGCTGCTTCGCCCATGTCCAAAACGGTGTCAGAAATCCATTCTGTTGCCGATTTTCCGGTCAAGGCCTCAACTCCAACGTTGACTCCGGCCACGATAGCCCCCGAGATGGCGGTGACGGCAATTCCAGGTAGGCTGACAGGTGCCAGCGCTGCCACGGCACCGCCGACAAGAATGCTCCCGCCGTAGGTCAGAGCAGTGTCCACAACAGTTTCACCGATCGTCTCCGCCACAGCTCTTCCGTCCGACATGGTTCCATTCGACTGCTTCTGCTCTTCTTTGTTGCTGAACCAGTTTCCAATTCCGGTCAGAGCGACGCTCGCCCAGGAGGCGAAAGCTTTTCCGGCTCCATTCGCTCCGGTGAAATTTTTTCCAATCTCCTTAAATTGCATGTTGAAGGGAGAGGTTTTGTTTTTCAGATTGTTGACGAAGCGCGTCAAGGGGCTTTTCGCGGTGGAGACGCGTCCCAGGGACTTAAATCCGGTGATCGCCTTCAGCCACCAGGTCATCGACGTTTTCCGCCCGACAGCATTTCCTATTTTCCAATAGTTCTGAAAAGTTTTCTCTGCTTGTAGAAGAAAGCCGACAACCTCGCTGCCAGTTTTTAGATAATCGCTCCAGCTCTGGCCATTGGCAAAATCCTTGAAGAAGCCATAAATCTTTTTGATATAGCCGGAGCCAGCCAGCAAACCGTCCCATCCGTATGCGGACCAGAACCTTTCCCACAGGGATTGTTCATTCAACGCACCGGTCCTGTTCTGTGTGTTCAGCTGAAACCCTTCGGGCCTGAAGCTGTTGAGACTGTTGTATTTCTGCTGTACTTCTTGAAGAAAGCTTTGATACCGCTTCAGGTTGCGGGAGTATGCCTGCAGCTGCTCCGCAATTCGATTGGCCGTACTGTTGATGTCGCTTTCATAACGGATATCCCAGTCTAGTCTGCTAACGGTATTCTGCAAATCGGAACAAATGGATGAGACGACAGAAGAAACACTCCGGCAACGATCTCCGAGTTGGGCTAAGCTGTCTAGATCGGCGTATATCCTCGGCAAATTTTTATCCTCCTTTTTTGTCGGGGTTAGACGGTAGTGCTCTACCGTTTCGCGGAATGAACCAGGCCATAGTAGCCGGATAGAAACAGGCGCGGAAAAGGGGATTAGAAGACCTTACCCACTTCCTCTGCCTTCTGTTTACCTTCGTTTTCAGAGCGGTCATACTGGTCTGCGGCTTCCTTGAGAAAATCAGCGTACGCCTGCATGTCTTTGGCAATCGTCTCAAACACAGGCTGCATGCCTGCAAATTGTTTTTTCTGCGTTTCGATGGTGTCGCCTTTCATTTTGTTGGCTGTCGTCGTAACCTCCTGCAACATATCGCTGTAGATGGTAGAAATGGATTTAGCGGCGGTTTCCAAGGTCTGTGCTTTATCTCGCATGACGCGGGAATCTACCATAATCTGTGCCATGATATACCCTGCCTTTCTGTTTTCAAAAATTACTGTCCCACGCTGAGTGCGTTCGCTTTCGCCGTGAGATCATCTTCCGTACCGCTCATATTGGACGCATAATCGCGTAAAAACTGCACATAGTTTTGTAGCGCCTTCTGAGCGGCCTCAAAGTCGTTCCGGTAGCCCTCAATACGATTGTTGAAAGTGGTACTCGCTACACCCTTGTAGGATACAGAGAGATCGTTGACAGCGGTGTAGATGTCTGTGTAGCATTTTGAAAACTCGGAAATCTTCGACTCAATTTTTTGTGCGGAAACCATAAGTTCCTCCGGTGTGAGATCAATAACGATTGATGCCATGGTAAAATCTCCTTTCTGATATTAAAACCGCACCGCACGGAGTTTCTATCTCCTGTCCGGCACAGCAGTATTCGTTGAGTACGCTTTGCCTGTATCTCCTTTTTTGTTGATAGCCTCTCTCCTGAAGCAATTCGCGTGCAATCTTATATATTGCCAATCGATGATTGGTTTTCCGCCTTTAGAAGTTCGGCTCTTCGATCGGCTTCCAGATCCTCCTGATGAATTCGGTCTGCACAGTATCGGATGGTTGACGTTAAGGTGAGAAGCCGATTGTATGTACGGCTCATTTCCTCGTACATTGCCCTCACTTTGGAAAGAAAGGCATCGGATGCGGTGCCCTTCCAGCAGGCAAAACAAGTCTGCTCTAGGCTTTGGAGCTCTCTGAGCTGCCCAGCAAGCCGGGACGATGCCTCTTCAATCGCTTCGACCTGCATCATCACATTGGCGTAATCAATGCGAAATCCCATTCGTTCTATGCCTCCTAAAACAGTGCCAGCTTTGCGCCGGCGGAGATTCCCAGCTGCGCGAAGCTGCATTCTGGACGTAACGCACACCCATCCGAAAGATCATAAAGAGTCGGAGTGCGCTCTCCCAAAAGGTTGAACTCCGCATCAAGTAGCTTTACAACCAACTGCCGCACCTCCTGTGTTGCGAGTGTGTTGGGCACCAGGAAGTCGTATGCGCAGGAGAGGGCAGGGACCCAAATCGTTATAGGAATTTTTTTCATGGTCTGTCCCCCTTTATTTCTGCGATTTTGCCCCTCAGACAGACGGCTGCGCAGTCCGGCTCCATTTCAGGAACCAGCGGGAGTCCCTCGATCCGAGTGAGGGCTTTCTCGAAACTGCCGGGGCTGAAAAGATAGTTTCCTGCGTGGACCACCAGCTCTAGATAGAGTCGATCGTTGTTCTTTTCCCGGCTAACATCCAGACCGCAGAGGAAATATACACCGTACTGTGGATCGTTTATGTACTGTACAACCTTGCGCAGGAAGGCTGCTTGTTCGTTCGTGATCATGGAAAACAGGCGGTGTAACTCACATGTCACAATGAAAAGTCTGGAGGAGCAGGCATTTTCATTCTCCAAGCGCCCATTCAGTTCTGGTCTCATTTCCTCGATCCAGTTGTCAATCTCTTGCACAGTGCTCAGATAATGGCAAGAAGGATGCTGCTGTGCGAGTTCAGACATAGCTCGCTCTTCGCTATCCAGCAACACGACGCGCCCATTTTTCTGCTGGAAAAGAGAGTCCAGGACGGCGGCGAAGCACCTGGTCAGTTCTTGCACACTGTCCGCGCAGAGACAGAGCTTGTACTCATCTCGGAGCGATATTCCATACTGAAGTGTCCCGGACAGTGAGGTTCCCAGAATCAGGTTGTCGGATGATTCGCAGATAGGGGCAGGCAATTCTCTCATTTTTTGCATTGCGCTCCAAGACTGCCGCTCCACCTTCTTCTTTTCCACGGAGATAGAGGGGGACAGATGCGTCAGATTGGCCGGGCGGGAACCCATCCATTTCGCGGCGAGGGCGGCGTACTGCACACAGATTGCGGAAAGGCGATCCGTCTCTGTCTCGCCGCTCACGGCGAGGGCGACCTGAAACTCCGCCGTTTCCTTCCGATTCAGCATGGTAAGGCCGCGCCCAGCAACATTCTCAGGAACCACGGGAGAACGTACCCCGAGGATATCTTGATAACTGCCCGCGTCGTTCATCCGTAGGCAGAGGCGGAAAGCGATGTGTTCGACCGTCTTGTAGTG
>OEQW01000118.1_pt1 | contig 11097 bp, 10 predicted proteins | sample 1539861 | NCBI WGS metagenome assembly OEQW01 (sample SAMEA3891885, study PRJEB23780) | metagenome | biome: terrestrial biome; feature: animal house; material: Caecal content | place: Italy | collected 2015-05-05 | reverse complement strand
GTCCGCTTAGACTGGCTTCAATATTTTCCTGTTTCAACCGTGCTGAAACTTCACCAATAATATTTTCAATAAAATGTTCTCTTGTTGGAGCCGTCAATTCCAGTTTCTTCTTTAAATCATGATAAACTTCTGGTTCCAAATACATCAATGCTAAATCATCTAATTCTACTTTTATTTTGGAAATACCAAGCCGTTCTGCAATCGGAGCAAAAATTTCCATCGTTTCTCTTGCTTTTTCCTTCTGCTTTTCTGGCTTCATATACTGTAATGTACGCATATTGTGGAGACGGTCGGCAAGTTTAATCATAATAACTCGAATATCTTTTGCCATTGCCAAAAACATTTTTCGCAAGTTTTCTGCCTGTACTTCCACCTTGTCTTTATACCATTTGATTTGGGTCAGCTTTGTTACACCATCTACTAACAGTGCAATTTCTTCTCCAAATTCTCGTTTCATATCTTCATTTGTCATTGCTGTATCTTCCACTACATCATGTAACAGTCCTGCAATGATACTTTCCTTATCCAACTCCAACTCAGCTAAAATAATCGCCACACAAATTGGATGAATAATATAAGGTTCGCCAGATTTTCTTTTTTGATCTCCGTGGGATTGTTTTGCAATATGATATGCCTTCTCAATCATGGAGATATCATCGGACGGATGATATTTTTTAATTGTTTTTATAAGGATTTGATACAGCTGATCTGGATCAGTAAAATCCTTGGGTGCTGTCACAGCTGGTTTTGGTTTATCCTTTTGATTTAATTCCTGTATCATTTCTAATGTTTCTGTCATATCATACCGCCTCCTTTAACATTTATCCCAACTTTTCTGAATCAAAAAGCCAGAGATCACCTTTTTCTGGCTTTTATATGTCTTCTGTTGTTTTGGTCTATTATAGATAGTTTTTCAAAAAAATGCAATCGTTTTCTTTTCATTTTGTATCTTTTTATTAATTATTGTTTAGTATAGCTGGTTTCATCCAATTCTGCAATAGTTTTGTACTACAATCTGTGTACTTCTTATACCTCGAAATTCATTTATCGTTGGATAATATGTAAACGCCATGTCCACTTGATTTGCAGCGCCCCGCATCACTTTCTGTATTTCATCTGTTCCGTATTCTCGTTCCATATCATTTAAAAACTGATCCACATCCCCAAAATATAACGCATCCATCGTCATCCCATCGGTATCTGCTACACGCATTTTGCAAACATTTTTATTTTTTCCTATAACTCTGGCACTGAGAATACGAAAATGCTGTCTTGCAAACAGCGGCTTTGGATTTCCCTTTCCAAATGGCTCTAAATATTGCAATTGTTGAATAAACGCCTCACTAATATAACTTAAAGGCATCGGCACATCAATCATAACTTTTGGTATAAAATCCTCATCATTCAATATACAATCTTGATTTAGACGTTTTCGGAGTAATTCCAAGTTTTCTTTTTTCAAAGATAACCCAGCTGCCATTGCATGTCCTCCAAAACGATCCAATAAATCTTTACAGGCAATTAATCCTTCAAACATATGATACGCTTCAATCGAACGCCCAGAGCCTTTTATTCCATTTTCTGCATCGGTAAATACATAGACAGGTCGGTAATATTTTTCTCTCAGTCTGCCTGCAATGATTCCCGCAATGCTTTCATGACAATCCTTTAAATAAACAAGCAAAATTCGATCATTTTTCCATTTAGACTGTTCAATAATTTGTACAGCATCTTCTACCCCCTTTGCAGTCATATCTTTCCTTCGATTATTCAATTCAGTTAATTCTACTGCCATTTGTCTGGCACGATTGGAATCCGTTTCTCTCAATAGATCCACTGCCATTTGAGCTGTCTCCAACCGTCCTGCTGCGTTAAATGCCGGACCGATAATAAACCCAATATGGTACGAGTTAAGTTGAGATGGTGTGAGTTTATTCGCTTCCATAATTGCCAGCAATCCGATATTATTCGTTTTACGAAGTCTTTTCAATCCTTCTTTTACAATGATACGGTTTTCTCCAACAAGATCCATAACATCCGCCACAGTTGCAATCGCCGCATATTCTAAAAACCGATACAATTCTTCCAAAGGCAGTTTTGCATTTTCGTATAACACCTGTACCAGTTTGTAGGCTACACCAGCCCCACAAAGTCCCTTAAATGGATAATTACAGTCTTTTTGCTTGGGATTTACAATTGCATCTGCGTTCGGCAATATATAACTCCGAATTCCCATCTCCTCTTTAAACGGAACCTCATGGTGGTCTGTCACTACAACGATAATTCCAAGCGATTTTGCATAGGCAATCGCTTCCGTCGCTGCAATTCCATTATCACAGGTTACAATCATACCAACTCCATTTTCAAACGCCTCATCAATCATACGTTCATTTAATCCATATCCCTCTTTGACACGAGATGGCATATCAACGGTTACGCTGCCTCCCAGTCTCTTAATCGCCTCATATAAAATCATACTGGCAAAAATTCCATCATCATCATAATCACTTGCAACGAGAATCCGAACCTGTTTTTTAATTGCCTTTTCAATTAAAAAAACAGCTTTTTCGATGTCTTTCATTTGATAGGGAGAAAGCAGTTGTTCCACACTTCCATGTAAATACGTCTCAATTTCCTGTTCTCCTACAATATCTCGATTTCGAATAATACGTGCTAATACGGGTGTAATTCCATATTGTTGTGCGATTTTATTAAAATCTGCTTTCTTTGCATAAATTTTCCACTGTTCTCTCATATATGTAATTCCTCTTTAATACAAAAACTATTCCTCTCAATTATAACAAAAATTATTTTTTATACAAGCTTCTCCCACTTCCCACTATTTTTTTATATTTATTCTCGCTACTTTTTCATCGCTCACACGTTGTTGTTTTCCATCTATTTTTACAACCCCTTCTGCACAAACCGTTACATCCAAATGATCCAAACCCTGCTTTATTATGGCTAACTTCTCTGATTATCCTCTTGTATAAACATAACATTCTCCTGGCTGCAACATAGCAATTCTTGTAACATAGTTTTGACTTTTTGAATATAAGATAATATTGCTAATCGGTACTTGTCCTGTATTTTCAATGTAAAATTCCAATTCTACTTCTTTTCCTTGTTCCATTTCTTTTTGTTTTGATGCAATATTCAATTTTAAATCCGCTTCTTTTTCCCTGGCTTGATTCATTGCCACTGCAATCAACACCATCAAACCAGTACTAATTATAAAAACGATCCATTTTTTCTTCATAAAACCTATACTTCCTCCTTTATTTCATCCTATGAAGCCATACTAACAATTATTCATTCTTCCAAGTTGTTGTAATCGTTTTCATTTCTTTTTCCTGCACTTCGTATACTGTATTTTTTCTATTTTTTATATTTTTTCTAAAAAGCTGCTCGCTTCCTTCCTTTCTATGCACAATTTTTTTAACTCATTCTCCAATAAAAAACCAAACGCCATCCATTCTTTCAAATTTTAATCAGAAATCCATAAATAATTATTGATTTTCTCCACAAAATATACTATAATAGTACAAAACAAATAGCTTTAGAAAAGGAGATTTTATTATGGTATCAAAAACATTAACAGTTAAAAACCCTTCAGGACTTCATTTAAGACCAGCTGGAGTACTTGCAAAAGCTGCTGGAAAGTGCGCTTCTGACGTTACAATTCTTTACAACGACAAAACAATTGCTTGTAAGAGCGTTTTAAACATTATGGCAGCTGGAATTAAAACAGGTTCTGAAATCGTTTTACAATGTGATGGCCCTACAGAGGCAGAAGATCTCGCTGCTTTAACAGAATTAATTGAAAGCGGATTAGGAGAATAAGGAGGTATTATGACCACTTTATCTGTAAAAAAGACCTCTTCCAAAGGTATTGTCATTGGTAAACCTTTTATCGTTGAAAATCCAGATCTTTCCGCTGACCGTACACCATCCAAAGATGCCGCTGCTGAAATCGCTTTATTTGAAGATGCGTTGGAAAAAACGCAAGATGAACTAAGTGAATTAGCTGCCGCTTCTGACATCTTTGAAGGTCATTTAATGATCGCAATGGATAGTTCTCTTTCCGATGCAGTTATTGCTAAAATCAATGAAGGTTCTAATGCACAGGCTGCTTTGGAAGACACCGTTTCTGAATTTGCCATGATCTTTGAGATGATGGAAGATGAGTATATGAAAGAACGCAGCGCCGATGTAAAAGATGTTGGCAATCGTGTTATGAGAAAGCTAAAAGGAATTGCAGGCAGTTCTCTCTCCGATATCAATGAGAAAGTAATCTTAGTAGCAAAAGACTTAGCTCCATCTGACACGGCCATTATTGATCTAAACTATGTAATGGGCTTTATTACAGAATTAGGCGGCGTTACAAGTCATGTTTCCATTATTGCACGTAATTTAGAGCTTCCAGCATTAGTAGGTGTTAGCGGCATTATGAATGCTGTGAAAAAAGATGATACAATTATTATGGATGCTGGAAAGGGAACGATCATTATCAATCCTGATTCAGAAACCATTGCTAAATATGAAAAATTAGCAGAAGAATTCCGTAAACATCAGGCAATGTTAAAGGAATTAAATCATCTTCCACCTGTTACCATTGATGGCCATCAGGTATCCCTCTGTGCAAATGTTGGTAATATTGAGGAAATCAAACAGGCAATTAAAAACAACATTGATGGTATTGGCCTATTTAGAAGTGAATTCTTATATATGGAAAACTCTCACTTCCCAACAGAAGAAGAGCAATTCCAAGTATATAAAGAAGCTGCTGAATTATTGAATGGAAAGGAAGTTACGATCCGTACTCTTGATATCGGCGGCGATAAGAGTTTGCCATACTATACATTTGATCCAGAGGAAAATCCATTCCTTGGATGGAGAGCAATTCGTATCTCTCTCGATTTAAAAGATGTATTTAAAGCGCAGCTTAAAGCATTGTTACGTGCAAGCGCATATGGCTATATCCGTATTATGTTTCCAATGATTATTTCCGTGGAAGAATTAGAAGCAGCAAAAGCTGTTTTGGAAGAATGTAAACAAGATTTAAAACTTGCTGGTATTTCCTATGATGAAAACATTCAAATCGGTATTATGATTGAAACCCCTGCATCAGTGGCATGTGTAGAACAATTTGCTCAGATGGTAGATTTCTTCAGCATTGGTACAAACGATTTAACACAGTATATGCTCTGTGTTGACCGTGGCAATAAGAAGTTAGCAAGTATGTACAACTCCTTCCATCCAGCTGTTTTAAATAGTATTCAAACCGTTATCAATGCGGCTCATAAATACAATGTTAAATGTGGCATGTGTGGTGAGTTCGCAAGTGATGCAAGAGCTGCAAAACTGCTTCTTGGAATGGGATTGGACGAGTTTTCTATGTCAGCTGGTGAAGTGCCAAATGTCAAATATTTAATTCGTAATTCCAATTATTTAGCAGAAAAAGAACATACAGCGGAAGTATTAAAAAATACAAAAATTGCTGATATTATGGCTGCTCTTGGAGAAGAAGAATAATCAAACAAATAGAACATAAAAGGAGGTGTAATGCACCTCCTTCTTTTCTGAATTCAAGTGAGGAATTTGTATGTTTTTAAAACCATATACCCGAACTGCCTATTATTACGAAACAGACCAAATGGCAATCATTCATCACTCCAACTATATCCGATGGATGGAAGAAGCCAGGTTAGATTTATTGGATCAAATCGGTCTCAATTATCGCTCTATCGAGGAAGCAAATTTATTGATTCCTGTATTAAGCGTATCCTGTAACTATCAGACACTCGTTCATTATGATGATACTATTATCATTGAAACAGAATTAGAACAGTTTAATGGACTTCGCTTTACACTTTCTTACAAAATTTATTCCAAAGATCGAACTATCCTACATGCAACGGGCAGTTCCAGTCACTGCTTTTTAGATAAAAACTTTAAACCAGTTCGACTAAAAAAAGATTATCCAATGATTTATCAAACATTACTAAAGTTGAAAAACAACGTTAAACAAAATTAAAAAATAGGATAACTTGTTTTGGAAGCATAGCTTCATTCCTATCCATTCCAAAATGAGTTATCCTGTCGTTTAAATGATTCTTAATTTAACATAGAACTATACTATAAAACTAAATGCTAAAATAACAACTAAGCCAAGAGCAATTCGATATGCACCAAATACTTTAAAGTCATGCCGCTTAATGTAGAACATTAAGAATTTAATAACAATCACAGAAACGATATAAGCCACAAGCATCGCTACAATCAATACCGGAAATTGCGGACCAGTAAATCCTCCGCCATCCACAAAGAATTTCACAAGTTTTAGTCCACTCTGGAATTGCAAGATAAAATGTATACTCAGCTGCTATATAACGAGAACAGCCTAACAGCATTGCACCAACAATTGTAACACCAGAACGAGAAGTTCCTGGTATTAAAGACAAGAGTTGAATCACTCCAATCCACCAAGCAGTTTGATATGTTAAATCAGAAAGTCTGCAAACCTTAAAATCTCTATCTTTATAATAAGTTTCCAATACAATGAAAGCCACACCATATAAAATAAGCATCGCAGCTACCACTTGCCAGCTCATCAAATGTGCTTCCATCCAATCATTAAATAACAACCCGATTACTGCTGCTGGAATACAACCGATAATTACTTTGCCCCAAAGCTGTAATGTCATTTGTTTTTGCTGCTTCGTTTTTCTCGGGGAAAACGGATTCAATTTATGGAAAAAAATTGTAACAACTGCTAAAATTGCACCAAGCTGAATTACAACTTCAAACATATTTTTAAATTCTTCTGTAAATACTGCTGGCGCAGATGTTCTCCAAAATTCATCCACTAAAATCAAGTGCCCCGTACTGCTGACTGGAAGCCATTCTGTGATTCCTTCTACAATCCCCAGAAAAATAACTCTAAGCCATTCGATAATATTCATAAATAATCCTCCAGGTTTTTCATAAACTAACGCTTAAAAAGCATTTAATCTCCTCTATCATATCATAAATATGTTTTTTTAAATCTTACTTTTTTCTTAAATATTTTCTATCTGCCAGTCAATTGGCGTTTCTCCATGTTCCGTTAAAAATTCATTCGCTTTACTAAAATGATGACATCCAAAAAATCCACGATATGCAGATAATGGACTTGGATGAGGTGCTTCTAAAATCAAATGTTTCGGATTATTCAACATAGATTTCTTACTCTGTGCAGGTTTTCCCCAAAGTAAATAGACAATAGGACGATCTTGTTCATTGACAGCTCTAATTGCAGCATCCGTAAATTCTTCCCATCCAATTCCTCTATGAGAAAAAGCTTTATGTGCCTGTACGGTAAGCACTGTATTGAGTAAAAGTACTCCCTGTTTTGCCCATTTTTCCAAATACCCATTATTCGGAATATAACATCCACAATCTGATTCCAGTTCCTGATAAATATTTAACAAAGATGGTGGGATCGCAACATTTGGCCGAACGGAAAAGCTTAAGCCATGTGCCTGACCGTCTCCATGATATGGATCCTGCCCTAAAATAACTACTTTCACCTTCGATAATGGTGTTAAATTAAATGCATTAAAAATATCATCGGAGGCTGGAAAAATCTGTTTTGTCTGATATTCGTTTAATACCGTTCGATATAATTTTGCATAATATGGCTTTTTAAATTCTGCACTCATTGGTCCAAGCCAGTCATTTGAAATCGCTCCCATAACATTCTCCTTTATCCTATTTGTATGTTATTGTCTTACAGAAATTCCTCTTTCCGCAAGGTATTTCTTTAATGTTCGAATTTCTAGTTCTTTGTAATGAAATAGACTTGCCGCCAATGCTGCATCGGCTCCTCCAACCGTTAATGCATCATAGAAATGTTCCATTGTCCCAGCTCCTCCAGAGGCAATTACTGGAATAGAAACATTATTTGCAATGATGGAAGTTAACTCATTATCATAGCCTGCCTTTGTTCCATCGCAATCCATACTGGTCAGAAGAATTTCTCCCGCACCTAGTTGATTTGCCTTGATTGCCCATTCGACTGCATCCAAGCCTGTATCAATTCTTCCTCCATTTTTAAACACATTCCATCCGCTTCCATCTTCTCTTCTTCTGGCATCAATCGCTACCACTACACATTGGCTTCCAAACTTATCTGCGGCATCACTGATTAAACGTGGTGTATTAATTGCAGAAGAATTGATGGATATTTTATCCGCTCCCTCTCTTAAAATCGCTTTAAAATCTTCCACACTGCGGATACCGCCTCCAACCGTAAATGGAATAAATACTTTTTCTGCCACACGGCGCACCATATCAATCATAATATTTCTCGCATCCGAAGAAGCAGTAATATCCAAAAATACTAACTCATCCGCTCCAGATTCATCATACGCTGCCGCAATCTCAACGGGATCTCCTGCGTCTCTTAAATTCACAAAATTTACGCCTTTTACTACACGCCCTGCATGTACGTCCAAGCATGGGATAATTCTTTTTGTAAACATTACTGTCCCCCCTTTTCCATTTCTGCAAAATTACGTAAAATCTGAAGACCAACTCTACTGCTCTTTTCTGGATGGAATTGACATGCAAATACATTCCCAGATTGTACCGAAGCATGAATGATTGTACTATATTCCGTAGTCGCTGCTACAATACTCTCATCCGCAGCCTTTAAATAATACGAATGTACGAAATACACATATGGATCTTCCAAACCTTTAAATAATTTTGCTTCTGGTTTTATTTTCAGCGAATTCCATCCCATATGAGGAATTTTCAATCCTGGGCAATCTGGAATTCTTAAAATTTCTCCTTTTAAAATTCCAAGGCCCTCCACTCCTGGCGACTCTTCGCTTCGTTCAAATAAAAGCTGCAATCCTAAACAAATTCCCAGAAATGGTTTTCCTAAATCCACTACTTCTTTTATTACATCGACCAATCCAAATTGGTTCAAATTATGCATTGCATCTCCAAATGCTCCAACTCCTGGCAGAATGACTTTATCTGCATTTAAAATTTCTTCTTTCTGTCTCGTAATTACTGCTTCTTCTCCTAAAAATTTCAATGCTTTTTCCACACTCTTTAGATTACCAGCATCATAATCAATAATTGCAATCATCCTCGTCACTTCCCTTTTTCTTAAGCTAATCAACCAAACAATTCTAAGTCTTAATTTATGAATCTTAAATATATTGATTGGGTATTTTTATTTTATCATAAGTCATTCCATTCTACAACTGCTGTTCTAATTCTTTCAGGAAGTCCTTACTATTCATTTTAATCGACACAGCACGATCTCCCAATTCTTTTGGAATCTGAGGAAATTTCTCATGGACACGAATAAACTTGGATTTTTGGTGAACCATCGCCATTCGTTCAAATGGCCAACGCATCATCTGAGGATTTTTAAATCCCTCCCCTAACTCCAATATCACCAGAGAATGTCCTAATGTACAAGAAATCCAATTCATATAGCTTTGCCATTGTGACTCGCTGTTTTCTTCACATGGAGCCGCAATTAACATTGGAATCAGCTTTGTATTATGAATCGCTCCATCCGTATTAGACGTAAGAATAAAATAATTTTTCCCTTTTAACAGTTTCTCCAGTATCGAATAAGTTTTTCTCAAATCTTCTTTTTCACACTTTTGTTCAGAGATCTCCTCTCCAATTCCAATTAAAAGCATCTCTGCATTTAAAATATCTTCATATATTGCTTCCATTTCATTATCCCCTTACTTCTTTTTTTGCATCTCAAACCAGAACGTAACGCCTCCGTTTTCATTTCGTACTCCAACTTGCTGTCCCATGGAATCCATAATTGCTTTTACAATGGAAAGACCAATTCCGCTGCCTCCATAAGCTCTTGTTCTTGCTTTATCTACCTTAAAGAATTTAATCCATACTTTATCCAGATCTTCGGTTGGAATTGGATCACCCGTATTATGAACTAAAATTCTCACAATCTCTCCTTTGTCTTCGGTCCAAATTGTAATTTTACGTTCATAATCAATATGATTCAAAGCATTACTAATATAATTGGTTACGACCTCCTCGATTTTAAACTCGTCTCCAACTACCATTACTGTTTCAGGAGTCAACATCTGTACTTGTACCTGCTTTTGTTCCATCATAATTTTGGATGCTTCTACAACACTTTTTATCAGTTCAATAATATTAAACTCTTCCATAACCAGCTCTTCTTGCCCAAATTCAATATGATTCAATGTCAGCAGCTTTTTCACCATACGATTCATCTTTCCTGCCTCGTCAATAATTACTTCCGTATAATACGCTCTGCTCTCTGGATCATCGGCCAGTTCCTGAAGCCCTTCCGCATAGCCTTGAATTAACGCAATCGGCGTTTTTAGCTCATGAGAAACATTGGATAAGAATTCTTTTCGCATCTCATCAATTTGAATTTTTTCTTCAATATCTTTTTTCAACTGCAAATTGGCTTTTTGCAATTCGGAAATCGTTCGTTCCAATTGATTGGACATATCATTAATGCTTTTTCCAAGTACACCTAGCTCATCGTCTTCGTTACCCTCATAATGGGCATCAAAATCCAGATGCGCCATTCGGTTTGATATATTCGCCAATGTTAAAATCGGGCTTGTCATCTTTGTCGTTACAGCATAAATGGCAATCGCCGATAAAATTAATAATACAATTCCTACTTGTAGCAAAAACTGATTTGAAATTTCCACGCTATCCTTAATTGACTCCAATGGAGTAAACATAATAAAACTGCTTGTATCACTAAACAATCCAAAACATTCCAAATAATAGGAATTCGTATTATAATCAAAATACTTCTGAATCTTATAGTTGTTTTCTTGATAAAGTATCTTTACTTCATTTTCGGCAACTGATCCAAATTGGTTTGCCTGTAAGCGATCTAACAGCATCTTTGTTTCGGATGGAGACGTCGTATACTGTTGTATTCTCCATCCTTCGTTATCTACACGCAGAAATGCGATATTATTTGTGTCACGAATTTTTTGAAGCGTACGATCCATCTGTGTAATATTTATTTTTTTTGCTAACATATCATCAATTTCATCATAACTT
>OEQW01000117.1_pt1 | contig 11138 bp, 7 predicted proteins | sample 1539861 | NCBI WGS metagenome assembly OEQW01 (sample SAMEA3891885, study PRJEB23780) | metagenome | biome: terrestrial biome; feature: animal house; material: Caecal content | place: Italy | collected 2015-05-05 | reverse complement strand
ACCGCGGGGTGGATTCCACAAGGCGGGGGAAGGCCCCGCCTTTGGCGATTCTTTCGTCTCTTTCTCATCGCTGAGAAAGAGACCCCAGCGGAGCGTCCCTGCCAGGCTGGCAGGGATATTCCAGGGCAGAGGAACAAAAAGAGAAGTAACAGCGGCCTGGCCCTAGGGGGTCAGGCCGCTTTTGAGGTTTTGAATTAGTTGGAAGCGGTGTCGGGGTCCACATCGTCCCCCCAGAGCATGTTCTTGCGCAGCTCGGCGCCCACGGTCTCCATGGGGTGGCGGGCCAGCTGGCGGCGGGAGGCGTTGAAGAAGGTGCGGCCATTCTTGTTCTCGGCAATCCAGGCCCCGGCGAACTTGCCGTTCTGGATGTCGGTGAGCACGGCCTTCATGTTGGCCTTGGTCTGCTCGTAGGGCAGGACACGGGGGCCGGAGACGTACTCGCCGTACTCGGCGGTGTCGGAGATGGAGTAGCGCATCTTCTTGAAGCCGCCGTTGTAGATCAGGTCGACGATCAGCTTCATCTCATGGATGCACTCGAAGTAAGCGTTCTCCGGAGCGTAGCCAGCCTCAACCAGCGTCTCAAAGCCAGCCTGCATCAGAGCGGTGACGCCGCCGCACAGAACAGCCTGCTCGCCGAAGAGGTCGGTCTCGGTCTCGATCTTGAAGGTCGTCTCCATCAGAGCCGCTCTCGCAGCGCCGATGCCCGCGCCGTAAGCAAGGCCGATGTCAAGGCAGTGGCCGGTGTAATCCTGCTGCACAGCGATCAGAGCCGGAACGCCCTTGCCTTCCACAAACTCGCTGCGGACGGTGTGGCCGGGGCCCTTCGGAGCGATCATGAACACGTCGACGTTTGCCGGCGGAACGATCTGGCCGAAATGGATGTTGAAGCCGTGTGCGAACGCAATCGCCTTGCCCTCGGTGAGGTTCGGAGCGATATCCTTCTTATACATATCCGCCTGACGCTCGTCGGGGATCAGAATCATGATGATATCGGCAGCCTTGGTGGCCTCCGCAACGGTCATGACGGTCAGACCGGCCTTCTTGGCGCGCTCCGCGCTCTTGCTGCCCTCATACAGGCCGACAATCACGTTCACGCCGCTGTCATGCAGGTTCAGCGCATGGGCATGGCCCTGGCTGCCGTAGCCGATGATGGCGACGGTCTTTCCCTTGAGGACGTTGATGTCACAATCCGCGTTGTAGTAAATCTTAGGCATAGCTTTTTCCTCCTTGCCTTGCGGCATTCTTTTTTATTGAAGAACGAAACCCCGTGCGGATGGCCCGGCGGGGTTGGGCCTTTCACAAATTTATTTCTTGCCCGAGGGGGCGGTGACGCCGGAGCCTTTTTCCAGCGCGATGGTACCCGCGCGGCAGATCTCCTTGATGCCGAACGGATGCAGCAGCGCGATGCACGTCTCGGTTTCCTCCGCCGTGGCGGCGAGCTGGAGCGTGAGGCTGTTGGTCGTCACGTCGACGATTCCGGCGTTCATGAGCTGGGCGATCTGCATGATCTCGAGCCGCTGCTTGGTGTTGCAGTTAACCTTGATCAGCGACAGCTCGCGGCTGATAAACGCTTCGGGCTGAAGCACCTTGACCTTGATGACGGGAATCACCTTGTTCAGCTGCTTTTCCACCTGCTCGACAATATATTCATCGCCATTGACCACGATGGTCATGCGGGAGATCTCGGGATGCTCCGTCACACCGACGGCGAGGCTGTCAATGTTGAAGCCGCGCCTTGCAAACAGACCGGCCACCTTCGAGAGGACGCCGGGCTGGTTTTCCACCAGAACGGAAAGCGTGTATTTCATACCGGGGCCTCCTTCCTCAAATACTCGGCACGTCGGGATCGACGCGGCACACCAGAATGAAGGGACCGTCGGTTTCCAGCATGGTGCGGGCCAGCGCCTTCTCCTGCTCGTTCGTCTCCGCCCGTGCGGCGGGGATGCCATACGCTTCGGCCAGCTTCACGAAATCCGGATCGCCGCGCAGGACGGTCGCCATGTACCGCTTGCCGTACAGCCGATCCTGGAACTCCTTCACCATGCCGAGCCGCCCGTTTTCCATGACGATGATCTTCACCGCCGCGCCCTCCTGGCAGAGGGTGCCCAGCTCGCACATGCTCATCTGGAACGAGCCGTCGCCGCACACAGCCACCACCTGGCGGTGGGGCTTGGCAAGCTTCGCGCCGATGGCGGCGGGGATGGAATAGCCCATCGTGCCGAGGCCGCCGCTTGTCAGGAAACGGCCCTCCTTGACGTTGAAATTGCGGGCCGCCCAAATCTGGTTCTGTCCCACGTCCGCGACGAGGATCGCGTTCTCCTGCATCATCGCGGAGAGGTCGCGGATGAACACGCGCGGTTCCACGCTGTCGGTGCGCGGTTCTCCGCGGCTGGGATATGTCTTTTTATAGCCGAGCGTCTGGTCGAGCCATTCCTGCGGGACGGTGTTTTTCACCTGATCGGCCAGCGCGCGCATGACCGTGCGGATATCGCCCACAATCGGGATGTCGACCGGCATATTTTTGCCAATCTCGGCGGGATCAATATCAATATGAATGACGACGGCCTTCTCCGCGATCTGCTGGGGCGCGGACACCGCCCGATCGCCCACGCGCGCGCCGCAGAGGATCACCAGATCGGCTTCCTTCATCGCGCGGTTCGCGCCGGTGCGCCCGTGCATGCCGATCATGCCGAGATAATACGGATCGTCCATCGGGATGACCCCGATACCCATCATCGTGGCGCACACCGGGATGCCGCTGCTCCGCGCGAACGCGACCAGCTCCTCCCGCGCGCCCGCGAGCACCACGCCGCCGCCGCAGCAGATGATCGGACGCTGGGCCTTCTCGATCGCTTCCAGCGCCTTGCGGATCTGGATCGCGTGGCCCTGCGTGCGGGGCTTGTAGCCGATGATCGCCGCTTTTTCCGGGTAATGGAATTCCTCAATTTCCTCCTGCTGCACGTCCACGGGGACGTCGATCAGCACCGGGCCGGGACGGCCTGTGGAGGCGATATGAAACGCTTCCTTGAACACGCGCGGCAGATCCTTCGCGTGCTTGACCAGATACGAATGCTTTGTAAAGGGTTCGCAGGCGCCGGTGATATCGGCTTCCTGGAACACGTCGCGGCCGAGCAGCTCCGAATTGACCTGCCCTGTGATGGCCACAAGCGGAATGCTGTCCATATACGCCGTGGCAATGCCGGTGATGAGGTTCGTCGCACCGGGGCCGGAGGTGGCGATGCACACGCCGGGCTTGCCGCTCGAACGGGCATACCCGCTGGCCGCGTGGGCCGCGTTCTGCTCCTCGCGCACCAGGACATGCCGGATGTCGGACTGGTAAAGGAAATCATAGAACGGGCAGATCGCCGCGCCGGGATAACCGAAGGCCAGCTGTACGCCCTCAAGCTCCAGACATTTCACCATGATTTCTGCGCCGCTGATCATGGGGCACCATCCTTTCCACAAAAAATTTCAGTCCAAGCCGGAGTCCGGGCCATATGCACCAATTTATCATTCATTATAGTGACATTTCCCGTCCCCGTCAAGACTTTATCACGCTAACAGGATAAATTTCCAAATTGCCGTTAAAATCAAACAAAAAAGCCCGCCCCAAGCTGTCTCGCTTAGGGCGGGCTGAACAGTCCGCGGTACCACCTAATTTCGGGAATCCTCCCGCACTCTGCCGGCGGGCAATCGCCTGCCGCCGCCCGGTAACGGAGGGGAACCGCCGGAGCCTACTGAGACAAGCTGTTCGGTCCGGAGCTCGGGGGCCACGTTCGGCGGGCGTTTCACGAAGCTTTTCACCGGCCAGCTTCTCTCTTGGCTTTCGCGCACGCTTACTTTTCCCTGTCAAAGCCTTTGTCTGATTTTCATTACTTTACCGCGCACCCGCGCGATTGTCAAGTGCAAATCCACTCAAACATCCGCCCGCTTCCTCCTCCTGACGGGCCGCCGCCGCGCCGCGCACCTGATTGCGCAGAATCCGGCCGGCAAAGGCGATCAGCTCCTCGGGCGTCCGGTCAATCTCCCCGAGCAGCCAGCTTTCCATAACCGCCGCGAGCGAGAGGATCGCAAAATGCGTGAGCAGCTCCAGCTCGTCCTCGTCCGTGCAGCCCGCCTCCCCGGCGATCGCCGCGACGGTGCGCCCCACGATGGCATATAGATCGGTATGGAAAAAGTGCTTGAGGTGCGTGCGGCTCAGCGAGTGGAGCGCACACAGGCACACCGCCCGGTTTTCCTGCAAATACTGGAACAGCTGCAAGAGCCCCTCCTGCCAGAGCAGCGCTCCTTCCTGCCGTTTGAGCAGCGAGACAGCCTCCTCCTGGAACATCCAGCGCACCAGATCGTAGATATCTTCAAAATGATAGTAAAAATGCTGCCGCACCATCCCGCACCGAGCCATGATCTCACTCACGGTGATGCGTTCCAGCGGCTTCTGGGCCATCAGCTCCTTGAGCGCGGCGCAGATGGCCTGCTTTGTCGCGTGCGACGATTCATAGCTTTTGTTTTTCATGAACAGGAACCTCCCCCTTAGAATTTTATTTTACCACACTCACATTTTCCAGTAAATTTCTTTTCCCGAATTTCATGCACATAGGCCGTCCGTGTCACAATTCTGACAGGGACGGCCTGTGTGCATGTTGTGCTTCGGCATCACGGGGCGTATGCTGAGACTGTAATCCCGCGATAAGCGCGGACTTTTTCGGAAGGAAGGATCCACCATGAAGGAGCTGTACGAGCTGATTCTGCACAGCCAGCTTGGCCCCCGCCCGGGGCTTCTCTCGCTTCTGCGCCATGGCCCGGACGTTTCGGGAACGCTCTCCCTTGCGGGCTATGAAAACAGCGTCAGCGGACAGTGGGACGGCGTGCGCACGTTTACCCTGCTGCATCCCCTGCGCACCGCCGTGGGAACCCACCAGTGCCGCAGCGTGCTGACCCTCGCCGGGGAAACGATCACCGGCACCGCCGAGCTGGAAGAATGCACCATGCATTGGAGCGGGCGCAGGCTGCCCGCAAACGAACCAAAGGAGGGAGACTGTGAGTAAAAAGAACGATTCCCCCTCTTTCATGGTGCGTCTTGCCACCCTGATTGTGGACAAACGAAACCTGATCTTTTTTCTGTACATCTGCGCGGCCATCTTCTCGATCTTTTCGCGCAACTGGGTGCAGGTGTGCAACGACATCACCCAGTATCTGCCCCCGACGACGGAAACGCGTCAGGGCCTGACGCTCATGCAGGAGGAGACCACCACCTTCGCGACCGCGCGCGTGATGGTTTCCCATGTCACGCTTGACACGGCGGAGCATCTGGCCGACCAGCTCGCGGAGCTGGAAGGCGTGACCTCCGCGACGCTCGGGAACAGCCTGGGCCCGCAGGAGGAAACCACCCCCACGCCCGAGGAGATCAACTCCTACTGTCACGGGGATGACGCGCTCATCTCCGTCACCTTCGCGGGCGAGGAGACCGATCCCGTCAGCCTGGAAGCGCTCGGCCGCGTGCGGGAGCTGCTCGCCCCCTACGACGTGCAGATCGACACGCCCGTGGGCAGCGATTCCTCCACCACGCTGCAATCGGAAATGGACGTTATTCTGGTGATCGCGGCCATTGTGATTCTGCTTGTGCTGCTGCTGACCTCGAAATCCTACGCCGAGATCCCGGTGCTCGTCATCACCTTCGGCGCGGCGGCGGTGCTGAACCTCGGCACGAACTTCCTGCTCGGGGAGATCTCCTTCGTCTCGAACTCCGTGACGGTGATCCTTCAGCTGGCCCTCGCGATCGACTACGCGATCATCCTGCTGCACCGTTTTCTGGAGGAGCGCGAGCACGCCGGGGACCGCGAAGCGTGCATCACCGCGCTGAGCGTCTCGATCCCGTCGATCTCCGCCAGCAGCCTGACGACCATCTCCGGCCTGGCGGCCATGATGTTCATGGAATTCCGCATCGGCTTCGACATGGGGCTGGTGCTGATCAAGGCCATCTGCCTGAGCATGCTCTCCGTGTTCACCCTCATGCCCGGCCTGCTCATGATCTTCTGCCGCGCCATGGACCGCACGCGGCACAAGAACTTCATCCCGTCGATCGACCGCTGGGGCAAGCTCGTGGTAAAGCTTCGCTATGTGGGCGTGCCGGTGTTCGCCGTCTGTCTGGTGGGCGCGTTCTTCCTCTCCAACCAGTGCCCCTATGTGTACGGCTACAGCGAGATCCACACCGCCCGCCAGAACGAAGCGCAGATCGCGCAGGAGACGATCGACGAAGCGTTCGGCTCGCAGAACGTCATGGCCATGCTGGTGCCGCGCGGGGATTACGAGAGCGAGAAAGCCCTGCTGAATCGGCTCGAAACCTACGAGGAGATCGATTCCGCGCTCGGACTGGCAAACATTGAAGCCATGGACGGCTACACGCTCACCGACGCGCTCACACCCCGCGAGTTTTCGGAGCTGATCGACCTCGACTACGAGCAGGCCCGCCTGCTCTACGCCGCCTACGCCGCCGATCGCGAGGAATACGGGCGGATCGTCGGAGGCGTGGAGGATTACAAAATCCCGCTGATGGATCTCTTCCTCTTTATCCACGACTGCAAGGAGGACGGCTACATCACGCTGGACGACGAGCTGAACGATCAAATCGACGATCTCTACACCCAGCTGACCGACGCGCGCGCCCAGATGCTCGGAGAAAACTACTCCCGCCTGGTGCTCACGCTGAACCTGCCGGAGGAGGGCGCGGAAATGTTCGCGTTCCTGCAAACGCTCCACAAGGAAGCCGAGCGTTACTACCCCGCCGAAAGCGTCTATCTTGTGGGCGACTCCACCAGCGACTACGATCTTTCCACGTCCTTCGCGCGGGATAACATTCTGATCAGCGTGCTGACAGTTGTGTTCGTCATCGTGGTGCTGCTGTTCACCTTCCTCTCCGTCGGCCTGCCGATCCTGCTGATCCTCGTGATTCAGGGAAGCATCTGGCTGAACTTCGCGTTCCCCGGCTTCACAGGGGAGCCGATCTTCTTCATGAGCTATCTGATCGTCACGGCCATCCAGATGGGCGCGAACATCGACTACGCCATCGTCATCTCCACCTGGTACAACGATCTCAAAACCACCATGCCGAAAAAGGAAGCCATCATCCGCGCGCTGAGCCTGTCCTTCCCGACGGTGCTCACCTCCGGCAGCATTCTTTCCATCGCGGCCTTCCTGATTGCGCAGATCACCACCGAGCCGAGCATTGTCGGCATCGGCCAGTGCCTGTGCCGCGGCACGCTGATCTCGATGTTCCTCGTCATGTTCATCCTGCCGCAGATCCTCCTGCTCGGGGACAGCCTTGTGGAGCGCACACGCTTCAACATCAAGCTGCCTGTGCCGGATCGCGGCCGCCTGACGCGCGGCAGCGGATCGTTTTATGTCAACGGCCGGGTGCGCGGACAGGTGAACGGCATCATCGACGCAGATGTGCGCGGCGTGATTCGCGGAACCGTGTCCGCCACGGTGGAAACGGGACAGGACGGCGGCATGTCGGATGAACCCGCTCTGCCGGAGGAATCCGAAGCAAACGAATCCCCGTCGGACGAGGGAAAGGAGGAACCACACGATGAAACGACAGTGGAATAAAGCGGCGGCATCCCTTTTGGCCGCGGTGATGCTGGTGTTCTCCTGCCCCATCCCCGCGCTGGCTCAGGAGGAGACGGTGCACATCCGCACCGTACAGGATCTGCAGGCCTTTGCGAAAAGCTGTACGCTCGACAGCTGGTCGCGCGGAAAAACGGCGGTGCTCGAAGCCGATCTCGACCTTACGGGGGTCAGCTTTTCCGGCATTCCCACCTTCGGCGGCGTATTTGACGGCGGCGGCCACACCGTCTCCGGCCTTTCCCTCACGGGAGACGGCGGGACGCAGGGGCTGTTCCGATCCGTCCAGAAGGGCGCGGTCGTGCAGGATCTCCGCGTGGAGGGAACGGTTTCCCCCACCGGGACGCGCGATATCGTGGGCGGCGTGGCCGGGCGCAACGAAGGAACGCTGCTGCGCTGCTCCTTCTCCGGCACAGTGCGGGGCGGCACGGACGCCGGCGGCATTGCCGGAAGAAACGAAGCGGGCGGCGAGCTGACGGGCTGCACCTTTGAGGGAAGCCTGTCCGGCGAGCTGCACGCGGGCGGCGTTGTGGGCCAGAACCTCGGCAGCGCCGTGGAGTGCATCAATCTGGGCAGCGTCAACACCACCCAGTTGGAGGAGGAAGCCACAGCCCAGACCGTGCTGGAGGAAAGCTCCGTCACGGACGCGGCCACGGATCTCTCCGGCTGGACAGACGTGGGGGGCGTGGCGGGCTACTCCGCCGGAATCCTCCAGAACTGCCGCAATGAGGGCAGCGTCGGCTATCCGCACATCGGCTACAACGTCGGCGGTGTGGCCGGACGGCAGAGCGGCCTGCTCGACGGCTGCACCAACAGCGGCAGCGTGCAGGGCCGCAAGGACGTTGGCGGCATTGTGGGCCAGCTGGAGCCGGAGGTGACGCTGCTGTACAGCCAGACCTTTCTGCAAAAGCTTGGCGACGAGCTTTCCACCCTGCAAACGAAAACGGACGCTCTGCTGAACGATGCGGGGAACGTCTCGGGCAACCTGTCCGCCAGCCTTTCCGCCCTTTCGGATCGGACCGACGAAGCGCGCGCCGCCGCAAACGCGCTTTCCGGCGCGGCGGCGGACTGGGCCGACGAGGGCACGGGCCAGCTCAACGATCTCTCCGCGCGCGTCTCCCGTGCGCTGAACCTGCTCGATCCGGCGCTGGCAAACGCGGACGATCAGCTCCGCACGCTCTCGCAGGCAGCCGGTAAGCTGTCCGACGCGATGGACGAGGCGGAACGGCTCGTCCGACTGACGGGCAAGAGTCTCGAAAGCGCCCGCGCCGCCCTGCGCGACCTGGAAACCGCTCTGGAAAAAACGCGCGCCGCGCTCAAGGACGTGCAGACCGCCGGACAGGAGCTGCGCGCGTCGCTGGGCAATCTCTCCGAGATGAAGCAGGCCGCTGAAAAGCTGCTGGCCGCGTGCGAAACGCTCAACACGACCGTGACCGGCGGCTTGCAGACAAGCGCTTCCGCCCTGCGTAAAGCATTGGATGAAGCGCAGCTTGCCGTGAACGGCACGGACGATCTGGCCGCCGCCCTGGGCAGCGCGTCGGACGATCTGGCGCGGGCGCTCTCCGGGCTGGCGGACTCCTCCGAAAGCCTGCACAGCGCCGCGCAGGAGCTGACCAATGGCCCGTCCCTGCACATTCCCGCGCTGAACGGGGACGTGACGCAAAAAGCGGACGATCTCAACGCATCCCTTTCCGCGCTGACGCAGGCCGCGAACGATCTGAACGCGGCGGCAAGCGGTTCCTCGGACAGCCTGCTCGGGGATCTGCGGAACATCAACCAGCAGATGGGCGTGATTGCGTCGCTCATTCAGGACGAAGGCTCCCGCCAGGCCGACGCGCAGGATCGCTATGAGGACGTTTCCGATCCGGCGCAGCTGCGCAGCCAGCGGGCGGGCCGCGTCTCCGCGTGCCGGAACACCGGCGCGGTGGAGGGCGATCTGAACACCGCCGGAATCGCGGGCTCCATGGCCATTGATCTGGAATTCGACCCCGAGGACGATCTGACGCAGAAGGGCGACCGCTCCGTGAGCTTCCTCATTCAGACGATGGCGGCGGTGTTTGACTGCGTGAACGAAGGGACCGTCACCGTGAAGAAGGACTGCGCGGGCGGCATCGTGGGACGCATGGACCTCGGCATGGCGGACGGGTGCGAAAGCTACGGAGACGTAAAAAGCACCGGCGGCAGCTACGCGGGCGGCGTCGTGGGCGACGCGGCCGGGGCGATCCGAAGCTGCTGGAGCCGGTGCACGGTTACGGGAAAACACAATGTGGGCGGTATCGCGGGGCGCGCCGCCTCTTTGACGGACTGCCGTTCCGCCGCGCAGGCGCACGGGGAATCAAAGACGGGATCCATCGCCGGGGAATTGATGGAGGACGCGACGGCCAGCGGCTGCCTGTATGCCGAGGGCCTGACAGCCGCCATCGACGGCGTGAGCTACGCCGGGCAGGCCGAGTCCATCGCCTTTTCCGACCTCTGCGCCCTGCCGGACGCGCCGGAAAACTTCTCCAATCTCACCCTTACCTTCACGGATGGGGAATCGGTGGTCGCAACACTGACCGTTCCCTACAGCGGCGCGCTGGACTCCCTGCCGGAGATCCCGGCGCGGGAGGGCTGCTCCGCTTCATGGCCCGCGCTGGACTACGGCTGCATCACGGCAAGCCGCACCATCGAGGCCGTCTACACGCCGTACCGCTCCGCCCTCTCCGACGGCAGCGAACCGGCGCAGATTCTCGCGGAGGGCCGTTTCGGCACGGCGGCAAAGCTTTCCGCCGTCTCGGAGGAGAGCACCTGGCAGGATGCGTCGGGCGTTTCCCACACGGGCACGGTCTGGACCGTGACGGTGACGGACCCGGAGCTGGGCGTTTCATCCCGCACTCTGCACTGCCGCCTGCCGGAGGACGGCTCGCGGTGGCAGCTGTGGGTGCGCGGCGCGGACGGCTGGCAGAAGCAGGACTTCACGATAGACGGAAGCTATCTGCTCTTTCCCACCGACGGGGAGGAAACCACCTTCTGCGTACTCCCCGGCGATTTCCCCGTACTGCCCGCGGCAGCCGCCGCAGGCGCGGCGCTTGTGGTGATCGCGGCGGGAATCCTGCTGCTGCGCCGTCGCCGCAAGCACAAAAAAGCAAGCTGAGCGTGCGCTTTACGCGCCGCTCTGGCACGCGTCATGCGTGAACTGCTGCAAATACAGGTCGCGGTAATAGCCCTTTTTGCGCAGCAGCTCCTCATGCGTGCCGCTCTCCACGATCGTTCCGTCGCGCACCACGAGAATCAGGTCGGCGCGGCGGATCGTGGAAAGGCGGTGCGCGATGACAAAGCTCGTCCTGCCTTCCATCAGCTTTTGGATGGCCTCCTGGATGAGCTTTTCGGTGAGCGTATCGATGGAGCTCGTCGCCTCGTCCAAAATGAAGATGGCAGGATCTGCCAAAATGGCGCGCGCGAAGGAGAGAAGCTGTTTTTCGCCCGTCGAGAGCGAATTGCCGCCCTCGCCGATACGCGTATCGATGCCGTGTTCGAGG
>OEQW01000115.1_pt1 | contig 11282 bp, 10 predicted proteins | sample 1539861 | NCBI WGS metagenome assembly OEQW01 (sample SAMEA3891885, study PRJEB23780) | metagenome | biome: terrestrial biome; feature: animal house; material: Caecal content | place: Italy | collected 2015-05-05 | reverse complement strand
AACAACATACTTATTTGGCCTATCCTACTATACTAAGGACACAAAGTCAAGAAACGGAGGAAAAACTATGATTCGTCGGATCATTCACATCGACCAGGAGAAGTGCAACGGCTGCGGCCTGTGCGCCGCCGCCTGCCCCAAAAAGTGCCTGACCCTCAAGTGAGGGCCAGCCGCAGACCTGTCAGACAGATCCCGCCCTTCCGGCCGCCCGCTGCGGCTGCCGGTAAGGCGGGATTTTTGGGTGAAAAGGCAGAGGCGTCCCATAGGGGACAGTAAAAATAGTTTTGGGTTTCCTATTGAATTTAATTTTATTTATGCTATACTAAATATTGTTAAAGCCAATGAGAAAGGAGAGCTGAGATGGAGATAGACAAAATTCCGCAATGGATCCTTGCGCTGGAGCCGGAGGACGCAGCCTTTTTGAAGAACTTCGTCCTGAAATCAGGGTCCTTGAAAGAGATCGCGCGTTTGTACTCGGTTTCGTATCCGACGGTCCGGCTCAGGCTGGACAAGCTCATTCAAAAAATCGAATTGAGCGACCAGAAGGAAGAAGAACCGTTCTCGGCCTTTATCAAAGGGCTGGCGGTCGATTCCCGGATCGACCTGGAGACGGCGAAGATCATCATCGAAAAATATAAGCAGGAAAAGGAGAAAACATCATGAATACAGCCGTTACATTCCTTATTGCGGTCGCAGTCCTGATCCTTCATGTCTGGTTGTGCCGGAGAAGCCCGAAATTCTGGTATTTGGGCGGCATTGTTCCTCTTTTGTGGGTCGCGCTGCTCGTGTTTTTGTTTTTCAACGGGAAAATCCATTGGGGAGAAGATTGGAAGATGATCGTTTTCCCGACGCTTCTTTTCATTGTGTTTTGGATTCAGGGACATCTGGCGGCAAAGAAAAAAGAAATCGCTAAAATGAAGGCGAAAGACCTATCGTAAATCGCAAAGCCAGCCGGGCCGGCGGCAGCCAGGGGAGCGCCACGTTGCAGCCCCGCCCGCCTTTGCGGACCAATCAAAAAGAGGCGGCAGCACTTTTTGCTGTCGCCTCTTCTTCCTGTTTAAAAACGGAGCGCCGCAGCCCGGCGGGGGAAAGGGTCACAGATTCGCCAGCAGCACGAAGTTCAGCACGAACAGGACGGTCGCCACCCACAGGATGGGATGGACCTCTTTGGCCTGCTTTTTGCACACCTTGGTGATGCAGTAAAAGACGAACCCGGCAGCGATGCCGTAGGAGATGCTGTAGCACAGGGCCATGAAGATGCCCGCGAAGAAGGCGGGGACCGCCTCGCTGAAGTCGTCCCACTGGATCTCCCGGAAGGCGGACAGCATCATGATGCCGACCACCACCAGGGCCGGGGCGGTGGCGGCGAAGGGGATGGCGCTGACGAAAGTGGCCAAAAATGCGCTGACCGCAAAGCAGACGGCTACCACCACGCTGGTCAGGCCGGTGCGGCCCCCGGCGCCGATGCCGGCGGCGCTCTCCACATAGGTGGTGGTGTTGGAGGTGCCCAGGATGGCGCCGATGGAAGTGGCGGTGGCGTCGGCAAACAGGGCGCGGTCCATCTTGGACTTGAAGCCGGGGGTGGTCTCCATCGAGTGCTCGTCCTCGTCGCTGAAGATGCCGGTGCGGCGGCCGGTGCCGATGAAGGTGCCGATGGTGTCAAAGGTATCGGACAGGCTGAACGAGAAGATGGTGATCAGCACCAGGGGCACTTTGGCGGGGTCGGCAAAGAGGGAAGGCAGGCCCGCGGAGGTAAAGATGGCCCCAAAGGTGCTGGGCAGCTGGCTGCACGCCTCGGCAAAACTGACCGTCTCGGTGGTGACGGTGACCCCCATGGGGATGCCCAGCAGGCTGGACACGATGATGCCGATCAGGATGGCGCCCTTGACGTTGCACACCAGCAGGATGATGGTGAGAGCCAGACCGATCAGGAACAGCCAGAAAGAAGGCTGGTTCAGGGTAGCCAGGGCGGGCACGCCCGAGCTGAAGGTGACGATGCCCACGTTCAGGATGCCGATGTAGGCCACAAAGATGCCGATGCCGCCGCCGATGGCGTTTTGCAGGCTGCGGGGGATGGCCTTGATGATGTACTTGCGGATCTTGGTGACGGTGATGAAGATGTTCAGCAGGCCGCAGATGAACACCATGGACAGCGCCTGCTGCCAGGTGAAGCCCAAAGTGAAGCAGACGGTGTAGACAAAGAAGGCGTTCAGGCCCATGCCGGGGGCCAGAGCGTAGGGCACATTGGCCACAAGGCCCATGACCAGGGTGCCGATCACCGAGGCGATGATGGTGGCCAGGAACACGGCGCCCCATTCCATCCCCGACTGGCTGAGCAGGGTGGGGTTGACGGCGATGATGTACGCCATCGCGAAGAAGGTGGTCAGGCCGGCCACCACTTCACGTCCGGCGGTGGTGCCGTTCGCCTTCAGCTGAAAAAAATTTTCCATTGTACAATGATCCTCCTTTTCCAAGGGGCTGCCGCGGCGCCTACAAGGCCCGGGCAGTCAGACGATATACCGCAGCGGCCTGCATCCATGGACGCAAGCCAACAGACCAAGTGTAATCACTTGGGGGCGGAAAAGCAAGAAGCTTGGAAAAATAAAGGGGATTTTGGGGCAAAAGTCATACTTAAGCCGCCCGCCTCAAACACCCGCGCCCCTGCCGCCCGGCTCCGGGGGCGCCCGCTATGGAGGGATGAGCGCCCACGGACGGCGGCAGAAGCAGCCATGCAGGATGCCGCCCCACAGAAAAAATGATGCCGTCAATCCCTTCATCGCCTGTAATGGATGTAGTGGTGGCGGCGTTGGCAAATGTGCCGTATCCCATTTTGGCCATGAGGTCCAGCACCATCTTTTCAAAAGCGGTGGGAGAAAGTTTCATCACTTCGCTTAAAATATCATCGGCAAGGCTTTGATTGATTTTATTGAACGCATTCTCCAGTGCGTCATCCGGTGTCTCGGAGTCATCTTCATTTTGAGCTGTATTGGTTTGTGCGTCAGCCGGCTGTGTAAAAGCTTTAAAGGAATCATAGCGCATCAGATAGCTGTTATCGATGACAGGGGGATCTTCCTGAACGACCTTTTTTCCTTCCGCTGTGATACAAAACATACCTTTTGCAGGGCTGTCGATCAGTCCGGCTTTTTTCAGATAGGTCCGCGCCCATCCGACACGGTTGGCAAAATAAGTTTGGCGTCCGCTTGGTAAAAGTTCGGATACATCAACATCCGTCAAATGAAAATAGTTGATGATGAACTCTTTGATTTCTTTTAGCGAGTGTGTAGCGCCGTCGGATAGGAATTGTAAAAGAGGTTTGTGAATTTCAAAATATTTTGGTACTCCCATTTGATGCCCTTCCCAAAGCGTGTGATTCATTTGATCTTATTGTAGCATCTTTGACCGAATGCAAATAGTGGGCAAATGGGACAATTTTTGAACTCGATTTTTGTGATGTTTTCTGAAGGCGGACAAGCAAAAAAGACCCGCAACTTGCGTTGCAGGTCTTTTGGTGGAGATAAGCGGGATCGAACCGCTGACCTCTTGAATGCCATTCAAGCGCTCTCCCAGCTGAGCTATACCCCCATATTTGGTTTTGTCTTGGCGTCGTGGCCGGTGGTCTTGACCGGCGACGTCAGTTATTATAGCAGAGGCGGGGGGAAATGTCAACAGGTTTTTTGCATTTTTTTGCAAAAAAGCCGCCCGGATCAAAAACGGGCGGCAAAGCGTTGATTTTGCAGGGTCTGGGCGGGAGGTCAGGCGGGCTTGCGCTCCTGGCTGGCGAACAGCTGGGGCGCCGCCTTGCAGACCAGCACCGCGGCGACCATGGTCAGCAGGGTCTCGGGCACCATGTAGCTGGCGTTGTAGCCCAGGCTGTAGGTCCAGGCGGCCAGGCCCTCGTTCAGGTTGCCCCAGACCAGCACGCCGGACAGGAAGCTGCACAGGAACCGCAGCAGGCCCACCATAAAGGTGCCGAAGGCCACGCCCACCATCCGGTTGTGGAAGGGGCGGGCGAACAGCTCGGCCAGGCCCAGCGCCATAAAGGCCAGGACGTAGTCCAGCAGCACCTCGCCCAGGAAGTAGAGGAAGCTGGGCACCGGGGGCGCATAAAAGCCCAGCAGCATCTGCAGCAGGCTGTTGACAAAGCCGGTGAACAGGCCCCACTTGACCCCGTGCCGGAAGCTGACCAGCACAAAGGGCAGCATGCTCAAAAAGGTGACGGCGCCGCCGTTGGGCAGCTCGTAGATCTTGATGTTGGACAGCACGGTGCCGGCCGCGATCATCAGGGCGCATTCGACCAGGATGCGGGTTTTGGAATAGGTTTTTGTCATGAAGGGATCGCTCCTCGCTCAAAATAGTACACAAAAACAAATGCGCCCGCTGGCGTGCAGCAGGCGCATGGGGTGTTTACAAAACCGGACGTTCCGCAAACTTACCTACGCCGGCATTACCCGGATCAGGTTGAAGGGTGCTCCGCGCAAGCGGATCTCAGCCTTTCGGCGCCCCTGTTTTCATGTCCAAAGTCAAGTATAGGCGCGGCGGGCAAAATGTCAAGCCCCCCGGACGATATATCAGCCCTGACGGTTCCCTTTTGGGGGCGGATGCGGTATAATGGGGCCAGTTCAAGGGCCCGGGCCGGCAGGCCCGGCCGGGAAACCAGACGGAAGGAAAGGCGGCGGCAGCATGAAGATCACAGCACTGGTGGAAAATACGGTCTCCGGGCAGCGGGCGGAACAGCTGGGCCTGGGCAGGGAACACGGCCTGTCCCTGTACATCGAGGCCTGCGGGCACAGGATCCTGTTCGATATGGGGCAGAGCGGCCTGTTTGCCCGCAACGCGGCGGCGCTGGGGGTGGATCTGGCAGCGGTGGACCTGGCCGTGCTGTCCCACGGGCACTACGACCACGGCGGCGGGCTGGCCCGCTTCCTGGAGCTGAACGGCGCCGCGCCGGTCTACCTGAACGAACACGCCTTCGAGTCCCACTACCACGGGTCCGAACGGTACATCGGGCTGGACACCGCCCTGGCCGGCAGCCCCCGGCTCCGGTTCACCGGGGACGAAGCGGAGCTGGCCCCCGGGCTGACCCTTTTCACCTGCAACGGCCGGCCCCGGCGGCACGACCTGGGCAGCTTTGGGCTGACGGTGCTCCGGGACGGGGCATTCCGGCCGGAGGACTTTTGCCACGAGCACTACCTGCTGATCCGGGAGGCGGGCCGGCGGGTGCTGATCAGCGGATGCTCCCACAAGGGCATCCTGAACATCGTGGACTGGTTCCGGCCCGACGTGCTGGTGGGGGGCTTCCATTTCAATTCCCTGCCGCTGGACGACACCCTGGCTGCCTACGCCCGGGAGCTGGAGAGCAGCCCCACCGTATTTTACACCTGCCACTGCACCGGCCGGGATCAGTATGCCTTTATGGCCCGGTCCATGAGCCGGCTGCACTACCTGTCCACCGGGCAGACCATCCAACTGTGATCCGACCGAAAAACAGGCCGCGGACCCTCCTGCAGGAAGGTTCGCGGCCTGTCTGGCGTTTCCGGTCCGGGCGCCGCCGGCGGGCGGGGCCTCAGCGCTTGATGTCGTAGTTCATGTTCATCAGGTTGCGGATGGTGTTGACGTCGTCGGTGATGTTGGCGTCGCCGTGGATGGTGTGCTTGATGGCGCTGCTGGCCACCGCAAAGTTGATGATGTCCATGGCCTTATAGTTGTGCAGCATGGCGTAGATCAGGCCGCTGGCAAAGGCGTCGCCGCCGCCCACACGGTCCAGGATGTTGAAGGTGAACAGCTTGCTCTCAAAGGTATGGCCGTCCAGCCACATGAAAGCCTTCAGGCTGTTCTCGCTGCCGCTGTGGGCGTAGCGGACATGCCGGGCGATGCACTTCAGGTTGGGGTACCGCTCGATGAAATGCTGGAACACCTCGTCCTGCTGCTCGTAGCTGGGCTGCAGGGGCACGCCGTCCTTCCAGTCGCCCTTCGAGTGGTCGTTTTCGTCCTTCCACAGGTGGTAGGGCTCGATGCCCAGCAGCACGTCCACGTAGGGCAGGCACTCGGTGCAGAAGTCCCGGGCCTCCTCCCAGCTCCACAGGCTGCTGCGGAAGTTGCCGTCAAAGCTGACGGTCAGGCCCTTGGCCTTGGCCACCTTGAGCATGTCCATCACCAGGGTGCGGCAGTTGGGGGCCAGGGCCGGGGTGATGCCGCTGAGGTGCAGCCAGTTGAAGCCGTCCAGCAGGGCGTCCAGGTCCACGCGGGAAAAATCGTACTCGGTGATGGCGCTGTGCTTGCGGTCGTAGGTCACTTTGGAGGCGCGGATGCCGTAGCCCGTCTCCAGGTAGTAGGTGCCCAGCCGGTGGGTGGGCACGTCCTGCTGGGTGGCCAGGATCATGGGGGTGCAGTGCACGTCGTTGGAGCGCAGCCACCGCACCGCGCTCTTGCCCAGGCTGTTGTTGGGCACCACGCTGAAAAAGGTGCTGTCCACGCCCAGGTTGGCCAGGGCCAAGGCAATGTTGGCTTCGCTGCCGCCGTAGCTGGCCTCAAAGCTGGAGGTCATGCGGATCTTCTCGTAGTTCGGCGGGGTCAGGCGGAGCATGATCTCGCCGCAGGTGATGAATTTGGGCGCGTTGGTGTCAGGGCTCAGCAGAGGGTTATGGTGTTCCATGAGGACTCCTCCTTATCATTTTCCGGTAGCAGGATGCGGCCGGACTGCCGCACGATCGATCTTGTATCCATTATATTGCTTTTTGCTCCGGATTTCAAGCAGGCTTGCCAAAGTGGGCTGCAACAAGATGCCAAATTTTCGTCAAATCTACTGTGCATCTGGTCGAAACCGTGTGCGTACGTCGTTCGGATAGAGCAAAAGTCCCGTCTCAAAAGTCCCGCCCAGCTGGCATGTACAGATGGGCGGGACACATACAGGGAAATTCAGCGCAGAGAGTGTGCGAGCCGCCTTGCGGCGAGTGCGCGGTTCGGCGCTGAATTTTGTCCCCGGGGGAATATTAGGGGGGAGGAATTTCTGACGCGCGACTGCGCGCAGAAATGGGTCCCCCCTAAAGCGTGTCGCGAAAGCGACACGCCTTTACACGAGAGCGTTAAATTCCGGTCAGGTCAAAGGCGGGAGTGTATTCTTCCTTGGCACTGCTCTTCTGCTGCATATAACCAGCCGTCAGGCCCTTGTCCATGGCGTAGTTGACCACCCGGCGGTACTCGTAGGTGGTGATGCGGCGGCCGATGCCCTGCTCCGCCGCCCGGTAAAAGGGGGTGTACTGGCTCATCAGGCTGGGGATGAAGCAGCCGGGGTCGGCGTCGTTCCAGGCGGCCATCTGGTCCAGCACCGCAAAGCTGTCCTCCACCTGCCCCGGCAGGGCCAGGTGCCGCAGGATCACGCCCCTGCGCAGGATGCCTTCCCCGTCCAGGACCGGGCGGCCGGCCTGGGCCATCATGGCCTCGATGGCGGTTTTGGCCACCTGGAAATAGTCGGGCGCGGCCGACAGCCGGGCCGACAGGGCAGGGGAGGCGTATTTCAGGTCCGCCAGCCAGACGTCCACATAGCCCTGCCACCGGCCGACGCTCTCAGCCGTCTCGTAGCCGCCGGTGTTGCAGACGATGGGCAGGCGCAGCCCGGCGGCCCGGGCCTGGTCCAGCGCGGCGGTGATCCAGGGCTGCCACTGCCCCGGGGTGACCAGGTTGATGTTGTGGGCCCCCTGGCGCTGCAGCTCCAGAAAAATGCCGGCCAGGCGCTCCACGGTGATCTCCTTGCCAAAGCACTGGGCGCTGATGGGGTAGTTCTGGCAGTAGCAGCATTTGAGGGCGCACCCCGAGAAAAAGACGGTGCCGCTGCCCCGGGTGCCGCTGATGCAGGGCTCCTCCCAGAAGTGGAGGGCGGCCCGGGCCACTTTCAGGGCGCCGGCGGCCCCGCAGTACCCGGCCTGCCCGGCGGCCCGGTCTGCCCCGCAGCGGCGGGGGCAGAGGGTGCAGCGGGCCGGAATGGTGAATGTTGTTGGCATAGTGCATAAAGTCCCTTCCAAAAGATTTACAGGCTCGGCCTGCAAACAGTATACCATTTTTTGCCCCCGCCGTGTTATACTGATAGAAAAAACTTGCAGCAGGCGCCGGATGCGCGCAGGGAGGGCACAGGGATGCGAACCGAAACCGAAGAGATCCGCCGTAATTTGAAATATCTGAACCTTTTGGCCCGGGACTACCCGTCCCAGGCGGCCGCCGCCAGCGAGATCATCAGCACCCAGGCGCTGCTCAAGCTGCCCAAGGGCACCGAGCATTTCATGAGCGACCTGCACGGGGAAAACGAGGCCTTTGTCCACATCCTGAACTCGGCCTCGGGGGTGATCCGCGAAAAGGTGGACCAGGTGCTGGGGCAGGGGGTGCCCGCCGCCGAGCGGGCCGAGCTGGCCACCCTGATCTATTACCCCGCCGAAAAGCTGCCCCAGCTCAAGGCCCGGCAGCCCGGCGAGGCCGCCCTGGAGGGCTGGTACAGCGAGACGCTGTTCCGGCTGATCGACATCTGCCGGCTGGTGTCCTCCAAGCACACCCGCAGCTATGTCCGGGCCTGCCTGCCCGCAGGGTGCGGCTATGTGCTGGACGAGCTGCTCCACGCCCACTTTGAGGACCACGACAAGGACCTCTATTACGGCCAGATCGTGGGCAGCATCATCGAAAACGGCCGGGCCGACCGCTTCATCACCCGGCTGTGCGAGCTGATCAAGCGGCTGGCGGTGGACAAGCTGCACATCGTGGGGGACCTGTTCGACCGGGGCCCCCGGCCGGACATCATCCTGGACCTGCTGCTGCGCCACCACAGCGTGGACATCCAGTGGGGCAACCACGATGTGGTCTGGATGGGCGCGGCGGCGGGCAGCCCCCTGTGCTGCGCCACCGTGATGAAAACGACCCTGGCCTACCACAACCACGGGATGCTGGAGGACAGCTACGGCATCAACCTGCGGCACCTGCAGCGGCTGGCCGACCACTACTACGGCGGCGACGGCCTGACCATCTGGATGCCCCACACCGACGCCGCCCGGGGCCCCTACACTGAGGGGATGCTCCACCGCTGCGCCGTCATGCACAAGGCCATCTCCATCATCATGTTCAAGCTGGAGTGCGCCGTCATCGACCGCAACCCCGACTTCCAGATGGAGGGCCGGGACTACCTGCGCCGGATCGACTTTGCCCGGGGGACGGTGGACATCGCCGGCCGGCAGTATCCCCTGAGGGACACCAGCTTCCCCACCGTGGACCCGGCCGACCCCGCCGCCCTCAACCCCGACGAGCAGCTGGTGCTGGACAAGCTGGTGGCCTCCTTCCGCCAGAGCGAAAAGCTGCAGCAGCACGTCCGCTTCCTGTACGCCAAGGGCAGCGTCTACCACATCGAAAACGGCAACCTGCTCTACCACGGGGCGGTGCCCATGACCGAAAAGGGGGCCTTTGCCGCCGAGCGGTTCGAGGGGCGGCTGTACGCCGGCCGCGCCCTGATGGACTACGCCCCTGTTCGGCCGCAGCGCCATGACCACCTTCGAGCGGCTGTATGTGGCGGACAAGGCTACCCACACCGAGGTCAAGGACCCCTACTACACCTGGTACAATGAGGAGTCGGCCTGCCGCCGCATCCTGGCCGAGTTCGGCCTGTCGGGGTCCTGCCACATCATCAACGGGCACGTGCCGGTGCAGGAGAAAAACGGCGAAAGCCCCCTCAAGGGCGGCGGCCGGCTGATCGTCATCGACGGCGGGTTCTGCCGCGCCTACCATGAAAAGACCGGCATCGCCGGCTACACCCTGACCTATTCCAGCCGGGACATGTCCCTGCGGACCCACCAGCCCTTTGTCAGCGCCGAAAAGGCCATCACCGAAAACATCGACATCGTCTCCCGCGAAAACGTCCTGGAGCAGGAGAACCGCCGCGTCCTGGTCGAGGACGTGGACGAGGGCGAGATCCTGCGGGAAAAGGTCCACGACCTGAAACAGCTGGTCATCGCCTACCAGCTGGGCTGGATCAAGGAGGCCGAAAGCCAGGACCGGGTCTGGTGAGGGGCGGCCCCGGCCCCCAAAGGAACGGCCCGCCGTGAAAAGGCGGCCGCCCCGCGGCGCGCGCAGGCCCGCCTTTGCCGGCCGGGCGGCGCACGCTGCGGAGGATATTCTGTATAAAAGGGAGAAAATACACGAATGTATTTGGAGAATCTGGGCAAAACAGAAAATAAGAGCAAACTCCGGGCCTGAAACTTTGCTTTTTTTTGCAAGTTGTGTATAATAGGGTAGCCGCAATGGGCGGCGGCACACAGCTGCCGCCCCAAAAACCGGCCTGCCATGGTGGATTTATGGCGGGCCCTGCAAGCTGCGGTGTGGGACGTGTTTTTTTCTGCGGACCCCATGAAGGAGATCATTACTTTGGAGAAGTTTGTTATTACAGGCGGCAGGCCGCTGATGGGCGAGGTCGATATTTCGGGCGCGAAGAACGCGGCGGTGGGCATCCTGCCCGCCACCATCCTGGCCGCCGGTGTCTGTGTGATCGAGAATCTGCCCAACATCAGCGACGTGTCCGTCAGCCTGAACATCCTCAGCGCCCTGGGCGCCCAGGTGCGGATGCTGAACCGCAACACCTACGAGATCGACACCACCCATCTGGTGGGCACCAATGTGCCGGACGACCTGTCCCGGCAGATGCGGGCCAGCTATTATTTCCTGGGCGCGCTGCTGTCCCGGTTCGGCCGGGCGCAGGTGGCCATGCCCGGCGGCTGCAACCTGGGGCCCCGCCCCATCGACCAGCACCTGAAGGCGTTCAGCGCTCTGGGCGCCCAGGACAGCGTGGATTACGGCATGATCACCGTCCGCGCCAAAGAAAAGCTGCAGGGCGCGCGGATCTTTTTTGACAAGGTCAGCGTGGGCGCGACCATGAACGCCATGCTCTCCGCCGTCATGGCCGAGGGCCAGACCGTGCTGGAAAACTGCGCCAAGGAGCCCCATGTGGTGGACCTGGCCAACTTTTTGAATATGTGCGGGGCCGACGTGCGGGGCGCGGGCACCGACGTGATCAAGGTGCGGGGGGTCAGCCAGATGCACGGCTGCACCTACAGCATCATCCCCGACCAGATCGAGGCCGGCACCTACATGGCAGCTGTGGCCGCGGCGGGGGGCGACGTCACTATCCACGGTGTGATTCCCAAGCACCTGGACTGCATCACCGCCAAGCTGGTGGAGATGGGGGTCGAGGTGGAGGAGCTGGACGATGCGGTTTTGGTCCGCCGCCATGGCCCTCTGAACCGGGTCAATGTGAAGAC
>OEQW01000107.1_pt1 | contig 11622 bp, 10 predicted proteins | sample 1539861 | NCBI WGS metagenome assembly OEQW01 (sample SAMEA3891885, study PRJEB23780) | metagenome | biome: terrestrial biome; feature: animal house; material: Caecal content | place: Italy | collected 2015-05-05 | reverse complement strand
GCGCGGGACGCCGCCTTGGCCCAAAGGTCGTTAGAAAAATAACGACATGGCTCATTTACACGGGACCAGGGGCCGCGCCATGCCGGCCCTTGCCCAAGACAGGGAGGCAGTTTCCATGGCCATCGCCATTTACCCCGGGTCGTTCGACCCGGTGACCCGGGGGCATCTGGATATTATCAAGCGGGCGGCCAAGATCAACGACCACCTGATCGTGGCGGTGCTGATCAACAGCGCCAAGCATCCGCTGTTCACCATCGAAGAGCGGGTGGCCCTGCTGCAGGAGTGCTGCAAGGACATCCCCAACGTCACGGTGGAAAGCTTCGACGGCCTGACCGTCGATTTTGCGCGCAGGCGCCACGCCACCGTCATGGTGCGGGGGCTGCGGGCGGTCACGGATTTTGAAAACGAGATCCAGCTTGCCCAGACCAACCACGCGCTGATGCCCGGCATCGAGACGGTGTTCCTGGCCACCAGCATCAAATGGAGCTATCTGTCCTCGACGGTGGTCAAGGAAGCGGCGCGCTACGGCAGCGACATCAGCAAGTTCGTCACGCCCAATGTGGAAAAGGCGGTGCGGGCTAAATTTGCCGCCCTGCCGCCGGAAAATGGCAAAAGCCCCTGCGGGTGACGCCCAAAGGGTTTTTGATAGAAGGTTTATGCAGGAATACACAAACCACTTTTTATCCCACACAAATCTTACGGAAAACAGGAGGCTCACAACATGAAAAAGATCGTCATCGCATCTGCATGCCGCACCGCCATTGGTAAATTTGGCGGCACCCTGTCCAACACCCCGGCCGCCGACCTGGGCGCCATCGTCATCAAGGAGGCCATCGACCGCGCCGGCATCAAGCCCGAGCAGGTGGATCATGTCTACATGGGCTGCGTCATCCAGGCCGGCCTGGGCCAGAACGTGGCCCGCCAGGCTTCCATCAAAGCCGGCCTGCCCGTGGAGGTGCCCGCCGTCACCGTCAACGTGGTCTGCGGCTCCGGCCTGAACTGTGTGAACATGGCTGCCCAGATGATCGAGGCCGGCGACGCCGACATCGTGGTTGCAGGCGGCACCGAGAACATGGACATGGCCCCCTTCGCCATGATGAAGGGCCGCTACGGCTACCGCATGGGCTACCCCATGGGCAAGAGCGAGCTGGTGGACACCATGGTCAACGACGCGCTGTGGGATGCGTTCAACAACTACCACATGGGCATCACCGCCGAGAATGTGGCCGACCAGTGGGGCCTGACCCGTGAGGACCTGGACAACTTCGCCTACAACAGCCAGCTGAAGGCTTCCGAGGCCATCAAGAACGGCGCCTTCAAGGAGGAGATCGTCCCCGTCGTCATCAAGAACAAGAAGGGCGACATCGTCTTCGACACCGACGAAGGCCCCCGTCTGAGCGCCCCCGAAGTGCTGGCCAAGCTGAAGCCCGCCTTCAAGAAGGACGGCAAGGTCACCGCCGGCAACGCCTCCGCCATCAACGACGGCGCCGCCGCTCTGGTCATCATGAGCGAGGACAAGGCCAAGGAGCTGGGCATCACCCCGATGGCTACCTGGGTGGCCGGCGCTCTGGGCGGCGTCGATCCCTCCATCATGGGCGTGGGCCCCGTGGCTGCCACCCGCAAGGTCATGGCCAAGACCGGCCTGACCGTGGCGGACATGGACCTGATCGAGGCCAACGAGGCTTTTGCCGCCCAGTCCCTGGCTGTGGCGCATGACCTGGAGTTCGACATGGACAAGGTCAACGTCAACGGCGGCGCCATCGCTCTGGGCCACCCCGTCGGCGCTTCCGGCGCCCGCATCCTGGTCACCCTGCTGTACGCCATGAAGCACCGCGGCGCCAAGAAGGGCCTGGCCACCCTGTGCATCGGCGGCGGCATGGGCTGCGCCACCATCGTGGAGATGGACTGAAACAAGAAACTGCCTGATACCAAGATTTGATGTGGGTGCGCGCCGGCGCAGGGGTGCCTGCGCCGGTATGCGCCCAACTGGTGAAAGGAAACGCTATGGCATTTGTGAAAACCGAAGTGCAGGGCGCCGTCGAGATCATCACCATCGACCGCCCCAAGGCACTGAACGCACTGAACCCCGAGGTCCTGGCTGACCTGAAGGCCGCCTTCGAAGCTGTGGACCAGAACACCATCCGCTGCATCGTCCTGACCGGCGAGGGGGACAAGAGCTTTGTGGCCGGCGCGGACATCGGCTCGATGAGCACCATGACCAAGGCCGAGGGCGAGGCTTTCGGCAAGCTGGGCAACGACATCTTCCTGATGATCGAGAGCTTCCCCATCCCCGTCATCGCGGCCGTCAACGGCTTTGCGCTGGGCGGCGGCAACGAGCTGGCCATGAGCTGCGACATCCGCATCTGCTCCGACAACGCCGTCTTTGGCCAGCCCGAAGTGGGCCTGGGCATCACCCCGGGCTTTGGCGGCACCCAGCGCCTGGCCCGTCTGGTGGGCCTGGGCATGGCCAAGCAGCTGGTCTACTCGGCTTTGAACATCAAGGCCGACGAGGCCCTGCGCATCGGCCTGGTCAACGCGGTGTATCCCCAGGCCGAGCTGATGGACAACGCCCTCAAGCTGGCCGTCAAGATCGCCAGGAACGCCCCCATCGCCGTCCGCAACTGCAAGAAGGCGATGAACGAGGGCATCTCCCTGCCCATCGAGAAGGCTGTGGAGGTGGAGGAGAAGCTGTTCGGCGACTGCTTCGAGACCCACGACCAGGTGGAGGGCATGGCCTGCTTCCTCTCCCGCGAGAAACCCAAACCCAAGCCCGTCTTTACCAACAACTGAGCCTTGGGGCAACAGGATATATATAAAAATCATAAAGGAGAAATTGCTATGAAAATCGGCGTTATCGGCGCTGGCACCATGGGCCAGGGCATTGCAAAGGCATTTGCGCAGGTCGAGGGCAACACCGTTGTCCTGTGCGACATCAAGCAGGAGTGGGCCGACAACGGCAAGGCCAAGATCGCCAAGGGCTACGACCGTCTGGTCGCCAAGGGCAAGATGACCAAGGCCAAGGCCGACGAGATCTGTGCCGCCATCACCGCAGGCGTCAAAGAGGACCTGTGCGCGGACTGCGACCTGATCGTGGAGGCCGCCTTTGAGGACATGAAGGTCAAGCAGACCACCTTTGCCGAGCTGGACAAGATCTGCAAGCCCGAGTGCATCTTTGCTTCCAACACCTCGTCCCTGTCCATCACCGAGATCGGCAAGGGCCTGAGCCGCCCGCTGGTGGGTATGCACTTCTTCAACCCCGCCGACCGCATGAAGCTGATCGAGGTCATCGCCGGCGGCAACACCCCCGTGGAGACCGTTGAGAAGATCAAGGAGATCTCGGTGGCCATCGGCAAGCAGCCGGTCCAGGTCAACGAGGCAGCCGGCTTCGTGGTCAACCGCATCCTGATCCCCATGATCAACGAGGCCGCCTTCATCAAGATGGAGGGCGTGTCCGACATCGAGGGCATCGACACCGCCATGAAGCTGGGCGCCAACCACCCCATGGGCCCCCTGGAGCTGGGCGATTTTGTCGGCCTGGACATCTGCCTGGCCATCATGGACGTGCTGTACAAGGAGACCGGCGACTCGAAGTACCGTGCCTGCCCGCTGCTGCGGAAGATGGTCCGCGGCGGCAACCTGGGCTGCAAGACCGGCAAGGGCTTCTATGTCTACAATGCTGACCGCACCAAGACCCCGGTCGACAAGCTGTAATCTGCCATAAGGGGCCGGCTGGGCGCAGAAGGACGTTCCCCGCAGGGGTTGGCTCTGCGGGGAGCGGCTTTGCCCCAGCTGCCGGGCCCCATGACCACACTATTTCCGAACGAGGGAGGAAGCACTGATGGATTTTACTCTGTCCAAGCAGCAGCTCATGGCGCAGAAGATGTACCGCGAGTTCGCTGAGAATGAAGTCAAGCCCCTGGCAAAGCAGGTGGACGCCGAAGAATACTTCCCCAAAGAGACCGTCGAGAAGATGGGCAAGCTGGGGATGATGGGCATCTATTTCCCCACCAGCGTAGGCGGTGCAGGCGGCGACGTGCTGAGCTACGTCATGGCCGTTGAAGAGATGAGCAAGGTCTGCGGCACCACCGGCGTGATCCTGTCGGCCCACACCTCGCTGTGCGCCGCGCCCATCTACGAGAACGGCACCCCCGAGCAGAAGGCCAAGTACCTGCCCAAGCTGTGCAGCGGCGAGTGGCTGGGCGCTTTCGGCCTGACCGAGCCCGGCGCCGGCACCGACGCCCAGGGCCAGCAGACCTACGCCGTGGAGCGTGAGGACGGCTGGCTGCTGAACGGCTCCAAGATCTTTATCACCAACGCAGGCTTTGCCGACGTGTTCATCATCATTGCCGTCACCGGCACCGTGGTGGACAAGCGCGGCCGCAAGTCCAAGGAGATCTCCGCCTTCATCGTCGAGCGCACCGACCCCGGCTTCAAGGTCGGCAAGCCCGAGGAGAAGATGGGCATCCGCGGCTCCTCCACCTGCGAGCTGATCATGGAAGACTGCCTGATCCCCAAGGACCGCCTGCTGGGCGTCAAGGGCCGCGGCTTCCAGCTGGCCATGGCGACCCTGGACGGCGGCCGCATCGGCATCGCCGCCCAGGCCCTGGGCATTGCGGAAGGCGCCATCGACGAGACCGTGGCCTACGTCAAGGAGCGCAAGCAGTTTGGCCGCAGCATCGCCCAGTTCCAGAACACCCAGTTCGAGCTGGCTGAGATGAAGGCCCGTGTGGACGCCGCCAAGTACCTGGTCTACGCCGCCGCCCTGAAGAAGCAGGACGCCATGAACGGCCAGAAGGTCCGCTACAGCGTCGAGGCCGCCGAGGCCAAGCTGATCGCCTCCCGCACGGCCAGCGACGTGACCCGCCGCTGCCTGCAGCTCTTTGGCGGTTACGGCTACACCCGCGACTATCCGATCGAGCGGATGATGCGCGACGCCAAGATCACCGAGATCTACGAGGGCACCAGCGAGGTGCAGATGATGGTCATCTCGGGCGCGCTGCTGAAGTAAGGAGGGCAATGTTACAATGAAAGCGATTGTTTGTGTCAAGCAGGTTCCCGATACCTCCGGCAAGGTTGCAGTCAAGCCGGACGGGACCCTCGACCGTGCCTCTATGGCAACCATCACCAACCCCGATGACCTGAACGCCCTCGAGGCCGCCCTCCAGCTGAAGGACGCCACCGGCTGCGAAGTCGTCGTCGTCACCATGGGCCCCCCGCCGGCCGAAGGGATGCTGCGCGAGCTGCTGGCCCGCGGCGCAGACCGCGCGGTGCTGGTGTCGGGCCGTGAGTTCGGCGGTTCCGATACCTTTGCCACCAGCCAGATCCTGGCCGCCGCCGTCAACAAGATCGGCGTTGGCCCCGAGGACATCGTCTTCTGCGGCCGTCAGGCCATCGACGGCGACACCGCCCAGGTCGGCCCCCAGATCGCTGAAAAGCTCCACCTGCCCCAGGTCACCTACGCTGCCGAGATCCAGAAGGACGGCGACAGCCTGGTGGTCAAGCGGATGCTGGAGGACGGCTACATGATGATCCGGGTCAAGACCCCTTGCCTGATCACCTGCATCAAGGAGCTGAACCAGCCCCGCTACATGAACATCAACGGCATTTTCACCTGCTACGACAAGCCGATGGAAGTCTTTGATTACAACGCGCTGAAGGATGATCCCCTCATCGAGGTGGACACCATCGGCCTGAAGGGCTCGCCCACCAACGTCTTTAAGTCCTTCACTCCTCCCCAGAAGGGTGCAGGCACCATGCTCACTGGCGGCGACGAGGCGGCGCAGCTCGCTTCGATCCTGGCCGGCAAGCATCTGATCTGACGAAAGGAGCAGGATTACAATGGCTGATTTTAAGGAATACAAGGGCGTGTGGGTCTTCTGCGAGCAGCGGCAGGGCGCACTGATGTCCACTGACTTCGAGCTGGTCAGCGAGGCCCGCAAGCTGGCCGACGAGCTGGGCTGCGAGGTCACCGGCCTGCTGCTGGGCGACAACGTCGAGCCCATCGCCAAGGAGCTGGGCGGCTACGGCGCAGACAAGGTTCTGGTCTGCGAGAGCCCGCTGCTGAAGGACTACACCACCGATGCCTACACCAAGGTCATCTGCGACCTGGTGGAGGACAAGAAGCCCGAGATCTTCCTCATCGGCGCTACCAACATCGGCCGTGACCTGGGCCCCCGCTGCGCGGCCCGTCTGCACACCGGCCTGACCGCCGACTGCACCCACCTGGATGTGGATGTGGAGAAGTACAAGGCCTTCCTGAAGACCACCTCCACCATCGACGTGGACAACACCAAGTTCGAGGAGAACACCAACCTGAAGATGACCCGTCCGGCCTTCGGCGGCCACCTGATGGCCACCATCATCTGCCCCCGGTTCCGTCCCCAGATGTCCACCGTCCGCCCCGGCGTCATGAAGAAGGCTCCCTTCGACCAGGCCAAGGCCGACGCCTGCCAGATCGTCAAGCCCGCGTTCAGCCTGACCGCTGAGGACATCAAGACCGAGGTCCTGAGCGTGGAGAAGGCTGCCAACAAGCTGGTGGACCTGATCGGCGCCGACGTCATCGTCTCGGTGGGCCGCGGCATCTCCAAGGATGTGGAGAAGGGCATCGCCCTGGCCGAACAGCTGGCCGCTGCCCTAGGCAACGGCGTGGTGGGCGCTTCCCGTGCCGTCACCGACGCAGGCTGGATGACCGCCGACCATCAGGTGGGCCAGACCGGCAAGACCGTCCACCCCAAGATCTATGTGGCCCTGGGCATCTCCGGCGCCATCCAGCACGTGGCCGGTATGCAGGACTCTGAGCTCATCATTGCCGTGAACAAGAACGAGACCGCCCCCATCTTCGGCGTCGCGGATTACGGCATCGTGGGCGACCTGTTCAAGGTCGTGCCTGAGCTGATCAAGGAGATCGAGGCCGCCAAGGCTGCCAAGTAACTGTAAAGAAACTTTACTTTACAGAAAAACCGGGCGAATTAGCGCGTAAAAACAAAAACGAGAGCGTCCCGGCCAAAACGGGACGCTCTTTTTGCATCACTGAAAGGCTAGGGGCAAAATAAACGCATAAACTTCTGATTGATATATAATTCTTGCCTGCTTGACTGGGACTAGGGAGCGTGTTATCTTTGCATTGTAACGAGGCATTATAACGAGGGGAGGCATATAAGGTGAACAGGCTGTGGAAGTTTTTCTTTAAGGATACATTGCATGTTTTGGCAGGTAGTGCGTTATTTGCGGCGGTTCTTCTTTCCGTGTTGGTAGGGATCGGTCACGCTTTTTCCATCTGTGCCTGGGTGGTGACTGTTCTGCTCCTGCTGGCCGCCCGTCTGAGCGACAGCCGGGAAGAAAACTGGAAAAAGAATGCCGTTGAAGTGACGGCGACCGTCCGCGGTATTAAACAAGTACATCTGACCGTACATATGAGCGCAACACATTACGCAAACGAGGACGCTATTCATCCGTATGTCATCCTGTATGATTATAAAGTGGCTGGGAAGAAATACCACGGAAAGTCGCAGTGGCTTTGGCTTAACCCCGGTTTCCCAGAGGGAATGAAAATCAAGATCAAGGTAGACCCGGCTGACCCCACAAAAAGCCGCTTTGGGGAATAATATGGAGAGCGTCTCGCCTTCGGGCGGGGCGCTTTTTTGCGCCTTTCGGCCCCGGCGGTGGCAAAGGCGGGCGGGGGCGCATATCCTCCTATTGAACGCAGTTTTGCGAGAAGGAGGCACGTCTATGAACGGGAAACGGTGCAAACAATGTCTGTCCCTGCTGCTGATGGGGATGCTGGCCCTGCTGCTGCTCAGCGGCTGCGGCACGGCCGAAAAGGACTCGGGCGGGGACCCGGCCAAGCTGTCCAGCTTTGAGGCCGAGGTGATCCGGCTGGTCAACGAGGAGCGGGCGGCATACGGCCTGCCTGCCCTGACCACCACCGATGCGCTGACCGCCGCCGCGGCCAGGCGGGCGGAGGAGATCGCCGCCGATTACGGCCACGACCGCCCCGACGGCAGCAGTTGCTTTACCGTCCTGCCGGAGTTCGGCATCCGGTACGAGACCGCCGGCGAAAACATCGCGGCCGGGCAGAGGACCCCCGCCCAGGTGGTGCGGGCCTGGATGCACTCGGAGGGGCACCGGAACAATATCCTGAACCCGGACTTTACCCAGATCGGGGTGGGCTACACCCATACGAACCGGGGCTACCGGCATTTCTGGGCCCAGACCCTGATCGGATAAAACCGCTGCGGGCTTGCGCAAACGGGGTTTTATGCTATACTATAGTCAAGTAAAGCAGGGCCCCCGGCCCGCCCGCGGGAAAAAACAGGGGCCGAAAGGGGGCGGCGCCGCCGTCCCCGGCGGGCAGAGACAGCAGGGGAGCGCACGGCAGCGCCCTGCAAAACGCAAGGCATTGCAAGCAAGGGGAGGAGCACATTTTGGAAGAATACCGCACCATCCGGGGGACGGCCGCCGGGGAGTATGAGGAAAAGAAGAGCCGCTTTCTGGCGGCGGCTGCCCACGTGGAAAGCGAAGCGGAGGCGGTGGCTTTTTTGGAGCAGGTGCGGGCGGCCAACCGGACGGCCCGCCACAACGTCTATGCCTACAAGCTGCGGGAGGGCAGCCAAGACCGCCGGCACCCCGGTGCTGGAGGTGATCGGCCACAGCGGGCTGACCGACCTCATCGTTGTGGTGACCCGGTATTTCGGGGGCATCCTGCTGGGGACGGGAGGGCTGGTGCGGGCCTATACCACGGCGGCCTCCCGCGCTCTGGACGCGGCGGAAAAGGTGACGGTCCAGCCGGTGGTGAAGCTGTCCACTATGGTGGAATACCCCCTCTACGAGCGGGTGGACCTGCTGGTGGCTGCGGCCGGGGGCCGGATGGAGGCCCCCGTCTTTACCGACAAGGTGGCCCTGACCTGGCAGATGCGGGCGGGCACCGAGGCGCCCCTGCTGGAGCAGCTGCGGGAGCTGACCCGCGGCCGGGGCTGTGTGGAGGTGTCGGAACCCTTTTACGGGGCGGTCTGAGTAGATGGAAAATTTTTCCAGCATCCAGCATTCGCCCCCTTGTGACACACCTTTTGTGCTAGAATATGGACGGGGAGACCCGTGAAGTGGAAAGTGAGGCTTGAACTATGGACGTCCGTCTGCGCACGGAAGAGATCGAACACCTGACCCTGGCGCCCTGGGCCAGCTTTTCGGACCGGAGCCGCGGCAGGGCGCGCCCCGAGCCCCAGGACCCCCTCCGGCCGGTCTACCAGCGGGACCGGGACCGGATCATCCACTGCAAGGCGTTCCGGCGGCTGAAGCAAAAGACCCAGGTCTTTCTCTCGCCGGAGGGGGACCTCTACCGCACCCGGCTGACCCATACGCTGGAGGTGTCCCAGATCGCCCGGACCATCGCCCGGGCCCTGCGCCTCAACGAGGACCTGACCGAGGCGGTGGCCTTGGCCCACGACCTGGGCCACACCCCTTTCGGCCACGCAGGGGAGCGGGCGCTGAACGCCCTGTGCCCCGGCGGCTTCAAGCACTATGAACAGAGCCTGCGGGTGGTGGACCGGCTGGAAAAGGACGGACGGGGCCTCAACCTGACCTGGGAGGTGCGCAACGGCATCGTCACCCACACCAAAGGGACCTGGGCCGCCACCCCCGAAGGGCGGATCGTCCGGATGGCCGACCAGATCGCCTATGTCAACCACGACATCGAGGATGCGGTCCGGGCCGGCGTGCTGGACCCCCGGCTGCTGCCGAAAGAGGCAACCGACGTGCTGGGGCAGACCAAGTCGGAGCGGATCACCGCCATGATCGACAGCATCCTGGCCCACACCGAGCCCCCCGTGATCCAGGCCGGCCCGGTGGAGGACGAGGCCTTCCGGGTGCTGAAAGCCTTCATGTACAGCACGGTGTATGTGGACAAGGTGGGCAAGCACGAGGAACAGAAGGTGGACAAGGTGATCGAGGCCCTTTATGAGCACTACATGGGGCACACCGAACAGATGTCCCCCCTCTACCAGCGGATCGCGGCGGAGGAGGGGGACGACCGTGCCGTCACCGACTACATCAGCGGGATGAGCGACGAGTTTGCCATCCGCGCCTTTGAAGAATACTATGTGCCCCGGCGGTGGCACGTGCTGTGAGCAGGGCCTTGCTGTAAAGGCCGCGGAAAAATACCATGAGGCAGGGAAGTTTACCGGAATGATACCACACGAATACGTTGAAGAGCTGGTCCGCCGCAGCGACATCGTCGAGGTGGTGGGCAGTTATGTCCAGCTCAAGCGGAAGGGCAGGCTGTACAGCGGCCTGTGCCCCTTCCACAACGAAAAGACCCCTTCTTTTTACGTCTACCCCGAGACCCAGAGCTTCTATTGCTTTGGCTGCGGGGCAGGAGGGGACGTCATCACCTTTGTCAAAAAGATCAACGCTCTGAGCTACCCCGAGGCGGTCAAGATGCTGGCCGCCCGGGCCGGGATGCCCGAGCCGGAAGAGGACGACGGCACCGGCCGGATGCGCAGCCGCATCCTGTCCATGAACAAGGAGGCGGCGCGGTTTTTCCATGCCTGTCTGAACTCCAGCGTGGACGAGGCCGCCCAGGCCCGGGCCTACTGGCGGCGGCGCGGCCTGGACGACCGGACCATCGCCCGGTTCGGGCTGGGGTACGCCCCCAACGACGGACAGGCCCTCTACCACTTTTTGCGGGACAAGGGCTACACCCAGGCCGAGATGGACGCCAGCGGGCTGTTCAAGCGCAGCCCGGCGGGGCGGATCTACTGCCTGTTCTGGCGGCGGGTCATCACCCCCATCTTTGACCTGCGGGGCAACGTGATCGCTTTCGGCGGGCGGGTGATGGACGACTCCAAGCCCAAGTATGTCAACAGCCCCGAGACGCTGGTCTATCACAAGTCGGAGACGGTGTTCGCCCTCCAGATGGCCAAGAAGGACCCCTCCCGGCGGTATGTCCTCTGCGAGGGGTACATGGACGTCATCAGCATGCAGCAGGCGGGCATCGGCACCGCCGTCTGCGCCTGCGGCACCGCCCTGACCCAGGGGCAGGTCAAGCTGCTGAGCGAGTATGCCGACGAGGTGATCCTCTGCTACGACTCGGACGAGGCGGGGCAGAAAGCGACGCTGCGGTCCCTGGGGCTGTTCCAGTCCAGCCCGGTGCAGGTGGGGGTGCTCAACATCCCCAACGCCAAGGACCCGGACGAGTACATCAAAAAATACGGGGCGGAACGCTTCCGGGAGCTGCTGGACAAAGCGGGCAACGCCCTGGACTTCCAGCTGGGGCGGGCCCGGGCCAAGTACGACCTGGCCCAGGACAACCAGCGGCTGGAATACATCCAGGAGGCGGTGCGCATCCTGGCCGACGGCACCACCCCCACCGAAAAGGAACTGTATGCCGGGCGCCTGGCCGAGGAGACCAACCTCTCCAAGGCAGCCATCCTCTCCCAGGTGGATGCGGAGGCCCGCAAAGCGGGGGCACGGCGCCGGTCTGCCCGCCAGAAAGAGCTGCTCCACTCGGGGGAGATGGACACCATCAAGCTGCCCTATGGCCAGAGCGGCCCCGGTGCGCTGGGGGCGGCTTCGGCCCAGCGGCGGCTGGTGGCGGCAGCCCTCCGCCAGCCGGAGGAGCTGAAGCGG
>OEQW01000104.1_pt1 | contig 11680 bp, 6 predicted proteins | sample 1539861 | NCBI WGS metagenome assembly OEQW01 (sample SAMEA3891885, study PRJEB23780) | metagenome | biome: terrestrial biome; feature: animal house; material: Caecal content | place: Italy | collected 2015-05-05 | reverse complement strand
CCGCGCCACGCTTCCATGAATGCAGTGCCGCCCGCGGCCCGGAATGAAACGCCGTCTGCGACGGCGGAAAGGAGGAGAAATGACGATCCATGAAGCAAGCGAACGTTATAATATCCCTCTGGAAATCCTGCGGGAATATGAAAGCTGGGGCCTGTGCGGAGCGGTCAAAAAGGTGATGGGAGATTGGCAGTATTGTAAAACAGTTCGGCGCGTGCAAGTGCGGCGGCGAACAGATGGTGCTGCCGTGCGGCTTTTTTTGAGACGCCGCGCGAAGATGTGCGGAATCACAGCGGGAAAGACCGCCATCGCTATGGCGATCAGGAACATCAGCGGATGGATGCGGTAGAGAAAGAAAAGCGCGAAAACGAGCATTCCGCCGTAGAGCACGATATTATAAAGCGGGGTGAGAAATTCGTTCTGAATAGCGGTGATGTCGTTGGTGAGCTGGGAGACATAGCTGCCGGCGGTGTCTTCTTTGAACGCGCCGAGATCCCGGGAGAGGACTCCGTTCAGCAGTTCCTCGCGCATTGTGCGGGCGACGGAGGTGTTGATGCGGGAAAAGAGGTTGCGTCCCACCCACTCGAGCAAAAAGACGGAAAGGAAAATGCCTCCGCCGAGTGCTAGCAGATAGGGGATCTCCGAGGCGGATTTTGCATCAATCAGCCATTGAATGACATAGGACTTATAGGGCGCGAGAAACGCCAGCGGTGCGGTCACAAGCACAAACAGCGCGCAGAACTTCCATTCCTTGGCAAGATAGGTTTTCACGAAATGACGCAGTCCTTTCTTAATCGCAATAGAGCTTTCCGGTGTTTTACAGCTTGCGTGCGATCGTTCCGGCGCGGAACAGCGAAACTCCCGTTAAAAATTACGGAGAAGTTGTACAGGCCACATGCTTGGAATAGGGCTTTAGAAAATTCTGTTCAAAGTCCGCTGTGGTCAAAGGACGGCTGTAATAGTATCCCTGTCCGTAGTTGCAGGAAAGCTGGGCCATCATCTGCTCGTTTTCCCGCGTTTCCACTCCTTCGGCCACAGTGGTGATATTCAGCTGTTTGGCCAGCTCCAGGATACAGCTCATGATCTTGCGCTGTATGCCTTCTGTATCCTTGGCCGCTCCCATCAAGAACAGGCGGTCCAGCTTTAGCTCGTCAATTTTCAGCCGTCCCAGAGTGTTGAGGGAGGAATACCCGCTTCCAAAGTCGTCCATCGAAATGCGGAATCCAGCCGCCCGCAGCCGGTCAATACAGGCGTTGACCTGATCCATGTGCTCCAGAGCCAGGCTCTCTAAAATTTCGAGTGTAATATACTGAGGGGATATGTTGTATTTTTCCGTGATCGCCAGCAGATTTTCGACATACCCCTCGCTGGCAAACAACAGCCTGGTCTGATTGACGGAGATGTTGATGGGTGTGATTCCTTCATCGATCCACTGCCGCAGCTGTTTGCAGACCTGTTCCACCATATAGAGATCCAGCTTCACACAAAAGCCGTTTTCCTCGAACAAGGGGATGAATTGGTTCGGAAAGATCAGACCCTTATCTTTGCTCTGCCAGCGCACCAGGGCTTCCGCACCGATGAGCAGACCCGTGTGCAGATCCATTTTGGGCTGCAAATACATGCGGAATTCTTCCTGCTCCAGTGCGCGATGCATATGGCTTTCCACATAAAGACGCATTTGCTCGGCATCGTGAAGAGCCTCGTCGTAGATGCAGATTGCCTGCTTTTTATTCTTTTTCCCCTGGGCCAGCGCCACCATCATGTAGCCATGCTTGGCGGAGGCTGAGAACGGATCGGGCTCCGCCGCGGTCAGCACGCAGCCGCAATATACGGAGACAGAATATTCTCCCAAAAGATCGGATGCTTCCTTTTGGATCAGCTCCAAAAGCTTATGGATGCGCTCTATGGCGGAATCCGCCCGGTTTTCGCGCAAGGCCAGATAGAAGACGTCGGCGGACTGCCGGCAGAAGAATTCTCCCGGCTGGCAGATTTGATCCATACAATCCTTGATCCGGCACAAAAACTGATCCGCGACGGAGGGACCGTAGGTCTCGTTGATATGCTTGAAATTTCTCAGATTCAGAGCAACCAGCGTCAAGGGGATTTTTTGGCAGCACGCCCGGGAGAGCAGCGATCGGAATTCTCTGTCGTTGTAAGCGCCTGTCAGGTTATCATACCGGGACAGCTGCTCCAGCTTCTGCTGGGTGCGGGTGGTCTCCTGACGGACTTTCTTGATGCTGTGATAAAGGAAATACAGGCACAGGCTCAGGATCAAAACCGTAAATGCCGCCAGTAAGTGAAAACGGTGCACATACAGCCATTCGGACGGCGTGTAGGCGGCTTTTACAGACATGGACTTGTAGAACATGCTCTGCGTCCGCACATCGGAGACGGAACGAATGTACCGGTTTAAAATGGACAACAGGTTTCCCTGCACATGGCTGGTTACGCCGATACAGTAGGAGACGCTTTTGTCGCTGGACCAATCAACGGTCAGGCTTTCATAGAGCTCCTGTTTTTGGAGGTAATAGTTGACCGAATACATATCCAGACGGCCGCAGCCCATTTCGCCGGTTCGCAGATTGTTGAGCACAGCCTGGGTGTTGGAATAAAAACGCTGGGAATCCTCGTCGTCCGGGGGAGTGGAAATGGATGGCCCCAGCACCACCACGCTGCTTCCGTTGAAATAGGGATAAGTAAATTGGATGCCGCCCACAGTAATATAGCTGGAGGTGCTGGCGGCACAGGCGATCAAATCCACCTCTCCCCGTTGGATGCGTTCAACTCCGTCCGCACAGGACTGCACGATAACAGGTTCGTATTGCAGTCCCGTTGCTTCGGCCAGGGCTTCAAAATAGATGGCGGCCATTCCCTGCACCTCTCCGTTTCGGACACATTGCAGCGGCGCGTTTCCGTCGCAGAAAGCGCCTCGCATCGTTCCCAAATCCTGAATATATTGCTTGTCCTGCTCCGATATGACAAAGCGGCCGGTGGAATAAAAATATTGATCATAGAGTTCGGTTTGCAGGTATGGATATGCCCGGCTCATTTGGTACATGGCGGTATTGAGGGGCTGGAGCAGAGACTGGTTTCCCTTGTACAGCACAAAATAGTAGGGAGTGGGGGCAAAGCGCGCAATGGTGCGGAAGTTGTCCATGATGGCCATGTCAACCTGCAGGATAGCGTCAGCCTCGCCCGTGCGCACGGCGTTGAGCGCCTCTTCAGTGGAAGGATACTCGATCACCTCGTAGGTAAAATGGTTCAGCCGCGCGTATTGCGCCAGATCCTCCATGCGTTGGGTCAATTTCGGGGAAGATGCGACTCTTATCCCGTCCCAGGAAGCAAAATCCTCCTCGGCCCACCGGGGGGAATCTTCCAGAACGGTTAAAGAGGTGTATGTGGTTCCGTAGCTGTAGCTGGGATAGAGAAAATATTCCTCCAGCGCCGGGAGATAGTTCATGGTTCCCATCATGTCAATCTCGCCGTTTTTCAGCATTTCCATCAGGGTATTGATTTGGGTATTGGTGTCTCCCTCGGCTGTTACAAATTCATAGTCCCAGTTTGTGTACAGGCTGAGGTATTCCAAATAGTCCACCATATATCCGGCATACTCCCCGTTTTCATCCAGATAGGAAATACCATTCTGAATGGGAAACCCCACACGAACCACTGTTTTCCCGTTGGAAGCGCCCTGCGCCGCTGGAACCATAGATATCATGATGCATATCGTTACTAGGAGCCACGCCAACTGTTTTACTCGCTTCACTGTAACACAGATCCTTTCTTTAAGGGCTTGAGCAGCTTCTTCGACAAAATATGGTATCCCGCGGCGACAGCTGCAATGCTTACGACCGTGAGCACAATAGAGAGCGCACCATTGCCGATCGCCAAACCAAATCCCATAGCTTCCAGAACGATAAAAACTTCTGATAAAATTAACAAAAGCAAAATAACTCCAAAAATTAGCTTGAGCGTTCGTTTGAAACTTTTTTTCCCTTTCATCGTGGCACCTCCTGATATCACCTTAAATTTGTATATTTTGCAATTGGAACTCATTTCCTTTTGGGATTTTATTGTATCAGACAGCTTGGTTGCATTCAATCAACTTCACAGCAACCTTTAGTTGCATTTTGCGATTTTAGGGCGATTTTTGTAATAAACACCCATAATTTCGCCGTCATTTTTGCCCATATCGGCCTGAAATCGTTCGCCATGGCGTTGCGGGAGGGGGCGCGCCCCGATGCGCCCGCTGGATTGGGGGGGACAAAAAACGGGCCTGTTGCAAAATAGGCCAAAGAAAAAAAGACAGGCAGGGCAGCCCGAAAAGGGTTGCCTTGCCTGCCTTTTTGCTTTAGGCTTAGTTTGTGAACACAAAACCAAAGCAAGACCAGTGTAACGTATATGAGCGGCGAGGTCAACTGGTACTTGCGCTGAATTGCGAAAAGATGATACCGGAGAACGCACCTGTCCGGCTGGTAAGCGCGGTGTTGGAGGAGTTGGATTACGAAAGATTGTACCGCGCCTATTCTCCCCGAGGGAGGAAATCAGCAGCCGACCCGCAGGTGTTGTTTGAGGTAATGGTGTACGGATACCTGTGCGGGATCTATTCCAGCCGCAAGCTGGAGGAGGCCTGCCGGTACCGTGTGGACTTCATGTGGCTGCTTGGGGATGAGAAAGCGCCGGACCACAGCACGCTGGCCCGGTTCCGGACGGGACGGTGCCGTGAGGCGCTGGAGGGGCTGTTCTACCAGCTGGTTAAGAGACTGGAGGCTATGGGTGAGACAGACCATCGTACAGTCTTTGTAGACGGCACCAAACTGGAGAGCCGCGCTGGACGGTATACCTTTGTGTGGCGGAAAAGCGTGGAAAAGCACCTGGCAAAGGTGAAGGAGCAGGTGCGTAAGGCGACGGGCCTGACCTCCCCAGCCGCTCTGCAGTCCCATTTGGAGAGTCTGGCTAAGGAAATCTGCTTTGTCCACGGCAAGGGGAAGCGGAAAAGCCTGAAACAAAAGGACTGGGAACGCCTGTCTGGGCTGCTGGAACGCTGGGAAGGATATGAAACACAGCTGTCCACGATGGGGGAAGGCCGCAACAGCTACGCCAAGACGGATGAGGATGCCACCTTCATGCGGATGAAGGAGGATCACATGCGCAATGGGCAGCTCAAGCCTGGGTACAATGTACAGATCGCGGTGAACAGTGAGTATATCACTGGTATCGAGGCATTTTCTGACCGGAATGACGTCAGAACCCTCAGACCGTTCCTGCGGCGGCTGGAGAAGTTCCAGCAAGCTAGATATGAGGAAGTAGTGGCGGATGCTGGGTATGAGAGCCTGGACAACTACCTCTACTTGGATTCTACCGGCCAGACTTGCCTGATCAAGCCCGCGAATTACGACCAGAAGAAACGCAAAAAGTTTCAAAAGCAGATCGGTCGGATAGAGAACATGGCTTATGATCCGGAAGAAGACTGCTTTACCTGCGCCCAAGGCAGAAAGCTTTCGCTGTGTCGGGAATACACAGAAGAAAAAGACAGCCGGTTTGTCACTACGGCCTGGTACCGGTGTGAAAACTGCGCCGGCTGCCCCTGCCGCAGTTTGTGCTGCCGAGCCAAGGACCCAGAGCAGCCGAAACAGCTGTGTCTGCAAAAGACTTTTTGGGAGAAGCGTGCGGAAACCACTCAGCGCATCACTTCCCAGCGGGGCATCCATCTGCGCCTGTGCCGCTCCATCCAGGTGGAGGGGGCATTTGCTCTGCTCAAAAACGACTTTGGCTTCCGCAGATTCCTCACCCGCGGCAGGGCCAACATCCGAGCCGAGCTGTTCCTGCTGGCCATGGCTTTTGATCTGAAAAAGCTGTGGATGAAGCGGGAACACGGCCGTCTCCAGACCCGTGTTTCTGAAAAAATGACCGCTTAGCTCCTGACAACAGAATCATTCCACATTTGATGCTGGAATTTACCCCAGCGTCTGCTTTGCCATGCCTTTTTCCTTCCCCAAACGCTTGTTTTTCCACAACCTATCGGCTACATACTCCTTTGGACGGCGCATAAAAGGGCGCGCTGCAGATTTCATTTCTGCAACGCGCCCTTGCTATTCTGTTCCAACTTTCTTTGCATCACGAAATTGCCGTGTGTTCTGAGCAGTTTTGTGCAGGAAGACGTGATCAAAAGCGGGTAAGGCGGCGTGGAAGATTTTTTAAGAAGAATCTTGTATTTCTTTTAAAGCGCGCTATAATATTTATAAATACTATTTTCAAATTTTATACTTTATATAAGGCGGCGATAGCTTGTGGCGCGAAAAGCGTATTCCGATCAGGAGAAGGAACAGGTCAAAGAAGCCCTGCTTATTTCGGTGCTCCAATGTGTCATGGAACGGGGGTTGGTGCACAGCAGTATCGATACGCTGTGCAGAAAAGTAGGAATTTCCAAGACCTTCTTTTACACTTTTTTCTCCTCCAAGGAGGAGCTGGTTCTCCAGGCCCTTCGCTATCAGCAGCCAAAGCTATTATCCCATGCGCAGAGTCTCATGGACAACCCTGACCTCTCTTGGCGGGAAGGGATCCGAACCTTTCTGAAAAACTGTTGTTATGGGGCTCAAAACGGTGTAGCGGTGCTGTCCATAGAGGAGGAACAGCAAATACGCCGCTGTCTGTCAGAAGATAATTTTCAGGCTTTCCGGCGGGATCAGGTCGATTTCTATGGAAAATTGCTGACTATTTTCGGACTTCCGATGGAAAGCATCGATCCCCGTCTGTTTGGCAATTTGGCTTTAACCATGATGATGGTCTATAAAGCCATTCCTGACACAATACCGTTTCTTTTCCCGGAAGTGGCGGAGGATATGGTGGAGTTTCAGGTCAACGCATTGGTGGAGGAAATGGAACGGATAAAAGAAGGAAAGCACAAGGCGGCAAAAAATGTATAGAGAAAAGGGGAGAAGCAGAGATGGAGTTATTGCAACAATGTCAGCTGTGGTTTGAACAGAATGAGATTCAGAAAGTGATCGACGCTTTGGAGGCTGTTCCAGCTGAGGAACGCACTCCGGAGCTGGACAGTGAACTGGCCAAGGCGTACATTGGCATTGCGGAGATCGGGGAAGAGGGGCGAGCGTTGTATGAAAAAGCCCTGGAACTTCTGAAACCCCATGAGGAGTATTTTGCCGAAGATCACTGCTGGAATTATCGGATCGCTTCCGCCTATTATTATCTGGCTGAAGAAGGGCCCGCCCTGCGTTACTTTGAAAAAGCCCTCAAAGCGCGTCCCGGCGACCAAGACACGCAGGAATACATTGATGATTGCCGTCGTCGTTTGTCTCTGCCACGATTTGAAAAAAACTTTCGGGAGAGGACGAAGGAAGCATGGACCGCTTTTGCGGAGATCGAGGCGGAGCTGCGGCAAATTATGGACGCCGACAAAACACACCAGCGGGGCGAGGAAATCATTGAAAAATGCGGCAATGCCCTCAAAGCCGCCCTGCATGATACTGCGTTTGAATTAGGGTTCAACGGTGAAAAATATGAACTGATCCTCAGTCCGGAAGGACTTCGTTCCCGGTTGTTCCCATTGGTGTATTTTCAGCAGCAGGCCCCGCAATCGGTGCTGGAACACTGGAATATCTGGGTGGGCCGCCAGCCTTCCGAAGACTTTGAACTCCGGGCCGGAGATATCGAGGTCCGGGCGGAAGATGTGCAGATGTGGGCGGAGAAAACAGAGAATCATCAGGTGAGATTGGTTCTTTACTGCGAAAAGCTGACGCCGCTTTTGAAAGAGGATACGGACAGGGTTTGGTGGGCACTTTCCATACTGCTCGATCAGGTGATCGGAGAGGTTTCCGCTATCGCGTTTGTTGCGGGGTTTGATGTCTATGCGGAGCCGAAAGAGGAACCATCCATGCGCCTTTCCGAACTGCCGGAATTGCTGCAAAGTATGGGAATTACCCTTTGGCGGGATGGCAGCGACTATCTGGAGAACAGTTATCTTGTCTATGAGCTGGAACCAGTGGAAGATCCGGAGGCCGACTGGCGGCTGGATGTCTATACCGGAACCTGCCGCCTTCCGGTGCTCATCAACGACTACTTGACTGTCCGCACGGATACGGTGGACGAGTACCATATAGACGGCATCGCGGCCGGATTCCTTCTGTACCCGCTTGCTGGTTTTACCGGCGAGGAACGGAGCGGAAATATTTTGGATTTCCGGGATGCGCTGCAGGAAGCGATTTTGAACAAAGCCGGAACAGAAGCCGTGACCTTCCTGGGCGGGGCTACCGGGCTGTATCACGGGTATCTGGATTTCATCGCCTGGGATCTGCCCGCTGTGCTGCACGCGGCACAGGAGTTCTTGGAGAAAAGCGATCTGCCCTATGCACACTTCCATACCTTCCGGCGGGATGTAGGCGGAGTGCCGCTGCTGGATGAGGAGGAAACGGAACCGGATATCCATGAAGAAACCGGCTCCCTACTCTCGGCAGAGGACATCGAAACGCTGGCTTCCTTCGACGACGGCGTTTCCGGCTACTTTGGGAAAATGCTCCGCTGGCTGGAGGATTTCATCAAAAGCGGCGTAGAAGAAGGGCGGTTCACCGAACAGCAGGCCCGCCAGGATCTGCAGATCGCCCTCTGGTACGCCTTCGCCTGCAACAATCTGGATGACTATGTCCACTACAGCCGCGCCGCAGAGTGGATGAAGGACTCGGAGAAACATGCCGCAGGCTGCGCCACCTGGTACTACCGCTATTCGGTGGCCCTCATGTACTGCGGCAAGCTGGAAGAAGCGCTGGAATACGCGGAAAAGGGCGCCCGGGAAGAACCGGACTACCCCTGGATCTGGCTGGAGGTGGGCAAGCTGCGGGCGCATTTTGGGGACAAAGCCGGCGCGCTGGACGCCGTCAGGCAGGGCTTGCAGCTGGAACCGGGGGACTACGAGTTCCTGACCCTGCAAAAAGAAATCGAAGCCGGGGCCTCCCTGGAACAGATGGAATACCACTGGATCGACCCCGACTCCGACCAGGCCCTCCAGCAGGGGCTGGGCCAGGATGTGGACGAAAAGCAGCGCGCCCTGGCCTGCCTTCGGGTGGACGAAGCGGGGCTGGCCGAATTTTACGAGCTGTTCCACCCGGAGCGGTATGACTATGAGAAGAACAGCCCCTTCTGCAGATTGCGCTACCCGGTGAAGGGGCATCCGGTGGAGCTCACCTTCTGCATGAACGAGGCCGGGCTCTCCAAGATGGGAACCGACTGGCTGCGGCAGCTGAAAGGCCGGCTGGCCAGCGGAGAATGGCTCACCTACACCCCCGAAGGGGAACCGGAGGGCGTCCTGAGGGGGGTGCTGGTGAACCAGACCCGCCGCATGGGGCTTATCTACCAGCAGCCGGGGGAGGACCGGTATGTTCAGATCTTCCTGAATCCGGACGGGACCAGGGAGGATGCCGTCTGGTCCCCGGCGGACAGCCGCGAGCCGGAGGTCTACACCGAGGAGGAGATGTCTGCGGTGGAGCAGCACATCCAAAACGCCTTCGGCAAGTTTGAGACGGTATTCCACGAGCTGGAGTCCCCCGACATCCATGTGGACATCTGCCTGGTGCCCCCTTCGGAAAAACGGCGCTACTGCACCCTGGTCACCATGGGTATGGGCGCCCACCGGATGAACGTCCCGGAGGAACTGGCGGAGTACAAACTGGAGCGGGCGGAGCTGGCCATTGCCCTGCCGCCGGACTGGAAACTGGATCAGGAATCCCTGAAGGAGGAACGGTGGTACTGGCCCGTCGGCCTGCTGAAAGCGCTGGCCCGGCTGCCCATTGCCAGCGACACCTGGCTGGGCTGGGGCCACACCATGGACAAGCAGTCGCCCTTTGCAGCGGGCACGGAGCTCTGCGCCGCCATCCTCACCAGCCCCCAGGGCACGGAGGACGGCAGCGAGGTCTGCACCCTGCCCGGCGGCGAGGAAGTCAACTTCTACCAGGTGATCCCCCTCTACCGGGACGAGCTGGACTATAAGTTGGAACACGATGCGGACGCCCTGCTGGACAAAATGGCGGGCATCAGCTTTGTGGTGGATCCCGCCCGGCAGGACGCCATCACCCGGGGCACTCTGGGCGGCGAGGAGGATTTTGTGGGGGAAATGGACGATGCCGCCTGGCATCTGGAAACCATCCGGGAGAAACATCTGCCGGTGGAGGAGATCAACGCCTATAACCACCTGGCCATTTACCTGCGCTGGTGCCTGGAGCGCGATCTGATGAGCACGGAATTTATGGAGCGGTACTGGGAGCAGCTGCAGCCGTTTATGGAGGATCTGAGCCGCGCCGACCTGCGCGGCCTGATCCAGGACCAGCTGAAGGGGCAGCTCTTTGGGGCGCTGTTCAACAGGAAAGGGGCGGCCTTTGCCTCCTATTACTACGGAGAGCCGGACAGCCCTTACTTCCCCAGCGACATCGACAACTACGCCATCGGCGTCATCGGCCCCGAGCGCAACGATTCCGACGAGATCCAGGACGAGGCCTATCTGTTCGTCCCCTTTGACGAGGACTACTACCAGGCCATGGCCCACCTCATCGACCGGCGCTTTGTCAACTGGCAGGGACAGGACTTCGACGAGGACACCCTGGAACCCTCCGAACTGGCCTGCGCCCTGATGGACTATCTGGACTGCGCGTGCACCTATTTCCCTTCCATGAAGGACGACGACCCCATTACGGCGGCCTACAGCTACGCCAGACGGGATGCCGCCCATGAGGGCTTTGTGCCGGTGCTCGTCCGGGCGGACGACGAGACCCTGTGGGAGTGCCTGATCCTGAACGCCGACCCGGACAGCGACGGCGCGGAAGAGCACGCCTTTGACCCGGACAAGGTGGCGGCATACCGGAAAAAGATGCTTGCCTCCCCCCTCCGGGACGGCAAGGCCGTCCTGAACGAAATGACCGGGCAGCGCAAAGAAGAAGCCGCGGACGACGATATGGACTGGGACGAGGAGGTCCTGGGCAGGATGGCGGGCGGCTGCGACAACGGCCGCTTCGCCAGCTACTGGGACGACGTCACCGAGATGACCCATCCGCTCATTCTGGCGAAGATCCCGGTCAGGAACCCCTGGGAGGTCTTTGCATACCTGCCCTTCGGCAACTGGAACGAGTGCCCCGACACGCCCCAGCTGATGGCCGCGGCGAAATACTGGTTCGAGCAGTACGGCGCGGTACCGGCCGCCATGAGCCACGATGAGCTGGAATTTGATCTGCCGTCCCCCATTCCCCAGGAAAAGGCCATGGAGCTCGCAGCGGAGCAGTACGGCTTCTGCCCCGATGTGATCGACCAGGGGGCGGAGGATGCCACCGTGGGCACGCTGGCCGACGGGCTGCGGCAGTCCACCGTCTGGTACTTCTGGTGGGATTGATGGGAGATTGTGAGCATGAACGAATACCTGAAACAATATATTGAACTCCAAAAGCAGTTTCGGGAGACAAAAGGAAATCCGGACAGTGTCCGTGCCCTCTATACCTTCAAGGAGAAACTGGAGCTATCGGAAGACAAACAGGCCAAGGAAGTGCTGGTGGATGTGTATGATCTGCTGGACTTCAAGAAGGATGCCTACGAACTGCTCTGCCAAATCGGAAATCGTTCCGATAAAAAGACACTCAAGCGGCTGGGCACGCTGAAGGAAAATGCGGAAAACAGGGGCAATCATTATGCC
>OEQW01000086.1_pt1 | contig 13310 bp, 10 predicted proteins | sample 1539861 | NCBI WGS metagenome assembly OEQW01 (sample SAMEA3891885, study PRJEB23780) | metagenome | biome: terrestrial biome; feature: animal house; material: Caecal content | place: Italy | collected 2015-05-05 | reverse complement strand
GTATTGGAACGTCATGACAGAATCGGCGGATTGCTTCGCTATGGAATTCCAAATATGAAATTAGAAAAAGAAATTTTGGATCGTCGGATTCAATTAATGGAAGAAGAGGGAATTCAGTTTGTTACAAATGCAGATGTCGGAAAAACGATAAAAGCGGAAGATTTATTAAACCAGTATGACCGTGTGATTTTGGCATGTGGCGCATCCAATCCAAGAGATATTAAAGTGCCAGGAAGAGAAGCCAATGGAATTTATTTTGCAGTTGATTTCTTATCGGCGGTAACAAAAAGTTTATTGGATTCTAACCTAACAAATGGAGAATTTCCATCCGCCAAAGGAAAACATGTACTTGTTATCGGTGGTGGCGATACTGGAAATGATTGTGTTGGTACATCTATTCGTCTTGGGGCAAAATCAGTCGTTCAATTAGAAATGATGCCAAAACTTCCAGATCAGAGGGCAGAAAATAATCCATGGCCAGAGTGGCCGAGAGTCTGTAAAACAGATTATGGACAGGAAGAAGCAATTGCTGTATTTGGACACGATCCAAGAATCTATCAGACGACAGTAACCGAATTTATCGCAGACGAAAAGGGCAATGTCAAACAAGCGAAAATCGTACATCTGGAACCAAAGAAAGATAAAAAAACAGGCAGAATGCAAATGGTTCCAGTAAAGGGAAGCGAAGAAGTTATCAAGGCAGACCTGGTATTAATTGCAGCAGGATTTTTAGGATCTCAAAAATACGTAACCGATGCATTTAAAGTAGAGCTGGATGCTCGTACAAATGTTGCTTCCAAACAAGTGCCATATCAAACCTCCGTACCAAATGTATTTACAGCAGGAGATATGCATCGAGGACAGTCCCTCGTCGTATGGGCAATCCAAGAAGGAAAAGAAGCAGCAAAAGCAGTCGATGAATCATTAATGGGATATACAAATCTATAAAATATTCTAAAATAATAAAAGATTTCCCCGTTTCGGTGTTTAAAATAAAATTCCGAAATGGGGAATTTTTCATACATAAAATCGAACAAATATTGGAACCCGACGCTTCTTACCTTGTACTTACGACGTAAATGTCGTAACTTTATTATAGATTTTTTGCAGTGTTATTGATAATTTGAGAAATTTGTAGTATATTATACAAGAAAGTAGCGACGTAATCGTCGCAAATATGAGGTGACTGTAATGATTAAACGAGATTCTTATTTGAATCGCATGATTCATAATATGTGGAATGGTGAAGTCAAGGTAATCACTGGTATCCGCCGTTCAGGAAAGTCAGTACTATTGTTTGATCTGTTTTATGAGTATCTTCTCTCACAGGGGGTTCAGGAAGATCACATCATAAAAATCGAATTGGATCAGAGAAGATACTATAAATTTAGAAATCCCATAACACTTTGTGAATATGTTGAAGCTCTTGTAGCAGAACAGAAAGATGAAAAATTTTATCTGTTCATTGATGAGGTACAGCTTACCATAAAGGTTATAGACAAGGAAAATGGTGGAATTCAGGTTTCAATCTATGATATGCTGAATGAACTCAAAGCTTATAAAAATTTGGATGTATATGTGACAGGCAGTAACTCTAAGGGTCTCTCAAAAGATATCGCTACCGAGTTCCGTGGTCGTGCTACCCAAATTCATGTATTCCCCTTGTCCTTTGAAGAGATTTACTCTTACGTGGGCGGTGATGAGCGAAAAGTTCTGGATAACTATATGCTTTACGGCGGCATGCCACGCCTATTGGCGTTAAAAGATGAAAAGGATAAAAAAGATTATTTGTCCTCTCTGTACAGCGAATTGTATATAAAGGATATTGTAGAACGCAATGGTATCGAGCGTGAGGATATTCTGAATGATATTCTGGACTTCCTCGCTTCACAGATCAGTTCTCTGACTAATCCTACTAATATTGCCAATGCATTGACCAGCATGAAGAACGAAAAAGTTAATTCTACATTGGTATCAAACTATGTACAACACATCATTGATTCATTCCTTGTTTCTATGGCAAGGCGCTATGATGTGAAAGGAAAGACGTATTTCAAGTATCCTAACAAATACTATTACACAGATATTGGTCTTCGTAATGCAAGATTGAATTATCGCCAATACGATCCTGGACACATTATGGAAAATATCATTTATAATGAACTTCTACGTAAAGGGTATTCTGTTGATGTCGGTGTTGTAACCGATCGTACCAGAGGTGCAAACATTCAAAGGGAAATTGACTTCATTGTGAATGATGCAGATAAAAAAATCTACATCCAGTCTGCTTTTCAGATGAATACAGAGAAAAAAAAATCCTCAGAACTTGTATCCTTGACATTGACCAAGGACTTTTTCAAAAAAATTATTGTCCGTATGGATATTCCTCATAACTTTTATGATGAGCACGGAATTTTCCATTGCAATCTGATCGATCTGCTGCTTGGTCGTGTCGAATTGTTTTAATCAATAAATCGCTATGAGGCAAGAGTTATCAACGAAATGTTGCTTCCAAACAAGCGCCGTATCGGACCTCCGTACCAAATGTATTTATAGCAGGAGATATGCATCAGTCCCTCTATGGGCAATCCAAGAAGGAAAAGAAGCAGCAAAAGCAGTTGATGAATCATTAATGGGATATACAAATCTGTAAATCATTTTAAAATACTAAAACAGTTCCTCATTTCGGTGTTTAAAATAAAATTCCGAAATGGGGAATTTTTCACACATAAAATCGAACAAATATTCTTGGCGTGTTTTTGCTTCTATGCTATAATTTCTTATAAGAGTGACGTATTACAATTATCTTTTTGCAGGAGAATGATTCATTTTGAAATCCAAATATAAAGGCTTATCTATATTAACTAGTTAGCTGATTCATTTCCCCAATTTACATTTTTATAGAAGGAGGCTATGCAGTTTTCATATGTATAGTCTCTTTTTGTACGATAAACCCGTCCACTGTGCTTGCACACATTTGACGGGCAAGTACAGCGAACGGCTTTGCCGTGAACTGTGCCAAATCGCATATCGAGTAGGTAGATGAAATCTTCTCTACTCGATTTATCCATGGACGCTTAAATCTGATAGAAAATAGAAAGAGTGGGATTAGAAAATGATTTATGGTATACTGTAAGAAAAAAGAAATACAATAAGAGAATTGTAAGAAGGGAGAATTATGAGAACGAATTTTCATACACATGTGAATCGTTGCAGACATGCCAGTGGAACCGCAGAGGATTACATTAATTGCGCAATTCAGTCTGGACTTAAGCAGTTGGGATTTTCAGATCATGCGCCATTTCCTGAGGATTGTTTTGGATTACGTATGCCATATAAAGAATTGAATGAGTATCTAAATGAGTTAGATGAGTTAAAAATACGCTATAAAGGAAAGATTCGTTTATGGAAGGGATTGGAAATAGAGTATTTGCCAGAGTTTTATCATTATTATGAAAAACTGTTAGTGGAGTATAAGGTAGAATATCTTTTGTTAGGAGAGCATTACTATAAAACCAGTCGAAACGAAACGAAAAATATTTATGAAACAGACTTCACGGAGCTTTATGTGGATTATGCTAAGACAGTTGCACAAGGAATACGGACAGAGTTGTTTCAGGCAGTTGCACATCCAGATATTTTCATGATTAATCCATGGAATTGGGATGAAAACTGCGAAAAGGCAACAGATATTATATTGGATGCAGCAGTGAACTACAATATTCCATTGGAATATAATGCAAATGGAATTCGGCGTGGGATATGGGAGTTTCCAAATGGAAAACGTTATCCATATCCGTATGAAACATTTTGGGAAAAAGCAGCTTCAGCTGGGGTTCGGGTAATCGTTGGATCGGATTGTCATGAACCGAGTCAAGTATGGGATGAAAGCGTAGAACGTTCCTATCAAAACTTAAAGAAATTGGGAATTGTACCAGAGATGGAATTATTAAAATAGAAATTTGGGAGAGAAATAAAAGTTTAAATTTTATTTGATCTTTGGTATACAATTTATTAGAATAAATACAATGAAAAAACTAATATTATATGAGTTATAAGAAATATAATAGATGGAATTGTAGTTCTTGTATAAAAAGAAAATACAATTTTGCTTAAAAAATATGGAGGAACCGTTTGTATGGAAATAAGAAAATTTCTTTGTGAAATTTGGATGATGTATATCACAAAAAATACCTGTATTTCCAACAAAAAACCAATTGACAGAAAAACAGCAGGATGATATAATTCCTAGCAGAACGAAGGCGTTCTTATTCTTAAAGGGATAAGAGCGCCTTTCTGTTTTTATCAGAATTCTATTTAAGAAAGAATGAGGCTGCTCTATTTAAAAATAGCGAAAAAGGAAATTAAAGGAGAGATAGAGATGGCGAAGTACACCAAGGAAATGATTTTACAGATGGCAGAGGAAGAAGATGTAGAATTTATTCGTCTTCAATTTACCGATATGTTTGGTACATTGAAAAATGTAGCAATCACTTCCAGCCAACTGGAAAAAGCGTTAAATAATCAATGTATGTTTGATGGTTCTTCGATTGAAGGATTTGTAAGAATTGAGGAATCGGATATGTATTTGTATCCAGATTTGGATTCTTTCACGATTCTTCCATGGAGACCACAGCAGGGAAAGGTTGCACGTCTGATCTGTGATATTTATCGTCCAGATGGAAGTCCATTTGAAGGAAGTCCAAGATATATTTTACAGAAAGTATTAAAGAGAGCTGCCGATATGGGATATCAATTTAATGTCGGACCAGAATGCGAGTTTTTCCTATTTCATACCGATGAAAATGGAATGCCTACTACATTAACTCATGAAAAGGCGGGATATTTTGATTTAGGACCAGTTGATCTGGGAGAAAATGCCAGAAGAGATATGGTACTCACACTAGAGGATATGGGATTTGAAATTGAGGCGTCTCACCATGAAGTTGCACCTGCACAACATGAAATTGATTTTAAATATGCAGATGCATTGACAACGGCGGATCGAATTATGACATTTAAATTTGCAGTGCGTACCATTGCAAAACGGCATGGACTTCATGCGACATTTATGCCAAAGCCGAAAATTGGAATTAATGGTTCGGGTATGCATGTGAATATGTCGTTGTCTAAAAATGGAAAAAACTGTTTTGTGGATACAAACGATTCATTGGGACTAAGCCAAGAAGCCTATTATTTCATTGGTGGTATTTTAAAGCATATGAAGGGAATGACGGCAATTACAAATCCACTTGTCAATTCGTATAAACGTCTTGTTCCAGGATATGAAGCGCCTGTATATATTGCATGGTCTGCTAAAAACCGCAGTCCGCTTATTCGTATTCCAGCAGCAAGAGGAGAAAGTACAAGAGTAGAGCTTAGGTCTCCTGATCCATCTTCTAATCCATATTTAGTATTGGCCGCTTGTTTGGCAGCAGGACTGGATGGAATCGAGCATAAAATTATGCCTCCGAAGCCAATTGACAGAAATATATTTGAGATGAGCAAAGAAGAGAAGAAGGAAATGAGGATTCATTCTCTCCCATCTACGTTAAGGGAAGCACTCTATAATTTAGAACAAGATGAGTTTATTTATCATGTACTTGGAGAAAACTTTGCAGAGAAATACATTCGTGCAAAGAAAGCAGAATGGCAAGATTATACAATGCAGGTGACGAAATGGGAAATTGACCAATACTTATATAAAATTTAAAGAAAATAAAAATCAAAAAAAGGGGGAACGGACATGGATCGCATCGTTATTCTTTTTCCTAAAATGGAAGAAGGAAAGAAAATAAGAGATGCCCTGATAAGAAATGGCTATGATGTTGCTACAGTTTGTACAACAGGAGCTCAGGCATTGAATGAAATGAGTGTTCTAGACGGTGGCATCCTAATTAGCGCATATCGATTATCCGATATGTTTTATACTGAGATTGTGGAGTGTCTGCCCTCGAATTTTGATATTTTATTGCTGCTTCCAAAGAGGGCAGTGCAAAGTTATAAAGAAGAAGGAATTATGACGTTGACGATGCCGTTGAGTGTGTTTGAACTTGTGAATACGATTCATATGATGTTAAGTAAACGTTATAAAATGAAAAAGCAAAGAGCAAAACCAAAAAAACGTTCGGAAAAAGAGCAAAAGATTATCAATGATGCAAAGGCATTGTTAATGGAACGAAATCATATGACAGAAGAAGAAGCCCACCGCTATATTCAAAAATGCAGTATGGATACTGGTACAAATCTAGTAGAAACTGCGGAAATGATTACGACGCTGATGAATGATTAAAAGAAAGAAAGGCAAAGAAAGAGACTCTGCTTTATGGAACCTGACAGGAAACAGATATCACCGACTGAGAGTATCTGTAAGGGAAAATAAACAATAGGGAACACTCTGGAGCTGATCAGTCGAACAGAGTAGGCTGATACGTGGATACACGTTACGTATTTGAGTGGCATTTTATGCAATGCGGGTGGTACCGCGGAAACTTCCGTCCCGAAATATCAATTCTGATATTTGGGGATTTTTTTGTTTTTGTGGGACGCTGGATGGGGTTAAGATATCCCATTCGGACACGCAAGATCGTAAACGATCTTGAAGAGTCCTCATAGGGATATCTTAACCCCATCCAGCTGTTTCCAAAAGAGCGAAAGATGCTTTGAGATATCCAACTGTTTTCAGGAAAGCGGAGAAACGGAAAAAGGAATTATGATAAAATAAATGGAAATGAGGAGATTGTTATGGAATTTTTGACTGGTTTGAGAGAAAGTAAGAGCTTAACTTTAAGGGAGTTATTGAAAGATGAGGTTTTGGATACGGAAATCATGACGGAGGGGATGGTTCACAGTATTCGTAAAATGGGGGAAGTTGCATTTGTTATTTTGAGGAGAAGGGAAGGGCTAGTTCAAACGGTGTTTGAGCCTGAAGTTTGTAAATTGGATTTGCATGAATTGAAGGAGGAAGCTGCGGTTCGTGTAAAGGGGGTAGTTCGAAAGGAGGAACGTGCTCCTTGGGGAAGAGAGATTCGTCTGGAGGAAATTACGGTTTTATCTATGCCAGAGGAACCGATGCCGCTGCCTGTTTCAAAGTGGAAGTTAAATACATCACTGGAAGCAAAGCTAAATACAAGACCGCTTTCTCTTAGAAATATTCGGGAGCGAGCAAAGTTTCGCATTCAAGAGGGCATTGGAAGAGGGTTCCGTGAATTTTTGCAAAGTCAGGAGTTTACAGAAATTCATACACCGAAAATTGGTGCGAAGAGTGCAGAAGGTGGTTCCAATGTGTTTAAATTAAGTTACTTTCATAAGCCGGCAGTTCTTGCACAAAGTCCTCAGTTTTATAAGCAGATGATGGTTGGAGTATTTGATCGAGTATTTGAGATTGCACCTGTATTTCGTGCGGAGAAGCATAATACGAAGCGTCATTTAAATGAATATATTAGTATGGATATGGAAATGGGATATATTGATAGCTTCTATGATTTGATGGAAATGGAAACAGGGTTTTTACAGTATACGATGGATTTATTGAAACGAGACTATATGAAAGAATTAGATATATTAAAGATTGTGTTGCCAAATACAGAAAAAATTCCAGTCGTTCGTTTTGATCGGGCAAAGGAACTTGTATCAGAAAAATATAACCGTTCCATTCGCAATCCATTTGATTTGGAACCAGAAGAAGAGCAGTTAATTGGTCAGTATTTTAAGGAAGAGTGTGGAGCTGATTTTGTATTTGTAACGCATTATCCATCAAAAAAACGTCCGTTTTATGCAATGGATGATCCAAAGGACAGTCGCTTTACGTTAAGCTTTGATTTATTGTTCCACGGACTGGAAATCACAACGGGAGGACAGAGAATTCATAACTGTGCCATGTTGGAAGAAAAGATGGAAAAAAGAGGTATGACAGCAGAAGGAATGGAACTGTATCTGGATACGTTCCGTCATGGAATGCCGCCACATGGAGGACTCGGAATTGGATTAGAACGATTCACAATGCAGCTGCTGGGAGAAGAAAACGTGAGAGAAGCGTCATTGTTTCCACGTGATTTAAACCGATTGGAACCTTAAACGAGAGACTAGAAAGGAGATTTCAAATGATTGATGATGAAATGATGGAATATATTGGAATATTGGCAAAATTAGAACTTTCGGAAGAAGAAAAAGAACAGGCAAAAGCAGATATGCAAAAAATGTTAAATTATATTGACCAGTTAAATGAATTGGATACTTCAAACGTGGAGCCAATGTCGCATATTTTTCCAATTGCGAATGTATTTCGAGAAGATGTTGTAACAAATGGAGATGACAGGGAAGCGATGTTGGCAAATGCACCAAAGCAAAAAAATGGTCAGTACCAAGTAGCGAAAACGGTGTAAAAAGGCAGGAGGAATAATGATGAGTGGGTTATTGGATTTGACAGCTTTAGAGCTGGGAAGAAAGATTCAGGCACAGGAAGTTACTGCAATGGAAGCCTTGGATGCTGTTTTTGGGCAGATTGATAAAAAAGAAAAAGAGATTCACGCCTATGTAACCATTGATAGAGAGAATGCTTATAAGCAGGCACAAAAAGTTCAGGCAGAAATTGAAAATGGAACATTAACAAGTCCACTGGCAGGTGTACCAGTTGCAATTAAAGATAATTTATGTACAAAGGGGCTTTTAACAACGTGTAGTTCCAAAATATTAGGAAATTTTATACCACCTTATACGGCAGAAGCGGTTCAAAAATTAGAACAGGCGGGAGCCGTCATTATTGGTAAGACAAATATGGATGAGTTCGCAATGGGAAGCACAACGGAAACGTCTGCATTTGGAATTACAAGAAATCCTTGGAATACGGAACATGTGCCAGGTGGTTCTTCGGGTGGTTCTTGTGCAGCAGTCGCAGCAAAGGAATGTTTTTATGCACTTGGTTCGGATACGGGCGGGTCCATTCGTCAGCCAAGTTCATTTTGTGGTGTAACTGGTATGAAGCCAACATATGGTACCGTTTCCCGTTATGGATTGATTGCATATGGTTCCTCATTGGATCAAATTGGACCAATTGCCAAAGATACCGCCGATTGTGCAGCGATTTTAGAAGTAATTGCAGGACATGATAAAAAGGATAGTACATCGGTGGCAAGAGAGGCGTATGATTTTACTTCTGCATTAAAAAAAGATGTAAAGGGAATGAAAATCGGAATTCCAGAGGAATATATTGGAGAAGGATTAGATTCAGAAGTTCGGACAGCAATTTTGAAAGCAGCCGATGTATTAAAAGAACAGGGAGCAGAAGTGGAATACTTCCATTTGGACTTAGTTGATTATGCAATTCCAGCTTATTATGTAATTGCCTGTGCGGAAGCAAGTTCGAACTTAGCTCGATTTGATGGAGTAAAATATGGATACCGTGCCAGTGCGTTTGACGGGTTACATCAGATGTATAAAAAAAGTCGTTCGGAAGGATTTGGAGCGGAAGTAAAAAGAAGGATTATGTTGGGGTCCTTTGTATTAAGTTCTGGTTACTATGATGCTTACTATTTAAAGGCACTGCGTACAAAGGCATTAATCAAGCAAGCATTTGACCAGGCATTTGCAACGTATGATTTAATTCTGGGACCAGCTGCACCGACAACTGCAATGAAAATCGGAGAAAGTCTTTCTGATCCAATTCAGATGTATCTTGGAGATATTAATACAATTGCAGTTAATTTAGCAGGACTTTGTGGTATGTCTGTTCCATGCGGAATGGATCGAAAAGGACTTCCAATTGGAGTTCAATTTATTGGAGATTGTTTCCAAGAAAAGAAAATGATTCAGGCAGCTTATACGTATGAGCAGAGTCGAAAGGAGGAGGCATAATGGCAAAGCAGTATGAAACGATAATTGGTTTAGAAGTTCATGTGGAACTTGCAACAAAAACAAAAATTTTCTGTGGATGTTCGACAGAATTTGGCGGAGCACCAAACACGCATACTTGTCCTGTTTGTACGGGAATGCCTGGTTCTCTTCCAGTATTAAATAAACAAGTCGTAGAGTTAGCGTTAGAAGTAGGATTGGCTGCAAATTGTGAAATTAATCAATATTGTAAATTTGACCGTAAGAACTATTTTTATCCAGATAATCCACAAAACTATCAGATTTCACAACTCTATCTTCCAATTTGTCATGATGGAAAAATTGAGATTGAAACAGCTGCTGGAAAGAAATTCATTAGAATTCATGAGATTCATATGGAAGAAGATGCGGGAAAATTGGTTCATGATGAGTGGGACGACTGTTCTTATGTGGACTATAATCGAAGCGGCGTACCACTGATTGAAATTGTATCAGAACCAGATATGAGAAATGCGGATGAGGTCATTGCCTATCTGGAAAAACTTCGTATGATTGTGCAATATTTAGGAGCATCGGATTGTAAATTACAGGAAGGTTCCATGCGTGCAGATGTGAATCTGTCTGTACGGGAAGTGGGAAACCCAAACTTTGGAACACGAACCGAAATGAAAAATTTAAACTCATTTAAAGCCATTGCTCGTGCCATCGAAGGGGAACGAGAACGTCAGATTGAATTGTTGGAAGAAGGAAAGAGCGTGCTGCAAGAGACAAGACGCTGGGATGATAATAAAGAATCTTCTTATCCAATGCGTTCCAAAGAAGATGCAAAAGATTATCGTTATTTCCCAGATCCAGATCTTCCTCCAGTTGTAATTAGTGATGAATGGATAGAAGAAATTCGCAAAAAACAGCCAGAACTACAGCCAGAGAAGAAGCTTCGCTATCAAACCGAATATCAGCTTTCCGAATACGATGCAGATCTAATTACAGGAACAAAGAAAATTGCAGATTTATTTGAAAAAACGGTTAATCTATGTAAGCAGCCAAAAAAAGCAGCCAACTGGATGATTGGAGAGACATTCCGTCTAGCAAAAGAAAAGAAAATGGAACCAGAGCAAATTTCCTATTCTCCAGAACATTTAGCTAAATTAATTGAAATGACCGAAGCAGGAAGCATTACACAGACCGTTGCAAAAGACGTATTTTTCCATATTTTTGAAGAGGATATCGAACCAGAACAATATGTGAAACAACATGGACTTGGAGCAGTGAGTGATAGTTCTGAATTAGAGGCAATCGTGAAAATAGTATTAGAAGAAAACCCATCTACTGTAGAACAATACAAAGCGGGAAAAGAAAAAGTAATGGGATTTTTAATTGGTCAGGCAATGAAAAAGACAAAAGGAAAAGGAAATCCAGGAATCATTAGTAAGATGATGAAAGAATTACTAACAAATTAAATAGAGTTGATCGACTAAATCAATACAATGATTCTTTTCCCTTACATTTTGGAATATTATATACTTCTAATTATAAGTATAGGAAAAAAACTGGTCGTGTATATAGCAGAAAGATGTAAAAATAAAAAATAGAATTTCAAAAATAAGGAGATATCAAAACGGATATCTCCTTTTTGTGTACCATAAATTGACTTTCAAAACTGTAAGTATTTTTTCGCCATGGAACTTGTTATAATTGTACTATATTCCAAATCCATGTGATAAGAAGAAAGGAGCAATTCGTATGGAACATATATTAAATTTAGAACAAGTGAAAAAGAATTACGGGGGAAGTACAGGTAATATCACAAAGGCAGTGGACGGGATTTCCATGTATATAGATAAAGGTGAATTTGCTGCAATTATGGGAGCGAGTGGTTCGGGTAAAACAACATTGCTGAATTGTATTTCTACGATTGATACTGTAACAAGTGGACATATTTTTGTAAATAATCAAGATATTACGGAGATGAAAGAGCAAAATTTTGCAGATTTCAGACGTGAAAACTTAGGGTTTATTTTTCAAGATTTTAATTTACTAGATACATTAACCATTGAGGAGAATATTTCCCTTTCCTTGATTATTAATAAGAAAAATCCAGAAATGATTAAGAAAAAAGTACAAGATATTTCGGATAAACTGGGAATTTCTGATATTCTATCTAAGTTTCCCTATGAGGTTTCTGGCGGTCAAAAACAGCGTTGTGCCTGTGCAAGAGCATTGATTAATGAACCGAAATTGATTTTGGCAGATGAACCAACAGGAGGATTGGATTCTAAGTCTTCCAGATTATTATTGGAAACAATGGAAAATATTAATCAGAAATTACAGGCAACTATATTAATGGTAACACATGATCCATTTACTGCCTCTTTTTGTAACCGCATTTTGTTTTTAGAAGATGGAAGAATTTTTAATGAAATATGGTAGGGATTGCTTCCATTTGGCTTTGGTATTCTCGTTTTCAAATGGAATTTATCAGTAAAAATGAAACACTTACTTATTTAATGTTAAGTATGATTGGCTTAATTATTAGTATTTATGGTATTTCTGCTACAGTTGCAGATATGGTATGTTCTTTTATAATAAGAAGCAAAAAAATAAAATACCAAAAAGATAATCTGTTTTTGATAAGAACATTTGTTTCTAAAGCGAGAACAATGAGTTTTACGTTTGGGACACTTTCCATGTTAATTCTGCTATCTATATTTTCGTTAAACATATCAAATCTTAGTAATGGATTGTATAAAAGTTCCTTGGATCAAGAAGCACCTTATGATGTGAGTATATATGACGATCAAGAAGCATTTAAGGAATACATTAAAGTGATAGAAGAAGATTATACCGTAGAAAAAACACTTGCATATGATATTTATAAGGAACCGAAAAAACAAATTCAAAGATTATATGATGAATTTACCGATTATGACAGTGTTATGAAGTTAAGCGATTATAATCAGCTATTAACAATGAGAAATATGGATACGATAAGCCTACAGGAAGATGAATATATAATAGTTACAAGCAGTCAATCGAAGTATTTGGTGGAAGGAAATGCGAGTATTAAACAAATTCAATTATCAAGTGGAGATTTCTTGCAGCTAAAAGGAGTGACAACAGAAACTTTTTGGTATACACTAAACAGCAGAAGCGATTTTATAATTGTGGTTCCAGATTCATATGTAAAGAATTTAGAATTGGCAGAAAGTCATTTGATTGTAGATACAAAAGAAGAAACAACCGCATCATTAGAAACGAAAATAGAGGAACGAATGTCCTATCGCCTATGTAAAACAGGAAGCGATGGAGAGATCAACTGTCAATATTATAGAGTGAGGGTCAGAGGTTCGGCAGTTGAAGAAAATAATACGATGATAGCAATGATGTCCAGTATCTTTTTGTATATCTCTTTTATTTTTATTGCAGTTGTTGGAACGATACTTTCGATTCAAGCATTAAGTGACTCCACAAAGTATAAATAT
>OEQW01000083.1_pt1 | contig 13446 bp, 17 predicted proteins | sample 1539861 | NCBI WGS metagenome assembly OEQW01 (sample SAMEA3891885, study PRJEB23780) | metagenome | biome: terrestrial biome; feature: animal house; material: Caecal content | place: Italy | collected 2015-05-05 | reverse complement strand
GATTATGGGTATATTAAGTGGAATTTTTAAATCGAGGGATAAGCCCAATAAGCGCGAACTTAAGAGAAAAGTGCACAAAACAAAATGAATAACTGAAAAAAATTCATGACAGTCCCCCCATTTTGGTGTAAAATGATTTTGCTAAAACACATTGACCAAGAGAGGAATGTCATGAATTTACAAAATGATTCTACCATATTAAATGATTCTATACAAGATGTTTTTAAAAACTGGGATAATAAAATTCTTTCCCACCTGCCATCCAATCTGGATGAAATGGCAAAAAGCACAGGCATCCTGCTAAGAAAACGTGGGATCCGTTGTGCAGTGGATCTGCTAAGGATGCTTTTTCTCTACGCTAGCTCAAACTTTTCCTTCCGTATCCTGGCAGTTGCTGCCTGCACGCTTGGAATTTCCAGAATTTCTGATACTGCTTGGCGCAAACAGTTTTCCAAAGCTGCTCCATTTCTGCACAAAATATTGCATGGGATGCTTTCTTCCCTGCTTCCTGCGGTGGACGCTTCTTGTTTTGCAGGAGTGAAACAGGTGCTCCTGGTAGATACATCCGTAATTCGCCAGCAGGGGAAACAACAGGAACAACAACGGATCCACCTGTGCTATTCTCTGAACGAAAACCGGATAAAACAAGTAAAGGTTTCTGACCAGCATACCGCAGAATCCCTGACGCATTTTTCCATGGGATCAGGTGATCTGATTCTGGCGGACGCTGGATATGGGACAGCGCAGAATTATATTTATGCCCAAAGCCAGGGGGCAGACGTGATCCTGCGCATCACACCGAAAAATTTCCTTCTGTATGATGCGAACGGGACAAAAATTTCCCTAATAGCAAAGTTGGAAGAAGCGGAAGAAAAACAGATGGAATGGATCGATTTGTTTGGTTTGTGCAAATACAAGAAGGAAAACGGTTTTGTGCGGGTAATTGCCCATAAACTCCCAGTTGACAAAGCAGCACAGGCCAGGAAACGAAAAATCAGAAAAGCCAGCAAAAACCAATACAGAATCGGAACGCAAACACTGCTTTGCGCAGGCTGGGTTGTGGTTATCACATCTCTTGATGCAAGATACTGTGGAGAGGAAATCCTGCACTTGTACACAAGCCGCTGGCAAGTGGAGCTGCTGTTTAAACGTTTTAAACAGAATTTCTCTATCCATACGATAAAAGCAGGTGGTAAGGCCTATGCAGAGACGGAAACCCTGCTATGGCTTATCTTATGGACGATCGTGGAGTGTCAGGCATTTCAAGCAGAACGTTTTCTTACGGAAAAAAGGCAAGTATCCTATACAACTTATGAGGAATGCAAAATTTCATTTATACAAGTAATCAGTAGTTTGTGTCTGTCATGGAGTCTTTTTGTAGATTTAACAGACAAAAAATACATTCGGTATTTATCAAAGAAACAGTGGTGGCGAAGAAACCAAAAGGATGCGTTTTATTCAGCAGTTTTACCAGGACTGCTTGCTTAAGTTCGCGCTTATGGGGGATACTCCCGGTGTCGGGACTTTTTATGATTTCTTTTCCCGCATCTGGCAGGATGATTCCAATCATCTTTCCCCCAAAGATCGGTTCCCTAAAATGAAACCTCCCAAAGGGAAAAGGAAAGGTGATAAGACTCCCTGTGACTCTTCCAGTACCGCTTCCAAGCTTCTCCCTTTGCTGGATCGTTGGCAGCTGAAACAGGAAAATCCTTTTTCCCTTATTTTCCGGCTCTATCGCCAGCAGTTCCTGGATTGTTCTGTTAAGAACGGATTGATGGATCCAGCCCATCTGGCTCTTGCCGGTGATGGCACCCCTATACGGACTGCCGCTCAGCAGCGGAAAAAACGGATCTGCGATTGTAAGAAAAATGGCGGTTCTTCCTGCAGCTGCAAACGCCTGTATTCCCAGCCTGACTGCAACTGGGGATGGGACTCCCATCGGGAATGCTATTTTTTCGGTTACCACCTCTACATGTATGTGGCCTCCGATTCCCATAGCGATCTCCCTGTATTTCCGCTTTTGGAACGAGCTTCCCGGCATGATATGCTTTCTTTTCTACACTCTTTTTTCACCATGAAAGCATACCTTCCAGAATTTCACATTGAAAAACTCCTTTTGGATTCTGCCCACGACGCTTATCCTGTCTATGAATACTGCAGACAGGAAAATATTACGCCCTTTATCGACCTCAACCCTGGCCATACCAGACATTTCACTTATAAGGACGATTTCACCATTGATGAGGACGGTGTCCCAATCTGTAAGATGGGCTTACGTATGCATAAAGATGGATATGAGGCTGCTAAACACCGTGCGAAATACCGATGCCCAAAAGCAGACCGGAAACGTGGCTGTTTCTGTGAACATCCCTGTTCACCAGCGAAATACGGAAGAACCGTACACATCTTTACCGATGACAATCCAAGGTTATTTAACATACCGCCAAGGGACTCTAAGGCATGGGAAAAGGAATATGACGGAAGAACTTCCGTGGAACGCTCCAACAAGCGTGAGAAAGAGGACTATAAATTAGAAGACGGCAGGCACCGCTCTACAAAGATGTGGTACTGCCGCCTCTACGGCATCATGATGCTCCAACATCTTGATGCCTGGGAAATGCCATCCGCCGAGGCATTTCATGAATCATTATTAGGATTGACCGCCTAATAATGATATCTTAAACGATTCCATAAGATTTTTCAAGGCATAGTACCCACTATGTCCAATGTTTATGTCCATTTCTCGTAAATTTCTTTTCCTGCACGATATTCAGTTGTCAAGTTTCTGTTGGAATATCATTCATTGAGATTCCGAGAAGTTATTATTATATCATGTCTACTCTGGATTTCAGCAGTGCATTTCAAATTTAAGGTAAATGTAAGGTAGAGAGAAGGTAGATATAAGGTTGCAGTCTTATACTAAAGACAACAAAGGAAATCCCATTTGAGGATGCTTTTATGCCGTGAGGGACACGGCATAGACAAAGAAAGGAGACTACTCAATATGAATATAATCGAAACTCAGGATTTAACGAAAACCTATGGAGATTTCACAGCGGTATCCCATTTGAATCTTCATATTCGTAAAGGAAGCGTTTATGGATTTCTCGGTCCGAACGGGGCGGGAAAATCTACCACGATGAAAATGTTTCTCGGTCTTACGCAGCCGACAGAAGGCAGATTTCATATTGACGGAAAAACCTATCCGTCAGACCGAGTATCTATTTTGAAAGAAGTTGGCTCGTTCATTGAAGCACCTGCATTTTATGGGAATCTGACTGGAGAAGAAAACCTTGAAATCATACGGAAAATTCTCGGATTGCCGAAAAACTGTGTGGATGACGCTTTGAAGCTGGTAGGTTTAACTGAATTTAGAAAAAGGCTGGCAAGGAAATATTCTCTTGGTATGAAACAGCGCTTAGGTTTGGCAGGCGCATTGATTGGCAGACCGCCAATCCTAATTCTGGATGAGCCGACCAACGGGCTTGATCCAGTCGGTATTCACGAGATACGCACTTTGATTCGTTCTCTGCCGCAGAAATATGACTGCACGGTATTGGTTTCTTCTCACTTACTTGCCGAAGTAGAACTTATGGCTGATGATATTGGTATTTTGAATCACGGTCATCTGCTGTTTGAAGGAACAATGGAAGAACTGAAAATAAGCGCCCGAGCAGCTGGATTCCCAACAGACAATCTGGAAGATATGTTCCTTGCTATGATTGATGAAGATAATCGCAGGAGAGGAGGTACAGTATGAGCCTCTTAATTGAATCCAAAAAGCTGAAGCGCACAGGTTATCTTCCTGCATTTTTGGCAGGCGGCTTTCTAGCAGCAGTTTTTCCAGTTGTCTATATGATGGTAAAAGCGGAGGAAATGACTGTGCTCTCAGGCAATCCGATCAACCTATTGATGGCTGCAAATTGGCAGATGATGGCTATGCTGAATATTCTCATTTCTATTTGCGGCGCTTGTATGATGTATCATACGGAATATGCCGATAACGGTATGCAGAAAATGTCGGTGCTTCCTATTCGTCAGGGAAATATGTTCTTTGGAAAATTTCTTATTGCCACTTTGGTGTTATCCATTATGGTGGTGATCGAAATGGCGGTTTTAGTCGGCTGTGCTAAGTATTGGTTTCCAAACTATGTATTCGACTTGACTGAAATATTAAAAACCGCAGGTTTTCAAATTGTTGTTACGTTACCAACCGTAATGATTATGCTTGTCATTGCGTCTGCCTGTAAGAATATGTGGGTATCTCTTGGTATCGGTGTGATTTTTGTATTTACGCTTTCTATTTTTCCCAATGACGTGCTGAGCCTGTTTCCGTTTGCTTCTCCGTATCAAATACTCTCTGTGGCAATGGAAAATAGTCGTAGTACCTTGTTTTTGGCTGTTTGCGGGATTGAAACGGTCGTGTTCGGTATTGCGGAAGTTCTCTATCTGAAACTAAGGAGGTGCTTTGAATGAACTTTTTGTCTTTAGTCGGAATGGAACTCAAAAAAATTCGCCGTTCTAAAATTTTTTTGATATTGCTAATTCCTGTAATTATGATGTGGATTCCGAGTATTATCAATGTAGATATGAATTTCGATTTGAGAGGTATCCCGATCACTCCAGAAAATAACTTTTTTATTCAGGGATTTATGGGAATGGTTTGGTTTATGATTCCTGCGTCGCTGGTGATCTGTACTGTACTGCTCAATCAAACGGAACGCTCGAACAAGGGAATTTTGAAAATGCTATCTCTGCCGATCAGTACGACAACATTGTGTCTGGCAAAATTTACCGTTTTGCTGATATTGGCGGCAGTTCAGATGGTTATGTCTATTGTAGCATACTATATCTGTGCGGCAATCGTTTCCCATATACAGGATTATAACTTTATCCTTGAGCCGTTATATGTCTGCAAAAATGTATGCAGTATATATGCCGTTGCAATTCCAATGGCTGCCGTGTACCTTGCAGTTTCCACTTTGATTCAGTCCCCCATTTTTTCAGTTGGTATCGGTTTGGCTTCTATTGTACCTTCTGTACTTATAATAAATACAAAAATTTGGTTTGCCTACCCGATGAGTTATCCGTTCTACTTGATAATGGTGGCGTATGGAAGAGCTGCCGAGGGAGTTTATGAAACACAAATCGCCTGGCTTCCGTGGCTGCCCGTTGCAGTCGGGATCACAATTTTAGCACTTGCCGTATCCTGTGTTCGATACGGCGCATCTGAAAGGAGATAATTACAATGAAAAACACAATTTTAACTGCTATTTCTACCATTATGTTGTTTGTCCCGTGGACGATCTTGCCCTTGCGCAGCTTCGATTGGGCATTGAAGTCTCCAGTAGCGGAGATTATGATTTATAGTTACGCTGCCTTTATGATTTTTTCAGGTATCTTTTCGATTCTTGTTTATACCAAAGGTAAGGTAAAATCAAAACTTATGCAGATATGTGTTGTAATCAACAACATTTATGCCATTGGTGCAATCGCAATTATCGCTATGAGTATCGCAACATTGAACGGGTAATGATATGAAAAAAATAAAAATTCTGATTGTGGTGGGATGATCTCAAAGAAAGGTGTCAGCAATATTATTTTTGTCATTGGATTGGGGCTGATAATCCTTTTTTGGATTATAGCACTTCAATTGTTAAAGCCCTTGATTTTGAAACATTTCCGCAATTTCTTCTGCGGTTTCCTGCATTCCTCTTTGGAACCAGACTTCAATCCAACCATACAGAGTATAGGCAATATAGGCTCGTGTATAGGCTTCTTCTTTTGAATGCTCTGGTTTTGGACCGCAAAGTCTAATAATTACATCTTTCAAAAGATAAATGAGGTTTCTTTGATTTAACAGTTTGTAAAAGCTCTGGTGTTTTTCAAAATGAGTAAACAAGGAACGGAGCAAGTCGCTAAGTAATTGGTTTTCCCCTTGCGTGTTTTCCTTTGTCCATTCCTGAAAAAGTTGATGGATATATGCCCGCAAAATATCTTCCTTACTGTTAAAGTTCCGATAAAAAGACGCTCGGCCAATCTTGGCAAGTTCACAGAGTTCGCTGATAGATATATCTTCAATAGGTTTTTCCTGCAATAGCTTTAATAATGCATCAGTAATATGCTCTATTACATAGGCATTTCGTCCCTGGTTACTCATCGGTGATACATTTTTTCTGATTTGTCTCATTTTCCTTCCTCCTATTGACATCAGGTAGTGTCAAATACTACCTGTTTTTTTGTGTCTAAATCCTTTAAAAACCTTGATTTTAAAAAAATTTGCAATAAAAAGAGCATTGACCTCCTTTTTCTGGTATAATGTCAGTGACCAAACATCCATTATAGAAAGGAGCCAATGCTCATGAACATTATACCATACTTACTCTCTATTATTCAATATCTTTACCAGCAAAATTGCTGGCTCATCAATTTTATCTGCAGATATATCCCTCTTAAGCAGTGGGCTTATGAGGATTCCCATTCTCCCAAATACCAAAAGTTCAAAGTCGATGAACTCCCACGTATCAAAACCTTTATCAAACAGGACTGGCAGTTTCTTCTCGAATACTATCTATGGCGATACGCAAAACCTATCAAGCCTGTTCAAAGACGCAACGGCAACTCTATTCCAGAAAACATCGTCTGTCCTCTATGTGGCGCTCCCCACCACTTCATCTACGATAACAACGGCGGCAATGGGCAATATCAGTGCAAGATCTGCGGCCAGACGTTTTCCACTGGTGATCTCGTTACCACTCCTGTTCGTATGTTGTGCCCTCACTGCGGGAACACTCTCGTAGCGAAGAAACAGCGCAAACACTTCATTCTCCACAAATGTGTAAATCCAAACTGTCCTTACTATCTCCATAACCTGAAGAACGTGGACAAGACAGACCTCAAAGAGGATTATGGGAAAAACAAATATAAACTTCACTACATCTATCGTCAGTTCACGATCGATTTTTTCCGCATGGATTTCAATACCCTGCCTAAGAATGCTTCCTCCCTGAAGTTCAGTAAACACAATGCTCACGTCATGTCTCTGTGCCTGACGATGCATATCAACCTTGGGCTCTCTCTTCGCAAAACCAAACAGGCTCTCAAAGATCGGTACAACATCGATATCTCCCATCAACAGATCGCCAACTACTGTAAAACTGCCGCCATCTGTATCAAACCCTTTGTGGATCAGTATCCCTATAAAAAGGGAGATACCTTTATTGCCGACGAAACTTATATCAAGGTCCGTGGTATCAAAACCTACGTCTGGCTCATTATGAACGCTGCCTGTCGTTCTATCATCGGCTACCAGGTATCGGATAACCGTGGAGTAGGACCCTGTATCCTCGCCATGCGCATGGCCTTCCAGGGACTCAAAAAGCTGCCAGAAAACTTTAAATTTGTTGCCGATGGCTACAGTGCGTATCCTCTTGCTGCAATGGAATTCGCAAGAAAATTTGGAAAAGACTTTACCTTCCGGATCACTCAGGTCATTGGACTTACCAACGATGATGCCGTCTCAACACAATACCGTCCGTTCAAACAGATCGTGGAGCGGTTAAACCGTACTTACAAGGCTTCCTACCGCAAAACGAACGGCTTTGACAACATCGAGGGTGCCAACTACGCCTTGGCTCTCTGGGTCGTCTACTACAACTTTTTACGCCCGCATAAGCATAATCATTACAAAGTCCTCAACGAAGTGGAAATGCTGCAAGGTGCCGACAACAGGTTGGGAAAGTGGCAGCTTCTCATTTTCCTGGGCCAGCAGACGATCTTGAATATGCAGAAAAACGATGCCTCAGCGTAGGAGCTAAGCTATTGTCAATCGAAGCGTGGAATACCGGAGCAGGCGGCGAAGCTGGCTGTGAGGATATGCTGCGAAAGTCGATTGACATAAGGCTCACAGAGTATCCTGCTCAGCAGAAAAGGGGCAACTGCGCCCTTTTCCTACCTTCCAGCGAGGACGGGTTCGGGCAGAGCCCGAAATTGGGTCAAGGGACTGGTCCCTTGCAGGTTCTCAAGGCTCTGCCTTGAGCCCTAGGAGAGCTTTTGGGTATCAATATCTGCAATTTTCAAGGTTCCGATGAGCTGATTTTTTTTCGGCTCAGTTTTCATAGACTACTTGACACTACCTGACATCAAACAAAATCGATGATACGATTGTATCGTTGAAACAAATGTATTATCAAATATGATAATACAACAAAAAGAAGTTGTCAATGGAAAACAGCAGAAAGGAGTTCAAAATGACACTTATGCAAAAGAGATGGATTGTCATATTTATTATTGTTGTATTGGGATTTCTTCTGGGCAGGCTTGCAGTCCGGGCGTTTATGAATTTACTGATGGGCGGCACGCTGTTTGGAGGGAATTTTTTATGAAAAAAGAATGAAAGAAAAGAGGGTTAGAGCTGTGCCTGTAGGAATTGGGATTTTGATTTTTATTTTAGCCTTTGTTGGTGGTGTAGTATCCAAATTTGTCATCACACCGTCATGGGCTAAAGAGTATAACATCAAGTGGAGTGATGAAATTGGAACGTTGAAAACGGATATCTCCTACGGAGACGGGGAGGCAAACAAATTTGACCTTTACTTGCCGAGGGATAACACAAAAGAAAACTATGGTCTTGTGGTCTATCTTCACGCTGGTGGTTTTACCTCTGGCGATAAAAGTGGCGACAGGGAAATGCTTTCGTGGCTGTGCAGCAAAGGTTATGTTGCCTGCGGCATAAACTATACGCTTCGCACTGATACCAACAATGCCAGCGTTTTCACGCAGTCAAACAAAATCAAAATTGCTATTCCCAAAGTGGTAGAAGCCGCAGAAGAAGAGGGGTATTTTATTGACAAGCTGGCAATGGCAGGCGGCTCCGCTGGACATACCCTTGCCATGATTTATGCTTATCGGGACGCAGAGGAATCCCCAGTGCCCGTCGTCCTTACTTTTGGTGCAGTCGGTCCATCCTGTTTCTATACAGAAGATTGGGACAATTACGGCTTTGATCGCAATACAGAAGAAAGCGATCAGGGGGCGGCTGGATTGTTCGGCGTTATGTTGGGGGAAAGAATCACTGTAGATGAAATTAAGAGTGGTGCTTATATTGAAAAAATGAAGCTGATTTCCGCTGCTGATTGGATAACACCTAATTCTGCGCCAACTGTAGTCGCTTATGGTACACACGATCGTGTTCAGCCTTTTAAGGCTTCTCTTCGTCTCGAAGCTGCGTTGAAAGAAAACGGCGTGGATTATCAGTATTTTGAATGTACCCACTCTGGCCACGGCTTGCAGAATGACAATGCTGTTTACAAGCAGTGGATGGAAACGGTTGAAGCATATCTCGACAAGTATATGTCAGTGAATTGAGGAGGAATTTAAAGTTTGAAAACGCTGGGGAAAGTGATTTTAATCGTTGTCATTGTACTTATAATTTTGGTAATACTCATCTATTTGGGGTTGAAGAAAATATGGACGAATCTTTTGACTGCTCCTATGACGCCAGAAAATTATATTATAGAAGTGATGACTGGCGGCGATCTTGAAGCAAAATACATAGTATCTGGAAGGTATGAAACGAGTTATTTTGAAGCAGATTATTTAGAAAATGCGGATATCAAAAAAATTGAAGTATGGTATCCTACGGAATTAGAAACAAATAGTGCAAAATATCCAGTGGTTTTATTTATAAATGGTACAGGCGTGTCTGCTTCTAGATATAGGCCAGTATTTGAACATCTTGCATCATGGGGATTCATTGCTATTGGCAACGAAGATCCATCCACATGGGAAGGAAAGAAAGCAGACGCAACGCTGTCATGGCTTTTGGCGGCGAATGAAGATGAAACCAGCGTTTTCTATCATCGAGTGGATGAGGAGAATATCGGCATTACAGGACATTCTCAAGGTGGTGTCGGCGTGTTCAGCACTATTAACAATACAGAGCATAAGGATATGTATAAATGCGCTGTTAGTCTGTCCCCTACACAGGAAGATACAGCAGAAGCCCTGAAAATGCCCTATGATTCTTCCAAAACAACAATTCCTGTCATGATTCTTGCTGGTGCTCCCAATGATGTCATTTCGCTGGAAGGGCTGAACGATATGTTTAGCAAGATTTCTTCCGATGTTGTCGTTGCACGGAGAAGTCATACGGATCACGGGAAAATGCTCTATTCAGCGGACGGATATGTAACGGCATGGTTTATGTGGCAGCTTCAAGGTGATGAGGAAGCTGGAACAGCATTCTTAGGAAAAAATGCTGAAATTTTACGTAATGTGAACTGGCAAGACATTAGGATCAACTTCTCAAACAATTAGGTATTTTATGACTATGAATTTAGAATAGATATACTGTCCCGTTTGCAGCGGGAAAACGCATATAAAAATGCAGGAAGATACAGGAATGAAAAACTTCCTCTTCATCTAATAAAAATAATAATGTTAACGGTAAGTGCGTAAATTCCACGCTAAACTGGTAGAATTATTTCACTTCAGCATTTAATATAGATATATAAAAGTGCAGAGGAGGAATTTAAAAGTGAAATTAGGAGAATTAATTTATACCAGAAGGAAAGAAAAGGGACTTTCACAAGAAAAATTAGCGGAACAAATAAATGTTGCTAGACAAACAATTAGTAAGTGGGAAACAAACGAAACTATACCGGATGTAGAAAGTCTGAAAAAATTAGCAATCGTATTAGAATTTTCTGTTGATTCTGCTTTGGGGATAGAAGTAGAAGAAGATGATGATAAATTAGAATGGTTGATAATAGGGGGATTTCTTGTTGGTAATTCGCTGGGATGGATATTTAATAACTTTACATTAGGATTTATGTGTGCCATAATTGGATTGGGGGTTGGATTTATTTTGAAAGCATTTAAAAAGTAATATAAAGTTTATAAATTGAAATATACATATTTGGAGATGGGATTATGAAACGAGAATTAGGAATTGCTAGATGTGGACTTGCATGTTGTTTATGTTCTGAAAATTTGACTTGCAATGGGTGTAATTCAGGCGAATGTCCAGATAAAGAATGGTGTGAAAATAGGAAATGCTCAATAGAAAAATGTTATACCCATTGTTATAATTGTAATGAAGATTGCAGAAAAGGTTTGCTGTCAAAAATAAAACCGTATGGGTTTACTTTATTTGCTAAAAGATATGGAGAGAAGATGTTGCTGGATTGTTTAGAACGTAATGAGAAAAATGGCATTTTATATCATCGTGATGGTATTGTTGGTGATTATGATGAATTTGATGATGTAGAAAAACTAATTCTATTTATTAAAAGAGGAAAGTGATAAATAGAAATTTGACGGAGGTATTTTAGTGAAAAGAAAATGGATTGTCTCATGTTTGATAGTGATATTTGTAGCTGTAATTATTATTTATGCTAGCATTCAAAAGAAACATACGTTTACACTTGCGGCAAACGACAGAAATTCATTCAAGTCGGAACAAATACAGCCGCTGTTTGGTATGATAAAAGTGAACAGTGATTGTGATACAAGTGTAGTATTTACTGATGTTGAGACAGGGGAAACATATACGATCGGGTACATTACATCTGGTGTATCAGAAAAGATTAGACTACAAAAAGGCAGGTGGTATACCGTGGAGGGAACAGGAAATCTTACAGTAACTCCAGTGAATGTTAGGATTGAAGAAAAAGAGACAATTTCCCATTTACTGGAGAGTGAAGCGAAATAAAAAATCAGAATTTAAAAGGAGAAAATGAACAGTGAACGATCAATTTACAGGTATTGCAATAATTTTAATGGCTATCTTGTTAACCTTATCTTATGGGAATGAGGCAGTTTTTGATCTTAATTTAAAATGGCATACTGTTTTTGTAATTATGGGGATTGTTGGAGTTTTAATGACATTGATTCCATCGAATAAATATAAACGTAAATAATCGTTTAATTTGTTGGAATGGCAAGATAATGATACAATTTATTGTTGTGTTTATCTGGAAAAGTACACAAAAGTGTATCGTTTGATACTACTTTTGTGATATGGATTTTTTGGGAAGAAACAGTTCTGTCAAGTCTGTGTGCTCAAGTTGCAGTAATTGATACTTTTTTTCTATTCCGCCAGCGTATCCAGTTAAACTGCCATTCGTTCCGATTACCCGATGACATGGTACGATTAAAGAAATAGGGTTATGTCCTACTGCCCCTCCTACTGCCTGTGCGGACATAGTTTTTATGCCTTTTTTCATAGCAATTTGCTTTGCAATTTCCCCATAAGTCATAGTCTGACCGTAAGGGATGGAGCAAAGGATTTTCCATACATCTTTTTGAAATTCTGTTCCAATGAAATGAAGGGGAACAGAAAAATTTGGATTTACTCCTGAAAAGTAAATATCAAGCCAGTGCTTCACTTCTTTAAAGAGAGGGATTTCTGTTTCCCTATGTTCTTTGTCTAAACAGCAGGCAAAGTATTTTTGCCCTTCAAACCATAGGCCAACCAAGCCGATAGTATCTGCTGCTAAAAAAATATTGCCAATAGGCGATTGATAATGACTGATGTATTGCATATAAATCCTCCATGTGATTAAAAAAATGACAATGAATCTAAGAAAAGAAAACGATATCAATTTGGTTCACTTGCCTTTTCATATTTAACATTTTAGCTGCTCATTGTTATAATTCCGTATGCGGAGCCGATGTTTCCACCATTAAGGAGTATCTCTTTGACCTTTTTTTGTAAATCAGTTTTCGCAGGTAAGTCTTTATAATTGGTGTCAATGGGAACCTGAAATAACCATTCGATATAGCCTTTGTCCTCGTTGTTTTCCCGTACAATATGAAAGCGATTTTGAAACGATAATATATTTGATTTTTTGGACAATAGTGGTTTTAATCGTGGCGACAGTAGCCACGAATCACAACTATATTTTCCATATTTATAATCATGATAATAGTTTTGGAAAAATATTTCTGCCTGTTTCATTGAAGCATCAACAGCCCCTTTGGATAAGTTGGCATCGGATGGTATATGAATGGCAATAACATTTTCGCCTTCATATTTCTGAAATTCATATTCTAATTCTCCGATACGAAATAGACTCATGCTAATCTGTCTATAAGTCCACCAGTCTCTGTCAAAAAACATTCTCCCATTTTTCTTCTTACATTCCTCTATAAATCGAGAAAAACATTTCATCGTATCTCTGTATATTGTATCTTTAATATGTTTTTTCTGATATTGATCAAACACTCGCCGAGCACATTCTAATTGGCAATACAGCATTTTGATATTATCTTTATCTTCTTCTAATAAAGTTTTCAAATGTCTGTATGATTCAACTGCTGTTTCCCTATCCATCAATTGTTTCAAATAGAAGTCAATTTGCTTCAAATCTATTTTTTCACCAATCAATTTTAGCTTTTGAATCATCTCAGTTTGTAAGTCAATTAAATCATATAATTCATATA
>OEQW01000079.1_pt1 | contig 13542 bp, 10 predicted proteins | sample 1539861 | NCBI WGS metagenome assembly OEQW01 (sample SAMEA3891885, study PRJEB23780) | metagenome | biome: terrestrial biome; feature: animal house; material: Caecal content | place: Italy | collected 2015-05-05 | reverse complement strand
CTTCCGCATACCTGCGGATGGACAGGCGGCCATTTACGAACCGCTCCCGGAAATAATTCTGGTATGGAGCCAGAACCGTTTTCAGGGCACTGTCCAGGAACTGCAAGTCCTCTTTCAGTTTGGCAAAGTCGCTTCGGGTGATGGCAGCAAATCTTTTTTCTTTCACGCAGAGGCGATATTTGTTCCGGTCGAAGTTGTAGTGCTCACAGAGATCTTTTGCGTAGGCGTAATAGGTAGGATACTGCTGATACTCACGAGTGTCGTATGCTTCATCCGGCTGCAGTCGCTACCGTTTACGAATCGACCCACGGAAGCCCTCTTCCTCCAGCCGCTCTATGGTTTCCCCTGAGATCTTCATATTGAGCAGTCGCTTATACTTAGCTTTCCGCTCGCCGTTCATTTCGACAAAAGCGCAGAAAGACTTTTTGCTGGAGGTGTAGTATTTAGGGACAGCCGCGAAGGGATAGGCGGTCCAGATGACACTTTCCTCACCGGTGTCGGCGTCGGTGGCCAGGGAGATTACATAGACCATCTTTCCGTCATACCGCCGGTAGTACCCGGCGCGGATTCGTCTGTCCGCCATCGCCGCACCTCCTCGCTTTTCTGTTTTCATTATAGCGGAGTATGGGATTTCTGTATGTGGAGACAGCTTTTTATTGTTTATTCCCACGCAGAATTTGAGGAGCACATGGTATTACGCCTGCGGTTCAAACTACGAGATAGAGCAAGGATCTCTGAAGCAAGGAAGAACAACTCTCCAGATTCAGAAACCTTTTTATTTCTGCGGCGTAATCTATGCCGCAGCATTGGCGTTGATCCGGTCAATCACACTCTTGATGCCTGCCCAAAGGGACAGATCTGTGAAGATCTCCACGATGCTGCCCCGATCCGTGAAGGGCGGCTCCTGGAGCACAGACAGATCTTTCATCACGCCATTGTGGACGATGTACTCCACAATCTGGTTAACAAAGTAGATTTGCCGGCTGTCCAGGTTGATGTCGTTTAAGTACTGGGCGAAGGCTTCCTTGGCTGCAGTCATATCCATGCCCACGATCTCCCGAACGAACTCCCCCAGCGGCTTCTGTCCGACCTCGGCCTCGTAGTCCTGTTTGGTACCGACCTCACTCCAGAGGATGGCCTCCAGTTCCTGCACATCCTCCGCCGTCAGCGGCACATTAGAGCGCAGTTTCGCGATGGCGGGCTTGTCCTGATGCTGACGCACATAGAATTCCGCCTTGGCCTTGTAATTCTTCAGGTCATCGTTCTCCAACTCCGACTCCTTCCACTCCACGGACAGGATATCGTCTGTAAAGTTGGTGTTGTAAATTGCGCCGTCATGGGGCAGATACTTCATCAGATTCCGCAAGCACTCCCGGATATGCTCGAATTCGTTGATCCCGGCGTTGTCCAGATAATCGGTATGCAGGATTTTCTCGATGAGTTCAGACTGGGCCCGGATCTCCGGGATGTTGGCCACGCTGGCCACACCGCTGACCTTCTTCACCAGATCCTTTCGGGCCTTCTTGTAGGTCTTTCCCGCCAGATAGGCAAGTTCAATACCGTACATTAGCGCATCGAACCGCACGGCGCTGGCCTCGTCCATGTCCGGCTGGAGCAGGGGCGCTACCTCGTCTTTAAGAAAAAGGGTGTCTTCATAACTGATGGCCTGGTAGCTCGCCGGGTCGGCGAACTTCTCCACATAGCGCAGGTGCTGCCGCACGGCGAAATTCTCCCGGTCCAGCTGCTGCACCTTGGAGAGCATTTCGCCCACCAACTTTTCCCGGAACGGAATCAGCTCTTCCGTCTGGTAGGCCAAATCCTGCAGCTTGAAAATTATCGGTGCTTTCAAATAGAATATCGCGCTCTGAAGCGCCATCTGGCTGACAGACGCCTTGCCCTTCCTCATGCGGAAGAACTCGAAGTTCCCGCAGAGGTCGAAGATATAGAACTTGTCCTTGTCCCTCCCGTCGATAAGCCCGGGACAGAGGCGCGTTCCGCGGCCGATCATCTGCCAGAACTTCGCCTTGCTCATGACCTTCTTGAAGAACACGAGGTTGAGCACCTCGGGCACATCGATGCCGGTGTCCAACATATCGACGGAGATGGCGATCTGGGGCAGCTTTTTCGGATCGGAAAACTCGTCAATGACGCTCTGGGCGTAGGTCATGTAGTTGTCGATGACCTTGGCATAGCCGGGCAGATGGGGGTACTCCTTGCCGAAGACCTCCAGGATCTTCTCGGCGTGGCGGTGGTTCTTGGCGAAGATAATGGTCTTGCCCAGCTTCTCCCCGTAGTCAATTTTCAGGCCGTTGGTCATCAACAGGTTCAGGGCCAGACGGATAGTGTCCTCATTGAACAGCCACTCGTTGAGGGCAGATGACTCGATCCGCTCAGGCAGCTCCCCGTTCTCGTCGGTGAAGGTGGCCTCATACTCCGCTTTTTCCTCCTCGGACAGATCGGCGTAGGAGATGCCCTCCTCCAGGAATTTCAGCTTGCTCTCCACGGTGAGGAAATCCACCAAAAAGCCATCCTTCACTGCCTGGGCCAGCTCGTAGCCGTAGGTGGGCACGCCGCTCTCCAGTTCAAAGACCTCATAGGTGTTCTTGTCGATCTCGTCCTTTGGAGTGGCGGTGAGGCCCACCAGAGGGGCGTCAAAGTAGTTAAAGATATCCCGGTACTTGTTGTAGATGGAGCGGTGAGCCTCGTCGCAGATAACCAGATCGAAGTGGCCCACGGTGAACAGCTTCCCCTCCCCGTCTTCCACCGAGTCGATGCAGTTCATCATGGTTTGATAGGTGGAAAAAACGCAGTGAGCGGTGTAGTTGTCCTTCTCCTCGCACAGGTTGGTCACGGAGAGATCGGGCAACAGGTTCACAAAGCTACGCTTGGCCTGGGTGACCAGGGAGTTGCGATCAGCCAGGAAGAGGACATTTTTTACCCAGCCGTGCTGGAGGAGCACCTTCACCAGGGCGATGACCGTCCGGGTCTTACCGGAGCCGGTAGCCATAACCAGCAGGGCCTTCCGGCGGTTGGCCTGCAGCGCCTGACAGGTGGCCTTGATGGCCCCCTCCTGGTAGTAGCGTCCCGCGATGGCGTGGTCCACCTGAATGTACTCGAGACTCGTCCGCATGGCCCGGAGGTTGAAGAGCTTCTCTAGGTCCCGTTTGGAGTAAAAGGCAGCCACTCGGCGCTCCGGATAGGCCCCATCGTCCAGGCGGGTGTCAAAGCCGTTGGTGAGGAAGATCACCGGACGGCGGCCATATTTTTGTTCCAGCAGGTCAGCATACAGTTTGGCCTGCTGGCGGCCCTTGGCCGGGTCCACGCAGGTGCGCTTGGCCTCGATCACCGCCAGGGGGCGGTGGGTATCGTCATAGAGCACATAGTCGGCATAGCCCACCTCGCTCTTGTTGGGCATACCGGGCAGCTCCACCTCACACAGCCAGTCCTTTCCCTCGGTCCAGCCCGCGTCGGTGAGCATGGCGTCGATATACAGCTTGCGGGTCTTGTACTCAGAGAGATCCAGAGGCTTGGGGGTATAGCTGGGCTGCTGGGCTTCCCGGCGGGCGGTGAGCTGGGCCCGGAGGGCCTCGTTTTCCGCAATAAGGGCGGCCAAATCCACCTCGGGCACAGGAGCGGGAGCCGGGGCGGCGGTCTGTTGCTCCAGCAAGGCCGGGTCAAATGCTCCTGGGGTGTAAGAAGTGCCGTAGCAGCAGGCCACAAAGTCCATGAAGTACCAGAGATTTTCCAGGCACAGCCGGGCCTGCTCACGGGTGATCTTCTTCCCTGTGTGGGCGGCGGCGTTGCCCGTCTGGCGGATATATTTGAGACGCTGCCACAGGTCCCGGTCCACGATGGCCCGAAAGTCCTCGGTGTCCATGAGGCTGGCCAGCCGGTCGTCGTAGGGCATGACCAACCCGCTGTCCACAGAGTACATCCATTTGACGGCAAACTCCACCGCCCGGCGGCAGTTCAGCACACAGGCCGCCGGGTCTATGGTATAGATTTTTTCTGCTGCGATGGCGACCTCTCCGAAGGTGGAGAATTGCGGGTTGGAGAGGAGAAAATCGAAGTTGGTCATAGTACGAATTCCCCCTAAATCACGGTATTGTGTATTTTCCAACTTCTTTTCCATTGGAATCATATAGTTTAGCCGTTCGCCCTGGGTAATCGACCCTGAATTCTTTTCCAAGTTCTTCTACCGTACCCCTATACATTTCAGACCCATATTCTGGATAGAATCTCATTTCGCGCACGAGAAATTTTCCAGATGGTGCTCCAAGATCAATTAACCTTTTACATAGATATCTTGCAACAAGCACTTGTTTTATGGTGTTATAGGCATTGTTGTAATCGCTTATAGCTTTTAAATTATGGCGTATATCTCCATGGCCGTAGTATTTATTCCTTACTTGCCACACATGATGAGCAATAATTTGTAAGTCTTGATGATCTAATGGAGCCACACGCGCAATATACCTGCATATTGTAGAAACATTTCCATCACTACAATTACATACCGCTTCGCAGCCTTGACAAAATTGTACGTATGATGCATCAATAAGCCCTGATATTTGATCTTCCAAACCTAAAAGCGTCAAGCCAGTTAAATAATGCTGTATGGCAACCTTGAGTTCCGTTGGCGCTTGGCGATAATAAAGAAAATCTGATGTTAATTTGTTGTTAGCCTCTATACGTTCTTCCACTTCAAATGCTAAAGCTCTATTAAAAGGTCTTCTGACCGCAAAGAAAATTTGATTATCAAAACTACCAATAAATCGAATACTATTACATATTAGCGCCGCATCTACACAAATCGAGAGTGAATCTAAAGTCAATATTACTTCGTGAATTATGGTTTCTACATTGCACCCTGTATCCAGTGTATCAATAATTTTAATACATAGATTTCCTTCCTTAGATGTAATCATCATCTTTGCCGCACTGCCTGATGCTCTTTTGATTGAAACAATTTTATCTAACTTTATTTCGTACTTTTCTGCTAAAAATTCAACTGTTTGATGCACCATCAGAGCAGGGACAAGCATACACTCATAATACCCAGGTAATTTCATTGGCTCCCTATAAAATTTATAGTTAACCCATATATCCCACTTTCGGTATGAAACTTCCCCCATAGTAATAACCTCACCCATAATATTGCTGCATTAAAGCTTTTTTCAGTGTTTCCAGTTTATCAAGGCTCTGCTGAATCGTCATTTTTGATTTATCCGTATGCTCAACAAAAGCGTCATATTGGTTTTGTAATTTTAGTGGCGGTCTAATCACTTTGAATTCTCTCATTGCTTTAAGTCCAACATTTTTTATTGTGCTCTTTGTTGACGCTTTTTCCATAAAATCTGCAAACGCGTCACTCTCCATAATCCCGTAGATAAAACGTCTACTAATTTTATCGCGTAAGTTACAATAGCAAGCGCTTTTTCCTAATGCAACACTTTCTCCGTTATAAAAAGCTAATTTACCCAAAGTTCCATTAATTGAAATTAGGATTGCGTTTTTACTGATTTCAATGAAAAGTTTTTTATACTCTTTTTCATTTATTTTCTTGGTTGCATCTGTGATAACGATCTTTCCATCAATGAGATTATTACCGTTGATAAATGGATATATGCCGTTTTCATCATATTCTGGTGTTCCATGCAACCCATCTCCTACGCCATTACATAGGTCATCTAAACGATCGGTATCCCATCCTCTATTGTTGCGAACCGGGTCCCCAAACATCTCCACAAACCGGGCTTTGACCAGCAGGTCCAGCTTGTCCAGCTGCGCCCGGCGCTTGGCGATCAGATCACTGACCTTGTCCAGCAGGGCGGCAATGCGGCGCTGTTCTTCCATCTGCGGGAGAGGAATTTCAATTTCTTCTACGATACTCTTAGAGATTTCCTTAAATGTAGCCCCTCGCCCTAATGAATTTAAATATTCCGTCTTGCTTTTAAGAAAATGATACAGATATCGATTATAAATTGCATCTGAACAAATCAAATTCTTAAACCCCTGATTGCAGTACATTTCTGTGCCAGCAATCGCAACTTTTCCAATTGGTGCCCGTGAGGAAAGAAGCACTGTTCCCGCCGGAAAAGCTTTTAAACTGCTATCCATCACTGCTTGTTTTGTTATTTTCCTCTGGCTTTCATAAATAACATCAGATTCATCATTCAATTCGGCAGGTGTCACCCAGTTAATGTCTCCATCCCAATATTCCGGACAACTGCTTTTAGGAGTAGTCCCGGAAACAATGGTACAAACATCCCCCAATCTCGCCATCACATCATCTCCTCCAGCTCCGCCAAGCCCTTGGAAATCTCCATCTCCAACTCGTTGAGGTCGGCCAGAATCTCCTGGGTGGAGGGGTACTCCACGGGGACATACTCCACCTTTTTGTACTTGTTGATGGAGAGGTCATAGCCGTTTTGGGCGATCTCCTCCTTCGGCACCAGGAAGGACTGCTCGGTGCGCTGGCGCTCCCTCTCCCCCTCCCGATCATGGAACCGCTTGACGATGTCGGGGATGTCGTTCTCTTTTATCTCCGTGCGCTTGTCGTCCAGAGAGAGGCCGTCTGCCTTCATGTCGTAAAACCACACGTCATCCGTACCGCCGTGGCCCGTCTTGGTGAACACCAGCACCGCCGTGGACACCCCGGCGTAGGGCTTGAACACCCCGCTGGGCATGGAGATCACTGCCTCCAGCCGGTTACCCTCCACGATCTCCTTTCGGATGGCTTTGTGTGCCGTGGAGGAGCCGAACAGCACCCCGTCTGGCACGATGACAGCGCACCGCCCGCCCACTTTGAGCATCCGCAGAAAGAGGGCCAGAAACAGCAGCTCGGTCTTCTTGGTCTTGCACACCTTCAGCAGGTCGGCGGACACGATATCCGCGTCCAAACTTCCCTTAAAGGGGGGATTGGCCAGTATGAGGGAATATTTTTCCCGGTCGGTGTTTTGGTCGCTGAGGCTGTCCCGGTACTCGATGTAGGGGTTGTCGATGCCATGGGTCATCATGTTCATGGCTCCGATGCGCAGCATGGTGCGGTCCATGTCGTAGCCGTGGAACATGTGGTTCATGTAGTGGTCCTTCTTCTGGCGGTCAAAAAAGATTTCCTCTCTGCGGTTCTCTTTGAGGTACTCCCCCGCCGCCACCAGGAAACCGCCGGTGCCGCAGGCCGGGTCGCAGATCACGTCGTCCGCCTGGGGCGCCATCATATCCACCATCATGCGGATAATATGCCGGGGGGTGCGGAACTGGCCATTGACTCCGGCGGTGGCGATTTTGGACAGGAGGTATTCGTAAATGTCACCCCGGACGTCGGCGTCGTGGAGCTGCTCCGCCTGGGCGTAGATCTCGTCCATGGCGGTGACGATCTTATCCAGCATCAGAGGCGTGGGGATCTTGAAAATAGCGTCCCCCATGTACTTGGCATAGGCGCTGTCTTTGTCGGCGTGGAGGTTCTTGATGAAGGGGAACACCCACTCCTGCATGACGGAATACATCTGCCCGGCGGGGAAGTCGTGGAACACCGACCACTTGAGCTGATTGCCCGGGATGGTCCGCTCACCCACCTGTACCTCACCGGAAAAGATACTCTTGTGGGGCAGCCCCAGCATGGCGCTCTCCTTGGCCCGCAGGTTGTCCGTCTCATCCAGGTCGTGGATGAACATGAGGTAGGTCATCTGCTCCACCACGTCCAGGGGGTTGGTGATGCCGCCCGCCCAGATGTCCGTCCAGATTTTATCGACTTTATTTTTGATTGCGCCTGTAATCATGCGTTTTCCTCCAAGAGATATTCCTATCCGGTTATTCTTTTTAAGTATAAACCATATCCGTCGAAAATACAAACAAAACCGACATCCTGATCAACCTCAAATCCTGCTGGGACAGATGCAGGACTGACCTTTCCGATCTGACTTCAAAATCAAATATATACTATAACCATGAAAGCCTCGGGGAATAACCCCGAGGTTTTCTTTGTTTACGGCTATTTTTGAAACGTCATCAAGGAGGAATCACCATGCACAGCTATGTCTATCAGGTATCTTTGCAGCCCGTTCAATCCGAAACATACGCCAAAGCCGGCCATCTGCCCGACTGGTTCTACGAGCAGGTCTGCGACTATGCCGAAAACACCGACCCGCCGCAACGGGAGCAGGCCATTGCCGATCTGTCCCATTTCCTGAGGCCCCTCTGCACCCGCAAGGGGGACCGGCTGGATTTTGCCCCCAATCTGCGGGACAGCTTCTTCCGCAGGGGGTACGTCTGCTTCCGGGCCGCCGCTGAAGTGCTGGCCCAGACTGCCTACACCGTGTTCAGCGGCAGTGAGAAAACCCCGGCCTTCGACCTGGCCCTGTCCGGCCTGAACGACAGCTACGAGGACCGGTACGGCGTCTACGTTTATACAGGAACTACCAACACCCTGGAACCTCTGGACCGCTGGCTCCGCTATGCCGATCTGTCCAGGCCGGTCTACGTCGGCGGCGTGGTGAACTACCACGCTTGAAGCCCACGGCCCACCATACATTTCTAAGATGCCCGTCAAAAATGTGGGAAACGTGGGATTCTCCCACATTTCCCACGTTTTCAAAAAACAAACTCAAATGTTCAAGGAGGAAATTTGCAATGTCTGCCAATGTTGAAACCATGTTCTACGTCCGCGAAAAGCCCTGGCACGGTCTGGGTACCCTTGTTATGGAAGCCCCCGCTTCCGCCGATGCTCTGGTCTGGGCCGGCCTTAACTGGAAGGTCATCCAGAAGGAAGTCCGCACCGAAGACGGCGCCTGGATCGCCGGTTACAAGGCCAACATCCGCAGCACCGACGGCAGTGTGCTGGGCATCGTGTCCGACCGCTACAAGGTGGTGCAGAATGAGGACGCTTTCCGCTTCACCGACGAGCTGCTGGGAGAGGGCGTCACCTACGAAACCGCCGGTTCCCTGCAGTATGGCCGCAAGGTTTGGATGCTGGCCCGGATGCCCCAGCGGTATATCATCGCCGGAGACGAGATCGAACCCTACCTGGTAATCATGAATTCTCACGATGGCAGCAGCGGGGTGAAGGTGGCCATGACCCCCATCCGGGTGGTCTGCCAGAACACCCTTAATCTGGCCCTCAACAGCGCCAACCGCATCTGGGCAGCCCGCCATACCGAGAACGTCCTCAGCCGGGTGCGGGAGGCCAGCGAAACCCTTCGCCTGGCCGAGCTCTATATGAGTGAGCTGGGCCGGGGTGTCAACGAGCTGGCCAAGATCAAGCTGTCCGACCACAAGGCGATGGACTTGATGCAGAACTTCTTTCCCATCAGTGAAGACCTGTCCGACATCCAGCGAAAAAACAACCTGCGGATGCTGGATGATTTGAAGCGCCGCTACTTTGACGCGCCTGATTTGCTGGACATGGGCAAAAACGGCTATCGGTTCGTCAACGCAGTCAGCGATTTTGCCACCCATGCCGAGCCCATCCGCAAGACCAAAAACTATAATGAGAACCTCTTTCTCCGCACCGTCGAGGGCAATCCCATGATCGACAAGGCCTACAAGATGGTGCTGGCAGCATAAGCCATGAGACAGCGAATCAACATAGGCGAGACGCATGACCAAAGCATCATGCGCCCCGCCTTTCTTCTTAACCAGGTTCTATGGAGGGATACGAATGTCATTTACAGTCATTGCCAACACCGCAGCCATACCCTATGAAGAATGGCTGGAACGCCGCAAGGATGGGATCGGCGGCTCAGACGCCGCTGTGGTCTGTGGGGTCAGCCGGTACAAGTCGCCGGTGGAACTCTGGATGGAAAAGACCGGCCAGCTCCCAGCCCAGGAGGCAGGGGAAGCCGCCTACTGGGGCCATCAGCTGGAAGAGCTGGTGCGGACCGAATTTACCAAGCGCACCGGCATCCAGGTGGAGCACCGGATGGAGCTTCTGCGCAGTGACCAGCACCCCTTTATGCAGGCCAATCTGGACGGCACTTGCCGGCAGCCCGATCTGGGGCCCTGCATTTTCGAGGCTAAAACCGTCTCGGCTTTCAAGGCCGGGGAGTGGGAGGACGGCATTCCGGACGAATACTATCTGCAGGTGCAGCACTACATGGCAGTTACCGGCTATCGGGGCGCATACGTCGCCGCCCTGATCGGAGGCAACAACTTCCGGTGGAAGCTCATCCACCGGGATGATGAGTTGATCGAAGCCCTGATTCAGCTCGAAGCGGACTTCTGGAAGCACGTCCAAAATGAAACCCCACCGCCTCTCGACGGCTCCAGCGCCTCGGCCAGGTTTCTGGCCGAGTGCTTTCCAAGCAGCCTGCCCCGGTCCACGGTGGAACTTCCCGGCCAGGCCGCCACCTTAATTCAGCAGTACGATGAGGCTTGTGAACAGCTCAAAGCAATCACAGAGCAGAAACAGCAGGCTGAAAACCTGTTGAAGCAAATGCTGGGGGAGCATGAGTCCGGCACCACCGGCGACCACATCGTTACATGGAAAAATGTCACACAGGAACGTCTGGACAGCAAAACGCTCAAAGCCGAACATCCGGCCCTTTACAAGAAGTATGCCAGCAAGAGCAGCTACCGGCGCTTCTCCGTCAAAGCTATATGAACACAAGGAGGTATTACACCATGGACAACACAAAACTGAAATCCCGTCTTGCCACCAAGGCTCAGGCCCTGCAGGAGAACCCTGCCGAAAGGGAACCGGCCAGTCTTGTCCCTGTTGAAAGCGGCTATGCCGCCCTCAATGGCAATACCCTGGATCTGATCCGGGAAAACCTCAAGGAGCAGCCCTTGACCTACCAGATGTTTGACGTGGTCAAGTCGCCTTCCGGCGGCTCCACCGTCTTCACAGTGCCGGGGCTGGCCGGGGATGAGGCCGAAAAGGAACTCACCGGCATCATCCTGGACTACACCACGCCCCGGGCCTACTGGGATACCCCCGACCCGGTGGAGGGCACGCCGCCTACCTGTCTCAGCCACAACAGCCTTGTCTCAGAGGACGGCAAGGCCTGCGCTCACTGCCCCTTCAACGACTATGGCTCGAAAGACGGGGAAACGGGGGCCAAGGCCTGTAAGGAATCGGTGCTGCTGTTCCTGCTGCGGCCGGGCAACGTGCTGCCCCTGTTGGTTCGGGTTCCAGTGACCAGCAAGGGGCTGTTCCTCAAGTATGCAGCCCGGCTCACCAGCTCACTGACCCCACTGAACGGCGTGGTCACCCGGATCACCCTGCAGAAAGCCACCAGCCGGGGCGGCAAGCCTTACGCCGTCTTCCATTTTGAGGCGGTGAGTGCCCTCAGCCCCGAAGAAGCTGCCAGCGCCAAAGCATTCGCCCGGCAGTTCATGGAGATTGTGAGCACTACCCAGCAAGCTTCAGAGCTGACCAAGGCCGGCTAAGAGCGCACAAAGGCCCGGTGTCTCTGCCTTGCGGTGGAGAGAACCGGGTACTTTTTATATGTATGAGGCGCAAGCCAAAATAAAATAACTTAAATTTCGTCCTGAAAAAGGCGTGCGAAGAAATCCGATCTGGAGTGGAAAGAGCTCTTGATTCTGATGATACAATATGATAAAATGGAACAAACAGAAGTTATGGAGGTGTTCCATGGACATCTACGACATCAGGAATGCATTGAGCTCTGGAAAAACCATTTACGATCTTCCGCTCCGCGTGACCTATTACGCCCGTGTATCTACGGATAAGGACGAGCAGCTGCACTCGCTGTCCGCCCAAATACGGTACTACAATGAGTTCATCCGGCGCAATCCCCAGTGGATCTTCGTGGAGGGCTACATTGACGAAGGGATCAGTGGGACGACAGTAGTAAAGCGGGAAAATTTTCTGCGGATGATTCAAGACGCTCAGTTAGGCCACTTTGATTTTATTGTGACCAAGGAGATATCCCGCTTTTCCCGCAACACGCTGGACAGCATCCAGTACACGCAGGAGTTACTGCGGTGCGGGGTAGGGGTGTTGTTTGAATCGGATAACATCAATACGCTGATGCCCGATGCCGAACTGCGGCTGACCATCATGTCCAGTATTGCTCAGGATGAGGTGCGCAAGATATCAGAGCGTGTCAAGTTTGGTTTCAAACGGGCTATTGAAAACGGCGTCGTGCTGGGCAATGACCGTATCTGGGGCTATGAAAAGGAGAAGGGAAAGCTGGTGGTCAAAGAGGAAGAGGCGAAGATTGTTCGTATGATCTTTGACCTCTACGCCAATGAGAGAATGGGGATTCGTACCATTGCCAATTACCTGTCCAGCCACGGATACAAAAATACCAAAGGGAATAACTTTTCGTTCAGCACCATTCGGGGAATTTTGTGCAACCCGAAGTACAAGGGTTATTATTGCGGCAGGAAGAGCAGTAAGATCGACTATAAATTAAAAACAGTCAAGCATTTTCCGGAAGATGAATGGGTGATGTACAAGGACGAGGAAAATGTGCCGCCCATTGTTTCTGAGGAGCTTTGGGATAAAGCCAACCTGATCTTGAGCAAGCGGTCGGCCAAGCAGAGCGCCGAGGACAAGAGCGGATATCAAAACCGTTACCCATACAGCGGCAAGATTATCTGCGGTGTCCACAAGATGCCCTATTACAGATCGCTGTACCGCTATAAGAGCGGCAACAAGGAAATCTGGCAGTGTCAGGAATACACCCGAAAAGGGAAGGAGGGGTGTACCTCGCCCATCATTTATACCAGTGAAGCGGATGAAATCCTTCGGCAGGTGCTGGAGGAGCTTGCTGTCAATAAGGCGGAGATCATCCACGAGCTGGTCAGGATTTACCAATCAATCGGCAACGGAAGCAAGACAGAAGAAGACATTGCCCGGAGCCGGGTGGAAATCGACAGCATTTTGAAGCGGAAGGATAAGCTTCTTGATTTGAGCATTGACGGGCGCATCTCCGATGAGGAATTTTCCCAGCGTAACAGCCGCTTCAATGCGGAGATCGAGAAGCTGCGGGCCCGATTGGCAGAGCTGGAGGAGGAAAAACAGAAAAATCAGGAGATGCTCCAGTCGATCGACGTGCTGCGCCAGGCCATCACCAGAGAGCTGAGCTTTGAGAACGGGTTTTCGGTTGGCGTGGTGGACGCCTTATTGGACCGCATGGAGGTACACCCACAGAAAGAAGGCGAAAAGGACGTGATTCATGTCTCGGTCTACTTGAAGGCCATCCCGGAAGAAGAGAAATTCTGCATCCAGCGGAAGCGCGGGAGCACTTCTGTTTGTTCCAGACAATACAGATGATGGAGGCGGTGGTGGCCGGCGGCGGCGGCCAGAAAGCCCAGATCGCCGGCTACCGCGTGGGGGGCAAAAGCGGCACCAGCCAAAAGCTGGACAGCGACGACCCCACCGCCCGCATCGCCTCGTTTGTGGCAGTGGCCCCCATCGACGACCCTCAGCTGCTGTGCCTGATCTGCCTCGACGAGCCTCACAGCTGGTCCAACGCGGGGGGCAGCCTGTCGGCGCCGGTCTGCGCCGAAGTGCTGGAGCAGGCCCTGGTCCACCGGGGGGTGCCCCGCTCGGCCGTGCCCGCCGCCCCCGCC
>OEQW01000075.1_pt1 | contig 13832 bp, 9 predicted proteins | sample 1539861 | NCBI WGS metagenome assembly OEQW01 (sample SAMEA3891885, study PRJEB23780) | metagenome | biome: terrestrial biome; feature: animal house; material: Caecal content | place: Italy | collected 2015-05-05 | reverse complement strand
TTCCTATGTTCAATTGTTAACCTTATAGGTTGACATTTTATTTTTTTCTGTTATAGTTATTATAAAAGTGGTGCCTGCAAAGTAGGCATGAAATTTTAAGTTAACAATTGGAGGATTATTATGAAACAAACGACCCATTCCCTTGTATTAGCAGCCCTGTTTGCTGCACTCTGTGCCGTATGCAGTCAAATCGCAATTCCACTTCCAATGGTTCCAATCAATTTGGCATTGTTCGCAGTTCATTTATCAGGAGCAATATTAGGTGTTCGCTATGGTTTCCTTAGTATGCTGATCTATTTGATTCTTGGAATCGTTGGAGTACCAGTTTTTCAGGGACTGGCCGCTGGTCCAGGCGTACTGCTCGGTCCAACAGGAGGCTACATTATCGGATATCTTGCCGCTGCCGCTGTATCTGGATTTATTACTTCTCATTTTGGACATCGCTTTTCTACTTTATGTATTGGCATGGGAATCGGCACAATTTTATGCTATACAATCGGTACAATTTGGTTTATAATTATTACAAAAACAGGAATATTACAAAGCTTAAGTGTTTGTGTAATTCCATTTTTACCAGGCGACGTGATCAAGATTTTACTTGCAGCCATCTTAGCCAAACGGTTGTATCCTGTATTATTACCCAAAATTTATTCCACTCACGGTTAAAGGTCTCAAAGTCAATCTTCCCGTCACGCTGATTCACTGAACTATTATAATAAGGAGCTGACCTATGTCTTTAAAAGAACAAGTACTTCGCATACTAACCGAACGAAGGGGAGAGGCAGTATCTGGACAATGGCTGGCAGATCAATTCCATGTCTCACGAGCTGCTGTCTGGAAAGTAATTCGTGCACTAAAAGAAGACGGACATTTCATTCAAGCTGGACAAAACCGTGGTTATACTTTACTTCCAAACAGTGATGTTTTAAGTGTAACAGCGATTGCTCCGCTGCTTCTTCCCCCTCTTCGTTCTGAACTTCTTACCATTGTATCTCAATGTTCTTGTACCAACGATTTGGTTCGACAACTTGCCATACACTCTGCCCCAGCTGGCAGCTGTGTTCTGGCAGATACTCAGACAAATGGACGAGGACGTCAAAGACGTAGTTTTTATTCTCCACCAGGCGGGCTATATTTATCTATGCTTTTACGTCCTTCTCTATTAATGCAAGAATCTACTTTCTTAACAATCGCTGCTGCAGTTGCAATATGTCGTGCAGTAAAAAAAATATGCAATCTCTCTCTCGAAATCAAATGGGTCAATGATCTTTTTCTGAATGGAAAGAAAGTTGGTGGAATATTGACTGAAGCAGTTACTGATTTGGAAGGTGATACGTTTGAATATGCAATCGTTGGAATTGGTCTAAATATTTTCTTCCGTGAAGCCATTCCAGATGAACTGGCTTCGATTGTAACTTCTCTTTATGACATAGAACCAGATGGAGCCATTCGCTGTCAACTTACAGCAGCTATTTTAAATGAATTATATCAATTGGAACAAAATCCCTGCTCTTCCTTAAAAGAGTATCGGGCGCTTAACTTTGTTCCTGGCAGAAAGATCCAGATTATTTCAGGAATTCGGACAGGAACGGCCAAGGCTCTCTCCATTACAGATCAAGGACAATTACTCGTGGAGTATCCCGATCACACTCAAATAACATTAAATGGTGGAGAAATACAAATTATGGATATTGTATAACAGTTACAAAAAACCAATGGAATTTAATTCAAAATTAATCTCCATTGGTTTTTTATTATTCCTTTTTTAATTATTTATCTTTTCACAAGACGAATTTCCATTGCTTCCAGTCTCAAATTCTTTCCTGTTGTACCTGACATTGCATCGTCTCTTACCCAATTCTTCCAGCCTTCGTTTTGTACATGCGTACGATATTCTACATGGTATTTCTGAGCTAACTCTCCTGTTAAGCGAATTTGAATCGCTTCTAACCGCAGACTTCTGCCCTTTGTTCCTGCCATCGCTCCGTTTGCTACATAATCCTGCCAGCCATCATTTTGGACATGCGTACGGTACTCTACATTTCCACTTAATCCATCTCCATCTACCTGAATTTCGATTGCTTCCAATCGCAAGTTTCTGCCTGTGGTTCCTGATGTTACTCCACCTGTTACATAGTCTTGCCAACCGTCATTTTGAACATGCGTACGGTAACAAATCGTTGGATTTGCAGGTTTTTTATTGGTTAAGTAAGCATTCTCTGTACTTCCTGGAGCTTCTCCACCTTTTTCTACTAAGCGAATCTCGATTGCTTCCAGTCTCTTGGATAATCCTGCGCTTCCTGATTTTCCATCATTGACTGCCCATCCAAGCCAACCTTTGTCTTGAATATGGGTACGATAATAAATATCATATTTTTCTGCAATTGCTCCCGTTAAACGAATTTGAATGGCTTCTAAACGTAAGTTTCTGCTCGTTGTTCCTGACATGGCTCCGTCTGCTACGTAATCCTGCCAGCCATCGTTCTGTACATGCGTACGATATTCTACGCTGCCTCCCATTGTATTATTATCCAGACGAATTTCAATTCCTTCTAGTCTTAGGCTCTTACCCTTTGTTCCAGACATCATTCCGTCTGCTACAAATTCTTGCCAGCCATCGTTTTGTACATGCGTACGATAAGAGATCGATAACGGCTTTTGTACTGGAGTCGTATCTTCATATGTAATTTCTGTTACATCCGTCTGGACTGCTTTCATATCATCAAAATACATGACAGAATCGACGGTCCAAGCTCCTGTTGTTCCTTCTGCTGGAATGGTATTGCACCAAATTCCTGCACTTGTAATATTAGCTGGGTCAAAAGTTCCATTGGATTTTCCTTTTAGAGCAGAAAATGGAATTGTTACAAGTTTTGCTTCTGTTGTAGATGCAAACTCATTTAAAAATACTTCAAAGTCTTCTCCATTGCTCGTAAGCTGAATCACTAATTTTTGTCCATTTCCATCTGGCCGAATCCAAAGCTGCAATGCATTAAATTCACTCCAATCCGCTTCCATGGATCGAGTCATTCCTGCCCAGCCTTCATTTACCTTTTCAGTGGAAATATGATACTTAAATTCCAGTCCATATTGTCCAGAATTTTTATATTCGGTACTAAGCGCTGGATCTAAGCTACATCCCATTCCTGTATTCGTAGCCCATTCATTTAATAACAACGCTTGTTCTCCAAAATAACTTTCAAAATCATCTACTATCGTTGGATCTTTTTCCTGTTCTGCAATATTATACATTGCTGCAATGGTATTTAGAATAGTTCCATCATATACTAAATCCATTGTTCCAATGGTTGCTCCAATTTCTTCTAACTGCTGAGCAGTTAATTCAGCGGTATAAACGGTTTCGATTGCATTTAATACTGCATCCTCTCCAGCATATGGAGCTGCTTCAATTGTAATCTTTTTTGTTTTTTCTTTATTATAGAGTACAAATTCCACTTTTTTGGAAGGATCTGCATGTTTCACATTTGCTAATAATGTAGTTGCCTCTAACACACGGGAGTTAGAAGTTGGAGCCATAATATATCCAGATGTCTGCTGAGAATTTACGGTAACATCTGGCATAGCTTCATAGAATGTAACACCGTCTGCAAAGACAGAGCTTTCTTCATTGTAGAATTTAATAAATTCATTTACCATCTCATGTCCCCGTGTTGCACTAACCATATATGGTGCAAAAAAGTTTGACTTTGCATCAAAATTTGCCCATACCATATAATATGGCATGTCGGACTCCGATACTATTTGATTTACTTCTGAAAACCATTCCAAACGTTTATTGCCAGAAGGAGCAATTCCGCCATAATTATTTCCATCTCCTAAAGAAGTTTGTACACGCATTCCCGTTTCAGAAACAGTCGCTAATTTTCCATGCTTCTGTGCTACACTTTGCACTAACTCTACAGTTTCTTGGAATGAGTTCATCCATCCATCGGTTTCGGTTGGATTATCATGATACATATCAAACGCAATAATATCAATATATTCATCACCAGGATAACGAGATTCATATTGTTCTATACTGTCAAATGGCCCATTTGGAGAATAGATATAGAGGAAATTATGAACATCTTTTACATCTCTTAAATACTGTACCGTATAGCGGTATACGTTTTTATAACCTTCTTCATCACAAAACGCAGCTCCCCACCAAAACCAACTTCCATTATTTTCATGAAGCGGACGGAATAAAACTGGTATATTCTGTTCTGCTAAAATATGAGCATATTTTGCAATCAAATCCAAATATCCATTATAAACCTCATTTAAGTCACCGCCTGGAAGAATTCGAGACATCACATCTCCAGTTGTAACACCTGGACTATATCCAGAATAATCATATCCTCCATTTGCAGTTCTTGGTTTTTCCGCTACTTGAGCAAAATTTGGCATATGTGCAGATAGTGTAATAATTCCGCCTTGCTGTGCTGCCTCAATGGAAATCGCCGCTGCTTCATCCACCGAATCCGTTTGTCCATCTGGTAAAGACAATTCTGCTCCCGTAAAAGATAATGTATCAATACCACAAATGGCTGCAATTGAACCCGTAATATCTTTCGTGTCTGAATTAGTAGATCCCTCGTAACTACTTCCGCCTTTATGATGCGTGTCATTTTGATGTCCATACAAAACATAATCGGTCTTTCCAACCGCTTGTAGGTAAGCCATTAAGCCAGCTGTACTTACATCTGCATTTTCATCCACTAATGAAACCGTATCCGAACAGGTGAGTCCTTCCGTTTTGGAAGCTTCTCCAACTTGTTCTGTCACATCTACATAAATGTCTTCCACTTCCTCTGCATATAATGTAATATTGTCCAGCAGAATATCACCTGTATAATCCGTCATGGAACCAATTACACCAAGCAATAATGTTCCGACTTCCTGTGTTGTTGGATCAAACTGCAACGTAATACTGCCTTTACAATATCCGTTTTCTAAAGATTCCCCTTCCATTGTCACAGCTTTATACACATCAAACGCTTCATTCGCAAATGCCTTCATATTAAAACTTCCTGTTGTCATAGCAGCTGGATTATAATAAAAATCACAGCTTAGGGAAGTTGCACCTGCCAGTTTTGCATTGGAGTTTTGAACTTTCACTTCACTCCAACTAATCTCTGAATCATAAGCTACCGATAATTTCAATGCACCTGAACCAACTGTTTCTGAATCATAGGCAATCGAGACCTCTCCATCATAGGCATAACTTCCTCCATTTTCCCATCCATCCAGTCCTGTCTGTGCATCATCAAAATCCCATTGCTCAATCACTTCTGCCTGCTGTTGTGCGTTAGTTTGCTCCGATGCAGCCATTACAGAGGCAGGAAAAGCAGAAACTGTAAGGGTTGCTGCCAATGCACAGGCCGCAATTTGTTTCCATTGTTTTTTTTTCTTCATAAGCATACGTCCTTTCTTTAATTAAAGTTAAGTTAATTAATATTTAACTTAATTTAATATTACCAAATTAATTCTTTTCTTTCAAGTATATTTTATTGATATTTATGTACTTTCTTGTTTTTTTCAATTTTATACATAAAAAAATAGGCAATGTCTCCATATACATTTGATTTTATATTATGTGACTTGCCTATTTTCATTCATTATTAATTTAATTTTTTTAAGCTAATTTTCTTTATTGAGGCTGTTTTCCAATATATGCCATAATTCCACCATCTACATACAAAATATGTCCATTTACAAAATTGGATGCATCGGAAGCTAAAAATACTGCTGGTCCCATTAAATCTTCTGCCGTTCCCCAACGTCCTGCTGGAGTTTTTCCAATAATAAAACGATCAAACGGATGTCTGGAACCATCTGCCTGTCTTTGGCGAAGTGGTTCGGTCTGTGGTGTTGCAATATAACCAGGCCCTATTCCATTGCATTGAATATTATATGCTCCGTATTCAGAGGCAATATTTTTCGTAAGCATTTTTAATCCGCCCTTTGCTGCTGCATAGGCAGATACGGTTTCCCGTCCCATCTCACTCATCATGGAGCAAATATTAATAATTTTTCCATGTCCCTTTTGAATCATACCTGGAATTACTGCCTTGGACATAAGAAAGACTGCGTTTAAATCAATATCAATAACCTGACGAAATTCTGCTGCACTCATCTCCAACATTGGAATACGTTTGATGATTCCTGCATTATTTACTAAAATATCAATCGTTCCCAGCTCTTTTTCAATGTCAGAAACCATCTTTGCTATCTGATCTTCATCCGTAACATCACAGAGATAGCCTCTTGCATCAATGCCTTTTTCTTTGTAGTCACTCAATGCCTTCTCCATATGCTGTTGTCCACGACAATTAAATGCAATTTTAGCACCTGCCCCCGCCAGTGCCTCTGCAATCGAAAATCCGATTCCATATGCCGCTCCTGTTACCAATGCTACTTTTCCTTCTAATGAAAAATAATTTCGTTGCTTCATTGTAAACCTCCTTGTTTTTTGCTCCCCTTGTGATAAAATAATCGTTTCTTGTTACATATTTTTATTATATCACAACATTTTTTCCATTTACTATTATTTTTTATTAGAAACATTGCAAATATTGAACAATCCGATGAAATATACCTGAATTATTTATTTAAATGCAGAGAAAAACTTTCTGTTGTACGTTCCCGAAGCATTAAATCAAATACGGCTTCTCTTGCGGAACGATTATGGAATAACACTTCATTCACTTCCTGAATAATCGGAAGGTCTACATGATATTTTTCACCAAGCTTTAAAGCTGCCTTGGCAGAATAAACTCCTTCTACCACCATATGAACTTCATTCATTGCTTCCTGCATTGTATAACCTTTTCCAATTAAAATACCTGCACGGCGGTTACGGCTATGCATACTTGCACAGGTTACAATCAAATCACCAATCCCAGAAAGACCACAGAATGTCTCAAACTTTCCGCCCATCTCACATCCAAGCCGGGCAATCTCTACGATTCCTCTCGTAATCAACGCTGCCTTTGCATTATCTCCACATCCCAATCCATCCGCAATACCCGCAGCCAATGCGATTACATTTTTTAGCGATCCTCCAAGTTCGATTCCTAATACATCCAAACTAGTATAGACACGAAACGTTGGTGCCATAAAGAAGTTTTGTACTGTCTCCGCTGTTTCCATCGTTTTCGCACCTGCTACACAAGTAGTTGGAAGGCTTTTGCTTACTTCTTCCGCATGACTTGGACCAGATAGTACCGCTACATTAGCCTGAGGAATTTCCTCTTCAATCTGCTGTGAAAGAGTCATTAATGTATCTTCTTCAATTCCCTTTGCTACATTGACAATTAGCTGACCTTCTGGAATAATATCTGCCATTTTTTTGCTTGTGGATCTGGTAAAAATAGACGGCACTGCCATAACAATTAGCTCTTTTTCTTTACATGCCTCTTCCAAATCTCCTGTAAACTGAATTCCTTCTGGAATATGTACTCCAGGCAGACTTTTATGTTCTCTCTGCTCTGAGAGCATTGCTATTTCCTCTGGAATTGCAGACCAGGCAACTACATGATGTCCATTTTCATGAAGTAAAATTGCAAGAGTCGTTCCCCATGTACCAGTACCAATTACACTTACATTTGCCATAATGATTCTCCTTTTCCCAAATCTATTTTTTTCCACCAATTTTATTTTCTGTCCCATGCAGCAGCCGCACAATATTGGCACGATGACGCCAGTATGCCAGTACAGTAAGAAACAATATAACTGCACAGAATTCCATTCGAACTGACGCATTTAACTGATAGGCCCCTTGCTGCGTAAAACATACGGACATAATAAATAATGCTGTTACAACAAGAAGGGAACCTAGTGATACAAATCGGGTAATTGCCACTGTTATAATAAATAATGCAAGACATACAAGAGTCGTTCTCCAATCCAACATTAAAATTAATGCTGCGGTACAGGCAATTCCCTTTCCTCCTTTGAAATTCATATAGCACGGATAATTATGTCCAAGTATTACTCCAGTTGCAGTGTAAACCATATAAAGATAAGCATTTCCTGGCTCTTTTTGTTTAAAAATCCACAGCACAATCAGACATGGAATGAGACATTTTAATACGTCGCCAAGAAATACAATTAACCCTGCTTTTTTTCCCATTACCCGCAAAGAATTGGTTGCACCAGAATTTCCGCTTCCTTCCTTGCGAATATCAATTCCTTTCAATCTTCCATACCAATATCCTGTCTCAATTAATCCACAGCAATATCCAATGATCAATAATAAGATTCGTATCATCATGACTCTTTTTCCTTTCGTTCACGAATAATAAATTTCAGCGAAGTTCCTCTAAATCCAAATGCTTCTCGTATTTTATTTTCGATGTATCTCGTATAAGAAAAATGCATTAATTCCTTATCATTTACAAATATTACAAATGTTGGTGGCTTCACGGATACTTGGGTAATATAGTATAATTTTAAACGTTTTCCTTTATCGGAAGGAGGCTGCTGCAATGCAACTGCTTCCGTCATAATTTCATTCAATACACCCGTTGCAATTCGCATGGACTGATTTTCAATTACCATATCGATTAAATCAAATAACTTATTTAATCGCTGTCCTGTTTTTGCCGATATAAAAATCATTTCTGCATATGGCATATAGGATAATGTTTCTCTTATTTTTTCTTGGAAACGATAAATTGTTTTATCATTCTTTTCAATTGCATCCCATTTATTTACTGCAATAATAACCCCTTTTCCTCTCTCGTGGGCGATTCCAGCAATTTTGGCATCCTGTTCTGTAACACCCTCGGTTGCATCGATGACCATTACTACAATATCTGCACGTTCCACTGCCGTTACTGTACGAATAATACTATAGCGTTCCAATTCTTCTTTAATTTTATTCTTCCTACGGAGCCCTGCGGTATCAATAAAAATATATTCCCTTCCATTATAGACAATATCGGTATCCACGGCATCTCTTGTCGTACCTGCAATGTCTGAAACAATGACACGATTCTCCCCAACAATTTTATTAATAATGGAAGACTTTCCAACGTTTGGCTTTCCAACAATCGCAATACGTGGGCGATCGTCTTCCTCTTCTTCCAACATTGCTGCATCAAAATGTTTTGTTACGTTTTCCAACATATCGCCGAGTCCTAACCGTCCTGCTGCCGAAACAGGATTTGGCTCACCGATACCTAAATTATAGAATTCGTATACATCTGGCATTTGCTTTTCAAAATTGTCCACTTTATTGACCACAAGTACAACTGGCTTATGGGAACGCCGAAGCATATCGGCTACTTTCGCATCTGCATCTACCAGCCCTTGTCGTACATCTGTAATAAATAAAATTACATCTGCGGTTGCGATTGCAATCTCTGCCTGTTCTCTCATCTGGGATAAAATGATATCCTTACTATCTGGCTCAATTCCTCCCGTATCAATTAAGGTAAAAGTCATGTCCAGCCATGTACAATCTGCATAAATACGGTCTCTTGTTACACCTGGAGTATCTTTTACAATCGAAATCATATCTCCAGCCAACGCATTAAACAATGTAGATTTTCCTACATTTGGGCGTCCTACAATGGCCACCACTGGTTTACTCATAGTTTTGCTCTCCTTTATATCTAGATTTATTCTTTTTCCAATTCATAAGGAGCATGATTTTCTTCTCCTTTTTTCAGATCGGATTGTCCTAACATCGCATCAATCAAATCCTGTCCGCTTGATTTTACAATACGAATCGAAACTTGTAAAGTCCTTTCTAACTCCTGCTTTGTGACATCATCTAAGAAAACGTCTTCTCCACTCCGAAACATATTGGATGGCAGCAGCAATTGTTTTCCTAACGATTGTTCCATTAACTGATTTCTTAAATCCCTTCCTGTAATTAAACCAGATACCGTTATCGTCTCTCCAAAAAACTCATTTTTAATCGAATAAAGATGCCCAACGATATTTGGAAATTTGCCTTTTAATTTTTGATAAATTGCTTTAATATAAGGAAATGCTAACTTCCCTGTCGCAAGTGAAAATTCAAATGAGCGACCATCTCCATGAAGAACTTCCATTGCTTTGTTTGCCTCTTCCATTAACAGACGCAGCATACCAACTCCATTTTCTAATTGGATGTATCCATCGTAACGTTCTTCTTCTGGAAGCGAACGTTGTGCTAAAATGTAAAATTCATCACTGGCATGAATAAAATGAGTTCCATATTGTTGATAGAGTTTCCTTTGCCACTGCTCAATCAGATCAATTGTCTGCTCCGCATCTTCTTTTGTAAATGGTTCCAGCGGATACAATCCTTCCCGAAACTTAGAAAGTCCAACTGGAACAACGGATACACTTTCCATATATGGAATATACTGCGATAAGTCCCGAATGCTGCGTTCCAATTCTTCTTTATCATTTACATTTTTACAGAGTACAATCTGTCCATTCATTTCTACGCCCGCTTCATATAACGTCTGAATCTTTTTGAGCGATTCTCCAGCGAAACGATTATGCAGCATCTTACAGCGCAGTTCAGGATTGGTTGTATGCACAGAAATATTGATCGGAGAGAGTTTATAATCAATAATTCGCTGAATATCCTTTTCCTTCATATTGGTCAATGTAATATAGTTTCCCTGAAGAAAGGATAGTCTGGAATCATCGTCTTTAAAATAAAGTGTTTCCCTCATACCAGGAGGCATTTGATCAATAAAGCAAAAAATACATTTGTTTGAGCAAGAACGATAATCGGACATTAATCCATTTTCGAATATAATTCCTAAGTCTTGGTCATAGTCCTTTTCAATATCTAACTCCCACTCTTCTCCTTCTGCGGTAATTACCAATAATTCAATATACTCATCCTTTATTAGGTATTCATAATCAAAAACATCTTCAATTTCTTTGTCATTAACTGCCAATACACGGTCTCCAGGTTTTAACTCCATCTCTTCTGCAATGGAACCTGGCTCGATTGCACAGATTAAGTGACCTTTTTGTTTATCCATAAAATCCTCCGTCGTATTCTCTCAATTTTCCATTTTCTATTATAACAGGCTTACCAGTAAAAGTATAGACCGAACTTTATTTTAACTAGGAAGACAAATTTCTCAATTCCCTACATGCTTCCTTGTACTTATCGTTTACGGTATAGTTATTCCTAAACAAGAATGCATGGAAAAATGATCATCCCATTGAATCATCTCTCCATGCATTCTTTTCCATACTAAGTAAAATCAAATAATGAAAGTTGGTTACTCTCTGGCAATCCCTCCAGAATTCCAAGTTCCACCATTTTATCCACAACAGTCTTACTTACTTTCGCCCTTGTTCGGAAATCATCTTGTGATAAAAATGGTCCATCCTTTGCTGCTTCTACAATGGAATCAGCAGCTTTTTCTCCTAACCCATCAATGGAACTCAACGAAGGCATTAATTTCCCATCCATGATTTGGAAACGATTTGCTTTCGCTTTATAAACATCCAATGGAAGAAAATCAAAGCCCCTTGCGTACATTTCTTGCACAATTCTCATATCTTTATAGGTATCTTGTTCTTTCTTACTAAGACTATCCATTCTTCTTTCATAATCTGCCATTGCATTCTCTAACTTTTCTTTTCCCATACACATTAATTCATACGTGAATCCCGTTGCACGAATACTAAAAAATGCGGCATAATAGGCAAGCGGATAAAACACTTTACAATAGGCAATTCTCCATGCCATCATAACATAGGCTGCGGCATGCGCCTTCGGGAACATATATTTAATTTTTTTGCAAGACCAAATATACCAATCTGGCACATCATGTTTTACCATTTCTTCTTCCCATTCTGGGGTCAATCCTTTTCCTTTACGAACCGATTCCATAATTTTAAAAGAAAGACCCTTTTCGACACCCTTACTGATTAAATAAATCATAATATCATCACGGGTACAAATCGCCGTTGAGATCGTCGCTTTTCCTTCTTTTAACAACGTCTGTGCATTCCCAAGCCATACATCTGTTCCATGAGATAGTCCTGCAATTCGTACAAGATCTGAAAAATACCTTGGTTTTGTATCAATTAACATCTGCATTGCAAAGTCAGTTCCAAACTCTGGAATACCAAGTGCTCCTAGTTTACAGCCGTGAATATCTTCTGGTGTAATGCCTAATGCCGATGTATCTTTAAACAGGGACATAACTTCCTTACTATCCAATGGAAATGTTCTGGCATCTTGTCCTGTCAAATCTTCCAACATACGAATCATCGTTGGATCATCGTGTCCCAGAATATCTAACTTCAACAAGTTATGGTCAATGGAATGGTAATCAAAATGAGTCGTAATAATATTTGTTGTCATATCATTGGCAGGATGCTGTACAGGAGTAAAAGAATAAATTTCTTCTCCATGTGGAAGTACAATAATACCGCCTGGATGCTGTCCTGAGGTACGTCTTACTCCTGTACATCCCTCCACAATCCGGTTGATTTCGCAAACTCTTTTATGAATTCCCCGCTCTTCATAGTAATTTTTTACATAGCCAAATGCGGTCTTATCTGCCAAAGTACCAATCGTTCCTGCACGGAACGTATGACCCTCTCCAAAAATCACTTCGGTATACGCATGTGCTCTACTCTGATATTCTCCTGAAAAGTTTAAATCAATATCTGGTTCTTTATCCCCGTAAAAGCCTAAAAACGTTTCAAATGGAATGTCAAATCCATCTTTTTTCATTTTCGTTCCACAAACAGGACAGTTTTTATCTGGCATATCACAACCAGCTCCGCCTGCATGACTTCTGACTTCTTCCGAATCAAAATCACTATAATGACAGTCAGGACAATAATAATGCGGTGGAAGGGGATTTACTTCTGTAATATTTGACATAGTTGCTACAAACGAAGAACCAACCGAGCCACGGGACCCTACCATATATCCATCTTCATTGGATTTTGTCACAAGACGCTGCGCAATAATATACATAACTGCAAATCCATTGGAAATAATGGAATTTAGTTCTTTTTCTAGTCTATCTTCCACAATTTTAGGAAGCGTTTCTCCATACATCGATCTCGCTTTTTTATAACACATCTCGCGCAGTTCCACATCCGAATTTTCAATGACAGGAGGACATTTATCTGGACGAACTGGCTCAATATAATCAATTCGATCGGCAATTAAATTTGTATTTGTTACAACTACTTCGTATGCCTTTTCACTGCCCAAGTATTCAAATTCTTTGAGCATTTCTTCGGTTGTACGATAATAGAGCGGAGGCTGATGATCTGCATCTGCAAACCCCTTTCCAGCCATGATGATTCTGCGATATACTTCATCCTCTGGATTCATAAAATGGACATCACAAGTTGCACAGACTGGTTTATTAAATTCTTCTCCTAATCTTACAATTTTACGATTAATTTCTTTTAAATCTTCTATGGAATTAACTGGGTAATCTTCTTTTTCCAGCATAAACAGATCATTCCCCAATGGCTGGATTTCCAAATAGTCATAGAAATTCACGATTTTGGCAATATCTGCTTCGGATTCCCCACGTAAAATAGACTGATATAATTCTCCAGCTTCACATGCAGAACCAAAGATCAATCCCTCTCTGTACTTTAATAGTTCCGATCTTGGAAAACGTGGTCTTCGTGCAAAGTAATTTAAATGGGCAAACGAAACAAGGCGGTACAAATTCACACGTCCCACTTCCGTTGCTGCCAATACGATAATATGATAGGTTGGTAACTTTTTGATTGCTTCTGGCCCTAACTTTGCCTTTTTTTCTACTTCTTCCAAATTCGTAATGCCCTGCTGCTTCAGCCGATCCAACAGCCGCTGGAAAATC